>ERZ1027238.1-NODE-1-length-128528-cov-26.780654_pt1 | contig 128528 bp, 163 predicted proteins | sample MGYA00519477_ERZ1027238 | MGnify/ENA primary metagenome ERZ1027238 (study PRJEB26926, sample SAMN06164638) | human gut metagenome | biome: ENVO:00009003; feature: ENVO:2100002; material: ENVO:00002003 | host: Homo sapiens | place: USA | collected 2012 ...
CTCCATACACTCCTTTTAAAAAAGCCGCAAACTCCTTGGAGTAGCGGGTTCCTTCTGCCTTTAGGTCATAAGAGTCGGAGAAGTATCGGTTATTCTGCTTGTCATACCATTTGCGTCTTCTGACTATCAAGTCAACACCTTTGTCGCGGATTGGGAAGTCACGTATAGTTACAGCCTCACAGAAACCTTTGGATTCAATCTCTGGGTTCTCTTTATATTCATCCTTAATCGATTCATCAAGATAGATGCGGATAAAGGATGCCTCTTCTTCTACGCGTACTACTTCAAAATTTGAAAGTATCTCTGATGGCAGAATCAACTGTGCCAATGCTAATAGTCCTTGATTGTTCATGGTGCAAAGGTACAAATTTTATAAAGAATTAAAGAATTTTCCCCCTGATTTATCGGGTGAGCCCTAAAAATCATCATCTCCAAAGAGAGAAAGCGAAGAGTCAACAGAACTCTTCTCCGACACCTCTTCCTGTACAGGATGACTGCCAAACTGCAACATGAGCTGCTGCGCCTCTGTCGTGGCAAGATTAAGCCGATAAACACCGTAACCTGCCTTCTGAACACACGAGCCCTGCAGCTTACTGCTCTTCACCAAATACTGCGACACATATGTATAGACATCCTTGTAATTCAACGGAGTAAACATTGAATTACAGGCATTGTACACGTGCCGTACTATATGTTCCAATTTGAGACCCTTCTCTCCTGCCTGAGTCAGCACAGCAAGAATCTCACGATCATAGTTCATGAAAACAGAATTATATTTGAAATAACCATTAACGCCAAAGGCTAAAAAAAAGACCGCACCCAACTATTTTTGATAGAGGTGCGGTCCTTCCTGTAGTGTTCTATTTAAGCGAGAACCAACTTGTTGTCCTCATTCTTAATCTTTCCCTCTTTCAGAAGCCATCCTATACCCAGGATTGCATCCTCTGCGGTAATCTTAGCAGCCTTAGCAATCTCTGCAAGCGAGAGAGCCTTACCTGCTGCTGCCAATGCCTGATAAACATCACCAGCCTTGAAACCTGCGTTCTCCTCATTCAAGTAAAGAACTTCTTTCTTTGCTGCAGTAGCCTTCTTGGTTGCTGGAGCCTTCTTTGCAGCTGTAGCGGTCTTCTTAACAGCTGTCTTTGTTGTTTTCTTTTCTGCCATGTTCTTAGTAAAAATTTAATAAAACTCGCTCTAATCAGGAGTTTTGTATTATATTTTTTTGCAAATTTAATACTTTTATTCGATTATATCACGATTTTCAAGCTAAATCTGTCATTGTTTCAAAGAAAATACCGCATTTTTTGATATATATCAAGCAAATGCGGTATCTATAGCAGAATTTTTATAAGAATTATTACTCTTTAACATCAACACTGATCTGCAGCTCATCAAGCTGCTTCTGATCGATGGCAGAAGGCGCATCGAGCATCACGTCACGACCTGAATTGTTCTTTGGGAAAGCAATACAGTCGCGAATACTGTCGAGACCGGCCAAGATGCTGACGAAGCGGTCGAGACCAAATGCCAGACCTGCGTGAGGTGGCGCACCATACTTAAAGGCATTCATCAAGAAGCCAAACTGAGCCTCTGCACGTTCGGGAGTGAAGCCGAGAACCTCAAACATCTTCTCCTGCAACTTGGTATCGTGGATACGGAGTGAGCCGCCGCCAACCTCGATACCATTACATACGAAGTCGTAAGCCTTGGCACGTACCTGCTCAGGATGCTCATCCAGCAATGGGATGTCATCAGGATTAGGCATAGTGAATGGATGGTGGGTAGCCATAAGACGCTGCTCCTCGTCGCTCCACTCAAAGAGAGGGAAGTCAATAATCCAGAGGCACTTGAATACATTCTTATCGCGAAGACCAAGACGATCGCCCATCTCAAGACGAAGAGAGCAGAGCTGGATACGGGTCTTGTTGGCATTGTCACCACTGAGAATCAATACCAAGTCGCCATCTTTGGCTCCCATCACGGTCTTGATCTCTGCCAACTCCTCAGAAGAATAGAACTTGTCGATGCTGCTCTTCACGGTGCCGTCGGCATTATACTTGATGTAAACCAGACCCTTGGCTCCTACCTGTGGACGCTTTACGAAATCGGTCAGCTCGTTGAGCTGCTTGCGACTATAGTCGGCACAACCTGGCACACAGATACCGCCAATATACTTAGCCTCATCGAACACAGAGAAACTGCCCTTACCGGCAAATGCCTCCTTGAGCTCTACGAACTCCATACCGAAACGCAAATCGGGCTTATCACTACCGAAGCGCTTCATAGCCTCATGCCATGTCATCTGCTGAAGCTTAGGCAACTCTACACCTCGAATCTCGCGGAAGAGATGACGAGCCATTTCCTCGAAGAGGTTGATAACGTCATCCTGATCGACGAAACTCATCTCGCAGTCTATCTGTGTAAACTCTGGCTGACGGTCTGCACGAAGGTCCTCATCGCGGAAGCACTTGGCTATCTGGAAATAGCGGTCGAAACCAGCCACCATCAGGAGCTGCTTCAGTGTCTGAGGACTCTGAGGTAAAGCATAGAACTGGCCTGGATTCATGCGTGAAGGCACAACAAAGTCGCGTGCACCCTCTGGTGTACTACCAATAAGGATAGGTGTCTCCACCTCCATGAAGTTATAATTGTCGAGGAAGTTGCGGATAAGGATTGTCATACGGTGACGCAACTCCAAATTCTTGCGAACAGCAGGACGGCGCAAGTCGAGATAACGATATTTCATACGAATATCATCACCGCCATCGGTATTGTCCTCGATAGTGAAAGGAGGTGTGGCACTCTCAGAGAGCACCTGCAGACTCTTTACCAAAATCTCGATGTCGCCAGTATCCATCTTTGGGTTCTTGCTCTGACGCTCGCTTACAACACCCTTCACCTGGATGCAGTATTCGCGTCCCAACTTGTTGGCTGCATCACATAATGACTTATCATCGGCCTCATTGAAAACCAACTGAGTGATGCCATATCTGTCGCGCAAGTCTACGAATGTCATACCACCCATCTTTCTTGTGCGCTGTACCCATCCGGCAAGAGTCACTTCCTTGCCGGCATCAGAGAGTCGAAGCTCTCCACAAGTGTTTGTCCTGTACATAAATATATAAATTATATAATTTTCTTTTCTGACGTGCAAAGTTATAATTTATTTCTGAGACAACAAAACTTTAAATAAGAAAACTTTGATAATGACAGAAAAAAGGCTATGCCTTACAGGACAAATCCTGCGGCATAGCCTTTTCTTTATATGACGGTAAACGCTTCATGAAGAAGCTTATTTCCTCTGCATCATTGAGCACGCATACGCTTGAACATCTGCCGATGGAATTTTTCCTCTGCCTTGATGATGCGCATCACCTTGCCAGCAGGAAGGATGAGCATAAAACGGGAATGATACTCCTGTTGCAACAATTTGATCTCCACATCCAACTCATCCTGACGACGGATAGCATTGGCGCAAGTCTCATTGTCACGAGTATCTATGTGATGCAAACGGCGCATCTCGTCGAATATCATACGCTGACGCTTCATCATCTGTCGATAAACGGGGAAAAACTTTGCCGACTCTCCTGGCGTAAGACAAGCATTGGTAGTGATAAACTGCTCCAACTCCGCCTCGAAACGTTTCGGGTCGAAATGAGGACGTTTCTTATGCTGCGCAGTAGCTGTGGAAAGTCCGAAGACCAACAGCATAGTCACAAGAACGGTTCGCTTCAAAAAGGCGATTATCATCTTAGATTTCATTTTACTCTTACCATTAAAACTGATCATTTAAAAACCTGACGATTCTGACAGCAGAGAGGCATAGATGTCCTGATTGTCAAGCATCGCATAGTCGGCAGCCTCATCAAAGGAGCTATCCTCCGAATGCATGACCGAAGCCCATGCCCCACTTGCCACAGACTTGCCTGCCTGTCGTGAAGAAAGAGAAGTACCGATACCTATGGAAGCTCCTCCCAACAAAAGAACCACACCGGCTATAACTGCCACCTTGCGCACTACTGCACGACGCCACATCGGAACAATACGGGCACCCTGCGAGGCAGACTCAGACTGCATATCGAGAGCAGGCTGCGATTCTGGAACCGATGCCATGACACGCGATGCAAGCTCGTCAAAATAGCCTTCAGGCACACGGAAAGAACTCTGGGTGCCATACCTGGATTTCAATATCTGTTCTTCTTTTATCATATTTTTTCTCCTTATTATATATAGACGATTCAAAAAACATTTGGTTTAATTAAACCGCTTCAAATATTCTGTTATTTTTTTCACTGCCAGGTGGTAAGAAGCCTTGAGGGCACCTTCGCTCGTTCCTAAGACCTCACTAATCTCGGTATACTTCATCTCGTCGAAGTATTTCATGACAAACACCGTGCGCTGCACTTCTGGCAACTGAGCCACAGCCTCCTGCAACCAAGCATGCATTCGGTCGCCATCAAAATAGTCGTCTGCCATCAGTTGATTGGCAACTTTCTTATTGTCGTCGACACTCGACATGGCTGACTGGCGCTGATGGCGCAGAAAATCCAAGGCCTCGTTGATGGCGATGCGATAAAGCCAGGTGGAAAGAGAAGACTTGCCCTGAAAGGAATCAAGACTCTTCCATATTTTCAGGAAAGCATTCTGCAACACATCATCGGCATCTTCATGAGTGATGACAATATGACGAATCTTCCAGTACAGCGGTTCGCTATACTGGCGCACAAGAGCCTCAAAACCCTCACGCCGGGTGCGGGCATCGGCTATCATGTCGGTCATTTCCTTGTCACTTATCATCATTCTGTTTGTTTTTTTATTATAGATAAGGCTGCAATGCTGAGTATATCACCTTGTCAAAGCCATAGATATCGGCATACTCTGCCATGCACCCACCTGCCATCGGATAAAGGGTGAGGTAGGTGATATAAAGTGGCACATGAGGGTCCACCTTGATGTTCCTCACTATCATCCGTCTGTTGGCAAGATTGTCGGCTGTCATCGAGTACTTCAACTTGTCCATGAGTTGCTGGTTCTTCTCGTGCATCAGGAAGACACCAAGCTCGTAGGGTTTCTCTACCCTCACACAACCATGCGACACACTGCGGTCTTCACGGCTGAAGACTCCCTTACTTGAGGTATCGTGAAGGAAGACTGAGAAATTATTGTCAAACCGGAATATGAGCCGGCCCAAGCTGTTGCCCTTGCCTCCTCGCTGTACTACGCTGTAGTTATGATTGCGCAACATAGAGAAGCTGACCTGTGAGAAGTCAACAGGCTTACCTGTCTTGCGGTCCACCACATAGTAGTTGCGGCTGTGGAAATAATGCCAGTCGCCCGCATGATGCGCCACATCCTTGTCGATGATGCTTCGTGGAATCACCCATTGGGGGTTCACCTCCATACGCTTAATACGGCTGGTAAGCAGCGGAGTCTTGGTCTTCAGACTGCCAAAACCAATGCGCATGGAGAGTGTGTCGTGATGATCGATGGCCATGAGGTGCATCGAAGGAATATTGACCACTACATACTTGCTATGGTTCTGCATGGGATCTTTCTCCCTCCACCTGCAACGTTCCATGTTGCAGAGTATCTTGGCACGCAGGTTCTTGTCACCCCGCACCTCCGTCAGCCGTTTCTGCAGGGCTCGATAGAACTCACTGCGAGGCTGCACCTCAGAGAGGAAAACGCCCAAAGAGTCGACTTCCACCTTGCGTACTGCCATGAGAAAGAAGTCGCGACCTACACGATCCACAGGAATATCGAAGAGACCACGATAGCGAACCGGACGTTTCACAGAGTCGTAACGACTTGGCTCTATCGTGTCAAGACGATTCAAGAGATAAGAGGGATTGGTAAAACCGAAACGCTGACCAGCCACATAACGGAAGTAAGCCTTGGTGAGCCGATATTCCAGTCGTGCCAATACGGCATTGACATTACCCTGCTGCGTACTGTCGAGCTGAAGCGTGCGGACAGAACGAAGGTCTTGTTCCAGACTCCCCACACAGAAACGGCGGGTAGAGAATCCCATATCGCCTACTCCCCTAAGCCAGTGGAGCAAGGTATCGGCACGACCATCCACGCCCTTGCGGTCAATCCACAAGAACTTTCCTTCATTCATATAATAGCTGCGGGTACGATGATCTGCCGTCGTAGCATCCTTGTCTGCCCTCATCAGGCTGTCGATAAAATTACGTATATGGTGCGAATTGATGGTCTGTCCTGGTTCAGAGAATTCTCTGAACGACTCAACAGTCACCCACCTGTTGGAATTAGGCTCATGTTCCTGACATCCAGTAAGGGCAAAAACGGCAATAGCCCACAGCAATGCCAGGAAGAAAGACCTATCGGTTGATTGAAATCTTGCGTACCACATTGCCTACCTTGACAATGTAACAGCCCGACTTCAGCGGCAAGTCTATACGCTTGTCGTTGCCTTCCACCTTGATAGAAGCAACCCTTACGCCAAGCACATTATAAACCTGCAGCACATAACCGTTGGCTCCTGTGACATGCAACACCCCTGCGCTGGTTACCGTTACGGTAATCTGCAGGAAGTCATTATCTATAATTTCAATATTTGCAGCTGCGCTCATACGCTGTGGCAAGACAGCCATCAAGCTTAGTGCAAACAAAAAAGTAAGTAAGATTCTTCTCATATACGTATACGTGTTTAAATATTCCTTTTTGCAAAATTAATAAAAAAGTGAGAACTATGGCCTTTATCACCGACCAAAGTTCTCACTTTTCAGAATATTTAACGCTTATGCATTACATGATGCCGTCAGCTCTCAGTTTTTGCTGCCATTTCCACGCAGAGGCAAGCACCTCATCGAGGTTGGCCTCAGCCTTCCATCCCAACACCTTATTGGCCTTGGTACAGTCGCCCCATATCTTCTCGATATCGCCCTCACGGCGAGGACCATACTTCCAGTTGAGCTTCACACCTGTGGCACGCTCAAAGGTCTCTACGATTTCGAGAGTAGAGTTACCCTTGCCTGTGCCGATGTTGAAATACTCTATTGGTTCGGTCTCCTGATCGAGCACACGGGCCATGGCTGCCACATGAGCCTTGGCAAGGTCGACTACATAAATATAGTCGCGTATACATGTACCATCGGGAGTATCATAGTCATTACCGAAGATGGTCAACTCCTTGCGGATGCCCATGGCTGTCTGTGTAACGTAAGGAATGAGATTGTTGGGCACTCCGTTAGGAAGTTCGCCAATCTCTGCACTGGGATGAGCACCTATAGGGTTGAAATATCTCAGCACGATACTCTTCACATTGGCTCCACTGTGGATATAGTCGGCAATAATCTGCTCGTTGATTTCCTTGGTGTTTCCATAAGGAGAAGTAGCCTTCTGGTGAGGAGCATCCTCGGTGACAGGCAGGTTCTCTGGCTTGGGCTGTCCATATACCGTGCAGGAAGACGAGAAGATGATGCCCTTGACATGATACTGAGGCATAAGCTCAAGCAGATTGACGAGCGAAATCACATTGTTGCGATAATAGAGCAATGGTTTCTGCACACTCTCTCCTACTGCCTTACTGGCAGCAAAGTGGATGATGCCTTGTATATCGGGATATTTCTGGAACACAGCCTCTGTGGCAGCCTTGTCGCGCAAGTCTACCTGCTCGAAAGCAGGACGCACACCTGTTATCTTCTCAATACCGTCCAGTACTTCTATTTTAGAATTGGACAGATTGTCTACTATCACTACGTTGTAGCCTGCCTGCTGCAACTCCACTGTGGTGTGGCTTCCGATAAAGCCTGTACCACCAGTCACCAAAATTGTTTGTTTCATCGCTATTGTTTTTTGCTGAATTTTTCAAAACATTTCTGAGGGCAAAAGTAATAAAAGATTTCGTAACAACCAAATTTTTATCGCATTTCAATGGATTTTTCATCATATTACACGATAAGCGTCACACGATTGAACGATAAACATCCCCACGAAGTACGTTTTGCTGCACTATTTTGGCACAAAGCGTGTCACTGTCTGCCACAGAGTTTCTCCATGACCAGGACACACTGGTTGTAATCGTTGAGGGCTGAGGCACGCTTGAGCCGCAGGTCGATGCTTTCCTGCAGGACATTCATGTATTCCAGATAGGAAATCTCACCCTGGCTGTATTCCAAGAGTCCCTGCTCTGCCATCTTGTCCGACCTCTCTCTGCCTTCCTCATTATAATAGGTGTATCTCACATAGGCTGCATTCATTCGGCTCAAAGCTGAGAGATATTCCTGCTGGCGAAGTTGTTCCTGTTCTTTTATCTCCAAGGCTATCATCTCGCGCTCCTTCCTGGCTGCCTTCACCTTGGCACGGGTGGCACCATAGAAGAGCGGGATGCCCACTCCCACTTCAAAGCCCATGAAGTTGCCTCCGTCAAAGCGGCTTCTGTCCTGGTCATAGGGATTCCAGGAACTGATGACGAGCTGGTTGCGCAATGAAAGACTGAGCGATGGGGCAAAACCATTCTTTGCCACACGTACAGCCTGTTCGGAAGCTTTCAGACGGTCGGCTGAATATTGTCCGTCGGGGGTCTGACTATAGTTATAGGAGGCCTGCTTCCAGTCGAGCGGAAGCAACGAATCTTCCTTTGGCTCCACCGTCTCGACGCTTCCCACAAGACGTGAGAGCAAGAGCTGGGCTGTCTCCAACTCGTTGTGAGCCGCCAACACTTCCATCTTGTTCTCGCGCTGCAGGCGTTCTGCCGAAAGCAGTTCCAACTGTCGGGTCTCTCCTGCCTTGTATCGCTTCTCTGCCAACGTGCGATACTGTGCCAGCAAACTGTCCTGACTCTCCAACACGCGAAGTCTTTCTGCCTGATAGACAGCCTGATAATAAGCTGCCTTCACATCATTCTCGAGCGACAGGCGAACCACAGCAGCCTTACTTCTCTCTGCTTGCGTCGCGGCCTTCAACTGTTTGTGGCGTGCTATATAATAAGTAGGAAACTCGATACTCTGCGACAGGGAAAGAGCATTGTCAGGACTGCCGCCCGATGTGGGATCTTGCGACAGCGAGAGTTCGGTCTTGTCTATCTCCCATGCCGTCCCCTGCAGAGCCTTGGCACGTTCTACTGATTTATTGGCAACCTGCATCTGCGGATTCTTCTCCAGAGCCATATTAATACATTCCTGCAGACTCACCTTTCGGGTCTGCGAAAGGACTGTCTGTGGCAGCAAAGCCAAACCACAGAGTCCTATTATCATCATATTCATTCGTTTCATATTTTTTATTTTATTCAAGTTTCGCTGGGTTTAGAAGTTTTATCTCTTCATTTCATTAATTCTTCACTTTCCTTCGTAAACGTCTTATAGATGGCAGGCAGGACAAGGAGAGTGAGCAAAGTGGAGGTGATAAGTCCACCTATGACCACAGTAGCCAAAGGTCTCTGCACCTCAGCTCCATCACCATGTGAGAGCGCCATAGGCAGGAAACCCATGGAAGCCACCAGCGCCGTCATGAGTACAGGACGAAGACGGATCATACAACTGTCTATGATGCGCTTCTGAACATCGGTCACGCCCTCCCGTTGCATCTGATTCATCTGTCCGATAAGTACGATGCCGTTGAGCACCGACACGCCAAAGAGCGCTATAAAGCCTACTCCTGCCGAGATAGAGAAAGGCATGTCGCGCAACCACAGCGCCCACACACCACCAATGGCTGCAAAAGGAATGGCAGAGAAAACAAAGAGCGACTCGCGGACACTCTTCACCGTGGCATAGAGCAGCAAGAGAATGATGACAAGCGCCAAAGGTACAACTATCATCAGACGGTTGACGGCACTCTGCAGGTTCTTGAACTCTCCGCCATAGGTGTAATAATAACCGTCGGGTAACTGCAACTTGCTGTCGAGCAAGTGCTGAATCTCATCGACTGTACTCTGAACATCGCGTCCCTTCACATTGAATCCCACATAGATGCGACGGGCACCGTCCTCATGCGACACCTGGGCTGGGGCCGTTTCGTAGACGATATCAGCCAACTGGTTCAAAGGAACAGTCACAGCTGCCGGACCTTCCTGTTGACCTGCACTCACGGGGATGGCAAGCGTCTGCAATGCCTCTATGGTGCGCACATCCTTGTCGAGTCGCAACATGATGTCAAACTTTCTCTCGCCCTCAAACACAACTCCTGCTGTTCCACCGGCAAAAGCAGTCTCAAGCACCTGGTTCACATCGTCCACGCTGACACCATACTCCGCCATGCGCTCATGGTTGCACCTCACTTGTATCTGAGGCAAACCTGCCACCTGTTCCACCATGACTCCGCTCACACCTCTCACATTACTGATCATCTTGCCCACCTTCTCTGCCTGCTGGATAAGCGTGTTGAGGTCGTCGCCGAAAATCTTGATGGCCACATCTTGCTTGATACCCGTAAGCAGCTCATTGTTACGCATCTGTATGGGTTGTGAGAACTCAGCCTCCATACCGGGAATATTCTTCAGCGTAGCCTCCATCTTCTCCATCAGGTCGCTGGTGGTCGTTGCCGAAGTCCATTCTGCCTTGGGCTTCAGAGCCACCATGATGTCGGCACGCTCCACTGGCATCGGGTCGGTAGGAATCTCCGCACTACCGATTCGACTCACTACCTGCTTCACCTCGGGATATTCTGACTTCAGGAGTTTCTCTGCCTTGGTGCAGGTTTCCACCATCTGAGAGAGCGACGTACCCTGCGCCATACTCATCTCCACAGCAAAGTCGCCCTCGTCGAGACTTGGAATAAACTCACCTCCCAGGAACTTGAGTCCCACCACACTCACGCAACAAAGTGCCACGGCAGCGGTAATCACATCCTTGCGACGGCGCAACACCCATTCCAACACAGGACGATACCAGGTCTGAAGCCGACTGATCATCCGGTCGGAGAAAGTAGCCTCCGTGTGTACCTTACGGCTCAGGAACAGACTGCTCGCCATGGGCACATAGGTAAGCGAAAGGATGAAAGCACCCAAGATGGCAAAGAACACGGTGAACGCCATGGGACGGAACATTTTTCCCTCGATACCGACAAGCGTCATCAGCGGAATGTACACGATCATGATGATAATCTCACCAAAAGCTGCACTCTGTCTGATACGCGAGGCGGAATAATGCACCTCTGCATCCATCTCTGCCTGGGTAAGGGCGAAACCACCTCCTACCGTATGTCGGGCTATATAGGCAGCACGCACACCAGGCTGCGAGAAATCGCCCCTGTTGATATGTGTCACCACAGCCTCGACGATGATAACCGCCGAATCGACTATCATTCCGAAGTCGATGGCTCCCAGACTCATCAGGTTGCCATCCACACCGAAGGCTTTCATCAGAGCAAAGGCAAAGAGCATACTCAGCGGAATGACACTCGCCACTACCAGACCGGCACGCCAGTTGCCCAAGAAGAGAACCAATACGAAGATGACGATGAGTCCGCCTGCTATCAGGTTGTGGGCAATGGTTCCCTCCACTCGCTCCACCAAGTTGGTGCGGTCGATAAAGGGTTCTATCACCACACCTTCGGGCAGAGACTTCTGTATCTGATTGATACGCTCCTTCACGTTCTTGATGACCTGCTGGAAGTTCTCACCCTTCAGCATGATGGCGATACCTGCCACCACTTCACCCTCGCCGTTTCTTGTCACGGCTCCGAAACGGGTGGCGTGTCCTTCCTGCACCTTTGCCACATCCTTGATTCTGACAGGAGTTCCTTCTATTGTCTTGACGGTGATGTTGGCAATATCGTCGAACGATTTTACCACACCAAGTCCACGGATGTAATACTGATTGGAGTTCTGCTCGATATAGCTTCCGCCGGTATTGGCATTGTTGCGCTGCAGGGCATCAAACAGGTCGCTGATGGTAAGGCCGTTGGCATTCAACTGGTCTGTGTCTACAGCCACCTCATACTGCTTGACGTAGCCTCCCCATCCGCTGACCTCTGCCACACCTGGCGTTCCTGCCAACTGCTTGCGTACTATCCAGTCCTGAATGGTGCGCAACTGGGTGAGAGAATAGCGGTCCTCATAACCTTTCTCGGGCCGTACAGTATAGTGGAATATCTCGCCCAAACCTGTAGCTATAGGCCCTAATTCGGTATCGGCATTGGCAGGCAACTCCTTGGCAACAGCCTCGAGCACCTGACTGATTTGCGAACGCGCCCAATAGATATCGGCACCATCATCAAAGACAAGTGTCACTACCGACAAGCCGCTACGCGAAATACTTCTGCGTTCTTCCTGACGGGGAATGTTGGCAAGCGCCATCTCTATCGGACTGGTTATATACTGTTCCACCTCCTGGGCTCCAAGCGAAGGAGCCTGCGTGATGACCTGCACCTGATTATTGGTAATATCGGGGGTAGAGTCGAAAGGCAGATGCACCAACGACCAGATGCCCCACACTGCCAAAGCCACAGTCAGGATTCCGACCACCATCTTATGGTGTATCGAATATGTGATAAGTTTCTGAAACATAGTAATGTGTGTTTATTCTATCATACTTAGTGTTCATCACCATGTTCGCCCGTCATCGAAGCCAGATAGAAAGCATTGTCGGTAACCACCTTCAGTCCTTCCTTGACATGCTTGCAGAGTGTCACCTCCGTATAGCCATCGGTGCTGACACCTGTCGTCACCTCGTGGCGCGAGAAACTGTACTCCCCCTTCTTGGGTTCACGATTGAGGGCAAAAACATACTGCTTGCCTTCTGCACTCACGATAGCTTTATTGGGCAAGGCAAAACACATCTGTCGCCCGGTGGCTATCTGTCCCGACACATACATGCCGTCAAAGAGTTTGGCGCCTGGTGCCGCATCGAGTTTTACATGCACCGCCACACTCTTCGTGCCCTTGTTGAAGCTTTCGTTCATGCCGTATACCTTGCCTGTCAACTTCACTCCTGGCTGATTGGTAAGGGAAAGGAACACGCGGTTGCCATTCTTTATCTTGCCCAGGTCTTTTTCAAATACGTTGAGGTCGCATTCCACAGCCTTGTTGTTACTGATCTTCATCAGAGGAGTCTGCATGTCGGCATAACTTCCCAACGAGGCTGTCAGCTCACTCACCGTACCGCTCACCGGAGCACGCAAGGGGAAGACAGAAGTGAAATGTCCCTTGGCTACCGATGCTGCAGAAATGCCAATCTGCTGCAACTGACAGGCAATACCCACCATACTGGCACGAGCCACTTGATATTCTTTCCGTGCCATCTGCATATTCTTCTTCACCCCAGCGCCATTGGAAGCCAACAACTTCTGGCGTTCCATCTCCTGTCGGGCAGACTCACACTCCTGATAAGTGGTAAAGTATTCCCGCTGCAAAGAAAGAACATCCGTATTCTCTATCGCAGCAACAATCTGGCCTTTAGCGACTTGCTGTCCTTCCTTCACGTAAACATTCTTCACCACGCCACCCATCAGTGAGGTAACCATTCCGATGTTTTGAGCACGAAGCACCAGGGCTCCATTGACCTGTATCGTGGCATCAAGCTCTCGTGTTTCCACATTCCCCCACTTCAGGTCGACGGCCTTGATCTGTTTCTCGTTCAACAGGATATTTTCCACATCCACATGTTCCTCATGTTCATGCTCGTCGGCATGTGGATTCTCTACTTGCGACTTTTGCCATAGGGTGAAGCACAAGATGGCGACAGCGGTTGCTGCCACTACTATCAAAATTCTTTTTATCATTTTCTCTTTACTTGTTTGTTTTTATTATCGGCTGCAAAGTTACAAAATTACACATGCAACCGAGTTGCATACCACATGCCTTTACATGCAGCACACACATAACCACAGCTCCTTTATACCCTTGCCATCAAACTGCAAAGGACAAACAAGGGTCTGCAAAAAATCAACAAATTAAGAGAACAAGGGAGGTCCGCGCCTGCTAAAAGCAGAACACGATTCTTCGGACAAAGGCAAGGTGAGAGCCTGCCACTCTGTTGCCACACTGGCAGAAAGACAGAAGAAACGTGCTTCTGCAGGAAGAACAAAGACCTGCAGATGATGGGCATCAAGAAGCTTTTTGACGGCAGACTCCACCACCCGGTTCTTGACTATGAAATGATGCATCTGCTTCACCTGGCAGCCTTCGTGCTCAGTATCATGATGCTCAGTATGCTCATCATTCAGACTTCCGTCCTGACTACACACCTCCACAACCATACAGATACGCTCATAATGATGATGATGAAGCATCACCGTCGAGAGAAGCATACCCATCGTGGCAATCCAAATGGAGAATATGTATAGTCGTCGTTTCATAATCTTAATGCATAGATTCTGCAAAGATAAATGAAATATCCGATTTGACGAAGATAAAAACATTTTTTATGGCAAAACGAGCTCGTTTTTATTGATTTTCTACCATTTATTTGGTTATTTGGCAAGAATATTGTACTTTTGCCAGACAATTTAAACCCATTTTTAAAAAGGAATTCATTCATGAACAGAACGATTATTACAGTGGTAGGTAAGGATACAGTAGGTATCATTGCCAAAGTGTGTACTTATCTTGCAGAAAACGACATCAACATTCTCGACATCTCACAGACCATCGTGCAGGATTATTTCAACATGATGATGATTGTCGATATGGCTAAAATGAAGAAATCTTTCGAAGACATTGCCGACGAACTCAAAAAGATTGGCGAAGACATGGGCGTTCAGGTGAAATGCCAACGCGAGGAAATCTTCGACATGATGCACAGAATCTAATTGCTATCTAAGTCTGCCGATGCTAAGCGGTAAGACGACAGACTATTCTGTGAAGAAAGGACTTTTCTTCGTCAAAGGAAAATTTAATGTATCTAAGTGAAATAAGACTATAATAAGATGATCAATATTTCTGAGGTTATTGAAACCAACAAGATGATAGAGAAGGAAAATCTCGACGTGCGCACCATCACAATGGGTATCAACCTGTTGGACTGTGCTGCGACTGAGGTGGACGTACTCTGCGACAACATATACAAGAAGATTACCCGACTGGCCAAGAACTTGGTGAAGACGGGCGAGGATATTTCCAAGGAGTTTGGTGTGCCTATCGTCAACAAGCGCATCTCTGTTACTCCTATTGCCCTGGTGGGTGGCTCTGCCTGCAAGACAACAGACGACTACGTGAAGATTGCCAAGACTTTGGACAAGTGTGCCAAAGAGTTGGGTGTCAACTTCCTGGGTGGTTACTCTGCCATCGTTTCCAAGGGAATGAGCAAGAGCGATGAACTCTTGATACGCTCTATTCCTCAGGCTTTGGCGCAGACCGATTTTGTATGCAGTTCTATCAATGTGGGCTCTACCAAGACCGGTATTAATATGGATGCGGTTCGCCTGATGGGTGAAATCGTAAAGGATACTGCCGAGAATACCAAGGAAAAGGGTTCTTTGGGTTGTGCCAAACTCGTTGTACTCTGCAATGCTCCAGACGACAACCCCTTTATGGCTGGTGCCTTCCACGGCGTGAGCGAGGCTGATGCTGTAGTAAGCGTGGGAGTCAGCGGACCTGGTGTAGTGAAATATGCCTTGGAGAGTGTTCGTGGTGAGAGTTTCGAGGTGCTTTGCGAAACCATCAAGCGCACTGCCTTCAAGATTACACGTGTAGGACAATTAGTAGCCAAAGAGGCTTCTCGTCGACTGGGTGTTCCTTTCGGCATCATCGACCTCTCATTGGCTCCTACTCCTGCCATTGGCGACAGCGTGGCAGATATTCTGAAGGAGATTGGTCTTGAGCATCCTGGTGCTCCTGGCACTACTGCTGCTCTTGCCCTGCTCAACGACCAGGTGAAGAAGGGCGGCATCATGGCATCTTCGTACGTAGGCGGTCTGAGCGGTGCCTTTATCCCTGTCAGCGAAGATCAGGGTATGATCGATGCTGTAGAGGCTGGTGCCCTTACCATCGAGAAACTGGAGGCGATGACTTGTGTCTGCTCTGTGGGTCTTGACATGATAGCTATTCCTGGCGACACGCCTGCTACAACGATTTCAGGAATTATCGCCGACGAGGCTGCCATCGGTATGATCAACCAGAAGACTACTGCCGTACGTGTCATTCCTGTCATAGGAATGAAGGTGGGCGACTGTGTTGACTTTGGTGGTTTGTTAGGTCATGCACCTATCATGCCTGTCAACTCGTTCAGCTGTTCCGCATTCGTCAATCGTGTCGGACGCATTCCTGCACCTATCCACAGTTTCAAGAACTAAAGACAAGGAGTTAAGAAGTTAAAGGAGTTAAAGGAGTTAAGACAACAGCTTTTGTGGACTTGGAATTAAACACCATACTAAACATTCCCTTCAAGGCTGTTGTCTTAACTCCTTTAACTCCTGAGAAATCTCCTGAAAAATCGAAATCTCCTTTAACTTTCTACTTTTACCATTACTTCGCCGTATCCTAACAAGCGGTCGGTACGGTCGCCTACACCTTTATAATATACTAACACCTGATACTTGTTTCTCGTTTGATAGAAACTGCCCTCAGTGGTTACGGGTTTTGTAGTACCATCGGCATTCACCACCACATAGCGATAACTGTAGTAGCCCTGCTTCAACAGGACGGCAGCCTCGTATGCCTTAGCTGCTTCGTTGTATTCCATTCGGTAAGGAGGCAGAAAACTGTCCTGAGTCCAAGCTCCGTTCAGATACACATCACCCTGCTGACGAGGCGCCTGCAACAAGAAGTGCACCCAGGCGTAATCCGAAGTAAAGGTGTTGTCAATGTTGTCACTGTTGCGAATATAGAAAGCTCCGTTCGCCGATTCGTCGTACACATAGTTGGGACGCGGCAGGTCTGCCATCACATAGGCATGTGCCTCGCTTCCGTCCCAGAAGATGCTGTCAAGCCCCATGGTGGTATGACTGAGGTCCAGCATCTCGAACTTGTGATACTCGTTGCCACCGTCGAATATCAACTGTCGGCAATGCTTCCAACTCTGCCCTTCGGTATTCACATACTCCGCACGCGGTGCTGTCACAGCATTATCCCATCTGCCGTTCTGCAGTACGATGGTCTTCAGTTGTCGGGCAGGATCGGTCACTCTCACCTCACCATAGTCTATCGCCATCGCCACCTGCTGATGACTGTGATAAATATCAATATCTGTGTTTCCCGTCACCGACATGGAAACCTTCATCTGTGGGTCCACCAACATAAAGCAGGCAGTGAAGACAGGATGGCTGTCATCAGCATCGGAAAAGACCGACAGCTTGTAGTTGCCGCTCATCGTCAGCCGGCAATGCTCGTTGGGAATGGTAAGACTGTAGTGCGTATAGAGATGATTGGTGTTGAGCGACTGTTCGTAGTTGTCGATGGTGAGTTCGCCATTGAATCCCTGTAGGAAATCGCTGGTAAAGATCTCACGCGACTCCGACCAGTCGGCTTCACAATGTTCTATCTTGTAGGAATAACGCTCATAGTCGTGGGTCATGTCATCGAAATCGATGTGCACAGGCTCGCCAAGCTGGGCAACGGGCATTTCCTGCCATCGCTGTCCTGCCACTACCTGCAGACTGGCAATACGCTGATTATAAATCACATGACGCTGTGCCACGACTGGCATGGCTATCACACCTGCCACCCATAGCCACACCATACGGCACAAGAGGCTGAAAAGATTTTTATGCTTCATAGGCGCAAAGATAAGCAAAAGTTTTCAACCAGCCATACACAAGCCATAAAAACATCTGATTTTTTATGGCAAACAATGCCCGCAACTCAAAGAAAATATGTATCTTTGCAATATCTTTGCAAAGTCAACAAAAATATCTATGCAACACATCGATTATCTCAACCTCAAGGACATCAACAGTCCTTTACAACAAGACATCCTTGATGCCATCCATCAGGTGATGGAGAGCGGATGGTATCTGCAGGGCAAAGCCAACCAGCAGTTTGCTGAGGCTTACGCCCAGTATATCGGCACGCAGTACTGCATACCGTGCGGAAACGGACTGGATGCTCTGAAACTGATGCTCAGAGGCGAAATGGAACTGGGCCGACTGCATGAGGGCGACGAGATCATCGTACCTGCCAACACCTATATCGCCACCATTCTTGCCATCACAGAATGTCGGTTGAAACCCATACTCGTAGAACCGAAATGGGAGACTTTACAGATCGACGACCGTCTGCTCCATCAGGTTCTTACACCTCGCACCAAGGCGGTAATGACAGTCCATCTGTACGGCAGATGTGCCATGACCGAGGCGATTGAGCGTTTCTGTCAGCAGCATAACCTGTTGCTCTTCGAGGACAACGCACAGGCGCATGGATGCATGTACGGAAACAGAAAGACAGGTTCTTTAGGCAATGCGGCAGCCCACAGTTTCTATCCAGGCAAGAACCTTGGTGCCTTGGGCGATGCAGGAGCTGTGACTACCGACGACCATGAGTTGGCTGAGATTGTGAGAGCCTTGGGCAACTATGGCAGCAGCCGTAAATATGTCTTTCCATACGTGGGCACCAACTCGCGCATGGACGAGATGCAGGCTGCCGTCCTTACGGCAAAGCTTCGCCACCTCGACTTACTCAACGAGGCTCGCCGCCAACGTGCCAAAGAGTATCTCTCGCTCATCAACAATCCCAAGGTCATGGTTCCCCATCAGATGTATGACGACTGGAGCCGAAACGTGGTTCACATCTTCCCCGTCTTCTGCGAGAAGCGCGACGAACTGCAGACTTACCTAAGCCAGCATGGCATAGGTACGATGATTCATTACCCCATCCCGCCCCATCAGCAAGCCTGCTACAAATCATGGAACAAGCTTTCCCTGCCCATCACGGAACGCATCCACCAACAGGAACTCAGTCTGCCCTGCCATCAGATGATGACTTCGGAAGAGACAAAGTATATAGCGGAAACTATCAACAGCTTTCAATAAAGCTACCTCTTTTTTATTATTACCGAACTGAGCCCACTTGAAAAAGTCGAAAATCGCATTTTATATCTTTATAACTTATTGATAATCAATAGTTGATTTTCGTAAAAATGACTTTTTAAAGTGGGCTCATTACTTAACTATCGTAAGTATGTTAAGTAACCAAGCAAACAAAAGAATAATTATACGGCATATTTATTCAATAATTGTCAAAAAACCATGGTCTAACTGGAAAAAAGGATCTACCCAACTGAGAAAAAAAATTTTCCTAACTGGGAAATATTTTTTTCACAGTTAAGTAATGCCTATAGATGAATAATTATACTGAAAGATTCTGACTATATTTTTTGGCTTACAAGCATAGAGAAACACGGAATGATAGAAAATAGAAACAAAAACTATGCAGACCTGAGTGATTGAAAGACTTCTCTTCTCACACCACTCACGCACATACGTAATCGTTTTAGTAAAATAAACCTAATAATTACGCATTTTTTTGGTGGATTGCAAAAAAATAATGTATATTTGCAAGCCAAATAAGCAAATCTTTAAAAACTAAATTACAATTATGAAACAATTTATGGATGAAAACTTCCTGCTCGACACCAAAACTGCGCAGGATTTGTATCACAATCATGCGGCTAAAATGCCTATCATCGACTATCACTGTCACCTCATCCCTGAGATGGTTGCCAATGATCATCAGTTCAAGAGCATCACAGAGCTTTGGTTGGGCGGCGACCACTACAAGTGGCGTGCCATGCGTACCAATGGTGTAGATGAGCGTTTCTGCACAGGTACTGATACAAGCGACTGGGAGAAGTTTGAGAAGTGGGCAGAGACAGTACCTTATACATTCCGTAATCCTTTGTACCACTGGACACACCTTGAGCTCAAGACAGCTTTCGGTATCGACAAGCAGTTGAGCCCTAAGACAGCACGCGAAATCTACGACGAGTGTAACGAGAAGTTGCAGCAGCCAGAGTATACAGCACGTGGATTTATGCGCCGCTACCATGTAGAGTGCGTATGTACTACAGACGATCCAATTGATGACTTGCGTTATCACAAGCAGACTCGCGAGAGCGGTTTCGAGATCAAGATGATTCCTGCATGGCGTCCTGACAAGGCCATGAACATCGAGAAGCCAAACTACGCTGAGTACATGAACAAGTTGGGCGAGGTAGCAGGTGTTACCGTTACTACCTTCCAGGATATGGTTGATGCCCTGCAGAAGCGTCATGACTTCTTCACCGAGAATGGCTGCAAGTTGAGCGACCATGGTATCGAGGAGTTCTACGATGAGCCATATACAGACTCTCAGATTGAGACCATCTTCGCCAAGGCTATGCGCGGTCAGCAGCTTTCTGCTATCGAGATTCGCCAGTACAAGCACGCCTTCCTGAAGGTATGTGCCGAGATGGACTATGCTGCCGACTGGACACAGCAGTACCACTATGGTGCTATCCGCGACAACAATACATTGATGTACAACAAGCTGGGTGCTGATACCGGTTTCGACTCTATCGGTGAGTTCACTACAGCCAAGGCTATGAGCCACTTCCTCAACGAGTTGAACATGGAAGGCAAGCTCACACGTACTATCCTCTATACACTGAACCCATGTGCCAACGAGGTGATTGCCACAATGCTTGGCAACTTCCAGGACGGTTCTTGCCCAGGCAAGATTCAGTTTGGTTCAGGTTGGTGGTTCAACGATCAGCTCGATGGTATGACACGCCAGATGAACGCCCTCTCTGTTCTCGGTCTGTTGAGCCGATTCGTAGGTATGCTGACCGACTCTCGCTCTTTCCTGAGCTATCCACGTCACGAGTACTTCCGTCGTTTGCTCTGCAACCTGCTTGGCAACGATGTTGAGAAGGGCTTGCTGCCTAACGATATAGAGAGCCTCTCACGCATGGTAGAGGATATCTCTTACAACAACGCACGCAACTACTTCAAGTTCTATTAATAAGTAGTAACCCTACTAAAAAAGCATGATGCCTGCCTCGTTTGTCGAGACAGGCATCATTTTTTTATCCTTTTATGATAACAGGGTACCGCAAATGGAGGTGTTAAAGAAATTAGAGAAGTTAGAGAAGTTAAAGAAGTTAAAGCCATATGCTTTACAGCTAAATATACATCCCTTAAAGGCTGTTGGCTATAACTTCTAACGACCAAAGGGAGTGATAACTTCTTTAACTTCTCTAACTTCTCTACCTAAACTATAATTCTGGTCTTGTGATAGTTTTCGCGGAACTCAGTAGGCGAGCAGCCTTTCTTCTTCTTGAAAATACGATTGAAATTGCTGAGATTGTTGAAACCGCAATCGAAACCAATCTCACTGATCGACTTGGCAGTATCAACCAGCATACGGGCAGCATAACCCAGACGAAGGTCGATGATATACTCGCTGATGTTACGCCCTGTATGCAGCTTGAAGAACCGGCTGAAAGCGCTTGGACTCATACCAGCCAAATCGGCGAGCATCGGCAAGCGCAGGTCGTCCATATAGTTCTTGGATATATAGTTCTTTACCTTCAGGACGCGACGGCTGTCGTCCTCTACCGTCACCTTGGCATAGCTGCTGGAAGCCAACGTGCGTGCATTGTCACAACGTGACAGTTCATAGAGAATGGAAAGAAACTGCTGCACGGCATAAAATCCATCCTTAATGCTGCTGAGAGTATCGAGAAGACTGTAAACCTTCATAATAGCCTTCATGGGGAACACCAAACCCTTGCGTGCCTCCTGCATCATACGGGTAATGCTGGAGTAAGGATTGCGGCCAAAGAGGGTCTCATCGCCCATACTGAAATCGAACTGTATGGTTATCTCGCGAATATCCTCGCTCTTGCACTCATTCTGCTCCCATACATGTTCCAGTTCGGCAGAGGTGATAAGACAAAGGTCGTACTCGCCTATTACCTCCTGCGAGTCGCCTACGATACGGCGCACTCCCTGAGCATTCTCCACAAAGTTGAGCTCAAAAACTGAATGATTATGAATGGGATAAGTAAACTCCTTCTTGTGCCTGTCTGCAATGTAGAGAACATCCTTACCCATCAAAGGCGTGATTTCATGAATGATTCTTCTTTCTTCTGACATATTTTAAATAATAGATCTGGATTTAAGTGCGGTAAAGTAGGAAAAAGTACGAGTCTGATGCTGTGAGAAGCTCCATCATGCGGCCATCACAACATCAGACCCGCGTTTTGAGAATATCTCATCGCTTAAATGCGAAGGTCTTTCAATATGTCACTCATCTTCTGCTTGGTAGCAATACGGGTAGGAACCAACGGCAGGCGCAGTTCGTTCTCGATAAAGCCCATATCATTGAGCAGCGCCTTTACACCGGCAGGGTTGCCATCCACAAAGAGCAGACTGTACAACTCGGTAAAGGCATGATGAATCTTGCGCGCTGGCTCATACTCGCCACGGAACTCGAGCCGTATCATACGGCTGAAAGCCTTGGGCAGCGCATTACCGATAACCGAGATAACACCTGCAGCACCGCTTGCCACCATAGAGAAAGTAAGTGCATCATCGCCACTGATGACATCAAAGTTATCAGGCTTGTTCTTGATAATCTCATCCACCTGCTCCAAACTTCCACTGGCCTCCTTGATGGCTACTACGTTGGGGAAGTCACGGGCGATGCGACAGGTTGTCTCCGGCTTCATATTGATGCCTGTGCGACCAGGCACATTATAAAGAACGATAGGCAATGGACTAACCTGCGCAATAGCCTTGAAGTGCTGATAGAGTCCTTCCTGAGAAGGCTTGTTGTAATAAGGACAAATGCTCAAGATACCATCAATACCATTCCAGTCAGTAGACTTGATTTCTTCCACCACGGCTGCAGTATTGTTGCCACCGCAATATTTCAATATCTTAACTCGTCCATGGTTCACCTCTTTCACCAACTCGGTAATCTTATTTTTCTCATCCTGGGTGAGACAAGGAGCCTCACCTGTAGTTGCAAGGATACAGAGGAAGTCTGCACCATTGTCTATTTGAAACTCAACCAGTTTCTTCAGCGACTGATAGTCAACTGTTCCGTCGGTCTTGAATGGGGTAATCAGGGCTATACCTAAGCCTTTGAATATATTCTGTGCCATAATCTATTAATACAAAATCGTTGGCAAAAATACAATTTAATTGTCAATTTGCAAAACAAATTTGTGTTTTTCTTTCAAGATTATATCATTTTGCAAAATAATCGGTACTATTTTCGCATATTTCGTAGTTTTTTATTAATTTTGCAGCCGATTGAAGCAAAAAATGCATGTGAGAATTCAAGGGCAGTAAAATGAGATACTTTATTTTCTTCGGTTACGACGGAACCAATTATCATGGTTGGCAGATCCAACCCAACGCCAACTCTGTACAGCAGGAGTTGCAAAAAGCTCTGTCTACTCTTTTACGACGCGACATGGAGGTTGTGGGTGCAGGACGAACAGATACGGGAGTACACGCCAGAAAGATGGCTGCCCACTTCGACTGGGAAGGCGAAGAACTTGACGCCCCACAGCTCACCTATCGTCTGAACCGCATTCTGCCAAGAGATATTGCCGTAAAAGACATCAAACGGGTAGCCGACGACATGCATGCGCGCTTCTCTGCCTCCTCGCGTACCTATCATTATTATATACATACGTGCAAGGATCCCTTCGAGCGCCACTACTCGTTGCAGATGAACTTTCCACTCGACTTCGACAGGATGAACCAGGCGGCACGCCACTTTCTGCACCACAAAGACTATGCCGCCTTCTGCAAGGCGGGTGGCGACAACAAGACAACCCTCTGCGAGGTGACACAAGCCAAATGGGTACAGACCTCACCCTCTACCTGGTATTTTGAGATAACCGCCAACCGCTTTCTCCGCAACATGGTGCGTGCAGTAGTGGGTACGCTGATTGATGTGGGAAGAGGGAAAATAAGCGAAAGTCAGTTTCTCGACATCCTGCACAACGGAACCCGCAGCGATGCAGGCGAGAGTATGCCAGGACACGCCCTCTTCTTGGAGGAGGTGAGATACGACTTGTAAAGACAAAAGGGTAAAAAGAATTCATGATATAATATGTGGTTAATTTTAGCATTTCTCTCAGCCACCTTGCTGGGATTTTATGACGCCTTCAAGAAAAAGGCTCTTTCAGGTAACGCAGTTATTCCGGTACTGTTTCTAAACACGCTCTTCTCGTCGCTCATCTTCGTTCCTTTTATCGTGACGAGCTATACGACGAATGCACTCGACGGAACAATCTTCCATGTCGCCGCTGGCGGATGGGAAGTACACAAATACATCATTCTGAAAAGCTTTATCGTGCTGAGCAGCTGGACTTTCGGCTACTTCGGTATGAAGCATCTGCCCCTTACCATTGTGGGACCTATCAACGCCACACGTCCTGTAATGACACTCGTGGGAGCCATGCTTGTATATGGCGAGGTACTCAACCTGTACCAATGGATTGGTGTCATCTTAGCAGTAGTATCATTCCTCATGCTGTCGAAAAGCGGGAAAAAGGAAGGTATCGACTTCAAGCACGACAAATGGATATACTTTATCGTCCTGGCTGCCGTATTGGGAGCCATCAGCGGACTGTATGACAAATACCTCATGGCTCCGCCCGAGAACGGAGGTGTGGGACTTGACCGCATGATTGTGCAGAGCTGGTACAACATCTACCAGTTAGTCATGATGGGATTCATGATGATGATTCTATGGTGGCCGGCACGCCACAAGACAACCCCTTTCCGTTGGCACTGGTCCATCATCTTTATCAGCATCTTCCTGAGTGCTGCCGACTTCGTGTACTTCTATGCGCTGAGTCTGCCGGGAGCCATGATCAGCATCGTGAGCATGGTGAGACGAGGAAGCGTCATCGTCAGCTTCCTCTTCGGAGCTGCCCTCTTCCACGAGAAAAACCTCAAAGCCAAGTTTGTCGACTTGTTGTTGGTGCTCATCGGTATGCTCTTCTTATACTTCGGAAGTAAGTAGTTGTAGTAAAAGGAAAAAACGAAGCCGGCTTCGTTGACCATCGCAAGCAGCTTCGTTGACTATCGCAAGCTACTTCGTTGGCGAACGAAGCCGGCTTCGTTTTTTCAGCTTGCCAGAAAATAAATGCCGGTCAAGATGGCAAGCACGATGACAGTTACTACTGTCTTGAACAAGCAGGTAGCAACTTTCTTCACTATCAGGAAGCCCACAATCAGCACGATGAGGGCAAAAACGTAATATTCAAAATGATTCATGTCTTTTCTTTAGATGTTATGATTTCAAAGCTCGGCGAAATTCTGATGGGATAGGAGTCTCAAACTCCATGGGTTGATGCGTAACGGGATGATAGAAGCAAAGAACATAAGCATGAAGGCACAAGCGATGGCAAGGATCATCTCCATTTCCATATTTGATATCGCCACATACAGGATGTCCCATATCGGCAGTATGAACACGTATCTGGTTCTTACGCCCCGTCTCCAATTTAAATTCTACAAGTGAATAATCAGTTGAGCGCTGAAGCGTATGATAGTGAGTGACAGCATATTTGCCGCCATTGTCCGTATCACTGCTATAAGTAATATATGCCTTATTGTCCTTCAGCCAGTTGGCTACAGTTCCTTCATCTTCCTCCATCTCGCCCGACACCAAAGCCACATAGCGGCGGTCGTATACGTTGTGATGCCAGTCATCCTCCAAGGCAAGTTCGGTCTGCTTGTCCTTGGCATAAATCATCAATCCGCTGGTATCACGGTCGAGTCGATGCACCACATGAGCCTGACAGTTCTGACGGGTTTTGTGGAAGTAGTCGTCGAGCACGGTTTTCACATTGAGCGATGAATGTCCTGCCGCCATACTCAGTATGCCGATCTGCTTTTCCACCACCACCAAATACCGGTCTTCGTAAACAATCTTGAGATACTTGCTCTTGAAGGTTTCCTGGTTCTTCTTCGACTTGCTGACGGCAATCTTCATGCCGGGTCTCAGAGGATAGTCGAACTTGGTGATCGTCTTGCCGTCCACACGGATGCCACGGCCTTGCAGTATCTGCTTGATTTTGGTCTTGCTCGAACTCTTGACGTTTTCCAACAGCCATTCCAACAGAGGCGCAGGCTTGCTGACCACATAATGGTCATACTCATTGGGGACTCCAAGCCCTCCCCTGTCAGCGCGCTTCTGCCACTTATTGTTTTCTTGTCGCATATCAGTTGTAAATCGTTTTTGGTCTACAAATTTATGCCTTTTTGTTCGATTGACAAAAAATATCCATGTTTTTAACTAAATATTAAGTCCTTTTCATCACTAAATTTCTGATTTACAAATATTTTTTGTACCTTTGCATCCAAATTTGAAAATAACATACAATAAACTTTTAAGTTAATGATAACTGTAACGTATTGGGCGATAGCGCTACTTAACTCACTGATTTTCAATAGTATAAATATTAAAACTGATACGCTAAAAATGTAAAAAACAGCCCGAAAAGCCCCGTAAATACGCCCAAATATATTATAAAATGCAAACAATATGCAAACAAAAATCAAACAGGCTGATTGGACTGAAGCGTTAGATAACGAAAGGAAATCATGCAATGAAGATTTATGTAAACAAAAGGGATCTAAAGGTGTTCTTTTCTATAACCTTTAAGTACAAGAGATTCTATGTCTACACGGGTTTGCAGACAACTGAAAAGTTTTCCGGGTTGATATTCCCAAAGTCGGACCGAAACGCAAAGGCGAAGACCGCAAGGCTTGCGAATCTCTATGCGGACGTGGAGGATTACATTTTAAACCACAAGGACGAGACGGCAGATGAGCTAAAATGTCATGTAACGGAAATCGTCAAGGGCGCAAAGAAGACGGATCAAGGTTCGTTTGTTGGGTATATACTTAAAGTTGCAGAAACGAAGGGTAAATACAACACGAGAAGAAACTACGAGCGAGTGGCGAGAACGATTGAGGCTTACGAAAAGAACTGTAACTTTAACACTATTGACAAGAAGTGGGTACTTTCTTATATCGACCACGAGAAGAGTAAGGGAAGGTCTGTGAATGGAATATCTACCGACATTCAGATTATGAAGTTCGCCTTCAACAAGGCAATAGACGACGAACTGACGGACAAGTATCCGTTCCGTGGTATCACGCTGAGAAAGGAGCAGACCAAAAAGCGCTGCCTGACCCTTGAACAGCTGCGTGCGATAAGGGATTTCAGGCTGACCGGGAAGAAAGCCATGTACAGAGATTGCTTCATGCTGTGTTTCTACCTCATCGGTATCAACATAAGCGACCTGCTGTTCCTTCCAAAGACGGCTTTAAAGAATGGCCGTATAAGCTACAAGCGCAACAAGACCGGAAAGTTGTACGACATCAAGGTTGAGCCTGAGGCAATGGAGATAATAACCAGGCATAAGAGCAGAAAGAAGGACTATCTTCTCAGTTTCCTGGAGGAGGCGGGAACGACTCTTACAAACACCTTCGCAAACAACATGACAAGACACCTTCGTACAATAGGAGAAAAGGAGCGACACAGCTATTATGTCACAATACACCCTGTCGAGAAGGATATAACAAGCTACTGGAGCAGACACACCTGGGCAACGATCGCAAGCGAGATGGATATTCCAATGGAGGTTATAGGCCGTTCTCTTGGTCATTCGCTTTGGGACAATGCGATAACTTCGACGTACATCAAATATGACACAAGAAAGGTGGATGAGGCCAACAGAAAAGTCATCGACTATCTGAACGGTTAACATAGAAAATCCCCACGTCATTCGTAAAATGGCGTGGGGATGCTGTAATCTACTTGGTTGTCATCATCATCTGAGGAACGTTTCCGTAAACTGGGAGACGTCCATCCCATTTCTCAATCCACATCTTTTTCAAGATAGCAGGAGTAAGAGAGGCTGTCTTGAGTTCGTTGGCCTCGCGTTCTGCACGTGCCTGTACGAGCATTTTTTCTGCCTCTGCCTTCTTCACAGCTACCTCGTTGAGTGCTCGCTGAGCTTCCTGAATAGCCTTATTCTTCTGATTAACAGCCTCGACAATAGATGTCGGATATTTCAAGCCGGAAGTCAACTGCTCCAGATGAAAATGCTCCTTAGCAAGAGCCTTACTAAGCTGCGTCTCGATGGCACGTTCGACTAAATCTCTATTACTGACAATCTGGTCGGTTGTGTACTTGTTGAGCTGGATACGGAAGGCATCTTTCACATAGTTGAATAAAGTTCCGTTCACAATATCCTTCAGTTCCTTGCGGTACTTCTTGAATACTCTCGGAGCATTACCGTCAACCATCTTAAGTGACACGGTAGGATCTACGGTAAATTCAGAGCCATCCTTGGCGTTGATGGTGAACGCAGGGTAGTCGATGGTCTGAACGAACGTTGGGTACTCATAGACCTCCTCAGTGAATGGATTGTACCACACGCGGCCAGTAACGAGGCTAACGTCATCAACACCCTTATCGGTGCCATAGAGGTTCACCAGGATACCCTCAGAACCTGCGTCAATGCGCTCGCTGCAAGAAGTTAAACACAGCGCTGAAAGAATCAGCGACAACATGAACACGAATTTAATCTTTTTCATCTTTTCTATTTTTGAATGTTAAACAATCTGTTGCGATGGAAACGAGAAGCCATATCAGGAGGATGGCTACGCTTAAGATGTTCGTCGTTGTGTCTGCCTTGCTCACTCCCCTGAGCCCGACATCTACGACCATGAGGGTTATTACAACCCACGCCACGAATGCGGCGATTTTCCATTTAATTTTCTTCATTGCATCTATTTTTTATTTATGTATATAACACCTCTATACCCATAAGAAATATAGGATAGAAGATTAGTGTCTATTACTTTTCTTTATTCCATATTTGTCGCAAATCTCGCAATACGCTCCGTACGCCATTTCGTCTGCCATCTCGTTATAATGGTCGCCGTTATGGCCTTTAACCCAATGGAGACGAACTCCTGACACGTGGCGAGAATGCTTTTGGTAGAGCTCCCATAGGTCTCCGTTTGTGTCCGGCTTGTACGTCTTCTCCAGGGTCAGTATGCTATATTTGCTATCAGTATAAACATCAACAAAGGCGCCGTCCGGGCAGGCATTGACCGCAGAAATTATGGCAAGCAGCTCCATACGATTGTTCGTAGTGTTGAGTTGGCCGTGATTCTTGACTCTAACAACCTCTTCATCCTTAATCAGGACATAGGCGGATCCACCTGCCTTTCTGGCTGATTTGTTGTCACAGCTGCCATCAGTATAGGCGATATAGTGCATGCCGTTATCCGGGAACTCCTCTTCTCCGCTTTTTTCTGATACAGATGCTCGTTTGTATGGTTTGCGACCGAATTTTGGAAGCACGATGCCATTATAGCATATAACCAGTATCTGCCAGTTCTTCGGAGGGTCACCGTTTTTCTTCCTCCAACCAACTTTTTGGCAGGTTTTCCACAATTCTGATGTAAACTCTCTGTCATTATACCCAAGCTTCAGTGAGCAGAAGTCCTCAAACTCCTCGCGCGTGGGTATAATAATATTATTTTCTTTATCTTTATCCATGATATAATATTTTATTTAAATTTATACTTACATTATTTAAAGAATATGGAACAGGTTGCAGATAGCTGATTGAGAGAATCCCCCTTACCCACAAGAAAAAACTTGTAGGCGTGGGATTCCTCGAATGGCATGGACCCAGTATATTGACCCTTCATTCGACCTCTACACGAACTACACGTGCTTCAGCGTCGCAGCTTTCGGATTGTAGCATCCACCCTTCTCGTGCCTTCTGCGATTAAACCCTGCACTTTTGCCATGAGTCCCACTTGCATTTAAAGTCTTGGTGTGCGTGGTGTATTTAGCCGTCTCTTCCACCTTGACTTCGAGGAATAGGATAAAAGAATTTACCCTATCCTCTACTCAGTCGCTCTCCGAGTATTGGATAGGGTATATCATGGAGTGGCAAAAGCCACTAAGATAAAGCATATTCAATTTATCAGCGAGCGATTTCTGATAAGCACTGCAAAGGTACGCAATAGATTTTTTATCGCCAAATTTGGCACTTTTTGCATTAACAAGGTTTAGACATAGATAAGTTTCGCATTTGATATTTAGGCACATTTACGGGGCTTTTCGGAAAAGTAAGATTTTAACATTTTTAGATTTTTTTCAACGAAAAAACCTCGCTCGACCACTTGTGTCAAGCGAGGTGAAGCAGAAATACGTGAGCTATCTTAGTCTGATATACTGACAGCCTCGTTTACCTCCACGTCCATTATTGAAGCTATTGTCCCTGTGATGATGGCAGTCAACTTATTGTAGCTTATGATAAAGTTATTCTGCTGTCTGTCGCATGGAACTCCTAATTTCTCACACGCCATGTTTGTCTCTTTCATATACTCTCTGTACACCTCGCTCAGTTTGATGAGTGTCTTGGCGAGTCTTGGCTGTTTTACATTCTCAAGCATGTCGTAATTTACGTTATTCTCATTCATAGTTTAATCTCCTTTTACTTTAAGTTTAATAATGTTTGTCTGTTAAGTCCAACGATGGTTAGCAATTCCGTAAATGTTGCGTCATACCAACGTATCTGCGTCTGCTGTTGGAACTTCGGGTCTTGCTGGTTCTGACCGTACTTGTCGAAGGCAGGAGTGATAACATACCAGCTATGCACCTTCCCCTGCTTTCCTGGGCGTGTTGCGTGCTTTACCACTCCTTTGAGTTCAAGCATACGATTGAAAGCTTGTGCAGAGATGCCAACGTTGTGTGACTTCAATAAGTCTGTGGCAGCGTGGGTAATCGGCTTTTCCGTTCCTGCGTTTACTGCATCAGGCAATTCGGCAGCCAAACCGAACTTGTCGCTGATCTTCTTTGCCCATCCAAGTTTGGATGCCTCATTGATATTGAGGGTCTTGATAGCCCAATCCGCAAACGTGAGGTTGGCTTGAATCTGCTCCTGCAAAGATGGCTGCTGAACTTGCGCAACTGCATGATGGAACACTCTACGATAAACCTCGAATACTGGGCGAACCTTGCGGGCAATGAAGTACTCCAAGCAAGCCGAAGTGAGATAGTAGTCATAACCTCCACCATTAAAACGACCATCTTTAGACCGCTTGCCATTTTGGGCAAGCGGTAAAAAGTCTACGTTTTCAATGAAGTTTGCCTTTAGCGCACGTACAGCTTTGCCCTTTTCGGCATAGCAAAGTTGCCAAACATCATCAAGGTTAACTGAAAACACTTTGTCTTGTTGGGCTAATGCCAACACACCACGGAAGTAGCGTTCAATGTCCTGTGGAACACTCTCCTTTGTTAAAACTAAATTTTCGTTCATTTTACATTTGATTTATTGAACGTGAAACAAATGTGGGTTGATACAAAAAAAGATGTACCGCTACCCTTTGTTCAATGCCTCAAATGTGGAAGGGCACGGATGCACCATTACAATGCACCCAAGGGGCGATACACCTAATACTTTTGATATATGGTTATATCGTATTCTCGTAAGATAAGCGAGCATAAAAAATGCCCTACCGCTTGTGGCAGAGCTTCCAACCTCGCCACATTTGATTTATTGAACACTGCAAAGATACGAAAAATTTCTGTATCCTCGTTATATTTTTGCGATTTTTAATAAAAAAGCCGCCTATCTGTAAGTGGATAAGCGGCTAGTTGTTTGAATTAATCCTTGACTTCGCACACGTGTTTTACGATATACGCGAAACCGATGAGTACGACGGATGATAGAAAGGAGGCAATGCCGATTGGGATTCTATCTATTGCGGCATAAGCCTTGAGGTCTGAGTCAAATATTGCTACGCCTATATTGTAGAGGACAACCAATGCAGATATAACAGCGACAATATTCCCGGCTATCATGAGAATCTTTACTACTAGTTTTTCACTCATATCTATTGACTTAACCGTGATGTCGAGGGCTGAAACTGTTGTTAGAAATTTTCGTTTATATACTCGAATGGTCCATAGTCAATGCCTGTTGTATATGTGCCATTACCGTCGCTTCGAGTCGATATTTTCATATAGGGCTTGGTTGAATCTGTGGGTGATGTCCCTACGTAATAGTCTTTAAACTTCGTCTCTGGATCTATTTTTGCCTCAACATTGTATTTCTCACCAACTTTCGATGCAATATTATCCCTAAAGTCCTTTGCCTCTTTAGCATTATTAAAATTAGCAATCATCCAGCATTTATTGAATACATTGTGCGATGTGGTGCTCTCGAAGAAGAACCATGCCCTATCGAACCAAAATCCAGAATATCGAAGACCGGCAAAAATTATGATTCTGTTATCCGTATCCTCGAAAGCGGGTTCACCAAATCTATAAGTCAGCTTCGGTACTGCTTCTTCGTATGACGTCTTCCCAAACTCTATGTCTGCAACTGTATTCTGCGAGAAACAGAAGCCACACGACATGATGAAAGCAAGTGCAAATAAAATCTTCTTCATAATTTATAAAGTTTGTTAATATTTTAAGCAAATATTATATTACATCTCGGCTTGATCTTTGAGTGCTTCTTCGAGAGTCCAATCACTCTTGAGGTAATGCGCCTCGCCTAAGCCCGTGCTGAAATCAATATGGTAATACTCACTATCCTCGGTAATATTAACGTGATAGTTTTCGTAATCCATGGAGTATGACTTCACGTATTCCTTAAAGTATCCAGTGAAGAACGCTACTGCTGTAGCCTCGTCTTCGTTGAGGTCTTCGCAAGCAGGATCGTCGTATATAAGAACGTCATCTCTCATCAATCTCCAGGACCCACCTATGCTCTGTTCAAGCGAATATCCGTTCTCTAATAATATAGAAATCGGCTTTACCCACATTCTGCAAGACTGCTCGGGATAGAGTATTAACTCTGGTATATGCTTTGGCATCATCCAGGCGAAATCTCGGCTTATATCTATAGTACCATCGAATAAACCTTTAATTCGCTTTTCGCCTTCACTCGTTAGATGTCCAAATCTGCTAATAAACTTCTTAGCTTCTTCTACATTGTTGCACACCGCGTTATCTTTTCCTAATTGCAAAACAAACTTCTTCATATTAAATCCGCTTGGCCGTGTTGCGGTAGGGCTGAATTGGTTAGTCAACGAGCTCAAACCCGTTGATGTTAATATATTCGTCGCTATCTTCGTGTTCTTCGTTCCACTCTTCGATTTCATCTTTCGTGACCGAAGTGCGCCCGATTAACTTTGCTGCATATTTCAATGCCTCATTCTCTGTTCTAAACTCTTCTCTGTGATATTCTCCATCTACACATGAAGTCAATACAGAGCGACAGTTGAAGTATTTACCTTCTGCGTCGTTTGTAGCATAGACCTCACACCCTTCCTCTTCCACTATAAAGTACACTTTCATACCGTCATAGTGTTTTTCGAGGAGTTTATTGAAGTCCGTTGCTCCCCATGCCTCCTCTGCTTCGATGCTCAGGAGGCCATCTGACAGCTCGATATCCTGGATGAATCCGCGAATGTAGCTGTCACCAATTTCCTCGCCAAGAGCCAGGATGATGTTTCCTTCCCAGTTCTCAGACGCTCCTTCCTCCATTACAGGACGCTCTTTGTTCATAAACGCCTTGCAAAGGTTGTTTAACTCCTGAAGGTCCTTCTGGTTGCCTTCAATACGATAGCTTGTTGATGCCCAATTTGCCATAATTCTTAATTTTTAAAAAGTTAATAATAGTAGGAGTTAAAACTCCTTGTTTGGCTAATCTGGGTTGTTTTCTTAATCCTCTCCTACCATCACGGGCAGGAGAGGAAGAAACTTTTTGTCTAATTTACCCGTATGGCCGATAGCGCAGCCTCATTTCCGCTTTGTGGAAAATATCTTTGTCAGGGAGTATTTCTACTCCCCGGTTTTAGCTAATCATCATGCTTGCCTCCCTTGATAACCTCGAATACTCGATGCTCTCTGTCTTCGGAAAGTCTATTGCCTTCTTCGTCGCATATATGGCCATCTTCGTTGACCCAATGTTTAGCATTAAGCATATCGTCTACGGATTTAAGGGTAAAAAGGCACTCTTTCGCTTCCTGTATAACGTTTATTCCATTCTCCTCTGCTTTCTCGAAGAGTTCGATAAAACCGCCATCAAGGTCATCGATAACCCCATCTGTGTAGTCGCTCATTTCCTCAAAGTAGCTCATATTTAGGTCTTTCAGCTCTTTGATCATCTGTCCGTTCGTTCCAATCTCGCCCAACAAAGGCTTTTGAAGAGTTTGTATGAAAAGTTTATGATACTTCTTATTGCACTCCTTGGCCCACTTTTCGAGCGTTTCCTTTTCTACTCCTTCTAACATAATTCTTAAATTATTTGTGGTAAATACTATCTATCAGTAAATTTGTGAGGTGGGTGGCCGAAAACCAAGGTTCGAAGCGCACCCCTCTCTTTATTAGTTCGTTCTTGATGAGGTCAGATACACAAGATACTTCCTTTTCAAGTTTCTCTGCCTTGCGCTCTGCCTGTCCCTGCTCTATCATAGCTCTGTATGTGTCTTCTACGTCACAGATGCCCGATAGTTTGTCGAGTCGCCTCCTCAAAGACATAGAGTTCTTGATAAGTTCCCCTTTTGTCATGTTTTTTAGGCTTTCTCTATAAGCTATAGCTTCTTCTTTTTTCATAATTCTTAAATTATTTGTGGTTATTATCTCTGAACTGCTCGATGCCAAGAAGGATTTTCAGGGCCGTAAGCATTGTTAGATACTTACCTCCTGTATCAATACCCCTCTTTTCGAGCTCGTCCATTATTAAACTTCTCGCAATGCCTATCTGTCTGCTCTTTGCGTCAATAACGTTCTTCAACCATTCATTCTCGTTGAGGTTTTTAAATGCTTTATCAACATCCCCAAGTTCGGAAAACGTTAAAAGTTTTCTTCTCATTTTATTTGCTTCTCTCAAAAGCTGCCACCTGCCAAGGTTGGTCAACTTCTCTTTGTATTCTTCTCCGTAATCCATATTTGTAAAGTTTTAGTTAATAGCGAGAGGGAGGTTCTACCCTCCTCTCTGTTTAGCATTCATCGACTACGCTATTGTAATCATCGTCGTAAATACCGAAAACGCGCAAGGTTCTTGTGTCGATATTGGTCTTTCCCACAATGTAACGCTGCGTCATCTCAATGTTAGGCTTACCTCCGTTGGCGTGCCCCATCATGATTGCAATCTGCTCGACCGGCACTCCTTTTTTTGACAGGTTTGTCGCAAACGAGCGTCTACCCGTATGTGAAGACACGAACTTGAACTTTGGTCCAGATTCGTACTTACCGCATTTGAATACCTTGACACGAGTATCGATTCCGCAGTTGCTACATATCTCTCGCAGAACCTTGTTGAAGTAAACGTCAACAACTCCGCCAACAGGCTCGTCTGCTGTTCCACATACAAGGAATGGACGTAGCTTCTTGTGAAGAGGAACTCTCACCTCCGCTTTTGTTTTCTGAGCGACATAGACGATATATTTCCCGGTATCATCGATATTCTCGGGCGTGATGTTGTGGCAATCGCTCAGGCGGGCACCGCACAAACACTCAAGTATGAACATTCGCTTAACGTACCGCTCAACAGATCCGTGAGGGATATAGTCGATAAGGCTCTGTATCTCGTTATCGTCAAGATATACAGCCTGAACGGGAACCCGTTTAACCCTAAGTATAGAGTCGAACTTGCTGCTCCGTATGCCCTTCTCGTCGTTTTCCCTTATGACAGCTTTTATTGTAGCGCATATCGTTCTTGAAGAGTTAGGCGCGTATAGTTCCTGTATTTTTTCGGTCAAGTCACGAAGATTGTCGTCAGTAACATCGGACCACAGTGGCTTGTGCCCAACAAGATCGGAAAATGTGCGTACAACATTGATATACTTAGGGTGTTTCCAGATATATGCGCCATAAAAGGTATCATGCCGCCACGAAGAACCGTGATAGTCTGAGAACCAACCCTGTTTTATCGCATACTTGTACTTCTGCTGCTGTTCGTAGGTGAGAAGCCTCTCCCAGTCTCTTGTTTTTAAATGTATCTCTTTCATAATTCTAAAATGTTTTGGTTTGATAGTTAGCAAAGGTAGGTATATTTTTAGTATAAACCAAACCTTTGCCGTTTTTAACGCTAATTTAACCTTTAGAAGCAACCTGTTTCTCGACTGACACGAGTTCTATCGTATCATCATTCCAGTTGTTCCATACCTCCGCATAGTCACATGCCTTATCTTCTGCATCTTTTTCTGATTCTGCAAGAAATATATAAGGCTCATCCATGTCGGCAGTAGCCCCATCTTTATAGAGGAATCTGTACTTTGCTACATAAGTGCCGGCGTAGCCGCCAAGTTCGTTATTCAGCCCGGTCGTAATATCAGCGAGGAGCTCAATCGACACACAATCATCAAATGCTCTTACCTTGTGATACTCTTTGTAACAGCCAGCACCGACACTTATGGTGAAAACCGGAATGTCAGTATCACTACTGCCTACCTCTACGACATCTACATAACTGCTATTGTTGATAACTACAGGCCAGCCAAGCTTTTTCTTTTGTACATTGTACTCTCTCATGATCTCACGAATGGTGCATGCAAGCTCAATCTTTACAGTTGAACATAACCCGACAATCTCTTTCTTTAACTCTTTTCTATCCATAATCTTAATATTTTGGTTTGTAGAAACCGCTACGATATGTAACGGTTTGTTTGGCTACAACAGCTCTGATACCTCCTTTCTCAATTTCTCGACTCTCTCTGCCCAATACACTAACCCGTGCATGTCCGCACTTCCTGTAACATTGTCAAGACAAAACTGGCAGTTATGCTTTGCTTCCATCAATTCCTTGAATTTTTCGATTTTTTCTTCCATAATTTCTATTTTAATTGGTTAATAATAGCAGCGCGAAACAATGATGTTCCACGCCTTGTTTGGCTTTTACACCGGCAGAGACACGATGTATTCCTTTTTCTTCTTTCGTGTTCTGCTCTTGACAGTGAACCCGCAAAAATCCCTCAGCCACCCGGCAGCATTTCCGATGAAAGGCTCGTTGACAATAAGCATCGGACGTAGCGTTCCGTTCTTTTTCATGCACTGATAGTCTATAAAGTCAAACGGATCGTCTGGGTCATCGCACTTCTTCTCCCAAATGCTCACGTCGAGATAGTCGATGAAATCTCCCTCGGGAGGGTTGTCCATCTCGATAAATCTTTTCGGAGTGAGGAGAATTGTTTCCTTTGGTTCGTGGGTCATAAAGAAATCCTCCACGACCTCATTGAACTTACTCATGTCCATCTGCTTCTGGACGATACCCTTCTTCTTCATGATATCGGAAGCTTTCAGGATTTTTGTTGCTTTTCTTACTGTTGTCATAATTCAAAATATTTAAATGGTTAGACAATGGAAGGCTGGAGTTGTATAACTCACAGCCCGGTTTTGGCTTAGTCTGAATCTACTTCTACATTATAGTTCAGTTTTACAGTTAAAAAATCGTTACCAAGGAAGAGCGTGTAGATTAAAGGATTTGCCATAGTTTCTTCGAGATACTGCTTTGTATGACCAATATTTATGTTGTTTTCTGCATACCCAGTCAATCGTTTGACAATCTCCCTTCCCCATTTAACAGGGTCGTAACAATGCAGCTTTCTGATGTACATGTAATTTCCGTTGATTTCTATCATCGTAGGTACATCTTCAACAAAACCAAGATGGAATTTGTTGCTGATATACGGCTTATCAAAGATTACATCGAGAATTGATTTCTCGACGATGTCATTTCCTTCAATGATAGCCTTTACGTATCTTCTCGGATTTACGTTGATTTCTTTCATAATTCTATTTTTTTGTTTGTTGGTTAATAATGCGCCTCATCAACTTTGTGACGAGGCTTTCGGCTTAGTCTGTGAAATGAAACTGGAACTCGACGACACCTCGCGTAACTATGTAAGTGCATACGAGTCCATCGACGAAGTTGAAATTGAACAGGCTTACGTATTCAAACTTCCTCACCTCATCCAAACACTGGACATTGATAGAGTTGACAACCTGAAGAGCCCATGCATCAACCTCCTCTTCTGGACAGTTGTTTGGAATAAGAGTGACGGTAAGGCAGTTGTCGTAAACAGAGGTCAAAGTAGGAAGGCTGTAGATAAAACCAACGGCCTTGTGGTTTTCCTGTACGTATCTGCTGCCTTCGAACAATAGGTCAAGAATTCTGTCTTCCAGGACGTTCGTCTGATCAACAGGCGCAGGGCGCAGACTTTTGATAACATCATATCCATCTTTAACTGTATTCATATCTTTATAGTTTTTGGTTAATAATAGTGGCTTCTGTGCTTGTCGGGCACAGAGAACCGTTTACAGGCTTTTCAGATAGGTACACTCGACGGTACATTCAGAGTTCTTCTCGTCCATAAAAGCCTCTCCGTTACTCCACGCCTCATGAGCGTAAGCCTTGGCTTGTTCTACGTTGTCCGCCTCTACTTCTACCCAACCCTTCGTCGTCTCGCTGATACCTACAAAATACTTACTCATAATTCTAAAAGTTTAATGGTTAATGAATTGCAGTCGGCTACTGCTTAATGAGCAACCGACCTTTTGGCTTTAAACTCGCGCATTCTCTGACGTGGTGTCTTGCTTTAGCTTCGTGATCCGGAGAGCTTTATGCTCGCCTTCAGATGCCGGCTGATTCTGCCGGACTCGGAAGGCGATACAAGAAGCTCTTGTAAATCGTAGTGTCAGACCGACGCGCGAAGGTGACAGACCTTAGGTGTTGTTACTTAGACTCCTTGCAGGCCTTGTTGACCGCCTTTCTGAAAGCGGACTCCTCTGCCCAAACGCACAGCTTTCCGTCGATAGAGATGTTGGATTCTGCGATGAGCTGCTTGAGCACACCAAGCATTCTCCATCCCTCTTCATCTGCGCCATACTTGGCAGCATCGGTATCTATCTTGCGGAGAGATGCCGCTTCGGACTTGCCTGTAAAGCGAGCCTCGCTGAACATAATGAGGTTACGCATTGCGAAGTAAGAACCCGCACCCTTGTAGGCGCTGATGAACGTGTCGGACTGCTTGGTTTCCCATGCGAGGTGCTTGCGAATCTTGTTGAACTTCTTAACGAGGTTGTAGAGTTCTCGTCTGTTCATTGTGTCAAATCCGTCGCGAGCAATTTTGTACAGAGGAACATACACTTTTTTCATCAAGTCTGCAACAAAGATGTTCTTGTTGTTCAGACGAACATAAGGAACACCCTTGCATCTGTGCTTGTACTCTTTTGTGTTGCATCCGTTCTTGTCCTTGCGGAAGATAAGATTATCGTTAACGTACGCCTTAAGTTTCTCAATATAGTCGTCAACCATACCTGAGAATGTGCATTCGTTGAAGAAAATCTCTCGCTTCGAAAGGTTCTCTGTGTCGCCGTTCTCCTGCATCTTGGCCTGAGCGTGAAACTCGTTTTCCAGCATACGCCACTGATACTCGTAGCCCTTGCGCTGTAAAAGCTCGTTGAAAGACTTCTTGCCGGACTTCATGTCACGGAGCATACCGAAAATCTGAGCGGTTACCCAGCGACGGAAAAGCTTCCAGTTGTTCACGTATCCACCCTCGACAATCTTCTTGCCAACAGCATCAACGGCAACATCGTCAAGATCAACAGGAATAGCCTCGCCTTTCTCGATTCTGACAAGCTTATCAGCACCAAGAGTGTAGTAGTTACTTACATCAACGCCGGCACTCTTCAATGCTTCCATTCGCATCTGCGCCTTTGTCTTCTTGGTAGCTGCTGTAGCCTCTACGTTCTTTGTTACGATGTTCAAGTTCTCACCTGTGATTGTTACAATCTGTTTCATAATTCTAATTTTGTTAATGGTTATTAAAATGTTAATTAAATCTTGTGGATGAGGCTTATGCCCCACCCTTGTTTGGCTCAATCCAGTCTCTGAGAATGATCAGGTCATTGTCGTCTTTAGAACGCCAGAACCACGTTCCCCATGAGTTGTCCCAATATAGGTTTCCCGCGAGAAGCTGAATCAGTACGTACAGCTCCAGTTTGCATCTCGCCTGCTCACGTCGCTCTCCGTACATCATATCTTCGTCTGAGAGCTCTTTCTCAGGCAAAGCCTCGAAGTAGTAGTGTCGATGCGATTCGGAGCGTTCAGAAGGCACAGAGTGCTTATACGCAGCATACCTCTGCTCGATTCCGGTAATCACATCTTCGAGTGTAATGCAAGGTGTGTCGTTCGGTTTGTCTTCCTCGGACATTACGACTTTTCCGTTCACTCTACAAGTTCTCTTCTGAAAGTTTACGGTGAACTTAGCACCATTCTCAACAGCTTGGATAACTTCTTTGTAAGTCATATTCATTAAAGTATTGGTTAATAGCAGTACGCTCAAAGGATTTGTTGTGTTGCTGTATGCGCTCGATGTAAACAGTCGAGTGAATCCTGAGTATCCAGTAAATCTACTGGATACTCAGGAAGATACGGACTGTTTGTCTAAATCTTTCCTTCTTGCGTACTATTCGGCTCACAATAACCTATTCCGACTCAATTTGATATGCTGCATGACTTTAAGCATTCGATTAGCTACATAACTTCGCAAGAAGTCGCCCTCATGGAGCGTAAGCTCCACCTCTGCGAGTTCTCGACGAAGGGATGTAGGATGAATTGTCAAACCTTGTCGGACACCGCTGCAATGCGAATGACTTATCTCATGTATTATGTTGCATGAATATAGTTTTATGATGATACCAGCGTCATAATGATGCAGGCGCCGCAAAATTGTGCGGCGCCAGTATCAAATTGAACGCTGGTGTGTAAACCTCATACTCTTGATAAGTCGTGATGCAATTCACTTTTGGTTGTTTGTAGGTACACTTAAAGGCTAGTTGCCATAGCTGTATGATTTTGATATAACCCCGTGAGAGAGGAGATCACTTACCTGGGTATAACCCAGTGTCAGTGATCTGCTTTTATCACGTGGTATTAAATCGTACCGCCTCCTCGTGTACCTCGTTTGGCAATAACGTTGTCTTCGACATGGGAATTTTGTACGGAAATGTAATGTTCTGATAAAGGAGTCTTGATGACACGCGTTGACGGCTTGATATTGGCAGGAAACGCGTGATGGATTAAGACTTCGCTTAAACTTATTCCCCAATCGAAGACAACCCTCGTACTCGGGTAATTCCCTGACCGATGGCTCGGCACAATACTTTATGATTCTGATTTGACACAGGATTCGCCAGAATAGATGATCCAGGACGTCGTAAGTAGTATACGACGACGTCCAGGATCAACGACTCTGGTTAGAGAACCTGTTTCGTAAACTTCTGCCATTCATCAGGGAGTGGTGGTGTGCGCCACCTGTGGAAGTCATACGGACTGGCACATTTCTGTACTATTGTGATTAGACACGCCTTGTGTGTCTTCAGTAAGGTCCCTTTGGTCTCAAGTATAACTTGGGCGAAAGTGGCCCTTACGGAAGATGTTGTAGAGGCGTGACATAAATAATCCGTCCTTCTCCCACGTCCGTGTGCTCGGTTAAAGAGTCTGCCGGTCAGAAGATACTGCGCATAGCTATATCAATTCGATAGCATCCTGGTGGAGAGGATTACAGGGCCTTCTTCATTCGGAGACGGGCCCGTAATCTTACGAGACCGGATGGTTAAATTGCTCTTCATTCCGGCAAAACCTTTGCGCTGGGTGCTACATCTACAGAGTATTCACCAATGTGTTGTACGCTGCCCTGCTTGTACGTAAGGCATTCTGAGCACAACCTATCGATAAATATCCCTTGATTTCGCTCTCTGTCTTACCCCTGTTGGCTTTTACATTTCTTCCACGACCTCGGTCTATACAACCTACAGTCTGAGTCTTCACATATCCGAGGCCACCGACTTTGCTCTTGCCCGTCTTGACCGCACGGATGCAGTCCATGACGAAGGTGTTGAGCTTGTTGATGTCCTCTTTCACGTTAATGACCGGAAGAACCTGAGTAGCCCAGGAATAATCGCAGTACCCCTTGTAGAGATACCTGTTTACGGCATTGATGGCTTTCGTCATCGTGGTGTCACGCTTCTTTATCGTCCTCTTCTCAATCTCCTTCTGGAAGGTCTTGATGCGAGTAGACGACAGGGAAATATTGTGACCCTTGATGGAATATCCGAGGAACTTGAACCAATGATTAGCGTCAAGATACTCAACCTTTTTAGGATTAAGAGTCATTTGCATCATCTCCAGTTCGCTCTTCATGATATCCATGGCTTTCTCATAGTCTTCACCGACAAACAGCGTATCGTCGGAATAGCGGACGTAATATCCGTTAAGCTTAGACAGCTTGTCGTCAAGATGATAGAGAATGACGTCAGCCAACCATGCCGCAACAGAGCATCCCTGCTTGAGGGACTGATATTTCTCGCAGAGGTTGTTGTCCTCATCGAAATACAGGTCCGTGTGATAGTAGTCACGAATGACATCTATCAGTGTAGACTTTCCGTACTTCTCCTCTACCTTGTCGAATGCCCAGTCGATGAACCGAATAGGTACGCTGTCGAAGTATTTGGAGAAGTCACCTTTCCATCCGATGATTTTCCCGTCTGCCAAGTATATTATCCGAGACACATCTTGCACCACACGACCGCAGCCGATACCTTTCTGATACGACGTACAGCGTGGATGCACCATCTCTGGCATCAGCTCGAACAAGAGGTCGTTCGCTATGCTCAAGAGGATTCTGTCTACAGGCTCATTCACATAGACAGTACGGAAATCTCCGTTGTCTTTCGGAATTTTGGCTGTATGTGGCGGCATTATCTTGTAATTGCCACTCTTAATCCTCTCATACATAATAAGACGAGCCTCTGGTGTCGTGAGCTGATACAGGGTTGCTTTGTTCATGTCCTTGTCAATGCCTTTGCTGATAGCATTCTGCCACCGCTCCGGCACAAAGAACATACTTAGGATTTTGTCTTCATTCATAATTCTTAATGTTTTGGTTTGTAGTGCCGTCTTCAGACGGCTTTTAGGCTGTTAAACCAAGATATTCTGATAGGGTATCTGCCATAAGCTTGGTTACGCAGTCATCATCTATGTCGCTGACGTATTTGCTTACGTCACATCCATAGAGTTCTTCCCCTTCTTCGACTGCTCGCAATGCCTGTCTTGGAATGTCTCCTATAACGAAATCCAAATCAGCCTTTGTCTCGCAATCGTCAATGATACCATCTGGAATGTTGAGAAGCACGTTGTCTTTCTCATCAACGAGATGCCATTCATAGTATCCTGGAATAAATCTTACGTTGTTCATAATTCTTATGTTTTGGTTATTGGTAGGGAGATTGCTCTCCCCGTTTGGCTAGTCGATGTGCTGGAGTACTGTGTTGCCATTTTCTTCAGCTTCTCTCCAGTACTCCTGATCGTCATCAATCTCAAATTGCTCACCGCTGTAGTTATCTTCGCGAGTGAGTTCAATTACTCCGTCGCTATACTCGTACTCGGCTTTGTCTATAGCTTCTTTCTCACTCTCAGCTTCGACACGCACTACGGTATTGAGCATTTCAGTTACTGATACATAATACTTCATAATTTCTATATTTTGGTTAATAGTAAGGAGCGACAATTCGCTCTTTTTTTAGCTTAGCCGATGTGCTGATAAGTCTCGCCGTAGTCTTTCTCGTAATCTGCGTAGAACTGCTGATCATCTTCAACCTCTATTGTTTTGCCGCAGTAATTGTCAGAATCGAGAACGATAACGGAATCGTTGTAGGCCGTTTCCACTTGTTTCAGTGCGTCAGCCTCACTCTCAGCATCCACGCTGACTACCTTGTTTAAAGTCTCTGTGACTGATACATAATATCTCTTCATGATTATTCGGATTTAGTTTCTTTGTAATAACACTCAACCTTGTACCCGTTCTTGACGAGATACGGAAGAAGCTGTCTCGCTGATTTGTACCAGAGATTCAGCTCAATCTTGACAACATCGTCGTCTATCAACTTCTTGCGATTACTGATAATTTTACTGACGTGTTTCTTGTCGGCAAAGAAATCATACAACGAGTACATCTCCTTTCCGCCGTCTGTATATTCATATACAAATACAGCAAGAGCATTTCCGGAGTAAATGTTTACGTTGAACTTCTTTCCTTTCTGTCTGATGGTGAGTTTGCCCATCTTGTCTTTCCAATTCCATTGTAATGCCATATTCTTAATAATTTATTGGTTAATAATGTCAGGGAACTTTCGTTCCCCGTTTTTAGGCTAATTTCTAAGATGGTGTTTCCATCTTAACGCTTTTGTAAGAGAATTGACAACCTTGAAGGGCAGTTTGTAGAAATACTGTCCCATGTTGTGAAGTTGTATCGCATACAACTTGTCAATTCTCTGAAAATCACGCTTGCCACTATTATCTATAGTGTAGCAGAAATACTTATTGTCCTTCATAATTTCTATAATTTGGTTTTTGTGAGGGAGATATGCCTCCCTCGATTTAGGCTGCGCTATAAATATAGCCCTCGCACTTTGTGCCGTCTTCGTAGTAGTAATCTTCTCGTGCCGACAGCTCTTCTCGTACCGATTCGTCGCTTGCCTGATACTCATACTCCTTGTAAAGAGTATTGAAAAGACCATCATAGCATTTCTCCATAACATCACGGAATGTGAGGCTGCGGTATTCTGGGCGTGCCCAGTTGTGGTAATAGTCAAACAGCGGCTCAAGAACATCGATGTCGTAGAATACGCCGGTCAACGGACAGCCGTCAAAACTCTCCATCAAAACCTTGCTGCGACGCGACTTGTAAGTGCATTTGCCGTTTTTGTCGTACTCGCCGCAGGTTGAGTAGTACTTTCCACGTATCAGGTACGGCATGATTTCGTTGCTGATGTAACGGAACAATAGTTTTCCGCTTAGGTCTTCAAGGTCGAACTCCTCAAATGCCAGCTTGTCACTGCAAACTCTACCGAAGTTGTAGCCACAATAGCCGACGTCGTAACCTGTTACGCGAGAGTCGGTTATACGCTCAAATTCTTTAAGCGTATCATCGAACTCCATTCTGCTAAACTCCATAGCATTATCCATAACATTCCAACGTTCACGCTCGATAATCTTGTCTTGCGCCTCCTTCGGCAATTCGTCAAAGGAGTACACCTTAATCGTTAGCTCTTTCATATTCAATTCTTTTTAGGGTTAATAGAAATCCCAACCCGTTGGAGTCAGGATTGGTTTGGCTACGGCAGCTGGCTAGCCTTTGCCGCATTCTCGTTGTTGGTAGTCGTTGAGACTCCCTTCCACATCGTTCCAAAATGATCTACGCAAAGAATCCACAAGTCAAGCTTGTCTGAGTAAGAGAAGATAAGATCAGGGAAATTCTTCTGCATCCATTCCTTATCCTCTTCGCTCATGTTAGTGAGGAACCACTGGAATATCTCGATTCCGTCCCTGCCGTCTTCGTCTTCATTTGTCCACTCTGGATACTCGATGTTTTCAATCACTGATTCGTCATTCTCCACAATCTCGTTACAGAGGATGAACGCACTTTTTAGCCAGTGTACGGCTGTGTAGTAATCCGTTATCATAATTCTAATGTTCAGTTAATAATCGTACTCCCCAAACGAATGGGGAGATTTTAGGCTAAAAAATGTAGATGGCAGAAGTTCTACCTGTCACGGCATATAACTGTCCGCTCTCGCCTTTCAAGAGCATTCCGTTACAACCGTAGATTCCTGCTGCATACCCGATCTGAGTATAACTCTCAGGAATTTCACTTCTTTCGCCTGCGTAGGTTACATCCTTTGCCGCACCGCTTGCTACAAGCGATTTCAGCTGCTTACATGAATATCGTTCCATAATTCTACTAATTAAAATGGTTAAACATGGTTTCTGTGCAGATAGACCGCACAGAATGTTTGGCTAAAATCTGTGAGGACGACGAGAAAACTCAATGTTCTGTGCCTTCCTGTCCGCCTTTGCTGTGCGCCGTAAATACTCGCCCCTGTCGAGCCTCTTTCTTGCGCACTCCTCACCTATAACCGCCTTGTGGCTCGCTACGAGCCTGGCAAGAAACTTTCTGTCTCCGTCTGTCATAATTCTGAATTTTATTGGTTAATAATAGAAGTGTAGCCCTATAGGAGGACTACATTTGATTAGGCTATCTTTCTCCAACCTCCCTGAAACGGATGACCTCCGGCATCAACGCACGCCTCAATTTCCTCAACAGATAGGTAGTCAATGCGTATATACGCAGGATAACAATCAGGGTCCTCCATTGTTGGGTCTGTGTAGCAGTGCATTTCATCATCGTCGTCAGCCTCGTAATCGTACAATCCGTACAACTCATTCTTTTGGCAATACACGAGATAACGCTCCATTGCTTGCTCCAAGTCGTAAGCGTAGATATCAATGATAGGCTCTACGTAACAGAACCGGTACAAATGCGTACCATCTTCCTTTGTATTAAATGTGTTCATAATTTATTCTGTTTTGGTTAATAGAAGGCAGCACATTATCGTACTGCCCAGTTCTGGCTCAGAGATTGTACAACGGGCTTTCCGAAGCGTACAGAATCGTAGGACCGGTGAGGATGGAGAACGCACAAGGGTCGAAACTCTCGATTTTCTTCATGCTCTCGATATACTTCTGTATCTCTGCTCGTATGGATGACAGATTAAATCTGCCGTCAACTGGCAAGATAGAATCCGTGCCAGTCATTTCAACAACGCTAACCTCGTCTGTAAATCTCATGTTCACAAGGTCAAACTTGTTAATTTTGTGATAAAATTGTACCCATTTACTCATAATTCTAACATTTTTGGTTTGTAGGAGAGCGCGACAATCGCCACGCTCAATTTTAGCTCATACACAAAATGGCTATCTCGTTGAAACTCTTTGAGATAGACTCACGGCTACGATAATCCCTGTAGCCCTTTGCGTTGTTGCTGTACCACTGACGTGCTGCAATCTTGATTTTTTCCATCTCGTGCATAAGGGCACGCTCAAAATTCTTCTGTGATTTCCTGTCTTGCATAATTCTAAATTAAATTGGTTTTACATAGTATGCCCAGGAAAATGCCTGAGCACATTTTTGGCTAATCGACCTCGTAGAATAAGATAACATAGCGCTCGTCAATGTCTTCAACATGATCGGGCTTGCAAAGGTCACGGAAAGGAAAATCACTGTTCTTTTCCTCAACAACGCTAATCCAACATCCAGGATGGAGCATATAGCTCTCTCTTGTTCCGTAAAATTCCTTCGTGTCTGTTTCATCCAAGTGCATATAAATATTCCACTTAGTATTATCCAACCCTGTAGCGTTAATCTTGTCGATTAAATTAAATGTCTTAATGTTCATATTTCTAATATTTTGGTTATTATCGTACTGCCCACGGAACAGGCAGCATTTAGGCTATAGGATTTCAAAAGCAGAAATCCACGTAAACAATACGTGTTCCGCTGAACTCTCTCCAGTGACACACGTCATCATATTTGTAACCCTCGTATTTGCGGCTACTTCTGTTGTATTCGTCACGCACCCACACGGGAGCGCTCTCTGAATTCGCCAAGCGGAAAAACTCTCCTCGCTTGACGTTCTTTAATTCTGTCTTTCTCATAATTCTGTAACTTGGTCAATTATCGTACTGCCTGAATTTCTCCAAGCAGAATTTAGCCGAATGTTTCCAAGCAGAATTTTCGTACTTGCCAACTCTCTCACATATCAGGGAACATGAGATTTTCCAAGCGGAGTGTAGCACGCCAAAGCTCGCGGAAATACCACTTGCCAATTATCGTACTGCTCCAGAACTTACCAAGCAGAACACCCCAAATAATTCCAAGCAGAATTACAGGAATATTCGTACTTGCCAAACACAACAGCGCAGGAAGCGCCTGAAAAAATCCAAGCACAATTATCGTACTTGAATAAATAATCTGTCTTGCTGTCATAATTCTAAAATTTGTTAGTGATTGTTCCGTAGCACACGCACGACAATTATCGTACTGGCTACGGATTTTTAGGCTCAAGCCACACAGAATAATGTAAGCACACCATTCTTCAGCGACCCGAATTCAACATGACTCAAAATCTCCTGAGCATCCGCAATGACACTCTCGACCTCTCGCATGGAGAGGCACTTTATTCTCATTGTACTCATAATTCTAAAATTTTATGGTTATTGTTCCCTACAAATGTAGGGAGATTTTAGGCTACAGAATTTCACTCAGTGGAAAATGCTTCTCCAGAACAACACCCAGTATTAAAGTTAGAACGCTGCAAGCTGGAAGGATAAACCACATGTACTCATCGCAAAATTCCTTGATTCTCTGTTTCATAATTCTAATTTATTGGTTCGTAATAGGAGCCACGCACGGATCTCTCCATGCGCAGCCATTGCCAGGATGATACGCTTTCATTGCGCACGCTTGTCACCCACGACACCGTATTGTGCCGCTTCGTCACCCTCTGAGGACTTGTCGGCATCTCGAAAGACACCAGCGGATAACCCCTCAGCGTTCTCCGCACGTTTTCATGGGAATAATTCCCACACGTCCGCTACTTGTGTAGCGATATAGCTATACGTACAACTACTTACGTATCGTAGACCTTTTGGATATACCTCACGTGAGATAAACGATAACTACTCACGATTACAGATTTGTACCACCCGCGCCCTGTAATGAATGTGCGCAGCACTTTAGGAACTCGTCCACGTGTGCCAGACGATAGAATATGAATTATGATTTTGTTTGTTTACGCCGCCTTCTGCCGCCCTGAGACTTCGTTCTTGCTTCCGCTCGCTCCTGCTCTCCGTCGGTTGTCGTGACCGAACCCCATCAAAGGGAGGAGAGTGGTTAGCTCGCTTGGGTCGTTGCGATAACGCCCTGTGCCGACCGCCCTGTCTCAGCGTTGTTTTAGACTGACGGGGTTTCTCGCCCGCCGCTCTCGCTGTGATGTAGCCCGCTCGCTACTTCAGGAGAACGTTTCCGTCTTGGATTTTTGGCAATTAGTCCCCTGAGGGAGAAAAATTCTTCTCTCTCTGAGTAAGCCCACACACCACGACAAGGTTTACCAAAAAGTGCGGGAAAAATAAGGGCATGACAGCCCGCGCCAAATCTCTGGACTTGGTGTATAATATCCCACGGTGGCTTATTGTGTCCACCGTGGGGAAAGATAGTGGGTGTAAAGATAGAGCTTTCGCCCTATCTTGTTACTTCTCGCCTCTTAACGCTGCAAGTTGTGCCTGCAATTCTGCGATACGTTCGTTTAAGTCTTCTTCACTTGCTTTCTGTTTGCGTGCGACCTTTGAACCGCTTGCAAAGGAAGTATGCAAAGAAGCAAGTTTTGAGCCCAAACGCTGCACTGAGTCTATAATGGTTGTCTGTTCGTCTTTGCCGTTGTCGTTGAACCACTGGAAGAATCGGGGTAAGTTGTGCGTGTGGCTAAACTCGCTAACCGCTGCACGTACACACTCCGTTTGCAAATTGCTATAGTTTACGTCTCCCAACACGTAAGCGGTTGCCAACTTGTTGTACTTGCTGCGTGCTGCTTCCAATTCCTTACGTGCTGCTACAACTTCGTTGTTTGTGCACTCTGAAAGCAACGTCTTTCTGTAGTCGTTCAACACCTCAAGACTGGATACAATTGTAGCGTTTTCTTTACACTCTGAAACGTAAGAAGATACGTTTGACTTGTTGTTTGTTGTCATGTTGTTTTTCCGTTCTATTAACAAACCGCACGGAATACACGGGAAAAATTGAAAAATAGCGAGATAACAAGGTTAATTTTCTATTGAAAGCCCCTTTTCTCTCTTTCAGTATTGCAAAGGTACGACTTTTTTTTGATATTACCAAAGAAAAAGTGTTAAATCTAACATGAATAAAAGCCTATAACTATCTATAATACAGCACTTTATAACTTTAACCTTTAACGCGAAAGTAAAATATCTTTACTTTTTGGTTGCGTATATGTAACTATATACAAGCAAGAGTGTTAAAGTGTTAATAAGCAACCAGTTGGAAATTTTGTAATAATTTCTTACGTCAAGTCCTTTGTAATATGTTTTCGTGTTCCACGGCGTATATTTATACAAAAGACAATGAATGATTATGCAGGTGTAAGTGATTGAGTATTAGGTAGTTACAAGAGCAATGTTGTGATTTAACAGAAGTTAACATTCGTGGAACAAAATACGAAAATTTGGTTTGGTTTATATAGAGTAAACCAAATGTATATGTAATTATATTTTACCAAAGCACCCCCACCCCCCCCTATGGGAGCGCAGCCCTGGAACGTAGTCACCTCACGCAAAAAATTTTTTCTTTTTTTTAACTCAATCTGTCAAGAATGTTTACTTTTCTTCTGTATTGCATATTTATTCAAACACCTTTGTTTGTGACTTGTCAGGATAATTTACTTTATGGACTTACCCCTGTTATTGGAAGTACGAAATGTATATTTATCCTCCACCTTTTGAACGTTAATAATGTATAAATATACCGCATAAACAATGTATTTAAGCATAATTATGTAGTTATTTCTTATTTTTGCATTATTCCTATTATTATATAGGGCATATAGGTGAGGGCCACTTGTGGTGCGTAATCCACCGAACTCCCTTTGTTTACAGGGGTTCTTTCATGTTAAAATAACGCAGAAACTAAAAAATTATTATACACAGATGGAAAATGGTTTAGCTATAGACACTTTACACACGCAGCTGTTGGACCTGACGAGGCAAAGCGAGTTTGGTTTTGACGCATTGCGTTCTACCTCTTGGGGCAGGGTAAATTCGGACACTTACAATATCCTGAAGTCTCAGTTCGTGAGGTCTATGCGTCAGCTTGCCAAGAAGGCTCCTGTAAAGTATTACAAGGGTAGCTATTACATCTTCAACGGCAAGATATACGAGTCCGTCCCAAGGATTGTCTTGGAGCAGACCTACCAGCTGTTGCTTCTTGACCTCGCTATAAGTCCGATGATTGGCGTCAGCACTGTGATGAACAAATCTTTCATTGACGTCATAGAGTGCTACAACATTCTTCATCCGTCCTTTGACATCGTGGCTTTCAGCAATGGTGTTGTGGATTTCGGTAGAGGCTTGCAGAATCCTGCCGTTATGCCGTTTTCTCCTAACTATCATGTGACGTACTATCATCCTTACGACTTCAATCCGAAGGCCAAGTGTGACAGGTGGATGAACTTTATCCATGAGGTGCTCCCTGACAGGACATCGAGGATGATACTACAGATGTTCCTTGGTTTAGGCTTGATACAGCGCGGAACTGCCTATAACCCGTATGAGGGAAAGGAATCGTCGAAGATAGAGCTTTGTCTGCTTCTTATCGGCACGGGAGCTAACGGAAAGAGCGTTATCTTCGATGTGGCTTGCAACCTCTTTGGCAAGGACAGGATAAGCAAGATGGATTATGCCGACCTTACCGCAGAGGGCGATGAAGGAATGAGGGGCAGATATCCGATAAGGAACGCCATCTTCAACTGGTCTTCGGACTCTGATCCGCGGAAGTTCGGAAGGAAGAACACCGGTATGTTCAAAAGGCTTGTCAGCGGAGAGCCTGTCCCCATGCGAGAGCTTGGCAGGAATGTTCTTGAGGCCAACAATATCCCGTACCTCATCTTTAACCTCAATGAGCTTCCGTTCCCAGAGGACGCGTCGCTTGGCTTTATCAGACGTTTACAGTATGTCAGCTTTGATGTTACCGTACCCAAGGAGCGCCAGGACCCGGAGCTTTCGAGTAAGATTATAAGGAGGGAGCTTAGTGGAGTGTTTAACTGGGTCATGCGTGGTGCGCAGGAGTTGAGGAAGCGTAAGTATCGTTTCCCTGCCGCCGAAGGAAGTGCCAAACAACTTCTCCTGTCACTTCTTGGCTCTCAGCCCATATACGCCTGGATACGCGCTTACGGTATAAGGAGTGACGCCCAAGCAAAGGGCGAAGTGTCCAATCTCTTCAATTCCACCATGCTTTATGAGTGTATGCGCAGGTTTTGCGCCATCAACGACGTTGACGAGAAGGACATTCCGTCGATGAACAAGTTTGGCAGGGATATGTGGGCCAAGTATGGTTTCTTCAAGAAGCGAACGAAGGAGGGCAATGCCTATCAGATGTTTGGTGTTACGGAGGCGGACCTGAAGCAGGACATCCTTATCAATGAGGTTTGTAAGGGCGAGGAGGACAACGATGAGCCCGAGAGCTTTATCAAAGGTGACGATTAAACGGTATGGTTATGAAAGACTGGAAAGGAAACGGAAAGAGTACTTATGTGACGATTGGCGCGTCGAACCACTCTGACGGAGAGCGCGAGGAGCATGACTTCTACGCCACAAGCCCAGAGGCTGTAGACGGCCTTGTCGGTGCTGTAGGCGGCATGCTTTGCGGAAAGGTATGGGAATGCGCGTGCGGAACGGGCAGTCTGTCTGGGCGGCTTATCGAGCTTGGGTATGATGTGGTGTCCACCGACCTTGTGGACAGAGGCTACGGAGGTGTCATTGACTTTCTTGAGGCTGACGATTTGCCTGACGGGTGCGGAAGCATTGTCACCAATCCACCATACAAGTATGCCTCTGAGTTTGTGAGGCACTCACTGGAGCTTCTTCCGAAAGGAGGTGTTTGCGCCATGTTCCTGAAGACTACGTTTCTTGAGGGCCAGAGGCGCTACGATGAGATTTTCAAGATTACCCCCCCCCAGAGTACATGCTACAATTCTCCAAGAGAGTTAAGTGCGCCAAGAACGCGGATTTCAGTTCCTACCCTTCCTCTGCCATCGCCTACGCATGGTACGTATGGAGAAAAGGGTTTACGGGCAACACTGTCGTAAAATGGATTTAGGGCCTGTAAATATCGCTGTTGTTTGGCTTTCAGGCTTATCAAACCGCGAAAGTCTGTGGTTTTCGTTGTTTTGAAAGCCTTTCAAGTTTTAAAACGTATGTTTTTGGATGGTGAAAGCACGAAAGTGCGCATTCAGTTCAAACTATAAAATTTACTTATATGATAGACAAAGAATATATCAAGGGAATCATCTCCGGTATCAACGAGAAGAAGGATGAATGTAATATGATTCCGTCTCACGCGTCCATACAGGAGATTTTTGCAGAAGTCCGTAAAGATACTTTGGATTGTTTGAGGAATCTGTGTAACGACAGGGACATATCATACAACAAGACGTTGAACAGTGTTTCATTTAAATGTTTGTAGCTTATGAGCAAAGAAATTATATATTGCATACCAGATGCCGTCTTGGATGGTGAAAGAATCCGTGGCTATATTCGTAATGTTGTGTGCAAAGCGTTGGGGTCTGGTATCAAGATGTCGTCTTGCCGATACAAGAATCACAGCATAACGCTTGACGTGAGCTTCGAACAGGAAGGTGGTTTGGACAAGATGATGCTTGAAGTTATCTACGGCGACAGAATTAGGAAAACCATTGAACGTCTTAATTATGAATGGCTGAAGAAGATGTGGAAGGCTTCCGATGGCGATTTTCAAGTATTCTGGTTTGAACAGATACGCAAAAAGTTTGAGGAGTACGAGGACCAAAATGGATATATCTGGGGCAAGATATGAGAAGACGTCATAATCCTAATAAAGTTCCTCCACTTAAGCCCAACCCCGAGCATTGGACCAGGAAGGTTCATTCCTGGAAGGCGAAGGTTGCATACGAGACGGAGGATGATGCTTGGGAGTTTCTGAACCAGAATCCGAAGTTGAAGGTACTTGGGTGGCATCCTTACTTATGCAAGGTTTGTTCAAAGTGGCATATCGGTAGGTTACACAAACTATGAGCTTATGAAAGGTAGATACTCTTGGAAATATAAAAAAAGAATCAGGTCTATGTGTGACATGATTGAGGAAGGTCTTTTATTCTTTCTTATTGACGAGGTTATATCGGTAGATTCCGGATGCTTTCTTCATGAATTTAAGAATATATGGTGGAAGACATTGGATGATACTCCAACGCCGTTTTTGGTAGAGATAAAGGATCAGGATGCGATACTGAGGCCATTCAATACTCAGATAAGTAAATCGGAAGGATTTCGGGATGATGGAGCTATCGTTATTCCTGCAAGAGATTTCCTTTTTAAAACTAACTTAGCTTGTGGTAATATTTTAAAACATAAATAGCTTAGATATGGAGATTAGAGTTAATGTTTTAGGAAAGGTCGCTTTCAAAGCAACTGGAAGTAAGTCGGATGTTGAAAAAGCCGAACTATATCCATTCGGAGAGGGTATTTACGCAGTAATGGATGGAGACAATTTTGTGTGTCTAAGAGTTGTGTCCGACAAAAGACACAGCGATGAAAAAGGAGATTATTATGCGCGCGTAGAAGATAGCTGGGGACATCCAAAAGTCGTCAGCTGCGTTGATATTATAGAGCACGAAGAAAGGCTGAAAGATTATATCGACAAGTGTTTCGATCGTCTTGGTGCTATTGTTGAAAAAGCCAACGATGGTATCAGTAGTGTAAGTGATGAACTTAATGGCTTTATAAGTAATTCTCAGGATGATTTTTGCTCTATTGAGAAATCTCTTGAAAGAATAGAGAAAGATGGTGTTGGTAGTGGAAATGGTATCAGCGAAAAGACATTATTGTCTGCTATCGAGATTGTATCAAAACAGAAATAGTTGAGAATATGAAGAAGTTTAAAAAGTCGATAGAGATTAGCACTGAGAATATCTCAGACGTTCTTCAAGTGCCTATTGTTACTAGTGTATACAAGACCAAGTTATTTAAAAATCCTTTTATAGAAGGTCGTAGTAATCCTTATGATGCTTTAGTAGTGATGAAAGTTCATATTGAAGGTGTTGAAAGCGATTTATATCTTAATCAAGGAGACGTTCTCGCTCTTGATATTTGTGATACTTGGTATGCCTTTTCAAAAGCAGGGTGGGAGAAACATAAAAACGATGAGGTATGAAGAAGAAGGGATATTACGAATACAACAGCGGGATTTACCCAAGGAGGTTGTGGGTAATGTACGACACAAGTGAGGACGAGATTGACAAATGCTTTACCAACATTGAAGGCAAACCTCTTGTTCACAATGATGAGCCTATGAATGAAGGTAATTACGGAGGCATGGTGTACGATGAATGTATGAGTAAAACAGGAAATTACTTCGGCAATCTTGTAGTCTTCCCAAAGAAGAAAGACATGACTATGAAAAATATCAGTCATGAGGCATTTCATGTTCTGTCGTCAATGAATGACGCCTGTGACCTTGAGAGGTTCAGGGGGGCCTACAATGAACACCAGGCATACCTTATGGGTTGGATATGTGATTGCATCAACAAGGCCCGTTTGGGCATTGGAGATTTCGTTGAAATTAAAGATAAGGAGGAATAGATTATGATTAAGAAAGAAGATATTAAGGTTGGGCTGCGATTTTTCATCACACGAAATGATTGTTTAAAATGCAATTTTGACCCGATAGGTATTCAGGACGGCAGCACCCCTATTCTGTTCAATGCCGAGAGGAAGGATCCTGATGTTTATATATGTACATCTGTTAGCACAGATTACAAGTATTTCGCTCGTTTTCGTGAGGAAGATATTATGATGTTTGGTATAAAGTTCGATATAGTCGCACCAGTTGCCGATAATCATAAAATAGATATAAATTCCGACATTGAAATGCATGGAAATATTCTCAATAACTTGCATGATACATACATCAAGAAAAATCGTGATTATAGGAATGCTTTTTCCGAAATGTATGATGAGCTTGGTATCAACTACGGCTATGGAAAGATACGAGAGAAGGTGAATCGTATCAAGACGTTGAAGGACAATGAGGCGCAAGTTGCTAATGAGCCATTGGAAGATGCTCTTCTTGACTGCGCTAACTATTGTATCCTTACATTGATGGAATATCAAAAACATAAGGAACATGGCACAGACTGATTACACTTGCAAGGATTGCTTCTTCTTTGACAACGGTGGGGAGTGTAAAGAAGAATGCTTCGGGAGAGACGTTTCGGGAGATGATGATGCTTGCACAGGTTTCGAGTATAAGGAAATAAAAGTTGAACTTTAAAATATTTTTATCATGGCATTACCATTTGGAAAGACTATCAAGACAAGACACTTCACCGTACTGAAGTTCAGTAAGAGCTTGTCGAAGAAAGAAGTTGCTTCACTCAGAAAGGATATCCCTGCTGAGATCAAGAAGCATTTACAGAGAGGCTCACTGCCTTTCATCAAGATTGCAGACATTGCCGGCACATGGGGAATTGAATACTCTATCGGCACATCCATGTACGCCGCACTCGATGAATGTGTTCCTGTGGCTGTAGGAGACCATTACGAGTTCTCCAAGGATGGTGGAAACATCATCGAGGCATTTGCCCAGCTTATGTATGCGGATACATCGTTTCCTGGCGATGCAGAATATACGGCAGGCAAGTTGAAGCTCCGTGACGAATACATTGCTCGTGAGGCAGCAAGAAGAAACGCTGCTGCCGACAAGGGTAAGAGTGACGAACAACTCAGCAAGGAAAGTGATGAGGCCGTCCAGGAGGTCATTGATCGCGACAAGCACGCTGACACTTTCCTTGATATGGCAGAACAGATTAAGAAGGAAGGAGGCAAGGATGAGTGATAAATTGATTGAGATAGTCGAGGACCACAATTCCCTGGTACAGGCACTCCAATTCATTTTGGAGGCCGCAGAGACGAAGAAACTGCCTCCTTACGGCCTTCTTCCTACATTTAACGACTCTTTTCTTGATGATCGGCTTAGGATAGCCCTTGAGCTTATCACAGGAGAGAAATATTCGTGATATATCGTATATTTTCTTCTACTTCATTTATATAAAAGTAAGGGGTGGCATCTGAGAAGATATCACCCCTTTTTAACCAAAAAAATTTTAGAATTATGATTCACAGATAAGAATCCGAGAACATAATCTGTTTGCAAAGGTACTTGGTTTTGTTGAATTTATGGTATATCAAAGTTGCTTTAACACGAATTTAACTATTTACCACCATTACAGAGTCCGTTCTTAAACAACAAGCAGTCATTCTTGCCGGTTGGATAATTTATTGGGAGGTAAAAATGGCAAGTCGTATCTTCCGTCTGAAGCTCATCCTGCTTAATCTTAGCAAAGTCCCCAATCATCTTTGTGTAGTCAGCCCATTCTTTGGAAGATGTATTCTTAATTTTTGAGCGGGCGATAACAAGGTCTTTGAGAATCTGTTCCTTTGATGTAGCCTTTGCGAGCTGTTCCGGGGTTAAATCTTCGCTATGCTCGTTTTCAATCTTCTTGCCCTGCACCTCTGCGATTCTTGTCTGAACAGACTCCAGAGATTCAAGTTTATTCATTTCTCGCTCTAATGTATCTTTGGGCCAGTTGAATCCTTCCCCTTGAAAGGCAATAGCCCAACTGTCACGGATAGACATGCCGGAGCCACGTAGGCTTGCGTAGATGTAATAGCGAGGGTCTTTCATCTTGAGAGCCTTTACCTTTTTGTAAATATCGACGGATAACGTGTATCCTTTTGTTTCTTCAATCATAATCTTATTTCTTTTTATCCTTGAATGCAAATACGGTGTAACAACAACACGAAACGTGGAATGGAGGATATGGGTCTTTGAAAGAATGGATGCCAGCATCGGCTTCATTTTGGCAAATGTCGCACGGATAACTGCTTCCTCTCTTGACATAGAACCCGATAGCCTTGTTTTCCTGCCCATACTCCTGCTCTGCCTGTCCCCACGCCAAAGCAATCACCTGAGAAGCGTTTCTTACGATGTTCTGATAGGCATTTCTGTAATAGCCTTTTCCGTAAGAAGGAACATCGATGTTAATGTCCTTTCTCTTCGCCTTGGTGATGACTGATGTGTGATATGGGTCTTTATAGCCTGTGCGGATGGAAGACAGAAGCTGCTGGTCTGAATATCCCATAAGAGTACCCGCCTTGATCATTCTCACGATGTCTTCCGCAAAGTTTCCGAGATAGACAGCGTTTCTTTCGGATGTCGTCTTTCCGTAGATGTCGCTGACGAGAAACGATTCTATATTCTCGCTGTCAATCCCGAGAATCTTGCATGAAGCCTTGGAGTAGGCAGAGATGTAGCTGTTGATGCTCTCCTCTGCCTCAGCAGTAATATTCTTGGCATAAGAGAGCAGGGCTGACTCGTTTGTGAGCCTGCCCGCACCTCTGTATCGCTTACTTGCGGAAATTACCTCCTGTGTCGATTTCCAGAGAATATCTGATATGTGGCTCTCGCAGTTTCGGATTGCCTGCAAGCGTTTTCTGCTGTAATCGACAGAACGTTTTAATTCATCCATAGGCTATTAATTCTTCTTGTTGAATTCGTCCCAATGTGACTCCCCTAACCTGTTGCCGTTTGAATCGGTGTTAAATTTATTGGGGCGTCCACGCTTTCTTCCGTTACCGGTATTGACTGAGGCTGAGTATCCGTTAATCCGAGCAGTAGCTTCCTGCTCCTCGATTGCATTCTCTGTTTCGTTATCCGCACGTTGCATATCCATAAGGAGGTCCTGCTGGTCTTCCTCTTTCTTCTCACGCATGATACGGTCGTATTCGTCGTTGACAGGGAAGTCTGGGCAACGCTCAGATGCGGTCTGCTTAGATAGGAAGCCGTTTTGAACAGCCGTTGCCAAGTTTGTGATAATCTCAGATTTGTTCTGATGAACATAAATTTCAACCCAGGCATGAATAGGAAGCCCTGTCATGGTAGCCATACAATCCTCTTCCATTCCTATTCCGTATTTACAGATACGTACAAGTTGATCCAGGAACGGATGCATCTTCTTAGCATCGTTCTCTGCGACCTCGATGGCAGGAGAATAGAGCAGCTTGATAGCAACGCCCGGAAGGTCGCCAGACTTCAGCTCAGGTGGCTTCACGGTGAACGACAACTCGTAGATGAGGTCATACGACTTGTTGAGCTGTGTCGCAAATGCATCGGAAGCGTCTGTTCCGTTAATGAAGTCAGCATCACCATTCGTATCGGTAATCTGAATCATCTTAGCCGATCCGTCTGTATCTCCAACAACGGTAATGTCGTCACCATCGCCCTTCAACTTCATTATAGGGAAGGCGTAAGCCTTGTTGTTCTCGCAGAGATAAGAGAAAGCTTCCTCGTAGTCCTCGATATTCTTCTGTACAGCAGACCAGCATGGACCATCATCGTTTCTTACGTATGCAACAGGAATGAATGGGAATCCATGGTCTTTCTCTTCTACACAGGAGTAGTCGTCAATTCCGAAAATCTTAGCAATCCTCTTGATAGTTTCCTTAACCACTCCTTCGTTAACCTGCTTCTTGAATCTGTAGAACTTTCTGTCATCCCACACTTCTACCCACTCAGTCTTTTCGTTTCCTTCTTCGTCGTAGTCATTGTATTTCCTTGCAAAAACCACAAGCTCGCCTGTAAGAGGGTCTGTCTGAGGGTATAACGTATCTCCCCTATCGAAAGCCAGTGTGCGAGTACCGAATTTCTTGTTCTTATCAAAATACCCAACAACCGCAGCCTCAGCAACCTTCATGTACGAGCTTACGGCTTCATAGTGACGAATCTCCATATCGTGCATGTACCATCCCTTCTTGAACTTGGCAAGGAGATTAATATACTCTTCCTGCTTTTTCATTTCTGGATCACCAGCAAGCTCAAACTGAATATCATTACCGGTCAAGTGAAGAGTGTGTTTTGTATGAACAACCTGCTGGAAAGCAAATGCCGTTCTTTGAATCTCCTGGACATACCATTTCCCGTCTTCCGGGTTCTTTCTCCAGATGTCAGGGTATAGATCCTTGTCGAAGATTTTGTGGGACGTAGGATAGAACTCACGAAGGAAGTCCTTCTGAGTCTTAATCACTCTGTACAATGTATCTTGCGGCATCTGAGGGTCTTCATTATCGGACACCTCGTTCCTGCAATAGCCATCGTGGGTCATGTACCCCTTTGGCGTGAGTTCAAAGAAAGGCTTCTTTACCAGAATCTTTCTGAAATTTGTTACCTTGATAGCATCCATAATCCTTTTACCTTTTTATTTTTCTTTTTTGTTAAACTGAATATCATTACATAGAACCAAGATTCAAAGAAGTCAGGCGAGTGCCCGACATATTTCTTGGCAATCTTCTTAGGTAATAGCTTGAATCCCCTATCATCGCTATTCTCGTCACGTCTGAGCATCTTACGCTCCTTCTGAAGAATCTGTCTGAGAGGAACCTTGTCAAATCCGTTTCCTGAATACTTTCTTTCAAGCAGGGCCGAGTCGATGGAAATCTGCTTCTCCTTTATCATCTTATAGAATAACCAAGCACACTGAGACTTCAAATCCTTATAGAGGTATTTGATTCCTTCTTCTTCCTGATGATTCCTAGCGATAGGTGCTGCCTGGTTGTTGAATGGGACGGCATCCTTGAAGAATCCCTTAAAGTACTGACCGATACCCTGCATATCGTAAGTGAAGTTACATTCCTCGACACCCCACTCTCTCAGCTTGGCCTCAACTACAGAAACGAGCGTCTTAGGGTCCAGCCTCAGCACAACCAAGTCTTTACAATGCCATCCTTCCCAAAGCCACATTACGAAGTTATCTCCGCCGGTGAAAGCAATATCGGCAGAAGCTCTGCGTTTTCCATCTCCTATCTGTTCTGCATTGTCGTAGATTTCATCAAGGTCTTCCATCTTGATCATGTCATCACCGGCGGCCTTCCAGTTCCAGTTGGCTTCAAGGTCTCGCATACGCTGTTCCTCGTCCTGTTGGGCAAGGTTGGCGAGATATGAGACATCGGTAGAGATAAGCTTAATGTTCTCTGATACGTCAGCGCGAACGAATGTTGCCGACTTGATGAACATTTCGAGCTTTGTATAACCAAGTTCCTCATAGCTGTCCTTCCAAAGGCTATCAATAATGCCCTTGCACTGCTCGTACACCTCTTCTCTTGTGTCGCCCCAGTAGATTGAGTCAGGCGTATCGCCGTCCATGAAGCAGTATCGTATAACTCCGTCTCGTTCCGGTATGATGTATCCGTTTTCGTCAACCCACCAGTCAATAAACTTTCGTACCCAAGACTCCGGGTCCGGGTTACAGGTAATCCAGAAGCGGTTTCGGATATGCGCTGCATTTCGGTTGTTGGTCAAGAGGTACTTGAACTTCTTGTATGGGCACTGAGTACCCTCATCGATGCAGACATAGGCATACTGGCGACCCTGGAATCGTGTCTTGAAGTCTTGATAGGCTCCAGCATAGTACGAGAATTTGAGCCATCCTCCGTTATCGAAGTTCCAGGTCATGTCATTTTGTGACTTATTGTAAGTTCCAAATTGGGAGAACAATTTATAAGAGTCTGTCACTAAGGACTGTAAGTCGTCTTTTTCGTTACGAAGAATCGTTGCATGAAAATCCGGATTTTTAATATCCTTCAGAACTTCCATTAGGGAAGAGAACGATTTTGAGCCGCCTCGCGAACCGCCAACTATCTTAATATCAGCGTCTATAGACAGCATGCGTTCCTGACCGCCACGCTGAGCTATAATCTTCAGCTTGTCGGGATGCTTCTTGTCGGCGTCTCTTAATGATTGGATATACTCTTGAGTGTAAATAGGCTCTCCGTTATCCAATTTTAATCCTGAAAATACATCTTTCTGCATAAATATACATTTAATACTGCAAAAATATACAATTTTTCTTTGATAATTGCATATTTATTCATATATTTGCAAAACAAAAGGTATATTTATACGTTTTCGAGGTGGAGGGACCACTTTCGGGATAACATTTTTAATCAAAAAACAACATGACAAGAGAGGAACTCTTAGCATTAGTGAACAAGGAGGTTGATACCACCAAGTTCAAAGAACTTAGCCAAAAGACCATCGATGAGGAACTTGATGATGTTTTGGAAGATTTCGGTGATGACGAGGAAGCAAATTCCAAGTTGGTTACCAAGTTAGCAAACCGTCTGAAGCGTATCAACGGCAACTTGCACAAGAATATCTCTGACGAGGTAAAGAAGAGCAAGGAGGAAGCTGAACGCAAGAAGAAGGAAGAGGAAGAGGAGCGTAAGCGCAAGGAGGCTAAAAAGGGTGACGATCCTGACGACAAATACTCCAAGCTGCTTGAAAAACTCGAAGCTCTCGAAAAGGCTAACGCAGAAAGAGACAAGAAGGCTGCAAGGAAGGCAACCATCGAGTCTGTAAAGGCAGGTTTGAAGGATAAGTTCGACAAGGCAAACCTTGAAATGAACGACTTTTTCCTCGATACTGCACTCTCTAAGCTGGAGATATCTGATGATGCAGATGTTGCAGAACTGGTATCAACGGCAGAAAATATCTATACTGCCGACTATAAGCGTGCCAACGGTGGAAATGCTGTACCACGAAAGGGTTCTAGTGCTCCTTCTGGTGAGGAAAAGAAACTCGACGAGCATGAATGGGACGACATTAAGGATATTTGCAAGGACAGAGCTACAAAGGCGACTGTCAAGAAATAATTCAGGATAACATTTTAATTAAGGTAAAAAGATTATGCAGTACAGCAATTATTACGACCAGATGAACGCACAGGGTGCGGTATTCAATGGAACGGTGCTCTTGCAGGCATCGGCTGAGATTGGCGGTCAGAAGCATGTGTACTTCAATCTTAAAGGTGCTGTCAAGGAGGCTTTCAGATACCCTCCTATCGGTGGTATTATCACCAATCCGTTCCCTGGACCTGCTAAGATTTATGCAGGTGATTTCGTTGAGCATAGCCTCGGCTTTGCAGACAACAAGGGTGGCACTATTAAGATTCTGAAGTCTTACGCAGTTGCTAAGGCAACAAGTGCCGCTACAGACACAGACATCTACATCGTTCGTGACGGCTACCATCACATCCCATTTATTGGCGATAAAATCATGGTAGGCCAGAAGGATTTTAAGACAAAGGGAACTGGTGTTTCTGTTACAGCAGTTGAGGCTACAACGGATGCTACAGCAGGTGACGTTTGGAAACTTACCTTGTCTGCTGCATTGGGCGCATTGACCGTTGGTCAGGTTCTCGTTGAGGCTGCTGCGGTTGGTTCTACACTTCCTGTAGTAACAAACCCTAACTGTTTTGCTCCTCACGACTACGACATGCCGTTCTATACTCTTCCTGGAAGCGACGAGTACGAGAAACCTCGTATGATGTTTACACCGTGTCTGCTTGGACCAGATGCGGTTTTCATTAAGGACAGGATGAGTCCTCTCCCACCAGCTGTAGAGGCGATGAATATCAGTCGTTACCCAGAGTTGTTCTACACGAACTACTAATTGTTTAACTATTAGATTGTATTTAGGATATGCCAAAGTTTAATATTGAAAATTCGAGGATGGCGAAGTTCTTCTCTAGTAAGGACAACACCAAATACCTCCAGAAGTTTCTTGATGAAAAGGACATCTTTCACGTAAACTACGGCTGGTGGAAGACACAGGGACGTATTGCTGCGGACCTGACACCGACCAACAGAAAGGGTGTTGCGACATTCACTGTCGAGGCAAAGAAGCTTCGTGCCGCTACATTGGCTAACATGCGTGCTCCTTTGGCTGGTTCTTTCCAGAAGGATAAGGGAGGCTTGCAGGTTTACTCTGCAACAATTCCAGACTTTATCACAGACGGAATCTACCAGAATGCAGAGGAACGTGAGTATTTGATGAACCAGTTTGAAGAGTTCGGTAATGACCGTGATGTCGTTATGGAATGGACAGATCAGGTTCAGGAGTTGATGGACTCAGTTGATACCACTATGAACTTCATGACAGCAAAGCTTGCTTCTACAGGTAAGCTTGACTACACTGGTATCGGTCGTGGTATTCAGGCTCCAATCCACAAGACCAATATGCCTGCCGACAACTTCAAGAAGTGTGGTAAGGTTGCTTGGGCTGATGAGACCTGCGATATTCTTGAACAGATGCGAGTTCTTGAAGAGAGTTGGCGTAAGACTTTAAATCGTAAGTCTCAGCCTCTCGTTTGGCAGATGACCGTCAATACCTTCTTCAATGTGTTCTTGAAGAACAAACAGATTAAGGAATTGTGGATCAATTGGTGTAAAGCTCACTATGTTGCTTACGTTGAGGACTATGGCGTAAATCAGGATATGTTCCTGAAGGCATTCGGAGACATCCAGGGCCTTTCTCCTATCGAGCTTGTAGAGGAGGAGGAAACTACACTTCTCTTCGATGGAACGCAGAAGACAGAACAAGCTTGGTCAGACGACATCGTTGTTCTTCGTCCTCGCGGTAGCGCTTTTGAGTTCGAGCACAAGGAGATCAAGGATAAGAAGATGTTCGAGAAGTGGGGTAACAAACTTGTTGACAAGGTGTTCGCAACAACCAACGACGGTCTTGGTTTGCTTGCCAACACAACAATCGCCAACGGTGATTACCTGGAGTGGCATACAGACTTGATGTTTGCTGCTGTTCCAGCTATGCTCGACTTCCCTTACCGTTGGATTATCGACATTACCAAGAAGGGTTAATTCTTTAACGTAATTAGATTGTATGGTTATGGAATCAGAGATGGAAGTTTACACTGCATACGACTACCTTATCAACAGGGTGAAGTTTGAGGTGCCAAAGAAGACCATGTTGGGAATCATGCTTACCCGCAGCATACAGCCGGAGTCGCTGATGTGTGACTGTGATGCTGACGCGCTGAGTTTAGCATACGCCGATACATTGAAGTGGTTTTGTCTTGGCCCAAGCAAGGTGAACAACACCTCTGATTCCGACAATGGTTGGACGCACACTGGAGGAGGATATGAGATTTCGGGCGATGATATCAGTGCAATGAAGGCGGAGGCTAATGCTATCTACCAAAAGCTTGAGCCCGACTCGATGCTCAAGAAAAAATCCACCTTCCGGTTGACATCCCACGGAGTAAAGCGGGCGAATTATTCTCCTTGTGGAGGACTACTCCCCCACATCATCAAATAAGGCGTATGGAAAAGGAAAACATCAGAAACCCAAGATACCCACACACTATCAAGATTGTGAGGAAGGTCGTCGGAAAAGCCGACCCTGATGACCCGTTCGCCGATGATGACGCTCCCGTCGGAGAGGACAAGGAAATCATTCTCTATAACGGTGAAGGCCGCAGTTATACGGACACCACCACTGTAGGCGATAAATATGTAGACCAGAACAAGAGGAAAGCATCGATTCCTGTCAGATATGACGAATGGGGTGCTGGCAGATGTCCTCTTGACGGAGATACCATTTACGCTACTATTGGCAACAATACAGAAGTAGGCATCGTAAAAGACTGCGAACCAGATAATAACAGGACTGTGGTTTACTGGGAATATATAAGAGTTTAGGCTATGGGGAGTTTGGCAGATCAGTTTGCGATTATGGCTAAAAACGTTATCGGAATAAAAACGACGGAAGCCATTTTGGAAAAACTATCGCTTGTTGCTTATGACATGGTGGAGCGATACGCAAGCACCAAGGATTATCATGACGTAACAGGTAACTTGCTAAATTCGTTTGCCGTAGGAGTTTACCATAACGGAAAGATAAACCGCATAGTAGACGCGAGCAGCGTAGGTTTAGAGCCACCGACAAGACAATCTCTTGCAAAAGGAGAACTCTACGATTTGACATACTACTATAGCGGTAAGCCTGCGAGACATCTCACAGAAGACGGAAAAAAACTGACAAGGCCGTATCGCGGAGAGTATGGATCTGGCGGAAAGGACGGTGTCAGTGTGGCACACAGAAGTTTGATACAAAGGCATCCAAGCGGAACATACGCAATCGTAGCTGTTGTAGCGATGGAATACGCCAAGTTTGTACAAAACAAGCGGAACCACGACGTACTTACAGGCTTAAGAGATGAACTCCCTGGAATATTTGAAGGAAAAATAGTAACGATATGATAAGTATTAAGACATTATACTTCGATGTGGGCAACGCCATGAAAGGTGTGTGTGACAGGGTGTTCCCACGCAACCGCCCCAAGGCTGTTGACAAGAAGATAAACAGTTATATCGTTGTCTTCTTCCCATCTTCTATATACAACAACGAGATGAACTCTGACGGTGCGTATAACGACTACTCTACCACCCTACAGATAGAAGTGTACGTAAAGGATAAGGCTTCGGCAGACAATCCCAACGCACTCGATGTATCCCAAGTAGACGATAAAGTAAAATCTGTTATGGACAGATTTCCAATCTCCACCAAAAACATCATCGTGACAAATCCAAGGATAACCATGCAGACAGATGACGGAGACGGCTACTCTGTCACCATCATACAAGGACGATTGAGAACAAAATAAGTATTCAGGTATAACAATTTAAAATATTTTAGATTATGGCTATGACAACTATTGACAAGATGAAGGACATTTTCAATGGTCCTAAGACTTTGCTCTACTCAAAGGCTATCACAGACTTGAGCAAGGCTTCAGTTGACATCACACCAGAGATTGAGCTTCCTGTGGAGGTCGATTCTCTTAAGGCAACCATGGAGGATCCGACCATCAATCACTACAAGGTTATCGGCCTTGCCGGTGACTGGGCAACTACCGCAGAACTCGGTGACTTCAACGTAGAGTTCGTTGTTCCTTCCAAGGCAAAGGACTTGTTGAAAATCATGTTCGGTGAGGATGCAATCACAGAGTTGACCAAGGTTACCTTGAAGGGTACTGGTGACGCGACACTCGATGCTACTACCGGTTTTGCCGGCGTTGCAGTTGAGCCAAAGAAGTTCAAGATCAAGGGTACTATCGTCATCGTTGACGACGAGAAGGAGAACCTTATGATTGTGACAAACATCGCCCTCTATGCAACGTTGCAGTGGGATGACACTGGTTCAAAGCCAGTTGCATTCAAGTTCGCCGGTTCTATCGAGGGTGCAGGCATGCGCAGCATTGCTTGGCTTACTAAGGCTCCAACTCCTGGTATTGGCGGCTAATTAAAGAGAAGTCTATAGGTAATTAGATTCAGGATAACAACCGTTGGGCGGCAGGCTTATGATAACAGCCGTGCCGCCCTTCTTCGTTTAAAAAATCATACAATCATGGCAGAAGAAAAGAAAATAGAGCAGCCTTCGGTTGACTTACAGGAGATGCTTGACAGCGTTATCGGTGACACACCTACGGAGGTAGTGTTCCGTGGCAAGAAACACAGTGTAGGATGGCTCAGAAAGGGAACAATGAGAAGATGCACCCATATCAAGATAAAGGAGAAAAACGAATGGAAGCGCAACGTCAAGATTTGCGTCTGCATCCTCCTCAACAACATCTGGAAGATACGAGCCTTCTACTGGCTTTACTGGCGTTGGCTCTACTACATCAAGGACGTAGATGTGGTAGAGGTGCTGAAAGTTCTCGATGTTTCTAAAAAAAAAATTCCATCGAACGCATTCTCGCTGACTACCATATTAGCGACAGGGATGACGGACGTGATGATGACGATGACGAGGAGCGAAGTAAAAGCTATCCAAGCAGAACAAGCTGGGGAGCAGCCTTCTCGTTAGCAGAGAAGTTTGGCTTTCTCTTCCATCGCAAGTACTTCATCGCAGCCTACGACTACTGGTGGGGCTATTCGTCGGCGCAGATTGACCTCATGGTGGCAGACCAGCCTCTTGTCGTCTATCCAAAGACCAAGAAGGAAAGCGGGCCGAAGAAGCACACGTTAAAGGAGATGGATGACCTCTACGACAGATGGATGGAGAAAAGGAAGAATGAGGGAAGCCTCGTTGGTAAGAATATAAATCTTACTGATTACTTAAACAATGAACTCTAATTTTAAAATATTCAGGATATGGCAGGTGGAAATTTAGGTGACTTGTGGTTTCAGCTTGGTGTGAAGGATAATACATCTAAGGAACTTCAAAAAATCATCGACAAGCTTAAGACAGGAGACGACGCTGCAAACTCACTTCTTCGTGCTCTCCAGGGATTCGGAACTAAGAAGTCCGGGTTCAAGGAGCAGGCAGAAAAAGCCAAAGAGTTTGCCGATGTTCTCAATGAGATAAATAGAAGGATTTCCAAACTCAAAAAAAACGACAAGAGCGACGAAGCTAAAGATTTGCAGATGGCGGTAAAAAACGCCCTCTCCTATCTCGATATGCTACAGAGAATCAACATAGAACGCAGTAAGATTTCGGAGTTGCGTTCACTTAACCCAAATGTTGATACCTCGAAGCTTAAGGAGGCGGAGTTGATGCTTGAGAATGTCAATAATCAGCTTTATAGATTACAGAATAAAGCACAGGGCGGCGGAGGTGGCGGCGTAGACTATGCAAACGTTTTGCAAGACTATGCTAAGGTTCTCCAAATGACGTTCCGTGATGTAAAGCAGATTACCGATCAATTCAAAAAAGAAAACCCTTTATCTGCCTTTTCGGGAGGAGCCGCAAAGGTTGAGGCTGATATATCAAGAGTAACTGAAAAGCTTGCCAAAATGCGAGACCTTATGGCAGATGGTGCGTTAAAGGGTTATAACACCAACATGCTTGGTGGAAGTATCACTGAGCTTGACAAGATTCTTTCCCGATTGCAGTCTGCATCTGGCAACAAATCAATCCTCACTGATGCGGCTCAGATGAAGAATCTTTTATCTGACGTAGCAGTAGAAATGACGAAAGCAACCGCCGCAACACAGGCTTACGGGCGAGAGAAGGGAAAGGCCATCGCTGTAGAGAGGGAGTTTGCCGCAGCAGCTAAGTTGAGTGCAAAAGACAATGAAGCGGAATTAAAGGCTCAATCTGATTATATAAAGAGGTATATGGCTCTCGTTGAGAAGAAGCGTGAGATTGCAGAGAAGGCGGGCATATCTCCGTTCTTCAAGAACGACCAGGGTCTGAAGAATATCAAGGCAGAGATAGATACCATGCTCGCAAGACTCGGCAAGGTCAGGGAGGACATTACTCTGTATCAGCACGCAATCGGAACCGGTACAAAGGAAGGTATTTCCTTCGGTTCGCAGGGTTTGAAGGAAGCTAACGCCGAAGCGGAGAAACTGATGGGTACAATCACTGCCCTCCAGAACGTTTACGATACTCTCCGTGCCAGTCAGGCAAATGTCAAGGACCTGGTAGGTCAGACTCCTCAGAAGCAGAGACAGGATGACGTTCAGAAAAAAATGTCTGAATATTACTCTAATCTCGAAAAGTCCTCTGCGAGACAAGCGGCACAGGCCGCAAGAGATGCTGCCAAAGCAAAGCGCGAAGACATTTCAGTAGAGAAGCAGCGCCAGAACGAGTTAAAGAACACGGAGCGCAGATATGATTCTCTCGGAAATAAAGTTCGTCAACTCCGTTCTGAATACAGCAGGGGAATCTCTATCGGTGCAGATGTAAGTAAGGCGGAAACCGAGATTAAAAGGCTCCTTTCTTTAATGAGGGCCATTAGATCTATCAGGGACAGGCTGAATTCTGAGAATTGGAGAGATTATGTTGGCGCGCTTGGCGGTATTGGTAGTGGCCATGACACAACATTGGCATCAAGGGTTCTTCAGGACCAAAGGGCAGTAAACCGTGAGGTTCAGAGAGGTGTTGAACTTGAACAGAAACGTCAGCAGGAGATTGCTCAGTCTGCCGCAAAGGCACGAAACGATCTTGCAGCAGCATTCGCCGGAGCAAACGCTGAAGCGAAGAAGATGCAATCCATAGTCGGAGACATCAAATCTCTCTTCTTGCAAGGAGGTATTGTCTTTGGCGCGCAGCAATTCTTTAATTCAATCGTACAGACTGGCGGTGAGATTGTTCAGCAGCATGTAGCGTTGCGCTCTATCCTTGGAGATGTGCAGAAGGCCGACGAATTATTCGCTCAGACTCAGCAACTTGCGTTGCAGTCTCCATTCAAGTTTGGAGAGCTGAACCGAGATGTCAAGCAACTGGCTGCATTCGGAGTAGAGGCAAACGACTTGTACGATACAACTAAGCGACTTGCGGATATAGCATCTGGTCTTGGTGTAGACTTCGGACGATTGGGTCTTGCATTCGGCCAGGTAAAGGCTCGTTCTTGGCTCGATGGTAAGGAGTTGCGCCAGTTTGCTTACGCAGGACTTCCACTCTTGCAGAAGATAACGGAATTATATAATTCTGAAGGAAAGAACGGACGCAAGAATTATACCCAGGCAGATGTCAAGAAGATGATTTCCGGGAGACAGGTAAGCTTCGAGGATGTTCAGAAGGTACTGTGGAAAATGACAGATGAGGGCGGTCAGTTCTACAATATGCAGCTCGTATTGTCCGAAACACTGCTTGGTCGCTGGAATAAGTTGATCGACGCGTGGGATATTATGCTCGGTAAATTTGCAGAAGGAAAGAATGTTATAGGAGGAACATTCTCGTTCATTATCAACCGAGTAACAGACTTGGTTTTAGCATTAGATAAACTGTCTCCTGCTATGCTTTCTTTCGGAGCTATATTCGCTGCAAGGAAACTTGGAATGATGGCTTCTGGTAAGCTCGGGTTGGGCTCAATAAACAAGAACTACACTCAGCAGATGAACGCTCAGCTGAGGACTTACGCTATAGAGCAGCAGCAACTTGTCACAGAAGGCAAGATCACCCAACAGAAGGCGTTGCAGAATGTTCAAGCAAGAGCATACTTGTTGTCTGACACTACTTCGAGAGCAAACGCGATGTCTCGTCTTGCGCTTGAAGGCAAGATGTCTGTACTTCAGATGCAGAAAGCTGTCAAGGAAGGTCTTGTTACAAAAGAACTTATCAGACAGCTTGCCGTAATGGGGCAGATTACAGCAAGACAGGAGCAGATTATACTCGGAGGGACACGATTTGCCGCCGTAATGAATATGGGTATCTCTAAGATAGGTGGAGGAATTAAGTCTCTCTTTACGATGCTTGGCGGATGGTGGGGACTTGCTATCGGGGCAGCTGTTCAGATATTCTCCAGCTATAGCAGTGATATGGATAGAATTTCTGAGAATGCGAAGGGTTTCAGGGATTCTGCATACACCAAGAAGAAAGGTTACGAGGATGAACTCGCAGATGAGAAGCCTACAAACAGTGCGGACTTGCAGCAGCGAGTAAACTCGATGAAAGAGCTCCTTCGAAACAGCGGAGATTACACACAGACAATAGAAGACCAGATTGCAAGGGCGAAGAATCTTAACGAGCAGTATGATATTCTCAATAAGGGAATAATTGCCGCTCGTGATAACTCACAGCAGGAAGCAAACGACTCGGATGTGGTTGCTGGAGCACTTGGAGCTTCTGGCGGTTGGGGTTCTGGTAATCCTTTTGCAGACACGATAGAGGAATCTGTCGAAGACCTCAATGAGGCTGTTGTCAAGTATCAGACGCTTTTATCAGGACTTGACGAAGAAACAAAGTCAAGAATGGATAGCGTTGCTAATCAGTTCTTGAAGCCAGAGGAAAGAGCCATGTCTCTTGACGAGAAAATTCGTATTCTTGCAGAAAGAGGAGGCGCAAACTGGGATTCTTTCGTTTTGAAGTCAAGTAACGGAAGCAATGATATTGCAAACAGCATTTATAAAATAGGAATAAGGGCCAACAAGGTTAGTGATCAGATAAATGATATCGCCAAGAAAAACGTCCCCAGGATAATTAACTTCCTTAAGAAGGCATTTAATCTGTTCGGCGCAGATTTCTCTAAGTGGTGTAACAAGAACTCTTCACGCTTTGAGCGTATGATAGACAATATGCTCGATGCGTGCAAGGTGAATGTTCCTCAGATTCGGGAGTACTTGAAGTCTATCTTCTATCAGGAGGCCGGAGCAAAGCAGCCAAAGAAAGCTGGTGGTAAGAAGGTTAAGCCAAAGACACCTATGCAACAACGAGTGCGCAGAAATCTGTCAAAGAAAGGAAAGAGCAAAGGGAAGGTAGAATCACAGGCAGCGATGCTCGACTCTTACCTCGACGAAACTTCCGACTACAATACGGATAACAACCTGCAAACAGAGTTGCAGAACAGGTACAACGAGTATAAGAACCGCGAGAACAAATTCAAACGCGGCAAGATATCCAAGGCACTTCGCGACGAGGCCTGGAATAGCTACAATAGTTTGAATGAGGCGGCATGGGAAGGTCTCGGCTACAAATTCTATCCGCAAGACAAAAAGTCCAATAAGGTTCCGAAAGGAAGAACCAGGAATACCGGAAACCAGGAGGACAAAGAGCTCGAAACTCTAAGGAAGCGTGTCGAACTCTACAAGAAATTCTATTCTGAACTTGAAAAGTACAGAAAGATGTACGGAGAAGAAGGAGCCATGGCGCAGATAAGACACGACAAGGAGTTTAAGAACTCTGTTTTATCTTGGGGACTTTCGGACCCTGGAACTTACGGAGTGTCGATAGAAGAGCTGATGAAACGTGTACGGTCGTCAACGCAGAAGCGAAAGGAGTATAAAGAAAGTCAGCTTGCAGATATTCATGCCAAGAACAGGAGCATCGAGGAAGAGCGCATCAAGTCGACCAACAGTCAGTTGTCAAAACAGCTAAACATCCTCTCAAGCCAATACGAAACATACAAGAAGATATATGAGCTGACTGGCAACAGCGAAGGCTCATCGCTCCTCGCCTTCGGGCACGTGCAGTCTGGAACCTATCAAGACTATCTGAAGGAACAGATGAAATGGGCCATAGGCGACCATAACCAGAGGACTGGCCAGAACCTCAGTGCCGACGACGTGCTAAAGATGAGCGAGAGCGACTTCAAGAAACATGTCGGCGATGAGAGTGAAAACGCTTCTGTTATCTACAAGGAATGGACGGAAGAAACGAATCGTATTAAGAAGGAGACCATCGACCTGATGGCTAATTTGATAGAGAAGAACGCTACCATTGCCCAGCAGATTGATGATGAAAACCGCAAATACGAAAGGCAGCTTGAACTCATCAAGGGAATAGAAGACCCACAGATGAGAGACAGGGCCAAGGCAGGTGCCACAAAGACACACAATGAGAATGTGGCGAAGCTTCAGTTTGAGCAGTTCAAACAAGAGTCAGACTGGGTTACCATCTTTGATGACCTTGACAGGGTATCTTCCGCTACCATCAGCTCGATGATTACGAAGATAGACGATTTTTCGAGAACAACGGGATTGTCGGTAGAAGTAGTGAAACAGCTGAGGGATGCCCTCGACAAGCTAAGAAAAGAGGACATTGACAGAAACCCACTACCATACATCTTCGGGGCCGTAAATCAAGGAAACGCTATAGGAGGATACTTGAAAGGTAACCTCGGTGCGCAGTACATGAATGGCAAAAAGTATGTGCCTACCGCAGAACAAGCCAAGAAGATGGGCATAGAATGGAGTGCTGCCGGGTATAGCAAAAATGAGCTTGCGAGCAAACAGAAAGGAAAGTATGCAGACTCGTCGAATGCCATCAATGTTCTTGCAGGAAAGTTTAAGGCATTAGAAAGCGCTCTTGACCCTGTGGTAAACCTTTTCAAGGTTATGGGTGAAGAGGATTCTATTTTTGGCCAGATAACTGGAGGAGCAAGCAATGCACTTGGTGCGGCATCGCAGGTGTCTGGTGGACTGAATGCTTTGGGTCTTGGTAACCTTGGTCCTTATGGAGCTGCTGTTGGTGCGGGGTTAAGCGTTGCAAGTTCTCTGATAGGGGCTTTTGGAGCAGATTATTCAGAGTACAACAAAGCGAAGCAGAAGTACGAAACGCTTTCTTCGATCTGGGATTCTCTCATCTCCAAGAAGTCGGAGTACATGAACATTCACTGGGGTACTGAGGCTGCAAACGCCTCAAAGGAAGCCCAGGAGATGCTGGAAGCTGAGATAAAGCAGACGAAGGTGATCGCGATGAAGAACTTCAACTCTGGTGCTTCGGCAGGAAGTCACTCTATCAAGGTGAGAGACTGGGAGAAGCGTGGGTGGAAGCAGGCCGCACCTGAAATATCCAAGAGATACGGCGTGAAGTTTGACAACATGACCGACATTCTGGATATAGACTACAAGGTGCTTCAGCAGATAAAGAAGGACTATGCCGAACTTTGGGCTAATCTTGACCAAGACACAAGAACCTATCTTGACAAACTGATAGAGTACGGCGAGAAGTCGGAGGATATGATAGAGTCGCTGACTGAGAAGCTTACCGGCAACAAGTATTCCGACCTCGTTTCCGCCTGGGGTGACGCAATGGCCACGATGTCGAACACATCGGATAACCTTGTGGACCATTTCGAGGAAAATCTAAGGAATGTTATCTTGAAATCCATGATAGAGAACCTTTATGGAGAGAAGATAAAAGCTCTGATAGAGAAGACCAAGAAGTTTGGCGACCCTAATGGTGGCACGGAAAAGAAGCTTGACACAGCAACGGGAAAAGTACTGTCCGAGTACACCAACACAGAGATGGACGAGATAGGCAAAGACCTCGCTGACGTGACAAAGCAGATAGAGGCATCAAGAGATTATCTCAAGCGTTACTACGGATGGAGCGACAACAGCAGTTCTTCTCTTACAAATTCTGTGAAAGGAATAACGGAAGATACAGGAGACCTGATTGCCAGTTACCTCAATAGCATCAGACTTGATGTGTCAGTAATAAGAGAGGAGCAAGTGAAATGTATGTCGGAATCGAACGAGATAGCCAAGTCGCAACTAACACAGTTGAACTTCATATCTGCCAACACCCTAAGAAACGCTGAAGCAGCAGAGCGAATAGAACGCGTATTCGAGGAGTATAGCAGTAATTTCAACATGGTTATCAACGGCGTTAAGTCTATCAAGGTAAGATAATGTAATGATTAAGGGCGTGATGAAGTGTTATTCGCGCCCTTAATTGCATAAATATACATTTATATTTCTATTTTACTTGTATATTTATACAATTAATTGTATATTTGCATCATAATAAGTGATTTTGAGTTATGAAAGATTATTTCAGAATTTATATGCAGAAGGAGGGTGATGGTGCCAAGGTAATGGACACTATAACCGATTTCGGTATGTACGTAAGCGAGAGCCCGTTCAAGCCATGCGACGCAGTGAAAGAACCCGTAAAGAGGAGCTGGTATGACGAGCACGGAGACGATGAATACATAGGCAAAGACGGCCTGTATATGGCAGCTTACGAGAATAAGGTGAAGTTCCTGTTTAAGGGAGAAGCTTATGGGGCGAACGAGAGATGCAGGAGCTTTGTGAATTATCTCCGAACAACAGGTATGATGAAGATGTACTGCGACTTCAATAAGATTGGCAGGCAGCACGTGAGACTGAAAAGCATAGACCCTGTGCTGTACAGGGACCCAGAGAACGAAGACTTATTGGTGATGAGTGTTACCTTTAAGTTTAATGACCCCGTGACAGACATTAAGCCGGTGACGGGTGCGAACGGAAACATAACGAACTTAACCTGATACAGACATGAGTAGGTGGAACATATATCATAAGGACGGAACAAAGCTTACGGACGTGAACGGTGACGAGGTTGTCGTTCACGGATTGCAGTACTCAGACAAATGGATGGGAGACTGCTTTCTTACCATTGACTTCAAAAACAACGCTCCAATCAACTTTAAGATAGGCGACTACATCATATACAGAGGAGAGCGATTCGAATTGAACTACGAGCCAGGAAAAGACAAAAAATCAAGTCTAAACACATACGGAGAGGGATTCGTGTATGACAGCGTAAAGTTCAATGCGTTGCAGGATGAGTTGTCAAGATCGGAGTTTCTCGACGTGGTTCTGAACGACAACGAACTGCATTATACAGCCCTACCGAAATTCTCATTCTATGTACAGACTTTGGATGATTTGCTCGACAGAATCCAGGCATGCTTAAACGAGCAGATTGGTGCAGGTCTTTGGAAGATTTACTCCCGTAATAAGGAGCGTTCCGTGCAGCGTGGAGCCCTCGAAAGCGAGTGGTTGTCGGTTTATGGTGAGAAAACAGACGATAACGTCATCGAATCGATGTCCATTACAGTGGATTCGCAGACCTGTTGGCAGGCCCTTGCGCTTGTGAATGAGAAGTGGGACATAAACTTCATCGTCAGAGGTCGGAATGTGTACGTTGGAACGGCAGGCGTGCTCGCAAACAAAATCTTCAAGTACGGGCTTGGAAAAGGTTTGAGTGAGTTGATCCAAAATGCAGACTCAGAACAGCAAATCGTGACAAGGTTAAGAGCTTACGGTTCTGAAAAGAACCTCCCATCTCACTACTACGCAGACCTTGGCACAAAATACTTCAGTAATATTACAGAGATAGAGCATGCTTCCCGTTATCTATCTGTATGCCTCGATATGGAGTATATGGATAACTTTTTTACAACTCCGAGAGTGTATGTAAATGATACAGGAGAAGAGCATACATACGGCCATGTACTGAAAGTAACATTCGACTTTGAAACTATAATTACGGGTTATGTGTCTCTGAAAAGCGGTACTTACTCTGTGATATTATATTCTGAGGTCGCTGGCGAACAAAAGGATAACGGAGACGAGCCATCAAGAGCAAATCTTGACAAGTTTATCGCACAGGTGAACTCCGGGAACAGGAAGCTATATATCGTAGACGGTCTTAACAAGAAGGCAGTTCCGTCTTCGATGAAAGAGTATGCAAAGAATCTGCCAAACAACATGTCTATCAACAGGCTGATGCTGCCAGGATTCCCTCATGTTTCACTTAACGACTACTACAACTCGCTGAGTAAGGCAGATAAGGAATACGTAAACCCAACAGGCAAGGAACATATCTTTTCGACCAATCCACACAGGCCCTATATTGACTCTGTGAACATACAGCAGATTGGCCTGCGTTCCGCATCGCAATATTTTGATAACGATGACAAGACCAACGGTATCGTAGAGATATACCCTACCATCGAAGAAATGGTTGTAGGTGGCGTGCGTGTGGATGAGATTGACGAGGGCGTTGCACCTAATGACAACGGAAGGTTTGAAGACGGGCAGACTGTAAATAATGTTGACATCTACCTGAATCCGTCTATCGACTTCGACATCAACGACCTGAAGGACAGTGATTTCTCTATCGCCATGAAGGATGGAATGTGTGGAGGAAGAACCTTTAAGGTGGCATCATCGGTAAAAGAAAACGGCAGATGGAGGCTAACTATACAGAGAGTAAAGGACGATGCCTTGGAGCTGTGGTTCCCATACAAAGACTATCCTATCAGAAAAGGAGATCACTTTGTACTGACAGGTATCACCCTACCCGACTCTTATGTGAACGCAGCGTCACTAAAGCTTCTGAAATACGCCATTGCCTACATAGACAAGAACGACTACACAAGGTGTGTGTACCAACCAAAGGTAGACGAAGTGTTTATGGCCAGACAAAACGACCAGGCGGCTGAAGATAAAACCGGAACCATCAAGAGCCTTCACGACACGCTGAAGGCAGGCGACATCATGGAGTTTGACGATGACGACTTGCACATAGGAGGCAAGGTGACCATCGATCAGCTCGTCATAAGAGAAAACGAAGGAGGCATACCGACCTATGAAGTAACTCTGAGGAATGATGTAGAAGTCGGAACGATGGCTAAGATAAAGCAGCAGATTTCATCCCTTGAGTCAGGAAACGGAAAGGTAAGTAGCGAGACATCAAAACAGATAACAGACTCGACTATAAATGAAGCTTCAAAACACTTTCTGTCGAAGCTAAAGGATGACACCGCACAAGGCGTGATTACCTTCATCAAAGGACTGGTGAGCGAGGCTTTAGTGAAGCTGAACGGAGGTGCTTACTTTGGTAAGGGAGGAGCGTTGATAGACGAGGCAGGACGGGCCATCTTGGAGTCGTTGCAGTCCATCGACTACGACAACGAAGCTGAGCAGGGTTTCGCTGTCAAGAAAGAAAACGAAAAATATCACGCCTTCGTTACCAATCTTACCATTTGGGGAAAGGCTATCTTTAATCAACTGGAGGTAAGAAAACTGTCGTATGCTGGCGGTAATGTGTACCTATCGGGCGCAGGAAGCAAGATAGTGAAGGTTATGCCTGTAACATGGGAAAGCGAGAGCAGTGAATGGCATAAAACCTCTGTAGATAAATGCAAAGGCTGGCTCTGTTATCTCTTGGCGGATGACGGAACTACGGCTACACAGAACCTGTGGAGAGAGGGCGACCAAGTGAGGTGTAAGACTATCGGAACGTTGGCTACTGGAACCACGAACGCAAGCAACAAGAGCTACTGGCGAACTATCCCTGCTTATGGTGTGTCGAGTGTGAACGAGAAGATATATGACGGATATGGCAACGAGCTGTATGGAGGGCAGATGTTCTCGTGGATTGTAATCGGCAAGCATTCTTTGTCGTTAGACTCAATGACTGAGGAGTTTGCAACGGCAGAGATAGGTGGTATTCCTGAAGCAGGAGACACTATCGTGCTTGACGGACATAGAGCAGTTTTTGTTGAAGGACAAATTGTTGACGATGACAGCAGAAAAGGTGTGCTGATACTGGAGAGTACTGGCGAGAACACACCTCGCATCGTAGGCTTCAAGGGTGTGGACGGATATACACACAACGGCAAAGAGGTGTTTGTCTTTTCTCCTGACGGGTCGAGATTCTACAGCAATCTGTTTGAATGGGTATCTCCAAGCGGTGACACCATGCACATGGTGAACTACAGAGGCGAGTGGAAAGCAGGAAGCTATGCCTACTACGACCAAGTAAATCACAACAACGCCCTGTGGACTTGTATCAATGAGAACGGAACAAGTCAAGAGCCTTCGGACGCAAGCAGCGACTGGCAGAAAGTGTTGTCGGGAGAGAAAGGTGACAAAGGTGACAAAGGCGAAAAGGGAGATAGAGGTGACGAAGGACCACAGGGACCTAAAGGAGAAACAGGTGCGCAGGGCGAAACGGGCGCACAGGGACCGCAGGGCGAGAAAGGAGAACAAGGTACTCCTGGTGTGAATGGAAATGACGGAGTGAGCATACTTCTCGTACAGCCCATCGTGCTCGACACTAACGATGACGGCATCGTGTCGGACACCACGGCAGAAGGACGAGTAAAGGTGATGAGAGGTGGCGAGAATGTTACTAACGAGTGCTCAGACGTAAGGGTGAGCTATATGCAGAACTGTACGGCTGCGGCAAGCTTGGCTACAGGATACATAAAGGTGAAGCTCAATTCTGTGAACACTACCACTCTGGCGAGCGGAGACAAAGTGTCGGTGAGCGAGGGATTTATCACAATCGCATTCTCTCTCGGAGGGAAGAACTACAGTACACAGGTTCCTTTCTCGGTGAACGTGTCGAAGTATATGGGTAGTGTAAAGGCTACGGCAAAGCAGTATCAGTCGAAGTTTGAGGCATTGGAGAACGACCTGAAAGGAAGTAATCCTACCGTACTCAACGCCTACACATCTACTATCAAGCAGACGGCCAAGGAGATTACTCTCAGTGTGACTCAGAGCCAGCAAGGACGGCATAACCTACTGCGAGATACGGCGCTGACAAGGAAGGGTGATATATATTATTCGGACGGCCTCTTCCAGCCTACGATAACACAGGGTATGAACGGCCATAATGCCATCCGCTTCTCGGTGACAGGTGACGGAACGCCTCAGTACAATGGACTTTTTTGGGGACGGGTTATCAACGGCATCGCTGTGAAGAAGAACACCGATTATACATTTTCCGCATGGATAAAGTGCGACACGAAGGACTTACAGGTTCATTCGGAGGTGTTCAAGATGGCTGCGCTGAATAGCGATAGAGGGGATAGGATTACTGCCACCTCGGGTAACATGCAGTGGCTGACGAAGGAGAACGAGGTGAACCAGTGGAGGCAGGTGAACTACACTTTCAACTCGGGCGACGCAGAGTTTATCGAGGTGAATATCTTTGTCTACAATGGCATAACCGTGGACGGAACCTTTGGTTATACTGCCTCGGGCAACGGATGGATATGTATGCCAATGCTTGAGGAGGGGAGCGAGTACACAGGCTGGACTCCTGCGGAAACGGACTACGACTATGTGGGAGGAAACCTTTTGGAGGACACGATGGCACTGACCAGATCGTCTGACAAAAGCAATCTTCAGTTTGCCAGCGGACTGATTATGTTTAGTAAATACGAAGGCTGCTACGGTATATTGTACAACAAAAACAACTCGGCAGAGTCTCAGTTCACAGAAGCCTTGCAATATAAATTTCCAACAACAGCTACCCTTTCTGGGCAAGCGAGAATAGTAAAGAAGCAGGACTATGTGTTTTCCTTCGTTGCCAAGGGCAGCGGGAACATCAACGTTTATCTCTATGGAGACAGCGTTCATGCAAATGTATATACAGAAACCTGCGAAGGAAACGAATATACGGACGGCAGGGCTGACGGATACGCACAGCTCGCACTCACCTCGACCTATAAGCGGTACTGGGTGCATTGGCGAATAGAGGACTATACTGGCGAGGGAACAGAGGTAATACCTGACAAGGTGCTGATACGTGTTCCAGGAGATACTGAGGCTTGGGTGACGAAGCCGAAGCTGGAGGAAGGCGCACAGCTTACTGATTATACAGAACGGAAGACCGACCTCATAGACAGAGCCACAGCCAAGGCGGCAGGACTTGAGATTACGTCGAGCGGAGTAACTCTGTATGGCGAGAAAATAAAGGTGGAGAACACGCTCTCTACTGGTCAGACTACGACAGCCGCGCTCTTTGCAGACGGAGCCATCAATGCGGCTCTGATACTGGCGCAGATGCTTACATCGCAAGGACACAACGGACAGATGGTAAGGATAGCCGATGGCCTTATCAATATCTACGGCAAGGCAGGAACTGCAAACATCAGATTCGGTCTGAACAGTTCGGGACAGGCCGTGCTGTCGTACTACGATGACAACGGAAACTTTCTCTACGACCTCGGCCCTGCTGGTGTCGCCTCGCTCAGCAAGACCGACGCGAAGATAACTTCTGAGCAATATATCAAAGCAGAGGATGCAGGACTGACGACTCCGCTCGGAGAGAATGTAGACCTGCCGTGGGCTGACACAACGAAGTCGTGGTACACGGCAACGAAGGACAACAACTACATTCTTTTCGTTAAGGGTGCGACGGGTAAAACGACAACCCTGTATCGTTACTCAGCACCAAGGGCGAACGGAAAGATAGTAGCCGACTCGGCAAACGGGTTGGGTACCTACGCTCTTGTGAGTGCAGCCGACGGAAGGACGTTTACGAGCCGCACAATGGTGAAGAATGGTGCGCTGACAAATCTTGCGGATGGCGTGTTCCTTACTGCGGATGCTAAAGCCTACGACAACACAAAGCTGGTGCCTTCCATCAAGAAGGGGCAGAGCGTGACAAGGCCATCCTTCTATGTACAGATAGCCACCTTCAGCGCTAAGTACATGACACCCGCAGGGCATGGAAGAATCTATTCAATACAGACAGAAACCACTTTCGGTAATCTTGACGTAGGAATAATGAGCAACAATAATTACTAAACGAATATGATAACATATAAGGAACTGTATGCTACGCCTTTGGAAACGAAGGTTGCGACATGGAAAAATAATGAGGTGCGTCTTGCTGTGAACGAACGCAAGACAGAAGACGGTGAGTATCTGTACGACTGCGTGTTGCTCGATATGAATACCGATGCGGAGCCTACTGAAGAACAGCTGACAGAGGCTCTGAGAAACAAGTGCATCGAGCAGATAACGGAGTACGACAAGAGCGCAGAGGTGAATACGTTTTATCTCAACGACGAGGCTCGCTGGCTCGACTTCGAGACAAGAGACAGAGTGTATCAGGGCAACGAGCGACTTATGCGAATGGGGAGAACGGAAACGACCCTGTGGCTCGACGGCGAGTGTTATACCCTGCCTATTGAAACAGCTCAAGACCTCATCAGTAAGATAGAGGTCTACGCCAAAGACTGCTACAATGTTACGCAGACCCATCTTGACAAGGTTGTGGAGCTACAGACGATAGACGCATTGATAGCCTATGATATTACGGCAGGTTATCCCGAAAAAGTACGACTAACAATTTAATTTTATAGCTATATGAAGAAAATTGTTAAAGGTAATGACTTCACACTGATAAAACAAGACATTGAATGTTAAGACAAATTATTTAATACATAATTATGAGAAAAATTGAAAGAATTTTTGTGCACTGTACGGCAGGCTCGCAGAGTCAGTCTATAGATGATCTGAAGGCAGAGTTCCGCAGAAAAGGCTGGAAATCTCCCGGTTATCATTATGTAATCTCCCCTGACGGAGGTTTTCATCAACTCCTACCTATCGAGCAGGTGAGCAACGGTGTTCAGGGTTATAACAGCACCGCTGTTAATGTTGCATATATCGGGGGCGTCGATTCTCACGGGAATCCTGTCGATAACCGAACAGTAGAGCAGAAGGAGGTACTTGTTGATTGCCTGAGTAAATTACACAAAATATTTCCTTCCGCTCAGATTCTTGGCCACCGCGACATCTGGGGACCGGATAAAAACAAGTGGAAAAAGATGTGTCCCTGCTTCGATGCTGCTGCGGAGTATAAGAACCTGTAGCTTATTTCTCCTCGTTAATGTAATATAAGAATCCCCTCCTAACGTCATTATAACATTATTATAACTACGTTAGGAGGGGATTCTTAAAAGTATACGCTTCGTTTTGCGAATTGAACATTTCGTTTTGCAAAACGCTAACATTTCGTTTTGCGGATTATATAAAGAAGAGTTGTGGATATTATAGATAATAAAACATAAAGCATATAAAAAGATTATGGAGAAGATTAATTTTATCAAGACCTTTATTTCTGAAAGTCAGTACAGACAAAAGTATGAGTATGGAGGTATGATTGTATATCACATCAATGCCGAGTTTAATAAAGAGATGAACGCTTATGAGTGCTACGAATGTACTCTGCCGAAAGCTACTTTCGATGAAACCAAAGTAAGGGCTGCGTTTGCGCAATTCTCTGCAAAGCTGGATGCCCTGAAACTCGAAGAAGCCAAGTCTGAAAAGATAGCAGAGATTACAGCCTACGATACCTCAGATAAGGTTAACGGATTTGTGTTGAATGGACTGCTGGTGTGGCTCGACAAGGCAACACGTGTAGGACTAATGAACTCTACTACTATCGCCAAGGCGGCAGGGCAGCAAACGACAACTCTGTGGCTTAAAGGCATCAAACTGGTTGTGGATTGTGATAAGGCCATCCAGTTGCTCTCTGCGCTTGAGATGTACGCCCTGGAATGCTTTAATGTGACAGCAAGCCACAAGGCGGCAGTAGGAGAGCTGAGGACCATCGGGGAGGTGGAAGATTATGACTACAAGACAGGCTACCCAAAGATGCTTGAAATGAATGTGTAACTAATTAAAATGAAAAGATTATGTATATACTAAGTGTTATTTCTTTCCTCTTACTTGGAGGATTTCTGCTTCTCGCAGCCATGCGCTTTGGCGTTCCTGCGATGGTAAGCGATGTGTATTATCAGCTACAGGAATGTACTGGTAGCGAGGTGATTGGCGATAAGCGCAAGCGAAACTATGGATGGGTATTCACGGCCGTTATGGTTACGTGTGCGGTACTGATGATGGTATGTATGCTCGACACAGGTAAGGGTGTTCAGTTCCTTGCCTTCTTGGGCTGTGGAGGACTGATGTTTGTAGGTGCTGTACCAAATTATCTTGATGCCGATGCCTACCCTATTCATAAAGGAGGGGCTATTGTAGCTGCGGCAGGGTGCGTTGGCTGGTGTCTGTCTGTGTGCTGGGTTCCGACGGCTGTAATAGCTCTTATCTATCTGTTGCTCGTAAGCTGTTCGGACGATGAAGAAAGATATAAGCCTGTGTGGTATATAACAGAGGTGGCAGGGTTCTTGGACGTGTTTTTGACCTACTGGGTAACAGATTGGTAGTAAAATACCGTTATTGGTAACAATATGATGGTTTAGCAAAGTTTAACGCTAATAATATTGCATTTTTCTTGCGTTATTACAACAGAAGTGTAACTTTGCAACCATCTTATTTTGAATCTTAAAACCGAAAATTATGAATAAAGAAGACGAAGGCGACCTATTAAGGTGGTTGCAAGACAAAGACGTCAGCGAGGTTATGGATTTGCTGATGAAACATGGTAACAGATATTCACGGAGAATTTTGAAGTTCTTTCGCTGGTTCTGCAAATATTTTCCGATAATCATTATGTGCTTCCACGCATACGGAATGTGGGATTTTAGTCAGCATCCAAGGGAAATGTTCATAACAAACAATGAGAATTTTCCATGCTATCTCTTCATTTACTTTATGGTGTACATCTTGCCGATGGTTTTGATATTAGCAAGCAGATTCTTCTTTTTGTGTTGGAGATACCGCATTCCGTTTTTCTACTTTTTCGGCATAAACGCCGCTCACATCGTGGAATGGAGTTGGTATACTACTAAGGATATGGTAGATTCCTGCTTCACTGTCATGATAGTAACGGCAATGTTTTATATATACGGATTCTGTGACATGTTTATCAGCAAAACCAAGTTAGGACGAAAAATCTGTGCGTAAAGATATGGGAAAGATATTGAATTATAAGATACTCGGTACGGCTCTAAAGTCTCTAAGTGACGCTTGCTTTAAGGCTGATGAGCAGCAGAGGAATGGTGAGAAAATTACCGCTTGCGGAATGAGTGATGAGGACTTGGATAGACTGTGTGACATCATCCCAGATATGCTTAACCCTATGATGAGCACCGAGGAAGTCAAGGAAAAGCTTCACGTTTCTGAAGCTACACTCAATCGTATGGTTGCAAAGGGTGTCATTCCGAATGGCGAGTGCAAAAAAAGAGGGCACAGCCGATATTGGAAGAAGTGGGATATTCTTCACTATATTAAAAGTAAGAGAGGTAAGTGATTGCCTCTCTTTTTGTTTTCAATCCTTTCCAATCATGCAAACATTGGAAAGGATTTTAATTACCCCTATATTTGCTCAAAATGATATTACCTACTATCACCTTAAAACACTGATAATCAACCACTAAAAGAAAGTGTGATAGAGTTATATTTGTTCTTATTAATTCGCTGTACCTTTGCATCGTAACGTTACAATAGTGTTAGTTAATATTAAGGATTTCAAAAGATTGTATTATGGAAATGACAGATGCAAAGGTCGTAGAGAAGAAAATCTACGAAGAGGGAAAGAAGGAGTATGCCAGCAAGGGTTTGGCAGGAACAGCCCTCGGTATTGGTATCGGCGGCTTGGCTTTAGCTTTGCTTAATGGCAATGGTCGTGGCGTATTTGGATCACTCGGTGGCAGCAATATGCCTGAGAACGTAAACATCAACACTTACGGAGCTAACTCAAGCTCCAATCAGCCAACCGCCTTGCAGGTGATGGAGAAGGAATGCGCTGATGAGGTGAAGCTGCTTACAGACATGTTCGGTTTGAAGCTCGACACCGATAACAAGTTCTACGCTATGCGTGAAACTGACATCGCAGAGAAGTTCTCTATGTACAAGGGTGCTACAGATGCTATCAACGCTGAGAACCGCCGTGCAATGCAAGCTGAGTTCGGTCTGTACAAGTCTCAGATTGATGCGGACTTCGGTCTGTACAAGAATCAGAGAGACCAGTATGATGCGTTGCAAGCAAAGTATAGCGACCTCGACAAGAAGGTTGCCGTGATGGAGGCTCTTACTCCTTACAAGGAGAAGCTGATGATGGCTTACGTGAACGAGAAGACATGTAACTGTCTTCGTGGTCAGTTGGTACTCCCATCTACGCCAGTAATTTCGGGCTACGGCAGCTACGGCTGTAATTGCACCGCTCCCTCCACTCCCAGTACAGGAGCGTAACAGAGCAGCAAGGAAGTCTGTAAAAAGGACTAAAAAGAAATGAGTTGGTGAGGGGTGTTTGCCCTCGTTGGTGGATGCCCTCTCACCTCTCTAAAATATATCACCAACTTAAAGATATTGATTATGATGAATTTTGGTAACAGCCCATTATTGGTGGATATGGGTACAAGTCAGCAACAGCAGCCTCAGGTGTTGGATGCAGAGCTACAGAAGATGTATGAGGCAATACAGCAGAAGCGAGCATCTATCAATATGCAAGCGCAGCAGTCTTCCACCCCTTTATGGGATGAAATTGATAAGATTGAGGATAATCTGACAGGAGCGCAAAGGCAGTACTTGATGCAAAACCAGGAGTACGTTAATAGCTTGCAATATGTGTCTAAGTTAGTGCAAGATGAGGAGTTGCGTATCATACGCCCTCGTATCGAAAGCACTCAGCAAGGACAGGAGGCATTGAAGAAACACTTGTCTTTGATGCAAAGATTGAGAAAAGAAGTAGCGCAGGCAGAAGAGCAGAAATCTGCCATGCTCAACGATTATATGACTAACCACAGCGACAAAACCTGGCAAGAATACCTCGTATGGTACAACAAAACAAAGAAAGGAGGAGTTAAGAAATGAACATAACGGAACTTAAAGAGAAGCTGCTTACATCGGTAGACCTGTGGGCAGACGCAAGAATTGACGATATGATAAAAGGAAACCCAATGTTGGCAATTCCTTCCGTCTACATGAAACGTGCGGCGCACAATATCATATCCATCAACAAGGAGAAGTTAGGCAAAACTATTGATAATGCAGCATTGTTTATCGGTGACGAGAACGGTGATATTCATGTAGATACCATCTTTGACGATGCCATGCAGATGCTGAAAACCATTGACAACTACAGCTTTGATATAGGATTCATAAGCGGTAGGATTGATGGCGGAACTCTGTATATCGACCTACCAGACAACATCTTCACGACACTTCTTTTCGGGAGCAAGAAGAGTATTAGTTTTGGGGAGAGCGATTTTGCTGAATTAAAAAATTTATTAACTGAATAATACGGATATGGAAGAATTGATGAAAAACTTTGATGAGCTATATGGAATAATGGCTACGTCGGGAAATGTGAAATACATGCGCGTGTTTGGTGATACCATGCGCTGCATGATGAAGGATATGGCAGACAGGCATCCCGAACTGGCACAAGAGTATATCGAGAAACTATGTGCCATCAAGTGGAAGAACTACCTTACCAAAAAGGAAGCTTTGTCCATCATTCAGAAAATGGATCCAAAGGCTACTTGGGATATGCAAGTATGGTCCAGTGAAATGAAAAATCACAATCTACACACAGAAGACAGCCCTTGCTATAACGACTATGCCTTGTACGTGGCCATGAATCAAGTGGTGAGCGATCATGGAGAAACCATAGCAAAGATTCTCGGCAAGGACAGTTTGAGCGACATTGGTGATAACCATCTTTTGGTGTACGCATATAGCCTCGCTGTCGACTTACTGAAAGACAAGGACGGCGTGTATGACATCAGAGAGTATTTCCTGAAATAAGCATTAAAAAAAAACAGATAATGAAAAAGGTTTTTGAGAATGTCATGTCGTGCGAAGACATGCAAGAGTTGAAGGCTTGCTTGCAAATCATGATAGAGAGTTGCGAGATAGGTATGAATAACAGCGCCATGCTTGAGATGATGAAGCAGATACAAGGAGAGGTGTCTGGTTGTAACTATGACGAAGAAATGGCCGATATGCACCTGTGTCTCATTGGTCAGCTTCACACCAAAGACGTAGCAAAAGACTATTGGCACGAAGTGAAAAACGACAAAATCAATATAGCGGACTGGTGTGTGCTATGGGGAGAGATGGTTAACAGAAATGACGAAAAGATAAGGAAGTGGTTCCCTAAAATAGGCACTATGGACTACGAGAGAAAAATCTTCGATGAGTGCATTTCGTTTCTCGCTAACGGAGAATTACCATTTTATGACCTAAAAGTGTGACTTTTTGATCGTTATCTGATTGAGTTTCGGGATTTTATTGCTATATTTGCAGAAAAGACCGAAACTTATATTTTTTTATTACAAATTATTCAGGATAACGATTATGATAGGTTTGTTAGATTCTTCCCAAATCCGGCAGATAGCGGTGACAATCTTCTCTGCTATACTCGCCTTCGCAACGCCGACTGAAGGTTTCGTGTTGGCGCTGGTAATCGCTTTCGGCTTTAATATCTTCTGCGGAATGAGGGCCGATGGTGTGAGTGTTGTGCGGTGCAAGAACTTTTCTGCATCGAAGTTCGTAAACGCCATTTTGGAAATGTTGCTATACCTGACCATTGATTACGTCATCTACGGTATCATGGTCGGTTGTAATGACGGAAGCAAGGCTTTGTTTGTAATCAAGATGCTCACGTATATATTCTGCTATGTGTATATATGCAACGCGTTTAAAAATCTCATTAAGGCATATCCTAAGAATATCTCATTCAGGGTTATTTATTACATTCTGAGGTTTGAGTTCGCAAAGGCATTGCCGAGCTATTGGAAGCCGATATTGGAGAGATTGAGCCAGGAGTTTGATAAAAAAGAGGAGGAAAACGAGAATGGAAGTACTAATTGATAGGGCCTGGAAAAAGGACGACTATACTATCAGTCGTCTGTACGTGAATGGCAAACTGTTCGGATGCAACACTCTTGAAGATACAGACAGAGGTCTGAATCAAGAAATGGACTTGAACGAAATCAAGAATGAAAAGGTATATGGTCAGACTGCAATACCAAGTGGCAGCTACGAATGTGTATATACCTACTCTAACCGGTTCAAGAAGATGTTGCCGTTGTTACTGAACGTCAAAGGATTTGATGGGGTACGCATACATAGCGGTAACTCCGCAAAAGACACAGAGGGATGTATTCTTATCGGTAAAAACGATAAGAAAGGCTGGGTTAGCGATTCTCGATTCTGGACCAACAAGCTCATTCAGACCATGAAGACAGCTTGGGATAAAAAGGAAAAAGTAACGATTGTAATTCAGTAGCTTATGAAACTGATTGATAAGATAACAAAGGTTGTGATTGTCATTGCAATAGCAATGCTGATTCTTTCAACGTTCTGTAGATGTAAAGCTAAAGAACGAGTGGTAGAGAAACAGACATACATCACAGATAAGCGTAACGAGGCTAAGTGGGATTCACTCTTTAACGCAAGGCTTATTAAGGAGCTGGAATCATACAGAGCATCGCACAAAGAGTCTGTAAAGTCTACCACCAAAGAGAAGACACATATAAAGGACAGCACGGCTTCCAAATACGATGTGAACGGAAACAAGGTCGGCGAAGACAGGTTCCACTACGAATATCACGAGATATCACAGGAAGATGTACAGATACTGAGAGATAGTATTTCGAGTCTTAAGGAATACAAGGATAGTACGGCGATATATCGTAGCAAGTGTGACTCCTTAATCTCAGTGATAAGTAAAATATCGAAAGATAAAGTATATGTCGAGAAACAATTATCAAAGACTGATAAAGCTTTCTTGAATATAGGTAAGATTGCATCAGTTTGTCTTTTAATAGGCGTTCTCGCGTTTTTATGTTGGATATATTGGAAATTAAAGCTACATTAAACGTTCTTAGTTTTTTAGTGTTTTAGTTGGTTTTTAGTTGATTTACAAACAAAAATGGGGTGACCACACATAATGTGTAGCCACCCCTAAACGTATAACATGATCAGCACAGAAGTTATTCGTCAGCCTGGATAAAAGAGATCCCATATTTTTCAGTATAGTAATTCTCGTTTTTCACACGTCTTGTTTGCGAATCGTAATATAATACAGTTTTGTCAACTGTTTCATAAAAATAACCATACTTTCGCCTAAGATGATACATTGCATTTTGTATGCGCTTTGGAGTGATACGAACTTTATATTTTGTATTTTGTTCTAGACCACTTCTTACACGCCACGATTCCATCTTTCTTGTATGAGTAATCTTCTTGCTCAATTTAGAATAGTCGTATGATTTTCTACCAGAAGATCTCCGTTGCCTTACGTATTCATCTATTCTTTTCTGTGTTTCTTCGGTGTGCCTAAGATGATTCTTTGCAGCACACCGAATTATAGTAGTCTTGGCAAATCCTGTAATCTCTGCTATTTCCCTTGAAGACATCGTTGGATATAACTCAATTACTTTCTCTGTAAGACCTTTTACTTTAGAGCACCATACCATAAACTAACGGTTATCACCGCTACCATGCAACTTTCCTCTTAACTGGCGAGAGTGAAGTTTGTCGTAGTTCAATTTTCCTATATCACTAAGTTTGAATCCAATATCGTGAGAAAGTGTTGCGCAATACCATAGTACATCACCAATCTCTTTGGCAATTTCTAACTTTTTTTCTTCTGTAAAAACAGAAGCGTTATCACGCAACACTTTCTTAACCTTATCGGAAACTTCACCAGCTTCACCTGTAAGTCCCAATGTAGGATAAATGATAGGGTTAGGATAAATAGCAGTCTCCATAGCTAACTGCTGATACTCGTCTAATGTTAAATTTTTATTTTCCATTTTAATATTTAAAGTTTAAAATTCATGTTTCTTGCAAACCTTATCACAAGATGTTTCGCAATCTTTTTTGAAGCACCATCCATTGCCTAAGATGTCTTCGCATCCCATCCAAAGGCAGTTGCCGCAGCATTTTTCTTCTTTTTCCATATTACCGATGTTTTATCACTTCCAAATACTTCAACTTTGCGAATCGGTATGATTTATATATTCCACCAAGCGTTTTATGCACCTTAGATGTGAAGCACTGAATGCAGCCACTATAATCATCAAAACCCAAGATGATATACTTTTCTTCAATATACCCTGCCACGTATGCGCCAATGTCCTTACCTTTATAAAGAACAGGCTCTCCACAATGCGCATTAAAAAATTCTTTATTTGTCATACACTACTCGAATTTTATGATAAAGAACTCAGTATCGAGCCATTTGTCTGGACATAACCCCCTCTTAGGCTTACCGATGGTGATACTATCAATCTTCTTTTCGATACGTGGGCTATCCTTGCGGTAACCGTTAATGAAGAGGACGTGGGTGTAAGGGCGATAAAGCACCTTTCCGCAATATGTTTCTGCCGCCACATCATAAGCTACTTCGCAGTTAGTGGTCAGACGTTTAATCCAATAAGGTTTTATCTCCCGATACTCATCTGTCTTTTCGCCAGTCACAATCATGTCGAACCATTGCTTGCTGACGGTGAGTGTCAATACATTCTTCTTCATCTTTTACACCTCCTCCCAGTCTGTTGCAAGTATATCCTCTGAGAGCATTCTTTCTTCCTTGAATATATGATGCCCATAATGATAGAATATTCCTTCCTCGTCAATACCAAACGGATAAAGCCCATTTTCACGCTTTACGAGCTTTCCTTTTCTCATACGCTTTAAAGCCTCTGAGAAGTCAAATATTTCCTTCTTCATATCTTCTTTCTTTTTAATTGATATTTAATATTAAACTCCCAAAGCAGAAAGGCTACATTAATTTTATAAACACCACTATCAGGCTTCCATACGATTAAACTTGGGATGAAATAAAAGCACCAATAGTATTTGGTTATAAGAAATTTGAGATTAAAACTTATCTTCTTCATACGCTATTTCTCTAACCTTTTTTTTGAATGTCGCAAGTATATAGATTGAACCGCAACAAGGTATCGTAGATGCTGTTACCAATGCAGATGGTGGTATTAGGTTATATTGTACTAATTCCCAACCATCATAGCCGTATTGATTAAATTTATCAGATAGAACCTTGACCATCTCATCAGATTTCTTGATAACTATTGAAGTTACCATATACTCATACTTCTTCATTTCTCACCTTCCTTTCTATCAAACTTGTTGCCAACAACAGTCCATTTTTTAAACAAGACCAAGAAAGAAAGGCATCCACCTTTCTGCCATCCATCTTCATCGGTTGGAATAAAGCATGATTGGCAATTAGCCCAAGTTACCGTTCTCTTTTCAAATGGAAAATCATGATTTTTAATAATGTCGCCTTCCCAAACCTCTTTGCCTTCGCAGTCTTTCAGCCCTGTGAATTGGCAGACCGTTTCAGGGTCAACCTGATAAGTGAGATTTCTGTTTAACTTGCATTCTTTCTGACGATTCTCAATGATGTATGTATTATCATTCTCTTCGTAGAAATATCCGCAAACCCATTCTCCGTTATCAAGGCGTTTGGCCTTGAACTTGATATTTTCTGTTTTCATAAGCTATTCTTCTTTAAGTTCTACTGGCTCATCGTTCCAAGATAATTCTCTTCCGATGAGTTTCTTAATACTTCCTTTAGGAAGGTAACAGCATCCGGTATTTGCGTACCTATGCCCATATAAATATACGACAGAGCAAATCCATAATGTATTACTTTCATTTCTGCAAGGTTTTTCTACAAAAATATGTTCACAGCCACCTTTATCTACTGCTAACCAAGACATAACTAATCCTCCAATTTTAAATCAGTTCCACAATTACGACTTTCCTTTAGGAAGTCATTAACTTCTTCCTTGTAGCTATAACCACAATCCTTCTGTAGAGCCTTTATCTTCTTGTAACCGATACCAGCTTCTCGGCAAAGTTCTGCTGCCAAGCTATAGTTTTCGACATAGCCAATAACGTTCTGAATGACCGACCACTGGCCTCGCTCGAAGTCTGTAATGCTATCATCTTTGAAACGACCTAATGCTTTATCGCACAGGCCACACACTCTGACCATTTCTTTTTCAAGTTGCTCAAAAGAGTACTGCCTCCAATGATAAGTAAGATAGCTTGCGCTACCCAAAGCTTCTTTAACTTTATTATCCATAACTATTTCTCCTCCTTCTTAATATAAGGACAAGCAACTACCTTTCGATAGAACTTACACTTATCCTTGTAATCACAAAAATCGCAAAAACAATACGCCATACTATTCTACTTTTATACCAAATGGAACTCCGTCAGCAAAGGTGAATAAATCCATAATTCCAGATAAAGACCATGCGGCATTTCCATTCAATGACATTCCACACGTATCATCATCTACTGCTGTAATTAAAGCATGATGTCCATCTTTCTTATCCTTCACCCACCCAAAAGGTTGATGCATCAGCATTTCCTGCCAACACTCTTCTGCGTCCTTGAATGGGCGATACTTTTGCTCTGGCTTGATTCGATACTCAATACCATTCCAAAAACCAATTTCTTTCATTTCGGTCCATTCATTCGGAATACTGGTGCTTATAGTGCCTGGTTTTGTCCTACACTCAATTGCCTTTCCATCTGCATAAGCTTGCAGAATAGGATAAAATTCTTTAGCTTCTTCTTTTGTCATATCAGTTATAGTTTGATTGGGAGGCCATGGACATAAACCTCACGATTGTCACGAGTACCATCTTTTTTCTCCATATAGAAGAAAAGGGTCAATCTCAATGTTGCCCTCATAAACCTTTCCGATGGTGAATAATAGGGAACTATTCTGGAAAGCCAACCTACACGCCCATCTTCATCCATAATCTTATCTCCGATTTTAACAGGCAAGGCTTTTATATAGTCTTCTTGAAGCTGCTTCATTTCTTGAAGTAATTCTTCTCGTCTTACATTTAATTTGACCTTTTTATCTATAAAATGTCTGGTGATTTCCCGCCATTTTCCTATATTCCTTTCCGCTTCTTGCTTTGTCATGATCAATCCTCCAGTTGTTACTATGGTTTAAATATATCTTCATTTAGTTTAAACTGCTTTGATAAAAACGGATTATTCTTTATCAAGTTGATAATTTCTTCTTCCGTATGAATGCCTTTCCAAAAAAGTTCGGTATGATCACCAACTCTGACTTCATCTACAGAGAACGGAACACCATAATTTGTATAAAACTCTCCGTGATGTTTAATAATGTGGCGACCAGGATTCTTTCGAATATTATTTATCCAAGTTTCATTATCACACTCGCACCACATCTTATATTCTGCATTTGTCAGTGTTTTGTCAATGCCAATTGGATAATGTCCGGGACACCCATTTGTTCCAAAGTAAATAATCTCTGCCATATTCTCTTCTTTTTACCCTCTCCCTGCTGTCACCAAGGAGAGGGTGGTTAGTTACACTGTTACTTCAACGAATTCTCCGTTTTGGAGTTGATACCAAGTATCAGCCTTGATATTATTTCCGTCAACGTACTCTGTTTTGACACATAATGGTACTCTCCGTTTTTTATCGTCATTCCATTCCCATTCTGTAAGCGTTATCCATGATCCAACCTTTGCTTTTGCTTTAGATTCTTTTCCAGCGCACATAACAACGGAGTCTTCTCCTGTGCTGTAAATCTGAGCATAGTCACCGCTTGAACCAATCTTAGCATAGTCACCGCTTGAACCAATCTGAGCATAGTCACCGCTTGAACCAATCTTAGCAGAGCAACCGCTTGAACCAATCTTAGCAGAGTAACCTCCGTTATTATTCTTCGCAATATCTGTCTTAACCTTTGTTGGTGAGGTAATGTCTTTCAGCCACTCGACACCGACCTTAATGATGTCTGCCAGCTTCAACTCAGCCTTAATCTTGATACGAGAAGAGCATACCTTTGTTGAATTTCCTTCTTCATCAATCTTACCAGACTGTTCTACTTCTGCAAAGCGAGAGCTAAGCATGTCGTAGTGGTCCCATACTTCCATTGGAGACTTGCAAGCATGAAAACCTCGATCGCAACACTTGATTTCTCCGTCCATTTCGTACTCTTTTCCAACTTCATACTGGAATCCTCGGCATTGCATATTCTTGTCGAATGCCTTGTACGATTTGATTACTTTTTCACTCATATATTACTATCTATTTATATCCTTTGTAGGATGGTTAATAACTAAAGTTCATCAAACTCTTTCTGAAATCTCTGTTCTGTTTCTGATGCAAGTTGCGAGAATTTAGAGTTGAACTCTTTGTCGCAGTTGAGCAAACCATAAAGACACTCTCCAAGAGTTGCCTTAGTAGTAGTATCTGGCATTGTTAGCGTTGCCGCTTTTGGAATTAAACTATTAGCTAAAAGATTAGCACGTTCTAATTGTTCTTTATTCATATTACTATATTTATCCTTTACAGGATGGTTAGTTAATCTTCCACTTTTTCAAGGGAAAAATAATCAATTCCCCAAGCTTCGTTTGCGTATTGATAAGGTTCTCCATTTTTCTTTATTTTTCGGATAAGAAAACGAACCTTAATTTCATTCTTGCCAAGAGATATGGCTTCTTTTAAACGTTCTATGATAAAGATATTGCCATCTTTATCTTTCACCTTGTCACCTTCCTGAAAAGGTAACAAACTTAGAAAGTCGTTCATTATATCATTCTTCTTTTTGCGAAGCTCTGATATTTGTGAATCTGCCATCTTTAAGCAACCTTCTACATTCTGTAATTCGTTGTATAATTCTTCTTTTGTCATATCATTAAAATTTATGCCAGAAGGCGTTAAACATTTAAATACTTATGTATCACTTCCATGATACAACATTTTGCTTTTGCTTTAAAGTCTTCAATATAAGAAATAATATCAAACAATACTTTTATATCTTTGATATTCAATTTTTCTATTTCATACTTTGAAACAACAATCTTGTACTCCTTACAAATCTTTGGACAAAGTATCACTAAATCATACTTATTTTCTTCTAAAAAATAAAAGTCTGATGTACTACTTCCACCATCCGTTATTTGTATGAAAGGTACTTCATCCTTAAAGTAAATGGTACTATATGGACGACGTTCACAATTATGTTTTAAGATAATTGCATTCTGCTTATCCCATTTATAAAACTCTATAGATTCTTTTTCCATATTGTTACTAATTATGCCCGAAGGCTGTTAAACAATCATGCTACTATCCAATCCAAGACCAAAGAAAAGGTGCTGGAGTTCATGGACATAATGAATCTCATATTTTAATGGCTCTCCACGCATATCTATATCCCAACCATCCTCCTTATTTTGATAATAAAGCTGAAAACAGGTATAGTTGTCTTCATCATCTTTGTCACCTCCCATAAATGCTTCTGATAAAGAAAAAACACTTCCGTCTTTTCCTTCTTTATCCCAGCCATTTCTCTCTAATATGGCAGGAGTAAGTGGAATAGGTTTGATTTCCTTACTTGTTACTCTTGCAGAATTTCTTCTCATAAATCCTATGAGATAGGATGTTTCATAAACTTCACAGATTTCAGCAATATAGTCTTTAATTAAAGATGTATAAATCACCAAATCTCCTGGAATGTATTTTGTATCCATACGCTTTACTCCTTAACTTCTTTAAACATTACATTCTTGCCGTCTAAGCGGTTATAGCAGTTGTCTGGGGGGCAAACATACCCCTCATTTTCGAAGAAGCAGCCTTGACAAGAAAAACTTGTTGCTTCAACCACCTCCAAAATTATTCTTTCTCCAACTTTAAGTTCTTTCATTGCTCTCCTTCTTCTTTTGGTAATATATCAGACAAATAAGCCCACTTGATGATATGGTTTCTGCTAATCGAATGTCTCCAAGATTCCTTATTCCAAATAATAGATTCTTTAAACTGTAGATAAGCATCATTATAAAAACCAAGAGTAATAATATCGCTCTTGCTCTTATCTGGCTCTTTTGTATTTGGATGCCATAAGTCCTTCAAAAATTCACGAATAGCCCACCGAGCACCTGCTTCAAAAGCATTCTCTAACTCTGGTTTTAGTGAAATACGTCCGTTTGGACCTATAACAGAATAATCATTGCTTGTACCGTAAACACTTGCTACCTCTTCTATTTTTTCATCATCTATCATAACCATCCAATTAATTTACACATTATTAAATAAATATTATAAGCATGACGATTGGACGGATGATTATTACAGAAATCTCCTAAATCACTCGTCCAATCTAAGACCCACTTAGCATGTAATAATAACCATGAGTTTCTTCTCACTCTTTCCATTCTTTAGTAGTACCAATTAGCTTTGCAGTCTCTTCGTTGTAAGGGATGCAATGATAATGATCATAACCACTTATACAGCCAATAGTAACATATTTACCATGTCGGTCAATATGACTGAAAATATTAGCAGTCCATATAGCATTGTCATTAACTCTTGTTATCACTCTATCAAATGGCTTTGGAGTCCACTTTGGCTTCAAATCTACAACGGCTTTCTTCTCAGCATCCCAAGCCTGGCCTTTCTTTGCGAGAGCTTCAAAGAGCTGATGTTTCTCTGCCACTGTAGATAAACGAGGCGTACAGAAAGTTTTTGAGCAATAGCTCTTGTCATTATTAATGACTATGCCTCCATCTATGTAAGCATAAAAATAATATCTTTCTTCAACATCTGCTTTGAAAATGCATATAATTTCATCTCCACTATTAAGTTTAATGGTAATAATATCCCCATCCTTGAACTCAGGCTGCTTTTCAATCTCCAAAGTCTCAAGGTTAGGTTTACCACCAAAGAGTTCCACGATGGCATTGATGTAGGTCTGAGCTTCATAATCGTTGGCCTTCTCAAATGAAGAAGTTAACGTTTTGAATGTTTCTTTACAATAATCATCTTTGTCACCTATTTTCTGAAGATAATACTTGCCTTTAAATCTTGTGTAGGCATCATCTTCAAACTTTTCAAAGATAATATGCACGTTATCTTTGCTAACCAGTATGTCGCCTTTCTTCCAGGCGAACTTAGACCAGTCACGCATTTCTTTTGAAGGAAGGAGAATCTGTAAACCATCAGGACATCCTCTTACAGTACCAAATTCGGAATAACCACGATGGCAAGTAGTATTATTATCGGTCTTATTTGTACACCAAACTACTGTATCTGTATCTGTAGTGCTAATTGTATCTAACTCTACATCTACATTATACAGCAAATCATATAACTTAGTTCCTTGCGGTTTATCTTTTAGGATTTCCGCTATGTTAAGTTCTTTTTCCATAATCGTATTGTTTAGTTGTTGTAAATTGCATCCAAGATTTCTCGGAAGTTAGGGTTGTCGATGACTGCTTGGGCATCTTTTTCGCATTTGAAATATACCGTATCGGCAGCAAAACAAGTACGATAATCTGTTATATAGCATTGGGCACGATTACTATATAGAATACAATATTTAGATTCTACACTATTCCAATTAGGTTTCCAGTTACCATTATAGAACTTAGCTATACACATAAGTCGATTAATAGCGCAGAGTCTATTTACATTTTCGTCAGCAACGTCTATACCTGTCATGTTTTCGTTGAGTCTTAAAGAAGCCTTTATATCTTCATAGGTCAATTCTTTCTTCTTGAACTTGATGACACCAGTTTTCAAGTCACTATTCTCTACATCTATCTCCGTCCCATCAGGGATATTGATAGTAAGTTGATTATCTTTGATTTCCATATCTTTAACTTCTTCAAATTTAACACTAACGCCATCATTCCTCAAAAAGTACATACAACTACCTGTAATAGACCTTAAAGAAGAACAATTAATATGTATAAATGCGCAATTTCTACAATCGTCAAATTCTGCCACCTTGTAAGTCTTACCTTGGTACTCAAAGGTTTCTCCAATCTTTCTCTCCATAAGCTCGATAATTTAAAGATGGTAACGACTACTCGATACTCTTGCCCCCCAATCAAAACAACCTGTTGCATCTGGTTGCAAAAAGCGCAATTCGAGCTTCTTCAATGCAGCTTTGTGCTTCTTTTCAAGGTTGACGCAGTGTAGCTTCTGAGCTAACTTAATCTGATCGATGATTCCTTTTCGAGCTACTCGATATTGCTTTTCTGACATCATAAGCTATCCTCCTCGTTAATCTTGTACACAAGCCCAACAACAGCATCAACAAGTTCGCGATTGGTCATAGGCTTTGAATCGGTATTACTTAGTTTTAATTCACTCATGATGCGATCAGACACCTTGTTTATATGTCCCATCTTTGACAGAGGAAAACGCTCAATATCAGAGACCTTATCTAGACGGAATCGCTCACGAAGGTATGCCCCGCTGATATACTCTGTAGAAGAACGATGTCGAGTGACTACCCACACGCCCTCTGGTAGAGAGTCATGCAAGAGCATACATGCGGGTTCGTACCTTCCATTTATCTTCTGATAAAATGTATCAGACGTGTCACATTCGGGAATCTTGTATTCCTCGTAACGACCTTTATTATTCTTTGTATATAACTTTGGAATCTTTTTCATTTTGTTTTCTTTTTAAGGTTTGCTGTTCTTATTGCTTTGAGGTATTTAGGAGATTTTTTCAATCCAAGCTCTTTAGCTTTCTTGTTCACCTCATAAACGCTGCGGCCTACAATATGCGCGACTTCTTTTGTAGGAGAATCCGGGAACCCTATAGTAAGCGCCCTTATCTGAGCCTCATTCCAAGGTGTGCCGGTGTTGACGATCGGATTTTTCTTTTCAGACCCGTCTGGTGTTATATTAACGCCGTTAAGTTTGCATGCCTTGGATAAGGCTTCGTCAGCACGATGGCAATCAAGGATTTTGAGACCGATAATCTCGAAGCCAAGGTTAAACTTGTCTTTGCATTCCGAAAACACATTGTTGTCTATAGAAACAGGATAAAGAAGTTCCATCACGTTGCGTATCCTGGCATAAACACCCTTGACCGGCACAGTGAACCGGCTGCCAACGGTAAATGCTGTCATACCGTAGTTCTTCTGCATGACAGACGAGAACTCATCCACAGACTTACAAAGCATTCTTGATAAAATCTCGGCCATGAGAATGAGGGTGTAGAGTTTATGCTGCTTAATACCGAACTTCAAGAACTGGTTATCGATAGCATAAAAGCATTTCTGTATATCGGGCCTAATATCCTCCTCGATAGCATCTGTGAGGTCGAGCCATATCTGCTGCATACCAATCTTGCCCATGTAGAACATGAAAGATTCAACAAGTTCGTCAGAACATCGTTTCGCCTCAGTAAGCCGCTTTTTTGCCTCCATGCGGAACAGTTTTTTATCCTGTCGCGCATAGTTGTATACATCAGTAATCTGTGTCTGGACCACAGAGGCGAAACCTCCTATCATTGAGTAGAAAAGCATGTAAGCCTTGTTGACCTGTTCCTGTGATGGTCTTTTCAGAGGGATACCTGCTATTAATGGTTTAGATCTGTTTGGTTTCCACTGCATATCAGACCTCCCTTTCGACAAAGAACACCCCAAAAATTGTATGTTTGTATTTTCTCATTTCTGCGTGATTAAATTACTTATCGTAAACAGCCTTGTAGCTGTCGAGTTGTTGAGATATATGCTCCATATCCTTATCGTATCTGTCACGCTCGGCACGTGCCTTGGAGATAAAGATGAAGCTAATAATGAATGAAACGATAATTGTAAGAATAATAAAGAGCCAAGGCAGCTTGTTGACTGCCTTGTTGATTGCTCTTCCCAGGTTTCTGACGATAACCCAAGAATAAATACCAATGAACACTAACGCCTGCTTTGTGGTAGCGTTCTCAATACGTTCTTTCTGTGTCATAATTCTAAAATTTACATTAACAATGTTTTGGTTTGGATTCTATATATGGCAATCATATACAGTCAGAAGAGTGTCAGGCGAAAGCGATACAAGAAGTTGTTTTACTTCTCTACCCCACGTATCTTTATCCTTTTCGTCTGATACTACGGCAAACCAACCCATTTTTCCACTCTCATACCATTTCCCGTCCTTAACAACTGCGAATGCAGTTAACTCTTCAATGTTGGATATATCCTTAATGCGAGCTTGGTCGCAACGACCTTCTGCCTTTAATTTTTTGAAATAGTTAATGCCTTCTCTTGAATAGAATTCAGGAGAAAATTCTGGATAGAATAATGGAGCATCCATTGATATATCCTTTAATTTAAGTCTTCCAGCATATCTACCACCCATCTGATACCAATCCCATTTAGCATCATTATTATAGGTGTTCCAAACGCTGCCGTCCTCATGTATCTCAATATTCTCGCTTCCTTCATCTATATCCATGCGGTAATATTTCACGGCATCCTCATACATCTGTTCGTCCGTCCAGTTAAGGTGTTTTGGAAATTCGTTCTCGATATAATCTGCATGTTCCTTGCAACAATCGGAAAGATATGCATCTTTGTCTTGAAGAAATACATCATAGTAGTTCTTTTTGTATTTTTCAATCTCCTTACGTTTATCACTAATAAGCTGCTCTTTGGTCATATATAAATGCATAGGCAACTCTATATTTTCGTCATACTTGGCGAGTTGCTTCTCAGGCTCATCACCAATTACCAATGTTAAAAAATGACTCATATTTATCTATATGTTAATTTGTTTGTAATTCTAAAATTTACTTGGTTTGGTTGCACCACAGCCATGTCTCTGCGAAGGCTCCTGCATCGAAAGCCTGCTCTAAGGTGGCATCCGGGTGCGCGGACAGCCACTCTTTCTTAAGCTGGCTAAGTGTCTTCTTCGTCATCACATTCATAATTGTCACGCAATTTACTCGTGTAATAAAAAGCGTTCGGTTCAAAACACTGTTCTTCAACACATTCTGCGCACACATTTGCTGCGCCGTAAAGAGGAGGGCAATGCTTACATCTTCTCCTCGTCCATTCACTGCATTTTCCTGGAGTTTCCATCTTTATTGCGTTTTGATTCTTTTTCAAGTTTTTGTTTTAGTTCTTCAAGAGGGGATTCTTTCGGATCAACACCTTTCCTCAAACAATACTCTTCGTAGGATATAGCGTTCATCTTAGCCTTCTCATCCTCTATCTTCTGCTTGTCGCGGTTTCTCTGTCCGTCAATTTCGGCTCTCTTTTCGTATACCTTGCATATATACTTTTCGAGAGCTATAAAAAGTATCTGAGGATTCACGGTCTTGCCAACATAGATTTCACCATACTCGCCCATAGAAAATTCGTAGAAAAATCTGGTAAGCTCGCTTGGAGTAAGGTGATAGTATTCTTGTCTGATGCGCTGCGCCATAGCCTTGAACTGGTAAGAAGTAGTTGAGTCGATAGCTCCAACAACCATAAACAAGTCGATAAGCATTACCTTAATCCAGAACTCGCTTGCACCATCTTTGAAGTACTTATCAACTTCAACAAAGGACATACCGCCTCTACCGACAGAATCATATATGGAAGTTATAGTGTCCGTGCGATTTTGCAGAGTAGGATATTTCTCCAGGAATAGCGCATATTGTTCACCATATTTTGATACCGCTTGACTATATTCAGTCGGCAAGGATTGAATTAATCTTGTTGAAAGTTCGTTGCTGTTGCTCATAACTGTTTACACCATTGTTTTTAGGAGCGAACAACCCAGTGTAGTTGTTGCCCATAGAATACTCAACGATAACCTTTGCGTATTCAGGATTTCCGTTTGACAACTGTAGAAGTTTCTTTTTAAGAGCTTCTAACCCACGCGGCTTGTAAGTCTGACGTTTTTCTTTCTTGTATGCAAGCCATGCTTCGAGAGCTTCCTTGCAGGGATAAATCTCCTCCTGCTGCCCTTCTTCCTCAAAGTCGGATAAATCTTTGCCTAACGAGAACGCAGCGCCCATGCAAAAGATTTTCTGCTTTTCCAAGTCATTCGGGAATAGCTCGCCAGACTTCTGTCGTATATTAATTGGTAACATCATAAGCTATTGTATGTAATTTTGTTGTCTTTCTATATCATGTTGAATATGAAGTAGTGCGATATATTCATCTGAATTAGGAAAATCAAATCCAGCTTCCTCTTTTGCCCACGATTTGAAATCAGAAATTGATTTGCTCATTTCGTCTTTCGTAAGGTCAGCAGAAGAACGGAGATACTTATAGCATTCTCCCGTGAATTTATCAATCCCTTCTCTGAGGAATATATCTTTATTTACTACCAACTTATAGAAATGCGTCTTAACTTCGTCCAGAGTGTAGCCGTATTGGAGGCCGAATGCAGATAGAAGCAAATGAAGGTAGGCGTTCTGTTTCAAAGAACGTCCACGTTTCTCTTTTAACTCTACCATAGCGCCTTTGTTCTCCAACTCGGCTACTTTTTTCCTAAACGTTTCAAGTTCAAACACATTTTTCAGGTTGAACCACATAAGCGTTGAATGCTCGTTTGATTAATTCTACACTAGAAGGGAAGGTCATCAGAGTTTCCTCGTTGCTGTGCTTGTTGCTGTGCTGACTGCTGTTCAGGTGGAAACAGATTTTGCTGATTCATCGGGTTTGCCACGCCAGCAGCATTAGCAGAACTTGCCATAGCTTGTTGCGCTGCTTGTGCTCCAGCCTGAGCATTGCCGTTATAATTCACACCCTGCGAAGGATTTTGCTGCGCCACATTCTTAACATCCCAAGCTCGGATCTGGTTAAAATATCTACCTTGATATTCATGCGCATCAATATCAAAGCTAACATCGACAACCATGCCGACCTGAATGCCAAAATTGACAATTCTATCAGCTCCAAAAACATCAAAAGCCATCTTCTTAGGGTATTGCTCTTGTGTTTCTATTACATAAGTCTGACATTTCCACTCGCCTCTTGCCGAAATACCGCTTCTTTCAGGCAGAACCGCAATAATTTTTCCTTGAATTTCCATTTATTTTTTGTTTAAAGAATTTTTTAAAACCAAATCTGCCAACTCATCAAAGTAAGCAACATCCTTGATGGCAGAGTCCTGCTCTCCTGTGACCTTTGATGCTATTGAGCCTTTCTGCATAATCAAGCTATAGAGATAGCCGTCGATGGTATTTGCACCCATGAGAATCCACGATGTAACCGCATTCTTCTGTCCGTTACGATAGGCACGGCATTCGCACTGCGACAAATCTGCCATCGTCCACGGTAGCTCAACAAATACGACATTGGAAGATGCCGTAAGCGTTAGACCTACACCTGCCGCCTTAATGGAACAGATGATGATCCTCTTTTTCTTAGCCTGGAAAGAATCAATTGCCCACTGCTTCTGCTGTTGGCTATCAGAACCAGTCACTGTGCAAACCTCATCAGGGAACTCTTTCTTGATTTCACTAACGACTTCACGATGCTCAGCAAACACGATTATCTGTTCTTCGGTATCATGAAGGAACTCTATTGTTGCCTTCATCTTGCCTCGACCGGATATCGAGCGAAGGTTCATAAATCTAACAAGAGCCTTCATTCGTAACTTTTTTCTTGCCTCTTCTTCAGAACAGCTCTTGTATTCAAGAAGGAATGTAAGAAGATCTTTCTGACAGGTATCGTACTCTTCCTGCGTTTCAGGGTCGAGAGCAACACTGATGGTCGTTCTGGTCAGATCCGGCAAATCTTTGAGAACATCTTTCTTCTCTCTGCGGAAGTAGCACGTTTCGTGTATCTTCCGGTTAAGCTCTTCAAGATTCTCATTCTCACCATATCTGTTGTAGAACTCACCAAACCCTCCGAACTCATCGTTCAGGCGACCAAGGATTGCAAGCTGACAGGCCAGGTCTGTTGCGTGATTAACAACAGGCGTACCTGTGAGTTCATAGATGTATTCTTTGCCCTGACACAATCCCATGATGATTTTAGACTGCCTTGTGGACGGGTCCTTAACTCTTGCAGACTCGTCTATAATCACAGACTTGATAATCTTCAGTTCATCGCGAAACAGAAAATTATTGAGTCTTAGTGGTTTCGGTCCAAGATTTACGACGAAGTATTTCGCAAGCGACTCGTAGTTGCATATCACCACATCATAAAGGTTCATCTTCGTAAGATGATATCCGTATGTCGCATTGACAGAATCGGTAAGTATGAGAGGACGGAGGTTCGTAAACTTCTTTATCTCTCTCTCCCAATTCACTTTTAGTGCGGCTGGGCATACAACCAGGCATGGTGTTGCTTTAGCACGCTCAATGGCAACGATAGACTGAACCGTCTTGCCCGTTCCCATATCGTCCCCATTTATGCAACGCTTCATAGCGAGTTCCATGCGTACACCTTCTTCTTGATAATCGTATAATTTCGGTTTATCTGACATAATAAACAAGTTTATAATAAACACCACATGCGGAAAGCCCACTCAAGAGCTTTCTCTCTGCCACGTAAGTACAGCTCGTCGCCACGCTCTATCTTTTTGTAGAAAACCTTTTTCTTTGTCTTGGATACAGCAAAGATAAAGTCTTGATTTCCGTATCTTGGGTCAATGCTGTGCGTAAGGTCCATATACCACGCACGGCTTCTGTCCCAGTCAACGAAATCGATCTGGGCCTCAAACTGTTCCTGTGACGTAGCGGCCGTAGTCTTTAAGTCGCCTCCAAATTCACCAAGCCACCAGTCGAACTTACATCGTACAGGCAGTTCAAACTTGAAACCTTGGTATTCCATCTTCATGTGCGGATTGATGAATGTTTTCTGACCGACCGCATTTTTCAGAACAAAATCAAGAAATCTATCCTTTGTTGCTTGTTTCTTTAAAACTGCAAGTCTGTCTAATCCCCATTTCCAATCCTTCTCTGTGTATTTCTCATCATCTACCGTCATAGCGTAATGATTACACTTTTCGGGTTCAGTAACGAGAGCATCAACAAGAGTTCCAAGGTGGAATGCCTTTCTCTTATCCTCTTCCTTTACGAAGTTGAGTTGCGGGTTCAGAGCGAACTTCAGCGCAGTGAGGTCTGAATTGGAGACCTCACCACGAGAATAATAAGGATCAAACGGTTGTTCCGCCATATTACTTAGCTGTTACTTCATCCTCATATTTGATATAAGGAGACATGATATACTCTTCTTCGCTGTTAGCACGTTTCTCGCAAGCCTTGCGCATGAACTCCAACTTAGAAGCGAGTTTGTCTGGAGCCATCTGAGAGCCCTCGATTGTCCACCACTGCTGGATGATATCGAGCCAAGCATTTTTATCGGTAACAATCAAACGTTTAGTAACCTTTACTTTTTGTTTGCTTGTGCTGACGGAAGTCTGTGCAAAAAGAGATTGAGCCTGTGCAGTTGCATGCTGTGCGGCATTCTCTGCATCGCGTTTCTCCTGCTCAGCCGCAAGCTTTCTCTGCTGCTCTTCTTTCGCAGCTTCGTCAGCCTTACGGATAGCTTCTTCCTTTGCCTTGCGTTCTGCCTCGGCAGCGGCAGCTTCCGCTTCCTTACGTTTGCGCTCTTCCTCAGCAGCCTTCAGCTCGGCTTCCTTGGCCTTGCGTTCAGCCTCGGCAGCTTTCAGTTCAGCCTCCTTGCGCTTACGTTCCTCCTCGTCCTTGATACGCTGAATCTCCTCCTGCTTCTTGCGTTCTTCTTCGGCAGCCTTGCGAGCTTCCTCTTCTTTACGCTTACGCTCCTCTTCAGCCTTGCGTGCTTCCTCTTCCTTGCGCTTACGTTCCTCTTCTGCCTTCTTGATTTCAAAAAGTTCTGAAACCTTGGAGTCAAACTTCATGAGAAGTTCATCACGTGTAGTATTGACCGTCTGCTTGTAAGATAGGAGGAGTGAGGCAGAAACCTCCTTGTAGGCGCCATTCATAATCTCCTTAGCATCATTTTCATCCACCTCGGAAGAATAGGAAGGCTTATTGTTAACGAACAGATGTCCAAGATCGAGAACGTCGGAGAATTCTTCAATACGCTTCCTTACCTCATCCTTATTGTCAAGGGTGAGTAACGTAAACGTACTATTTAGAGAGTCGATAGCAGTAGAAGAATGCTCTGTAAGGAGATTGTTGAGCGTATCAATAGTGTCGGTTTTCAGCTTAATCTTTGCTTCCTTGATACGTTCCTGACGCAATCGTTCTTGTTCTGCTTTCTTCTGCTGCTCTAATTTGTATGCAGCATACTCGTTGCGCTTCTCCTGAATCTTATAGACAACGGAATCTGTGTTCTTTACAGAGATAAGATTCTCCATCATTGTAAATCCCTTACGGACAATATCGAACACTTGGGTAACACCCTTGCGCTTCTCTGTCATTGCTTTTTCTGTCAGTTTAGCCTTCTTGATAAACTCGGCAGCTTTCTCGTCAAGAGCGTCGTTCATTCCAGAAACGCCGATATCTGCTAAAAGAGACTCACCTGCATGAATACATGCTTCGTAAGACTTTTTGTTAGCCTGAACAGCATTCTCTGTATCAGACTTGAGAGTTGCAATCTGTCTTGTAATATTGTTGGCTTGCTGTTGAACCAACTGTAATTCTGTATTTTCTGCCATATATGATAATTTTAAAATGGTGAATCACTATCAACCTTCACCTTAACGCCCTTATCTTCCGGTGCGACTTCTTCAGCACCAAAGGCTTCTTGTGACGGTTTCTGTAGAGCCTGCGTGTCGATGTCGGCCTGCAATAATGCTCCAAGACCGACCTTCAGTTTAGGATAAGTCTTGAATGCGTGCTTGCAAGTCTTAGAGATAAGAAATCCCGTATCTATATCCCTGTAATACGTTTTACCATCATTGCCTACAAAACTTCCTCCGTACAAAGCGTTTGCCTTGTGGTCTTTTCCTCCAAACTTGGCAGAATACTCGCGAAGTCTGTCAACACCCTCTCGGTCAAGAACAAAGTAGTCATACGAGTTGTTAGGAAGAATGATCTTAACATAACATGCAACAATATACGAATTTGCCGGTCTCGGATAGGTCTTGACGTAATCAACGAACTTATGACCGTCACGCTCTCCGAACCGAAAGTCATCACAATTATACACAATAACAGGATTGTCGCACCGAACAATCTGTCCAGCTCTTTGACGAAGAAGAATTTCTCCGTATCCCGTATATGTAATCTTTGCGGTATAAGTCGATTGTTTAGTATTCTTATCGTAGTTGCTATAACCCATAAGATAGCACAATGTCGTCGTGCCTTTTTCAAGAGACAATCCGTTGATTGCCAGGTTCATGAATGCGTCATGAATATTGAGCGAAGAAGCCTTTTCAAGATATCCCTTGAACGAACCGTTGAGAAGTTCCTCGTTGAATAAGGCTTTCTGCTCTTCAAAGAAAACCTCTCCACCTTCTCCAAATTTTTGATTATACACCTCTATAAATCTATCTCTTGCCAAATCGCAAATCTGATTATGAGGAGTTTTGTTTAACTGATTTATATCCATTTATATAGAATTTAAAAATTAATCACTTTCATATCTAAGCTCCCATCTTTCGCACGTGTGTTCCCATGTGCGTCAAGACTTCTTGTCGTCGCACTGACCTCGCCAGAAGCAGCTCATACAGGCATGTTTCATTTCTGGTCAATGTATTTGAACGAAATCTTATCGACAACTTTCTGTCTTCCGTCTGCATCGGTCTCAACAGTGGGGATGACAAACTTTCGTCTGCCCTCTCCGGCTATGTAGTTAAGAAAGATGGCTCGTTGTTGAACCATAAGAGAGTTGTTTCTCGTAAGATTCATAAGACACTTATGTTCTTTCCTCTTTCGCATTACGGCCTCTGCTACCTGTGGTGTGAGGCGCATGAATACGGCCTGTAAACTATCCCTGTTGATCATTGGCTTTCACTTTATGAATAAAGAAACTGTCAAAAATCTGAGTTTCGGAAATAGAAACAGAAGAGTAGTCTACCATCGACCCACGCATAATCTCATCAAGATAACGGGTGGCCCTGTTGAGGCAGTTAGCCTGGATGAGCATCGACTGCTTGGTTTTCTTTGGTTTGCCCGTATTCTCGTTCACGGTGATGTAGTTGACGGTTCCCTTATAGAACTTGTCGTCATCGCCTTCACTGGAAGAGTAAACTTCGCTGAATGCGGCAGGAGTGATATTGAGCACCTCAACATCGCCAACACTGTAATCACACATAGAGTCGAACGCCTTGAGCTCTGCGTCACCAAAAGAGGTCGCTTCGACAACAATAGTCTTACGCACCTTTTTCACTTCGCCATCCTTGTATTCAACGACAGCTACAGCGACAACATAGAAATTGCCTGAATTACATTTTAACTTCTCCATAAAATATATTTTTAATGTTTAAAATAAGCTTAACTGAACAGCTTTTGGCCTCATGAGATCGTCAAGAAGTTTGATGAGTTTCGGAGAATAGTTGTCTATCTCGTGATGAGAGTAGTCTGGACTTGAGGCTCGTTTGTGCTCAAGAAGATATTCTCTAACCTCCTTACATGCTTCCAATACAGCTTCACGCTCGGTGTTGCAGTCTTTTTTGCATGGCCGTTGCATACATGGCTCTCCCCGACCTCCGTTATGAAGGGTTATATCGTAACCGTATATCCACTTTCCGTTGAAGACGGCTGTCTTTATGCAGAACATGGGTATGACACCACTCGTCTTTGTGTTCTTGTTGCTCTCCCAGACCTCGATGACGTTATGGTTCAGACACACATTGTTCTTGTTGAACCTAAACTCCTTCTCCATCATCTTCGTTTTTAAAAGAGCTGACACTAAAAAGAACTGCCACAAAAGCTGCGAACAGAAACACGATCACTGTAAGCAGAAATGAAATAATAATCATCTTCATATAAAATTCAGTGTATGTTACGAAAAAAAACAGCAGGCGCATCACTGCGGCTACTGTCAAAAAATGATTCAAGTAAAGTCATGTATATGGTTAAATAATCACGTTATTCGTATATGACTTTTTCGCCATCCGAAGGATAATCGACAATACGTAGCGTTTTGCTGTTTTTGTATATCGCCTTTCGGAATATCACCTTAGCTTCTCCGTGATGTCGCTTGAGATTATGCTTTACGATAAGCGATATGCAATTCTTCATCGTAATGGAGAACTCGCGAAGCTTAGACGTATATTCAGACTTAACATCGCAGATGACGAGCTTACCGTTCTCGAAGAAAACAAAGTCTGCCGTATAGTAATGCCCTTTTACAAGGCTTCGTTTGACCCACTTTACTTTTGTCTTGAGCGCCTTTGGAACGAGTACGTACAGAGGTTTGATAAGGCAGATCCTAACCTGTCTGTGAATACAGGAAACATCCTTGTCATCGAGGAGAAGAATGTAGTAACGAAGCTCTTCTCCACTGTCGAACTCAAGCCCTTCGTAGTGGACCTTTCTGTTCATTACCCGTTTTATCGCCATTGTTTGCCCTCCTCACTCGGGGTTTTGAAAAGATTATCGAACGCAACAGCTCCGAACCTCTGGTATTTCCCATTTTTCCACTGAACAATATAGTCGTTCTCGGCGACCTCTCTCTTTCCGTCAGTGAAATCCTGTTTGAGAAGAACTACCATGCGGCCTTTCTCGTTATTGAATATTCTCTCTACGGCCTCAAGCTTGGAGAGTTCGTTTATATTCTCTTTCTTAACTCTTATTGTGTATATTACTTTCATTCTTTTTCTTGTTTTGGGAAAAGGAAGGAGGCCGTGTGTACACAAGCCTCCGTTCCCATTCAAATAATAACCAACAACTACAAAATAGAAATATGATCTATTCGTAACCTCAGAAGGTATCGAGCCTTCTTCTCTATACGCCCTATGCGGCGCAAGCGCATTACCTAATTGCTTTAAGGTTAAAAACAGAGCCCTATCTTCACAGACAGAGCTGAGCCATTAAAACTAATATTCATTTTAAAAAACAAAAACGCCACGCCTGGCGACATTAACGAGCAAAATTTACATGTGCAATAAATTTCGTTGCGGAAGGTGGACTCGAACCACCGACCTTCAGGATATGAGCCTGACGAGCTACCAACTGCTACTATTCCGCTGTAAAAAACACCACCTTTCTTCACAGATAAGTGGTGTAAAAAATAAATAATAACTTATTAAATTCTAAAACAAACAAAAGAGTGGGAGACACGATTGGAGTTACACCAATTCCTGTCAGACGATAAGATAAGGTATCATTGGGTTGTCTAACCGTGACATTCGTACACCACGTGCCTCTTTGAATATATGAACTACGAGTGATGTGAACTCATTATAATATATTCACCAGACTGCATTATTTTCGGATGTGCCTACATCGACAATTCTTCTTTACGATGCGGTTCGTCAAACTACTTAATGCAGATATTAGCTGGATTTTCGTATGTCGTGCGTCCTTTCACCAGGTCACGGCGCTCATTGCGCTATCCGGCTACTTCTTTTCCACGCATACTATGTTGTCAACCATTAAGCCAAAGAGCTATTGTTTGCTATTGTTAAAAAAAAGATGCAAGATTGTAGCTGCCCGAGCTACCTACTTTATAAGTTTAAAGGACGTTAGCTTTGCATCCAAAAATCAATGAAGCAAACATTGCGGACACAGCAGGGATCGAACCTGCGCCCATTTCCTTAGGATGGAAATGCTCTACTCCACTGAGCTATGTGTCCATGTGGGGACTGGCAATGCAACTTACCAGTCCCGTTTCGGCCGCTGCCGACAATAAAAGATTTTAAACCTACCCTCACGGGCAACATTCTAACATTAACTTCAAACACCTATAAACATAATAATTATTTGTTGCTTTTTCATACTTTTTAGTTTTTAGTACACCCTATGCATTTCCATCATATTATCTATATCCGCCTTCAAAAAGAAGGCTGCATTTCCTATCATGCAATGAGGCAGAATGCCTTTCTTTCGTAGATCGGATATATAGGTCTTGCCCATTCCGATATAGTTGGCCGCTTCCTGTGCAGACAGCCATATTTTATCCACCTTATTGATGACGGTCTTCTTTTTTGGTGTCATTTTGAGCCTCCTTTCCACCCTCGATAAGAGGGAATATTTTGTGTTTCTTTAATTCCTCGTAAAGGAACAAGCGGCCCTTCTGTGTCCATTTTGTGTGCATAACCGAACCGGCAGAACCATTCTTGTGCGTTATTGATATAGTGTCCGACTGAACATATCCGTAAGGGAGATATTTTGCGTACAATATCCACTGTCCTCCAACCTTACGCTGTAGCCCGAAATTCCTAAGCAGGATATTGAATGACTTCGCAGACTGACCATAATCTTGCGCAATCTGTGTCGTTGTGACTGTTTCCTTGCTTGAGAGGATGATATCAACGTATGTCACCTTTGGCTGCATCTCTGCTATCGCACCGTTAAGTTCTACGATTTCCTTTGAACTCGCTTCGAGCTGTTTCTGTTGTCTCTCTATTTGCTCCTGTTGTTTAGCCGCCAACATGAGTGCCTCAGAGAAAGATTGCGGAACCTGGTACTGACTCATCTCTTTCGCTTCAAGCTCTTCCCACCTCAACACAAGCTTTGCTCGTGCCTCGTCATTGAACTTTGTGGCAACGTACAGGCATTCGGTTTTACTGAGAATATAACAAGGAACATCTTTGTACCCTCCATTCGGCTGAGGTTGCTTGTATGATGACAACGCAAAATTGCGTTCTGATACTTTCACCCATGCTTCCTCCATGTTTCGAATGCTTCTCATTACGTCAGCATGACGCATTCCTGTCGCCTCAGCTATTTCTAACGAGGTCATTGTTCCTTTCTTGGTCAGTTCGTTCATTTTTTATCTTCTACACATTTAATATTATGCCTTAACTCGCTTTCGGTACTTTACATTCTCTCCAAGAATAACGTCTCTTGTGTGAGGGTCTGTAAGACCGATTGTAATAGTGTTGCCTTTTAGGAATGTGTAATACACGTTTCCGTCCGTTCTTGGGTATGCCCTCTTTACATAAGTAACAGCACCCTTCGCAGCAACACAAGCGAGATAGTTTGGCAACTCGACTTCGATTTTTCCGCCTATTCCGATGTTTTTAATATCTTCGGCAGTTACCTTATTAGCTTTCATAAGAAATCTTTTTCTAACTCGTTTTAAATTATTAACTAAAAAAACTTGGTAAAACGAGGTAAAACACGTATCTTTGCGGTGTCTAATCGTTGGATGAGTGCTTCCACTCGTTCCACCTTGCTTTTGTCTTTCCGTTGTTCTAACTGATTGACATTTGCAAAGGTACTACTTTCACTCGAAAACACCAAATAATTTCGTGTGAATTCGTGTGTTTTTAAGGTTATTTTACAATAGTCGTGTGTTTAGTTGTATATTTGTAATTATGAAGAAGGATATAGAGTTAATTTGTCGATTAAAACATCTTATGGAAGAGAATGGATACAATGCCAACTCTTTCTCGAAGAAAGTTGATATTGACCCTGGAAATCTTCGAAAGAAGCTAAAGGGCGAGTATGGAATAACAAACAAAGACATATTCAAGATAAGCAAGTATATGGGCGTAAATCAAAAATGGCTCAAAAGTGGAGAAGGAAATGTTTATGTCGATCATACATATAGTGTAGGAAACGACATAAATACAGGTGGACGTATCGAAAAATCCATCGAAGGAGCACTGGGTACTCCGGACAATGCGTTTGCTAAAGTCTCAAATCTCTTTATAGGTGACGAGTCATTAAAGGACAAAGAGATTGGGATACTCCGCGAACAGATTAAAGATATGCGCAAACAACTTGCAAGCAAAGATGCTCAGATCAAGCAGCTTCTCGATATGCTTGCAAACAAGCAGTAAAATTGCAAACAATACGCAAACAAGACATTTTCAAAAACTCATAATAAATTAATAATCAGTAAGTTACAAAGATAGCAATGATAACTGTAACCAATTTAGCGATACAATTTGGAAAGAGAGTCCTCTATAAGGACGTAAACCTCAAGTTCACTCACGGTAACATTTATGGTATTATTGGTGCCAACGGTGCCGGTAAGTCTACCTTCCTTCGCGCCATCAGCGGAGATCTGGAGCCCAACAAGGGAAGCGTGGAATTAGGACCAGGCGAGCGCCTCTCGGTATTGGAGCAGGACCACTTCAAATATGATGAGTTCCGCGTCATGGACACCGTTCTGATGGGTCACCAGCCTCTTTGGGAAAACATGAAGGAGCGCGAGCGCCTCTACTCTAAGGAAGAGATGACCGAGGAAGACGGCAACCGTGCTGCCGACTTAGAGTTGAAGTTTGCCGAGATGAACGGATGGGAGGCTGAGAGCAATGCTGCCCAGCTGCTTCAAAACCTTGGTATACAGGAAGACAAGCACAACAAGCTCGTAGGCGAGCTTTCAAATACTGAGAAGGTACGTGTCATGCTGGCAAAAGCCCTCTTCGGAAACCCAGACAACCTGTTGCTCGATGAGCCTACCAATGACCTCGACCTCGACACCGTGGAATGGTTGGAGGAATATCTGAGCAACGTGGAGCAAACCGTATTGGTGGTTTCTCACGACCGTCACTTCCTCGATGCTGTAAGCACCCAGACCGTAGATATCGACTTCGGCAAGGTAACCATGTTTGCCGGAAACTACTCTTTCTGGTACGAGAGTTCACAGTTGGCTCTGCGCCAGGCTCAGAACCAGAAGATGAAGGCTGAGGAAAAGAAAAAGCAGTTGGAAGAGTTCATCCGCCGATTCTCTGCCAACGTGGCTAAGAGTAAGCAGACCACATCCCGCAAGAAGATGCTCGAGAAACTCAACGTCGAGGAGATTCGTCCTTCAAGCCGTAAGTACCCAGGCATCATATTCCAGATGGACCGCGAGCCTGGCAACCAGATTCTTGAGGTGGAAGGCTTGAAAGCTGTCGATGAGGATGGAACAGTTCTCTTCGACAACGTAAACTTCAACATCGAGAAAGACGAGAAGGTGGTATTCCTCTCTCATAACCCCAAGGCCATGACCGCCCTCTTCGAAATCATCAATGGCAACAGAAAGGCTGACGCTGGAGAATACAAGTGGGGCGTAACCATCACAACAGCCTATCTCCCACTCGACAACACCGAATTCTTCCAGAGCGACATGAACCTGGTAGACTGGCTCAGCCAGTACGGTCCGGGCAACGAGGTGGCCATGAAGGGTTACTTAGGTCGTATGCTCTTCAGTGGCGAGGAGGTTTTGAAGAAGGTAAACGTGCTCTCGGGAGGCGAGAAGATGAGATGTATGATAGCTCGTATGCAGCTGCAGAACGCCAACTGTCTGATTCTCGACACTCCTACCAACCATCTGGACCTGGAAAGCATTCAGGCTTTCAACAACAACCTGATAGGCTTCAAGGGAAATGTGCTATTCGCCAGCCACGACCACGAGTTCATCAACACGGTAGCCAACCGCATCATCGAGCTGACCCCATCGGGCACCATCGACAAGCTCATGTCGTACGATGAGTACATCTACGACGAGGCTATCAAGGAGCAGAAAGCCAAGATGTACAACGTATAAGAAACAACATGCCAACCCCACCATTTCGAAAGGAACAAGTAGGTTGGCATGTTTTTTGCAACACACGCCACAAAACGTGTTAAACAAAAAAACAACATTCATTATGTCTAAAGAAAAAGAAATCAAGATAGAAGATGCCAACGCCAACGAGAAGGTTGACGAGCAGCAGACAGAAAAGCAGGCAGAACAGGCTCAGACTGACAACCTGTCAGCCGAAGACGGTAAAGAGAAAGAGACCGAGGAACATGATCCTCTCGCCAAGGCAGAACAGGAAGTAGAATCACTCAAAAAACAGTTGCTCTACAAGACTGCCGAATTTGAGAACTACCGCAAGCGCACCCTGAAGGAGAAAGCAGACCTCATCCTCAATGGCGGTGAGAAGACAATCGCTGCCATCCTGCCTATCCTGGACGACTTTGAACGTGCCATCGCCGACAAGAGCGAGGATCCTAAAGCCATCAAGGAAGGTGTGCAGATGATTTTCAATAAATTCAGCAAAGCCCTCGAAAGCCTTGGTGTCAAGAAAATCGAGACACAGGACAAAGATTTCGATGTAGACTATCACGAGGCTGTTGCCATGGTGCCCGGTATGGGCGATGACAAGAAAGGAAAGGTTATAGACTGCATCCAGACCGGCTACACACTCAACGACAAAGTAATACGCCACGCTAAAGTTGCCGTAGGACAATAGAACAAGAATAAATAAAACATAAAGAATTCAACATTAGCAAATGGCTAAGAGAGACTATTACGAGGTGCTTGGCGTCGACAAGTCGGCATCCGACGATGAAATCAAGAAGGCTTACCGAAAGATAGCCATCAAATATCACCCTGACCGCAATCCTAACAATAAGGAGGCAGAGGAAAAGTTCAAGGAAGCCGCCGAGGCTTACGACGTACTGCGCGACCCTCAAAAGAGACAGCAGTATGACCAATTTGGATTCAATGGTCCACAAGGTGGATTCGGAGGATTCGGAGGCGGCGCAGGCATGAACATGGACGACATCTTCTCTATGTTCGGCGATATCTTTGGCGGACATGGAGGTGGAGGCTTCGGCTTCGGAGGCAGCGCACAGCCACAAATGCACCAGGGAAGCGACCTGAGAATCAAGGTAAAACTCAATTTGAAGGAAGTTGCCAACGGTGTCACAAAAAAGTTCAAAGTTCATAAAGACCTGAAGTGCCCCGACTGTCAGGGTACAGGAAGTGAAGGTGGAGCCAAGCCCGAAACTTGCAACACTTGTCATGGAACAGGCTATACCATCAAGAGCGTTCGCTCCATCTTTGGCATGATGCAGACTCAAGCCGCCTGCCCTACCTGTCACGGAGAAGGCACTGTTATCAAGAACAAGTGTAAGACCTGTGGCGGCGATGGTGTTGTAAAAGGCGACGAGGTGGTAGAAATCAACATTCCTGCCGGAGTTCAGGACGGAATGGTACTCACCGTAGCAGGAAAGGGAAATGCCGGAAAGCGCAACGGATACCCCGGAGATATACAGGTCCTCATCAGCGAGGAAAGCAACGACACCTTCGAGCGCGACGGACAGAACCTCTACTACAACCTGGTTCTCGATTTTGCCACTGCTACTTTGGGAGGCGAGGTAGATGTTCCTACCATAGAGGGCAAGACCACAGTCAAGATTGAGCCTGGCACACAGCCTGGCAAGCAGATTCGCCTGCGCGGAAAAGGACTGCCAGCCGTAAAAGGCTACGGATATGGCAAGGGAGACATCATCTGCAACGTAACCGTCTATGTCCCCAAGACACTTACCAAGGAAGAGAAAGAACTGATTAAGAAACTGAAGGACAGCGAGAACTTCAAGGCAGACAATGCTACGAAGAAGACGCTCTTCGACAGTTTGAAAAATCTGTTCAAGTAATTTTTCAAAATAAAACTAAGAGCAATCCTCTTCTCCAAAACAAGAAGAACGGGATTGCTCTTTATCATTAATGAGGACACACACCTATTATATATACACATATATGAACTACAAAGAAACGACAGAATATCTGTTTACGAGAACTCCCGTTTTCGAAAAGGTAGGCGCCACAGCATACAAACCCGGACTGCAAACCACACATGCCCTGGATGAGCACTTCGGTCATCCCCATCAGTATTTCAAAACCATCCATGTGGCAGGAACCAACGGAAAAGGCTCCTGCTCACACACCATTGCTGCCATCCTTCAGGCACAAGGATACAAAGTAGGACTCTACACCTCGCCACACCTGGTAGATTTCCGCGAGAGAATACGCATCAACGGCGAATGTATTCCCGAACAATATGTGGTAGACTTTGTAGAAGAGGAACGTTCCTTCTTCGAGCCCTTGCATCCATCCTTCTTTGAACTAACCACAGCCCTGGCTTTCAAGTATTTCAAAGAACAACAGGTAGACTATGCCGTCATAGAAGTGGGATTGGGAGGACGCCTCGACTGTACAAACATCATCACCCCCATTCTGTCCATCATCACAAACATCAGCTACGACCACACCCAGCTACTTGGCGACACCCTTGAGAAAATAGCTTTCGAGAAGGCTGGCATCATCAAGGAAGATGTGCCCATAGTGATAGGAACCACCACCACAGAAACCCGTCCTGTGTTCGAAACCATAGGAAAGGAAAGAAAGGCGCCCGTCATCTTCTCAGAGGAATCTGCCTTCAGCAACGACACCGTTGCAACAACTGCGGAAGGTCGTCACGTGTTAGGCACCCATACTTTCGGACCTATAGAGATGGAACTCCAGGGAATCTATCAGGAAGAAAATGCAAGAACCATACTTTGCGCCATATCTATCCTGCTCGACAAAGGCATCGTCGGCAAAGAAGCCATCCTAAAAGGATTTGCCAACGTATGCGAGACGACAGGACTGCGCGGACGTTGGGAAAAACTGAACGACAAACCTCTTGTCATCTGCGATACGGGACACAACGTGGCTGGATGGAAATTTCTAAGCCAACAGATCGAAAAACAACCATGCACACACCGACATATCGTCTTCGGAATGGTGGACGACAAAGATGTGTCAAGTGTACTGGAGTTGCTTCCTAAAACAGACACAACCTACTACTGGACACAAGCCTCAACAAAGAGGGCTATACCCGTGGAAAAGCTATGCAAGATGGCACAGGAACATGATCTTGTTGGCAACACATATCTGTCTGTAAAAGAAGCATTTGAAGCTGCAAAAAGAGAAGCAAAGAATACCGACTTCATCTTCGTGGGAGGTTCGAGCTATGTGGTAGCCGATTTGCTGGCATAATATATTTTAGTTTTTTTAAATCAAATAAGTTGCAAAAAAATTTGTTGTAATCATTTTTTTTTATTTACTTTGCAGTATGTAACTTTAAAACATTCGAATAACTAAACAATTGGGATATTATGAATACAGAACCAGCAAATAAGTGCGGTCTGAAAAGAGAAGATTTTCAGACCACAGTCAATGGCAAGCAGACAGACTTGTTCGTACTGAAAAACAGTAACGGTAATGAGGTTGCCGTAACCAATTATGGAGGCGCCATTGTAGCCATCATGATGCCCGACAAGGACGGAAATTACGCCAACCTTATTCAAGGACATGACAACATACAGGATGTCATCAATTCTCCTGAGCCTTTCCTGAGCGTACTTATTGGCCGCTACGGAAACCGCATCAAGGATGGCAAGTTCACACTTCATGGCAAGGAATACCAGTTGGCTCGCAATGACGGTCCTAACCATCTTCATGGCGGTCCTACAGGATTTCATGCACACGTATGGGATGCCATGCAGGTAAGCAGCAATGCTGTAGTTCTCAAATATGCAAGTCCTTATGGCGAAGAAGGTTTTACCGGTGAGTTGAACGTATGGGTGGCTTATACTTTGACAGATGACGATGAGCTTGTCATCAAGTATCAGGCAACAACCAACAAGTTGACAATAGTCAACCTGACACACCACGCATTCTTCTCTATTCAGGGAATTGCCAACCCAACACCTACTATCGACAACATTATCTGTCAGGTAAACGCAGACTATTATCTCCCTATAGACAAGGTTTCTATCCCTACCGGCGAAATTCTCAAGGTAGAGGGTACTCCTTTCGATTTCCGTACTCCAAAGACCATAGGTCAGGACATCGATGCCGACAACGAGCAGATAAAGAACGGACAGGGCTACGACCACAACTTCGTTCTCAATAAGAAAGAGGAAGGCGAGTTGAGTTTCGCAGCAAAGATCAAGGATCCTGTCAGTTGCCGCACAATGGAGGTTTACACCACCGAACCAGGCTTGCAGATGTATACAGGCAACTTCCTGACTGGTATCTCTGGTCAGCATGGCGCCACATTCCCACGCCGCAGCGCTGTTTGCTTCGAGGCACAGAAGTTCCCTGACACACCTAACCATCCATACTTCCCAAGTTGCCGCTTGAAACCAGGCGACACCTACACACAGAAAACTATTTATAAGTTTGGTGTAGAGAAATAACACCTTATTATATATATGGAGCAGGTACTCAAAAAGCGTCTGCTCCATTTTCTCGTTTGAAAAAGCAACCACATTTCCTAAAGAAAATCATATTCTTGAATAACATTCTTAATATAGATTATAATATAGAGCTGTATTCTTTTTTACGATGAGAACAAACCCGGAATAATTAAATAATAACAATATCAACTATCAAACAATTAAAAATGGAAAGCCAAAACAAAAATGGTAATATCATCGCCATCATCACGATGATGTTTCTTTACGCTATGATTTCGTTTGTAACGAACCTGGCAGCTCCTATCGGAGTCATCTGGAAAAATGTATTCGCCGACAGCGGTAGTGCCAACATGATAGGTATGTTGGGTAACGCCATGAACTTCTTAGCTTATCTCTTCATGGGTATACCCGCAGGCAAGTTGCTCACCAAGATTGGTTACAAGAAGACAGCCCTCACCGGTATTGCTACTGGTTTTGTAGGCGTATTCATCCAGTTCATTTCTGGTAAGTTCGGTGCCGATATCTCTGGTTTCGCCGTTTACCTCTTCGGAGCGTTCATCTCTGGTTTCGCTGTATGTATTCTGAATACAGTAGTAAATCCTATGCTGAACCTTCTCGGTGGCGGTGGCAATCGTGGTAACCAGTTGAACCTCATAGGAGGTACACTCAACAGCTTGTCTGGTACTTTAACTCCTATGCTCGTAGGTGCACTTATCGGAACCGTAACAGCCAACACAAAGATAGTAGACGTAAATCTGGTACTTTACATCGCCCTTGCTGTATTCGCAGCAGCCTTCTTCATCTTGATCTTCATTCCTATTCAGGATCCAGAGATGGGCAAGACTACAGACAAGACAGTATTCGAGCACTCACCTTGGGCATTCCGTCACTTCAACCTTGGTGTTCTCGCCATCTTCGTATATGTAGGCGTTGAAGTAGGTATTCCTGGTACATTGAATTTCTACATCTCTGACACTACAGCCAATGGCGGTGGTTTGATCAACGGAGTCGTATTGGCTAATGCTGCCGCTATCGGTGGATTCGTAGCAGGTACCTACTGGCTCTTGATGTTGGTAGGCCGTCTCTGCTCGAGCTTTATCGCTGATAAGGTATCAAGTCGCCAGATGATGATTTTTGCCAATGGTGCCGGCATCATTTTCATCCTTCTCGCAGTTCTTTTGGGTAAGTCTACAACGGTTGAAATGCCTGTATTCACTGGTACTTCCTTCCAGATGGTAACCGTACCTATTGCTGCCATGTTCCTGGTTCTCTGCGGTCTCTGCACATCCATCATGTGGGCATCTATCTTCAATCTTGCTACCGAGGGTCTTGGTAAATATACCGCCCAGGCTTCTGGTATCTTCATGATGATGGTAGTAGGTGGTGGATTAATTCCATTGGTACAGAACTTCATCGCTGATAATGGAGGCTATATGACAAGTTATATTGTGCCTCTCATCTGTATGGCATACATGCTGTTCTATGCTGTAGCTGGCTGCAAGAATGTCAACAAGGATATTCCTGTAGAATAAAAACTACGAAATATGATAGCCCTGAGGTTTTTAATGCCTTAGGGCTTTTATATAACCGACAAATCTTTAATGAACAACTAAAAAAACTTAACTGATTATGGATATTGAAAAAGTAAGAAGCCGTTTCATTAAGCATTTCGACGGCAAAACTGGAAACATTTATATGTCACCAGGTCGTATCAACCTGATTGGTGAGCATACTGATTATAATGGAGGATTCGTTTTCCCCGGTGCAGTAGACAAAGGTATCATGGCTGAAATCCGTCCTAACGGAACTAACACTGTCATGCTCTACTCAATCGACTTGAAGGACCGTGTGGAGTTCAAGGTAGACGACCCAGAGGGTCCACGTGCATCATGGGCACGCTATATCTATGGTGTATGTCAGGAAATGAAGGCTTTGGGCGTAGATGTGAAAGGCTTCAATGCGGCCTTCTATGGTGATGTGCCTCTCGGTGCTGGTATGTCTTCTTCTGCTGCTCTTGAGAGTTGTTTCGCCTTTGCCTTGAACGACTTGTTTGGTGACAACAAGATTTCTAAGTGGGATCTTGTCTTGGCAGGTCAGGCTACAGAACATAAATATGTAGGTGTCAACTGCGGTATCATGGACCAGTTTGCCAGCGTATTCGGAAAGGAAGGCAAACTCATGCGTCTCGACTGCAATAGCCGCGAATTTGAGTACTTCCCATTCGAACCAAAGGGCTACAAACTCTGTCTGGTCAACTCTAAGGTAAAACACGAGTTGGCGGGGTCACCATACAACGACCGTCGTAACTCTTGCGAGAACGTGGTAAAGCATATTGCTGCCAAACATCCTGAAGCCAAGTTTGAGACCTTGCGCGACTGCACATGGGAACAACTTGAAGAGGTCCGTGCAGAAGTGGGCGAAGAAGACTACAGCCGTGCTCATTTCGTATTGGGCGAGAAAGACCGCGTGCTGGCAGTATGCGATGCTCTTGAGAAAGGTGACTACGAAACTGTTGGTCAGAAGATGTACGAGACACACTATGGTCTGAGCAAGGAATACGAGGTTAGTTGTGAGGAACTTGACTTCCTGAATGACGTAGCCAAAGAGAATGGTGTAACAGGCTGCCGTATTATGGGTGGTGGCTTCGGAGGCTGTACCATCAACCTTGTAAAGGATGACATCTACGATAAGTTCATTGCAGATACAAAAGCTAAATTTGCTGCCAAATATGGTCATGAACCTGAAGTTTATCCTGTCATCATCTCTGAAGGATCACACAAGGTATGCTAACAACAACTACTTTTCAAATAAATACATTATTATATATAGCGATTATATTTAGAATTTATAATTAACGATTATATCACTCAAATAAGAGCAAGTTCTTTAATAAAACAAGGACTTGCTCTTTTATTTTATACAAATAGTGTTAAAGACACACTTTACCTGAAAATTACTTTAGCAAAAATGATACAACTTTAAAATAATTAATGTAATTTTACCCCCAAAACAAAATGGCAACTAATACAGTACCTTAAAATGTCGTGTAGTATCACTCAGTGTGCCCGACAAGAATTCCATAAAATCATAACATATTATTATAAACATGACTCAATTTTATAAAGAATATACTAAAGTCTTCGTCGCTGTTGACTGCATCATCTTCGGTTTTGACGGAAAGAACCTTCAAGTATTGATAGGTAAACGCAAGATGGACCCAGGAAGAGACGAATGGTCCCTCTATGGTGGATTCGTAGGACAACACGAAAGCCTCGAAGAAGCTGCCAACCGTGTCATTCTCGACCTGACAGGTATGAAAAACCTATACATCAGACAGGTAGGAGCATTCGGCAATATAGACCGTGACCCGGGCGAACGAGTTATATCGGTTGCCTATTGTACCCTTATCAATGTGGTAGACTATGACGACAAGCTCAGAGAACAACATGGTTTGGAATGGGTAAGCCTTAAGGACTTGCCCCAACTCTACGCCGACCACAACCAGATGATACAAGATGCCATCAGCCAGATACGCCGACGCATCAACACAGAACCTTTGAGTTTCAAACTTCTGCCCAATCTGTTTACCCTCACCCAACTACAACATGTTTTCGAGGCGGTGATGGACGAAGAGATTGACAAGCGCAACTTCCGTAAACGTATCAAGGATATCGACTTCATAGAAAAGACCGAACTGATAGACAAAGCTGGCTCACGACGCGGAGCTGCTCTCTATCGCTTCAACAAGAAAGCTTACGCACAGGATCCTTCGTTTAAACTCAAGTAAACCTTTATTTGCTTGGATAAAAAGAGAAGTGTCTTAACTCCTTAACCCAACTCCCTAACTCAACAATTTACGATATTTCAATAAAAAAAACATAAGAAACGATGTTAGAAGAATTAAAAGAAAAAGTATTCAAGGCCAATCTTGACCTTGTGAAGCATCACCTCGTTCTCTTCACCTGGGGCAATGTGAGCGCAATCGACCGCGAGAAAGGTCTTGTAGTCATCAAACCATCAGGAGTGAGTTACGAAACAATGAAGGCAAGCGACATGGTGGTAGTTGACTTAGCCACAGGAAAGGTAGTGGAAGGCAATCTCAACCCTTCATCCGACACTCCTACCCACCTGGTATTATATCGTGCTTTCCCTGAATTGGGAGGTGTCGTACACACCCACTCCACCTATGCCACAGCCTGGGCTCAGGCAGGTTTGGACCTCCCTAATATCGGCACCACTCATGCCGACTATTTCCACGACTGCATACCTTGCACCGACGATATGACTGCCGACCAGATGGCAGAATACGAACACAATACAGGAGTGGTTATTGTAGACCGCTTCAAGAAGGGAAACATCAATCCTGTTCATACCCCAGGCGTATTGGTAAAGAACCATGGTCCTTTCACTTGGGGCAAGGATGCCGACGAGGCTGTTTATCATGCAGTAGTGGCAGAACAGGTTGCCAAGATGGCGTTCATCTCTTTCACGGTAAACAAGAATACCACCATGAACCCTCTGCTCGTAGAGAAGCACTTCAGCCGCAAACATGGTCCCAATGCATACTACGGACAGAAAAAGAAGCATTAATTAGACGTGGCGGGCTTCGACAAGTACATCGAGACCTATAAGGCAGGACTGGCTATCGAGCAGGTAGCAGTAGCCAACAAGAAACCATAATTCTGAATTCGTATCAAAGACCTAATAAACTAAACAACACCCTCAAAACGTAAAGCCTTCAGTATTCAAGGATGCCAAAATAAGTAAAAAAGCGCTAAAAGTGAAAATTCCGGCAAAATCTATTGTTGTTTTAAAAATAAAATAGTATATTTGTGGAAAAATTCAAAATCACAAGTAAGACCATACAAAATATTTAATACAATTTGTGTTTATGAACGACATTAAAGTTATGAATCATGCAGCCGATAATATCCGTATTCTGGCTGCTTCTATGGTAGAAAAAGCTAACTCTGGTCACCCAGGTGGTGCTATGGGTGGTGCAGACTTCATCAACGTACTCTTCTCTGAGTTCTTGGTATACGACCCATCAGACCCAACATGGACAGGCCGCGACCGTTTCTTCCTCGATCCTGGTCACATGAGCCCTATGCTCTATGCAGGTTTGGCCATGCGTGGCTTCTTTACCTTGGACGACCTTCAGCAGTTCCGTCAGTGGGGTTCTGTAACTCCAGGACATCCAGAGCTTGATGTAGCTCGTGGCATTGAGAACTCAAGCGGTCCATTGGGTCAGGGACATGCCATTGCAGCTGGCGCTGCCGTAGCCGAGAAGTTCCTTGAGGCACGTTTGGGCTCTACCATGATGCAGCACAAAATCTATGCATACATCTCTGATGGTGCCGTAGAGGAGGAAATCTCTCAGGGTGTAGGCCGTATTGCAGGCAACCTGGGATTGAACAACCTCATCATGTTCTACGACTCCAACGATATCCAGCTCTCTACAGAGTGTGGCGTTGTGATGACCGAAAACACCGAAATGAAGTATCAGGCATGGGGATGGAATGTCATCAAGATTAATGGCAACGACGTAGCTCAGATTCGTGAAGCCCTCACAGCAGCTCAGCAGGAGCAGGAGCGTCCTACCCTTATCATTGGTAAAACCGTGATGGGCAAGGGAGCCTTGCGTGCCGATGGTACAAGCTATGAGGCTTGCATCAATACTCATGGCGCTCCTCTCGGTGGAGATGCCTATACCAATACTATCAAGCACCTCGGTGGAGACCCTGAGAATCCATTCGTTATCTTCGACGATGTAAAAGAACTCTACGCCAAGCGTGCCGAGGAGTTGAAGAAGATTGTTGCCGAGCGTAAGGCTGCCGAGGCAGAATGGCGCAAGGCCAACCCTGAGAAGAGCGCCCAGATGGATGAGTGGTTCTCTGGCAAGGCTCCAAAGGTAGACTGGAGCAAGATAGAACAGAAGGCAGGTTCTGCCACCCGTGCAGCATCTGCTACTTGTTTGGGAGTTTTGGCAGAACAGGTTCCTAACATGATCTGCGCTTCTGCCGACCTCTCTAACTCCGACAAGACCGACGGCTTCCTCAAGAAGACCAAGAGCATGGTACGTGGTGACTTCTCTGGAGCATTCTTCCAGGCAGGTGTAGCCGAGCTTACCATGGCAGATATGTGTATCGGTATGATGCTTCACGGTGGCGTGATAGCAGCAATGGGTACATTCTTTGTATTCTCCGACTATATGAAACCAGCTATTCGTATCGCAGCCTTGATGCAGGTTCCTGTCAAGTTCATCTGGACTCACGATGCATTCCGTGTGGGTGAGGACGGACCTACCCACGAGCCTGTAGAGCAGGAGGCACAGATTCGCTTGATGGAAAAGTTGAAGAACCATGCCGGCAAGGACAGTGTACGCGTATTCCGCCCAGCTGATGCCGACGAGACAACAGTTTGCTGGAAACTCGCTATGGAGAACATCGATACTCCTACAGCGCTCATCTTCTCTCGCCAGGGCATAGCCAAACTGCCAGAGGGCAACGACTACGAGCAGGCAGCCAAGGGTGCCTATATCGTGGCTGGCAGCGACGAGAATCCAGATGTTATCCTCGTAGCAAGCGGTTCTGAGGTTTCTACATTGGAGGCTGGTACCGAGGCTTTGCGCAAGGACGGTATCAAGGTACGCGTGGTAAGTGCTCCTTCAGAGGGCTTGTTCCGCAGCCAGAGCAAGGAATATCAGGAGAGCGTATTGCCTAAGAACGCCAAGATCTTCGGTATGACAGCAGGTTTGCCTGTCACACTCGAGGGACTGGTAGGTGCCAACGGCAAGGTATTCGGCTTGGAGAGCTTTGGCTTCTCTGCCCCATACAAGGTGCTCGATGAGAAATTGGGATATACAGGCGAGAATGTCTACAAGCAAGTGAAGGCATTCTTGGCAGAGTAAATAACTTAAAACGTAATGATTATGGAAGTAAAGACAGTAGGATTGGCCAGCGACCACGCAGGTTTTCCAATGAAGCAATTCGTTTTGCAGTATTTAGAAAAGAAGGGTTATCCTGTTAAGGATTATGGCACATATAGCGACGAAAGCGTAGACTATCCTGATTTTGCCCATGCTCTGGCAGAAGGCATTGAGAATGGAGATGTCTATCCTGGTATCGGTATCTGCGGCAGCGGTGAAGGTATGACTATGACTCTTAACAAGCACCAAGGTGTACGTGCGGGCTTGGCTTGGAACAAGGATATCGCCCAACTTATCCGCCAGCACAATGATGCCAATGTAATCGTGCTTCCAGGACGTTTCATTGACAACAAGACTGCCGAGGCTATCCTCGACGAGTTCTTCAAAGCTACCTTTGAGGGTGGCCGTCACGAGCGTCGCGTCAAGAAGATACCTCTGCAGAAATAACCTCTGAACAGAGAAATGAATTTAAAAATGATGTATGAGTCACATGGTGGCTTATGCATCATTTTTTTGTTTATCATCCCATCGAGGAACAGCTCCTGTTGCCAGACTTTTTTACAAGTTTACTATCAACCCATAACATTATCATGACAATAGCATATACGCTATCAAAATCTTGTGCAAAAAGTTGGAACTTATAAAAAGATTTTGTAACTTTGCGCCAAAACAATATAATAACGATTAATTATATGAGAAAAAAATTACTACGTTTGTCACTTGCTTTCTTGGTAAGTGTAATGCCGGCACTCCCTATGCTGGCACAGATTCCCGAAGGCTATTACAGTTCACTCAAAGGCAAAAAAGGCGCTGAACTGAAGACGGCGATACATGACATCATCAAAAAAGCCAATGTGCTTGAGTATGGTTCTGGCAATAGGAATACCTGGTGGGGCTTTTGGTCTACCGATCGTAATGAAAACGGATACTTCATCGATCGTTACTCTTCGGAAAAAGAATGGGTAAAGTCTACTTCTCAAGGTGCAGCCGGCGCAGGTATGAATATAGAGCATTCGTTCCCTAAAAGTTGGTGGGGCGGAGCAAAAAGTCAGGCATATAAGGATCTTTACAACCTGATGCCTTGCGAGGGTAAAATCAACAGTACAAAGAGTAACTACCCAATGGGAATTGTCGTCAGCGGAGATAAAGGCAACGGCTGGACAAAAGTAGGTAAAGGAACAGATGGTAAATGGTATTGGGAGCCTGCAGACCCATGGAAAGGAGACTTTGCCCGTGGCTACATGTATATGGCTACCGCTTATCAGGATTATACCTGGAAAGGAACACAAGCTCTCCAGATACTGCAACAAGGAGCCTACCCCACTCTTCAGAAATGGGCATACACACTCTATATCCAGTGGGCTAAGGCTGACAAGCCAAATGCTTTAGAGATCAAACGCAACAATGATGTAGCTAAGATTCAGGGAAACCGAAATCCTTACGTTGACTTCCCTAACTTGATGGAATATGTATGGGGCGACAGCACCAACATAGCCTTTAATCCTGAGACTACAGTCAAATCTTCAAACTACGTGAATGGAGATGGCGGAGGTGGAGGTTCTGTCGACCCAGACCCCAACCCAGGCACTACCGAAGAGAATGTCTATCAAGCCACCTTCACCTCAAATGATGGCGGATGCAAGGAGAGCATCATCAGCAATGACAGTCCTTATGACAATATATGGACACGCAACGCTAAATATGGCTGGAAAGCAACTGCCTACAACTCAGACAATAAGAGCAACCATGCTGCAGAAGCAACACTCACATTGCCAGAGGTTGACCTGACAGGCTATGACGACGCCAAACTTACCATCAATCAGGCTATCAACTTTGCCAAAGGTAAGGCTCTGGAATATCTCAAAGTAGAATTAAAATCTGTAGATACTTCAGACGGAACTGTGGAAGAGACCCCATTGACCGACTTTGCTGTTCCTTCTGAAGACAGCTGGACTTACTATGATTACACCCTCGACCTGTCACACTTTGTAGGAACCAAGGCAACAATATCCTTCCGTTACAAGAGTGATACGAAGATGTGCTGCACCTGGGAAATCAAGAAGGCCACCATCACAGGAACCAAGAATTCGACAGGCATTAAGGAAACGACAACAGAGCCAAAAGACTTCATCGACTTCTCTAAGCCTTACGATGTTTACAGCATCGACGGAAGAAAGTTGACTCCTTCGCAGACCAATGCCAACAGCATCGTCATCATACGCCAAAACAGCAAGGTGATAAAGATGAGAAACAGATAAACTCGAAGCTAAAGACAGCTACACCTTATTATATATTAAGGTATAAAGGCTAAAAGAACCACAAGGTTCCACACAAGAAGTTAAAAAAATATAAAGCAACAACAATATCGGGCGCAAGATTGCTCCTGTCTCTTATACACATCTCCGAGCCCACGAGACACTGAGCGATCTCGT
>ERZ1027238.13-NODE-13-length-63473-cov-40.012031_pt1 | contig 63473 bp, 83 predicted proteins | sample MGYA00519477_ERZ1027238 | MGnify/ENA primary metagenome ERZ1027238 (study PRJEB26926, sample SAMN06164638) | human gut metagenome | biome: ENVO:00009003; feature: ENVO:2100002; material: ENVO:00002003 | host: Homo sapiens | place: USA | collected 2012 ...
CGTGCTTACAGCGTATAGCTGCTTAGCACATTATTGAATTATTAACGAACTATTGATATATGATAGGTGCATTAATAGGTGCTGGGCTTGGGCTTGCAAGCAGTATTGCTGGCGGTATAGCTAACCGCAATGCGAGAAAAAAGCAGGAGCAGATGATTGCCCAGCAGCAGAGAGAAAATCAGGCATGGTATGATAGAAAGTATAATGAAGACCCTACCAAGCGTGCTGATACGGTTCGATTGCTCACACAGATGCAGGAGCAGATTAAGAATAGAAACAAGGCTGCCAAGGGTAGACAAGCGGTGATGGGTGGTACGGAAGATTCCACTACTGCGGTGAAGGAGGCAAACAACAAGACTCTTGCTGATACTACCTCACAGATTGTGGCTGCCAATGATGCCCGAAAGGATAACATCGAGCAGCAGTATATGAACAGAAAGAATCAGTTGCAGAACCAGCAGATGAGTATTGATGCTGAGAAGGCTGCTGATACTGCCAATGCGGTTGCAGGTGTGGCTGGTACTGCTGCCAACATCGCTGCATCGCTTGATAGTGGTGCTGGTAAGAGTAAGGTGGCTCGTCCTAGTGTGGCATCGCCTACTGCTACAGATATGGCTAAGTTGGATGCCAAGGTGGGTGCGGTTCCTACTCAGCAGCAAGTAGCGAATGACTTGAATAATATGATTGGTGGTAATGCGCCAAAGATTAAAGCATAAGCCTATGAAAGCATCAGATATGTTACGAAACAACAATGGCTTGAAGACTACACAGAGTGTTCTCAACAAGCAGCAGAGTGGGGTGGATGCCGCACAGAAGGTGGCACAGACTCAGGCTCCAGTCTTCACCCAGCAGCAACTTGATGCGGCTGGCAAGAAGATTGACCAGATGAATGCTGCTACTCCTCAGAATGAAACACCTACGATGAAGGCGGCTAGAGAGAAGACTATCGCTACTCAACAAGCTATCGCCAATGGTGTAGATGTGAATCAGGGTGCACCAAGTGATGAGGAGGATAAACCTTCCGTACCCATCGTGAAGAAGGAGGAGTCGAAACCTCAGCCTAAGCAGCTATCTTATGCTGATATGTATAGGATGCTGAATCCTGAACTGAATGAGACTGCTGAGCAGAGGGCGAACAGAGAGAAGAAGGAGCGTACCAAGGCTCGTATCGCTGCTCTGGGTGATGGTCTCCGTGCGCTATCCAATATCTACTTCGCTACCAATGGTGCAAAGGTGGTACACAATCCTGAGTCGGATATGACTAAGGCGGTGAATAAACGCAAGGCTTATATGGATGCTCAGAGAGAGAAGAATCGGGCATCATGGCTGGCTGGGTATCAGAGGGCACTCGCTCTTGATGAGGAAGCAAGAAGTCATGATATGACCTATGCTGAGCAACTTAGACACAACTTGGAGAATGAGGGTATCGCTAAGACAAAGTTAGACCAGAGTCAGCAGAGAATTGATATTAACAAAATGCGTATTACTAATCAGCAGGAATACAATCAGGCTAGACTCGAACTGGATAGACTTAGGAGGGAAGACAAGATTACTCAAAGCGAGAAAGAACTTGCTATCAAACTCCTGAATGCACAAGCAAATCAACTCCGTGCAAATAAGTCTGGTGGTGGTCGTGGCAGTCGTGGCGGTTCTTCTAAAGTAGACTGGGATTCTGAATATCTCAAACTGAATGGAGAGCATCCTTCTGAGGTAGCAAATGCTAGCGAAACCGTAGCAAAGGGAGGTATCAAGCCAAATACTGCTGCTGGACGAAAGCAAGTTGTGAAGATAGTCAGAAAGAAGATTGCCCATAAGGGTGGCGGTACTTCTTCTAAAGGAAGTGCTAAAAGTAAATTTTCAATTCATCATTAAAAAGAAACAATATGCCAATAAATAGTAAGGTTAAGAAACTGTATGATGCCTTGAAGGCTGATGGTGGTGATGTTGGTACACCAGAAGAATTTAACTCTTGGTTCTTTAAGTCTGGCAAGGAAGGTTACAAAAACAGAAAATCTGTATATGATACCTTCAAGGCTGATGGGGCTGATGTAGGTAAAAACTATGAGGAGTTCGGTAAATGGCTTGGTCTTCATGCTGTTTATCCTACCGTAAACAAGTATCGTCAGCAAATGTTTAAATCTGTTGACCCAAATAAGAGCAGAGCGTCAGAACTTACTCATAGAGCGGTAGGTCAGGCTGTAAGGGCAACCAACAATGTCCGTAAACCAGTAACCGCAAAGGTTGTGAATCGGAAAGGTAAGCCAACTGGAAAGGAGTTTGCTATTACTCCTGCCAAGACCGTAGAAGACCTTGATAGAGAGTATGCTCAGGAGACAACAAAGAACTGGGAGAATGAACTGCATGACCAGATGGCTGATGCCGACAAGGATGCAGCAAAGATTAGCGATATGTTCAAGTCCTTCATTGGTTCTACTGATGAGGTCGGTAGCGTATGGGGCAATATGACTAGGGGTGGTGGTATCGCTGGTACTCCTCATAGTGTTACTACCAACAATGGTATCTTGGAGAATACAGAAGCCCGACAAATTCTTGCTGCTGGTGACTACAATCGTAAGAGAAGAGAACTCTTGCAGTTGGAGAAGGATTCAAGAAATGGTGCAATCTTTGACAATCATTCTTTTTTTAGAGGAATGTATGATGCTGCCAAAGATACTGGATTCCTGACTGGCGGTGCGTCTGACCTTATTAATGCTGGCTCCTTGCTAGCGACCAAGCAGGATTTGGATAATGGTGTTCATACTGAAGCTGGAGATATGTTGATGCAGCAAGCGGTAAAGAATAGTGATGCACAGAGTCAGTATGGTGACAATCAGGGATGGATGTATACTGGTGGTGTTATTACTACTAATATGGCTCCTTTTATGGTGCAGATTGGTAGTGCTGGATTCTCCAAGGGTATGAGTAACGCTATTGGCAAGGTAGTGCAGGGTGCTGCTTCAAAGGTGGCATTGGGTACTATGGAAAAAGCTACTGGAATGGCCGGTGCTCATATAGCAAACTATATCGGTAAGGTAACTGGTCTTACTACAAAGGCTTTCGGAAAAGCTATCCAGTATGGAATCGTTGGTGCTGCCCAAGCCAATACGGTTGGTCTCGGAAATGTTGCTAACGATGTGATTAACCGCTATACGGGTCAGGTCTATCAGGATGAGCAGGGTAACTACAAGTTCGGCACATTTGATAGTGATGGTAAACTTGTGCATGAAGGCGGTGAAGACTTCCTTACTGCCCTTGTAAAGGGTGATGCGGCTCAGACCATTGAGTTTGCTACAGAGTTGGCTGGCGGTGGTATTGATGCTGTGGGTACTGCCCTGAAGAACTTCGTTTCCAAAGGTGGCAAGAAAATTATCAACAAGTACAACATGGAGAATGTTTCTAAGGTGGTTGACTTCTTGCTTAATAATAAGGTATCAAAGAATGCAAGATACTTGAAGGCTGGTGCTGACAGAACACTTGGTAAGGTCGAACTCAATAGCATTGTCGGTGAGTCTCTGGAGGAAGAGTTGGGTATCATCGCCAACACGGTCTTTACTGGTGATAACAAAATCTCAGACTTGTGGGATGAAAAGCAGCAGTCACAGATATGGGGTGGCATGCTCTTGTCTATCGGATTGATGAAGGGTGCTGTTGCTCCTTTCCATGCTTATAATGCCAAGCAGTATTATTCCTATAAGCATAAGCTAGACAAGGCTGATGTGAACTTGTCTCAGTTGCTCGGCAAGGAGAAGTGGGAAGAACTCCGTAATCAGATTGATGCTACAACAAACGAGGATATGCCTGAAATGGTAAACAAAATCAATCGTGATGTTGCTCTTGGTAAGAACAGACAGCCAGTGCGTGAGTATATTCAGAACTTGCTCATCATGCGTGGCTATGACATCGGCAACATGCTTGCTGCAAAGAAGGCTGTTGAAGATAAGGGTGAAGGTGTCTCTGTGAAGAATATGGAGAAGAATCAGGCATACCAGCAGGGGCGTGATGCTTATGGCTACGATACTCATGAGATTCAGTTAGACCAAGAAGACAAACAAAAGTCTCTTGCTCAACTTCTTGGTATCTCAGAGCAGCAGTTGGCATCCATGAGTGATGAGGAACTTGAAGCACTCTCTGGTCGTGATGATAATATTGATAGGGCTATTTATGACTACCAGTTATCTACTGCTCGCTATGAAGGTGTGATTGATAACGCAAGAGACCAGATAGACTTGGAGGTTCAAAGAGCAGCGCAGGCGGTTGATATGTACACAGACAAGTCTCGTAATACAATCCGAAATGCTACCATTAAGGCTACTGGCGGCTTGGAAGATTATGGTGTATATATCATCAATGGTAATATTGTTACCCATGAAGATGGTTCTATTGACATTAGTAATAGCGATGATATGATTTTGTATTATGACCCAACTACTAATACGGTTGAGCATGCTGATGCCATGATGTTTGCTGAACTGGGTAGTGAGGAGAATGCTGATGAAGTGAGAAGTCAGGCTATGGCTGATGCCAAGGAGAAGGCTATCAAAGAAACTACTGGTATCATTGATGGTGTTGTTGAGGTAGGTACTCAGTTCAAGACCGTTGATGCAGATGGAACAGAGCATACTTATGAAGTGCTGGCTGATAATGGTGATGGTACTGCCATGATTACTATTGATGGTAACGTACCTACTGAACTTGTCAAGGGTGAAAATGTAAATATTCCAGTCTCGTTTGAAGAGTTGCAGAAGATGAAGGATGAATCTGACCAGCAGAGATTGCAAGAAGCAAAGGCTCAGAGAGAACAGATGGAGAAGGAACGTGCCGAGCAGCAGATGCAAGCACAGACTACACAAGCAGAGAATCCTGCTGAGGAAAGTAATACCCAGTCAGCACCTATCGAAGATAACTTAGACTACTCTGATATTATTAGAGAGGATGGAAAAGTTCAGATGGTAGATGTTTCTGATAAGGATGGAAACAATCTCTTCCCTGATGCTAAGGACGTATTCTATATCCAAGGAAACAAGATGAGAACCAAGTTTGCTTACATTGATGCAAATGGAGAGTTGAAGACTCAGAGTTTCCCTACTGGCTTGGTTAAGATTAAGACAAGGGGAGAAGTATCTGTTGATGATTACAAGAAGTATCGCAATACTATACTCGCTGCCGAATCTTCTGCCATGCCTGAAACCTCAATGATAGAGGATAATAGTGGAGAGAACAGAGGTGGAATAGAGGTTGATGATAACACTCAGCCTTTATCGGAAACTGATGCTGACAATGTAATCGCTCAGATGGAATCAAGTGCAGAGGTCGCTCCTGATTTGGAACTTACACCAGATAACTGGGCAGCAGAGTTTGGTGAAGATGGAATTGTATCTACTCCTATAGGTGATGTGAAGATGGGAGAAAATCAGGTGGCTAAGTTGTTTGAAAAAGGTCGTTCAAAGGAGTTTGGTATGATTAAGCCAACGCTTACGAATCCTGATGTGATAATCGAAGTTCCTTCTCATTCTGCTGATGGCAATGAGGAGCGTTCATCATCTTATCTGTTTATTAAGACTTTCTTGGGTAAGAATGGCAAAAAGGTGTACTATTTCAAGTCTGTAACCATCAAGAAGGATGGTCTTGAAATCAGCATTAGCAGTCACTATGACAGAGCAAAGAGAGTAAAGGAGGCATTAATGAAAGGGAAGTTGCTATATCGTAAGAACGATGGCGCACAGACCGAGCAGAACCAGCCTTCTACTTCTGTGACAACTTCCCAAGAGGATGCTGCTGGCTCTTCTGAAAGCAAAGATACAAACATTTCTTCAAACGGCAATGAAAATAATGAAAGTTTAACATTTGATGATGGAACTCCTATCCCAGTTGATGTAAATGGAGAGGTTGACCTTAGTCAGACTGATGCTGCTCATGCTGCTGAGTGGTATGACAATAACCTCGGTGAGGATGCAGATGATTGGCTGGATGGAGAAATCAAGAAGGCTAAGAAAGTATTGGAGCAAGCAAAAAATAAGAAGTTGGCTGGCACTAAACCTTCTGAGTTGGTTGCAAGCAAGAAGGAGAAGGAAGCTGCCATAGCTGATGCCCAAGCACATTATGACTCTGCAATCTCTATTCGTGATTCGTTGAAGGAAAGAAGAATTGCCAAGGTGGAAGATACTGCTGAGGGTAGAAAGGAACTCATTGAGAAGGCAAGAAGAAAGTTCGCTCGCTTGAAGAGTGCGGTGAAGGATGATGCTGAGGCTGTATCACAACTCTACCGAGATACCATCGGCTCTCTCCTTCATCGTCTGTATGATGGTACTGGCATTGATGTGACAGATACCATTCCGCTTACTGCCGAGGAGTATGTGGCTAGCAACCTCGGTGCTCACTCTCTCAACTATGAGGGAACAGAGACAAGCAAAGGTGTTAAGCAGGAGACTGGATTGAGCAGAGAAGACTTTGCCAAGACTCAGTTGCTCGCTGCTGATGGCAAGGGAACTACTATTGATGCGCTCGTTCACAGCTTGTGGGAGAATCGTCCATCAAACCTTGAATCACTAGACACTCAGGATATTCGTAACGCACTTATCGGTGTACTCAATAGCGGTTTCAAGGCATCGGAAGCAAGGAATTTTGTTGAAAATATTCGCATTGCTCAGGCAGAGAACATACTTGAAGAGCAGAAACGTGCTCAGGAGAATGCAGCCTATGCTGAGCGGCACAAGGCTGAGCCAGAGGCCGAGTTGAAGGCGAAGTCGGATGAAAAGGCTGAGTTGAAGGCGAAGTCAGAGGAGAAGTTAGATAATGAATCGTCTAATGAATCTAATGATTTGGATAATGATTTGGATAATGAGAAGACAAATGACAAAATAAATGATAATATAAATGCTCCTGAGGTTCCTGAGGATGCAACGGACGAGAATCCGCTTGGCTTGCAACTTAGCGAGGATAAGGTTCCGTTTGAAATCGAAGGAGGAAAGAGCGGTGAGACGTATGATATAAACGACAATGAAGACAGACAGAGACTTATCAATGACAACAAGGTGGATGATAAGGACATCTTGGATATTGATATGCCTAAACATGTACACAAGGCTATTAAGGAGTTGTGCAAGAAGATGGGATTGAAGGTTCAGTTCCTCTATATGGGTGCAAGGTCAAATGGTTGGATTGAGAATGGAACCATGTATCTTGCTCTGGACACAGAGAAGGCTACCCAGTTTGTCTTTGGTCACGAAATGACTCATGCCATCAAGCAGAAGAATCCTGAAGCATACAAAGAACTCGTTAAGGTTGCCATGGCTGTAACAACAAAAAAGAAGTTTGAGGAAGACTTGGCTAAGGTTTATCAAAACTACCATGGTATCTCTGGATATAACAATGTTGATGATTACGTTGAGGAGGTTGTTGCTGATAACTTAGGAAAGTTCATTAATGACTTTGACTTGGCACAAAAGTTCTCTCTTCGTCTCAATCATCCTATTTTGGGAACGATTCTTCATGCTGTACAGAAGATAAAGAGTCTGTTATATGGTGACTTCTACAAGTCTGTAGATGCTTTGGAGCGTATTGTAGAAAAGGCTTACGTTGAAACTGCCAATGGTGAGGTGACAAACTCTGAGACTGGCGAAGATGTTTCATTCTCTCTCCGTCAGAAACCTGAACCTAAGAAGAAGGGAATCGGCTATAAGGTATTCGTGCTAAAGGATGGCAAACTCTATCCACCTATGGTAGCGAACCCTGATGGTGCTGCTACTCCAGTTGGTGTATGGCTCGATGCTGATGCGGCTCCTATTGCTGGAGAAAGCAAGACTGGCAGACCTCAGGTTAAGCAGGGTGGCAAGGGAACACAAGGCGGTAGCGGTAAGCTAGCCTATAGACCAGGCTGGCATCTTGGTGTAGTGCCTTACGCTATCCAGTTCAATCGCAAGGATGCTGATGGAAACAAGACTCTCTTCCCTAAGAACTTCGTCTTCGCTGAGGTGGAGTATGCTGCTGATGTAGATTATCAGGAGGAAGCTCGCCAAGAGGGTATCAATCCATCGGGCAAGTATCAGCATTCATTGGCTGGCTTGAAACATCTGCCTACTGATGGATATTATATGTATCGTACCAACCCGAACCCTGAGACTGACCCTTGGGTGATTACTGGTGCGATGAAGGTGAACCGTATCTTGACCAGAGCAGAGCAAGCGGAACTTGTGAAGAATGCTGGTCGTGAACCTCAGCAGATTCAGGAGGGCGATATTGTTACTGATGATGTTGTGAACAGCATCAATCAGGAGATAGCTGATGCTCCTAAGTTCTCGTTGAAGGATAATCAGGGGAATCCTCTGAATCAGGATGGTACTTTGAAGCTGGATAAGATTAAGTCCGTTGATGAGTTGACGGATGAAGACTTCTTGCATCCTACTAGAAATGTAGAATTGCCTAGCTTGCCAAATAAGATTGCTGATGCTATTGGAACAGAAGGAAAGCCAGTTGTTATCAAGAAGAACATCTTTGAGCGTAATTATATGAGACATAAAGATGTTACTCCAGAATTGAGTAAAACAATCTTTAAGTCTGCTTTGTACAATACTGATTTGTATGGTCAGAATCAAAAGAAAACTAGACCATATAATTGGGTACTTATCAACACAAAGGATGAGAAGGGCAATAATCGCACAGTATTATTAGAGGTAAATCCTAATAAAGATAATGTGGAAATCGTACATTGGCACTTCGTTGACGAAAGAGGATTGGAAAAAATAAAGAAGCAAGCTGACCGTGAGGACGGGCAACTCCTCATACTGCCTTCCAATAAGGAAGAGGTCGGTGCCCTTTCCGACCCTACGGTCAACCTGACTGCTGCAAAGATAGACAATTCTTCTGAAACTGCCAAGGAAAATGGCGAAAAGTTTTCATTGAAGGACGAAAAAACCATGTTTGGTATGCACAACATCAGTCTTGATAAGCTTCGCAAGGCTATCAAGCAAGGTGGCTTTGCCGCACCTTCCATGGGTGTGATTGACTCAAAGAATGGAATATATTCTGGCTATGGAGAGATTACATTGATACCGAAGGCAGAAAAAATTGCCAAGAGAACAGGCAAGAATATCGGCACTTATGCCGCAGATGCCTGGACTCCTATTTATCCTCCAGTAGAAAAGAAGTTTGGTGGCAATGGTGGTGATGTCGCTTACGACGACATAGAATCCGTTCCAAAGGAAATGCAACGTCTCACAAGAAATGCCATCAATAGCTTCATGGATGGTCGTGAAGCAAACGGATTGGCTTATCTTTACTTGCAAGAGAAAGGAAAAGCTCCTGAGTTGGTTCTTGTTGAAGGCAAATATCCAAAGGAACTTCATGATGAGGTGAAGGGTATCTTGGGAAAATTAAATGGTATCTATAATACTACGGATGAGCAAAAGGAGAAACTCCTTGACTTGTTTATTCGTGAGGTGTATGATGGCAATAAGGAAGAGTTTGACAATGACATCAAGAAATTCATTAAGAAAGACGAGGAACTTATCAAGAAAAGACCAAACTCTAATATTGCCAAGAACAAACAACTTGATGTTGATTGGATGAAGAAACATGGCTATGACTATGGGGCTTTGTCTCGTTTCGTTGATGGCATACTGCGTGATGCGGAGACTTCTGGTAAGGTGGATGAGAATGCAACGATGAAAGCTGCACAACAATACATTCAGGACAAAGGCATGAAGGAAGACTTCGATTCATGGAAAGAAAAACTCAATGACCGCTATAATGTGGAGGAGGTTATCTTTGCTGGATATAAGCCAGATGGCAATCGTAAGTATCTGCCTAACACTGTGGAGAATGCCGTGAAGGTAATGAAACAAGATGGCAAGAATGCTTCCGTTGGTTCGGCTTCTTTCAGTCATTTCGTAGCATCCATATTGAAACCTATGGGGACTCTTGACCAAATCCGCAAGAAGAAGGGCAATTTGACTGGCAACTATGAAGATGTTGAGAAGTTTCAAGAAAAATGGCAACCTGTCTATTATGAGTTGGCTGATAAGATGCAACCTGATGCAGAACCATTTGAAAGCTATGGCATGGACAGATTGGAAGAGGTTGCCACACAGAAGAATCCAAAGAAATATGCCAAGGAAGAGTATGGTGTGGACTTGACAGACGAGGACATCAACAAATTGAATGAACTTATTGAAGCTGTCAAGAATGATAAGCCTTCTATTTACTTTGAGACCAAGTTTATGCGTCCTTATGGTCTTGACGAGTTTGAGAAGGCTATTGTTCCAAACGATACTCCAAGCGATGTGGTAGATGCCTTGAAGATGGCTGGCATTGATGTGAGCAGCTATGAGCGTGGAAATGCAGAGGACAGACAGAAGGTTACTATGGATGCTATCAATAGCAGCGACAATATTCGTTTCTCTCTGAAAGAAGAAAAGGAGAAGATTGTTGCTGATGCCAAGGCAAACGGAACCTATATGACTGCTCCTAATGGTGAGAAGACCAAACTGGATGCTGAACAATGGGCAACCGTCCGTACTACCAACTTCAAGGACTGGTTCGGTGATTGGGAGAATGACCCTGAGAATGCTTCCAAGGTGGTGGATGATAATGGCGAACCTATGGTGGTTTGGCATGGCAGAAGTGCCGAGTTCAACACCTTTGAGAAGAAGGAAGGTGTCCGCTTTATCATGGGGCTTGAAGACAAGGTGAAGGCTGAGGGATTCTTCTTCTCTCCTGATAAGGGCTTGGCTGAGGAGTTTGCATCCAATTCGTCTAGACACCGTGGCGGCAAGGCTAACGTGGTTCCTTGTTTCCTGAATATCAGAAAGCCGATGGATTTGACTGGCGAAGACTATGATAGAATCTACGAAGATGTGACTGGCTGGAAGTACATGGTGGGCATGGACACTCAGGACAATCTTTGGGGTATCATGGATGAAGAGGGCATGTCAGACAAGATTAAGGAGAAAGGCTATGATGGAGCCATCTTTGTTGAAGAGGTGGATGATAGTTATGAGCCTACCAAGATTTCCTATTGCGCTCTGGATGCCAACCAAATCAAGTCTGCCGAGAATAACAATGGTGATTTCTCTGCCGACAACAATGATATTCGTTTCTCTCTGAAATCTATGATGGCGAAACCTGAGGGATGGAAACAAGCCAACAAGAAGGCTATACATATTGCAGAAGCTATAGAGCGTGACCCTAAGTTCTCCTTGAAGAACCTTGATGGCACTCTCATTAAGGCTGGAACCTACTTTAGCGGTGGCGGTCTTGTTGAGGAAGGCTTGAAGGGCATCATCGACCCAGTTTTGGCAGTGGAGTATGATGAGAAGATAAGCGGTGTTTATCGCAACAACTTCGGGCAGCACATCGTTACTGCTGATGTTCGTGATGTTGACCCAAGAGAGTTGGTTAAGCAGATTGATGGAGAGGTGGAGTACTTCCATGCCAGCCCAGTCTGCAAGAACTACTCTCAGGCGAAGAGTAACCATGCTGAGGTGGAACTTGACAAGGAGACTGCTGCTAGTACTGCTGAGTTTATCAATGCTATCAAGCCAAAGGTGGTAACCATTGAGAATGTGAAGGGCTATAAGGATTCGGAAGCGATGAAGATTATCACGGATGCTCTGGATGCCAACGGCTACACTTGGGATGCAGATGTGTATAACGCTGCTGATTATGGCGGCTACACAAACCGAGAGAGATTGATTGTCCGTGCGGTTCGTGATGGCAAACTCCCTGATAAGCCAAAGAAGATGGCACACAAGAGCGGATGGTATGAAGCTGTGGCTGATATTATCCCGACCCTGACCGAGAAGAAGAATGGTGTGGCTCCTTGGATGGACGTTCGCTTGAAGGCTGATGGCATTGACTGGCGGAACATTGACAAGCCATTGTATGTGATGGGTAGTGCCTACGCAGACGGAAAGGTTCCTCATGCCTTTGCTGATGAACTTCTGCCAACGCTCAGAACCAAGAGCGGTGATGTGATTGTGATGCCTGACGGCAAGGTATATCGTGCTATGGGTAGAGTGCTCGCAAGAGTATCAGGAGTTAGCGATGATTACAAGATGCCATTCTCCGAGAGCCTGAGCCATACCATCATCGGCAACGGAATCCCTACCCAGTTGACGGAACATGTTATTGCTCCTCTCTTGCAGAATATCTTGCGCCCAACTACTCCTGAGGATGGTAATACAAAGTTCTCCTTGCGTGGCTCTACTTCTTACGACAAGCAGATGGAAGAATGGATGGAGAAGAACCATTTAGAAAAGGGTGCTGTTCCTATGGAGAAACCTATCATGAAGGAAGGCGAGAATATCTTTGATTACGCCAACAGAATGGTAGAGTGGACTCGCAATCAGAACTTGTGGAAGACTGCTCCTAAGCAGACTGGATTCCAAGATGCACTCGACAAATGGAAGGCTGATAATGGTCTTTCTCCTGATGCCTATCCACCAGTTCGCCCTCATCGTGAAAACTATTCAACAGAAATCGGTTATGCAGAAGACTTGGAGGAGTACAACAAGAAGAAGGAACTCTGGAAGTCTGCTCCAAAGCCAAAGGACTTTGATTTGTCCGTTGACTTGGATGATATGAACAAGCAGCTTCGTAATATAAGAAGAGCGGTTCTGAATCAGAAGAACTATGACCAGAGAACGGTTAAGGCGGTATCTGACCTTGTAAGAAAGATGCTCAACATTGGATGGGGTGACGGACTGAGCAGGGGTAAGGTGGGCAACCTTCTCTCTGCTGCCAAGAATGCCACTGGAGCCAATGATGTAAAGAAGTACCTAGACAAGGCTATGGGAATCCTTGCTGACAACTATCTCAACCGTCTCTCTACTGCTTACGACAACCTTATCAATACCAAGGGTGCAAGGGCAGACCAGAGCGGTGTGATTAAGATGGGTTCTCTTGATGCCAAGGGTCAGGCTTTCATGAGCGAGTATAAGAAGGCTATAAATATGGATGATGAGTCTCTGAATAACTATATCGCAAACATTGAGGAAGATTCTGCCAAGAATGAAGACAATGTGGAAATGAATGACTACAGACTTGCTGGCATTCAGGCTGCCATCATGTATAAGCAGCAGATTGGCGGCAATGATGCCGATATTGCCGAGTTGAAGAGACAGATTGGCGAGTTGAAGAACAAGAAGGATGCTACCAAGGAAGACAAGGATTTGTTGAAGTCCTTGGAAAAGAAGCTCTTTGAGAATAAGTTTGACCGAATCACCATGTACGAGAATCTCCTGAATAACATTCAGAGAATGGTGAAGGAGAGTAAGGGTAGGGCAAAGGAGTTCCGAGAGGAGATTGCCGAGCACAAGAATGAAATCCTGCATCTTGCTAACTTGGATTTGGAAGGCGTGGATTCTACCTATTATGATACCACAACTGCCAAGAAGAAACTGGTGAACAATGACTTGCAGCGTGCAGTATTCTCTTCTACCTATACCTTTGAGCAGTTCTTGAAGTTCTTCGGTAAGAAAGCTGCAAATGGCGAGGGTCGATTGTACAACTACTTCACGAAACTGAATCAAGATGCTCTTGATGAGGAACAGCTATATAATGAAATGAACCGCAATGCCCTTGATGAGAAGACCAAGGAACTATTCGGCAAGAATAAGTTTATGAAGCTGGTAGGTATTGATGGTAAGGGTATGAAGGAAATGGATATTGAGGTTACTGACTACTCCAATAAGAAGACTGGCAAGCGAACCATCCATCTGAAACAAGGTCAGATGCTCTATATCTATCTAGTCAATAAGGAGACTGATGGAGAAATGAAACTTCGTGCTATGGGTATCACAGAGGAAGATGTGGCTGCAATCGAGGAAAATCTTGACCCAAGAGTGAAGGCTATGGGTGAGTGGTTGCAGGATGAATACCTTCCTGAATGTCAGAGAAGATACCAAGCTACCCATACCAAGTACTTCGGTGCTCCTATGAAGGAGGTGGAGAACTATTTCCCTCTTGCCATCAATAACCGAGCAAGAAACGTTAAGGAAGATGTGAATCAAGATTCTGATGCAATGAGTCAGTTGGCTGGTACATCTACTGGTGCTATTGTTACTCGTAGAGTGAATGTGATTCCTCTTGATATTGAGAATGCCGATGCCTTTGAGGTTGCCTTCAACCATTTGCAGGAAATGGAGAAGTGGTCGGCTATGCTGCCATTCAGACAAGACATTAATACGCTGCTGTCTTACACTCATTTCAGAAACCAAGTACAGAATATGAGTTCCGTGGCTTATGGTAGTGGTAAGACCTTGTGGGATGAGTTCAAGCAGACCGCACAGATTGCTGCTGGCACATACAAGCCAAAGGTGAATGCTGGTATGATGGATAGCAGGATTGCTGCTGCTATGGGTGGTATCGCTGTTGCTAAGATTTCGGGTCGCTTGTGGACTGCCATCAAGCAGAGTCAGTCAGCAACGGTGTTCCTTCCTGAGTGTGACTTTACACGATTCGTGAAGAATGGAGTTAACCCTTACGGCTCATGGAAGTGGGCGATGGAGAATATTCCTGATTTCAGAAAGCGTGTTGAGAATATGACCTATGGCGATGTGAAACTGAGGCAGTATCTTGATGAACTGGAGAAGTGGCATGATTGGACTAAGACTATATCCAAGATAGGTATGGCTCCAAATATCCTTGTGGATGGAATAACTTGTGCTGTAGGTGCTCGCTCAGTTTATGAAACAGAGGTGAACCGCCTGACCAAACTAGGCTATCCAAAGGAGAAGGCTGAGGAGAAGGCTTATTATAAGGCTGTGGCTGCATACAACAAGACACAGCAGTCTTCTGGTGGTATGTACTTATCGCCTATGCAGGTGGATAGAACCTATGTGTCTGCCGCTCTCTCACTCTTCAAGAATGCCAACTACGCTTATGGTCGTATGCAGATTGAGGCTTGTCGAGGACTGGCGAGAACCTATGATTTATGGGGTGGAAAGCATAAGACTACACTTATTGAGTCTATGACCCGACAAATCATGGAAGAGGATGGACTTGACGAGAATACTGCAAGGACTATAGCCAAGGCTACATATAACAGAACTTTCAGACAGAGCATCGGGCGATTGATTAACTTCGCTACTCTCGTTCCTGTCACTTGGGCTTTATATAAGGTACTTCCTTACTTGCTCACTGGCGATGATGATGATAAGAAGAAGGATATGATAGAAGAAGCTGTGCTCAAAGGATTCGCCACATCTTTGTCCGACAACTATGTGATTCCGTTTGCATCGAACATACTCAATGCAGGATTGAAGGTGGAGGATGGCAAACCAACGTTTGACCCAGAGGTGTTCAGGTATCAGAACCTATACATCAATCCTGCCACATCTGACTTGGCTAACATCTATTCAATGATAGGAAACCAGAAGTGGTATTCTGTAGCAAACAAGTTGGGTATGCTTGGAGTTCAATCGCTCATAGGATTCAATCCTGAGACCGTGGGCGCATTATATCAGGCACTCTCTGAGGCAGACTATGATAATGGTAATACGGCTAAGGAATGGCAGATAGGTATCTTGAAGGCTATCAGTGCTCCTGAGGAAAGCATCCGTGAGTTGTATATGGATGAACTGGGATTGAAGAGTGGAGACATCAAGAAAATCCCATTGGCAGAACTGGAAAAGAGATATGCCGAGAGACAAATCAATCGTGATAATCTCCTTTCTCAGATTGGTATGGATGCCGAGACCTTCAATGGTTATGTTGACAAGTATCAGAAGTCCTTTGAAAAGAAAATCAAGGATAAGATGGATAAGTGGGACGAGTATGACAAGAAGAAGGCTGATGAGTTCTTTGATACTACTTCTGACCCTAAGTTAAAGGATATGATAGAAAAGAAACGTGCAAAGGATGCCAATGCTGCTGCTGACGAGCAAATAGCTAAGGAAGGTCTGAATCAAGAGAAGAAGGGCAAGGAACCTAGCGAAGAGGCTTACGATGCAGTAAAGATGTCTATTGATGTGGCAGAAGATAACGCTATCAGTACCTACAATAAGGTGCTCAACAAGCGATATGCTGCCCTGAATGACGAGTATAACGAGCAGACAGATGCAATGAAGTACATCTTTATGAGTAAGCATCCAAACTTCAAGTCATACAAGGATTTGGAATCTGAATATACCACGTATGGCAAGAAGATGAAGGAGTTGAAGGAAAAACTAGTTTCTGCTGACGGATATGATGCCAAGCAGACAATCCTGAAACAGATACGTGCCGAAAGAGAGAAGTTCAGTGAACTGCAATCCAAGGTAAGATAACCAGAAGGCGAAGACTGAGAAGTAATACATATATGACTATCCCCTGAAAGTGCTATGCTTTCGGGGGATAATTGCTTTCAATCTAAAACTTTTTACCTCTATTTCTTATGTAAATCTATTAATCTGTAAGTATTTGTAAAGTTTAACTATTAAAGTTGTGCATAAATATAGCTATTCCCTAGTTTCTTATTATATTTGCTACCTCTAAGAATTTTTGATTAAATCAGCAAAAGAATTTCAATCATATAAACTAAAAAAAACAATGGCTTATGAGACAAGAAGAAGACGAAGACCTACGAGTCAAGAAGTTAATTGGAGAGATTACTAAACTTCTCCCTGAACGAAACAAGATTAAGACGGACTTGCTTTATTTCAAGTATGCGCCTATATTGGTCATGCTTATGCGATGGTATGGTGTATCTCAGTTCTATGACAACAAGATGGAGATAACACTATGGTACGAAGAGAATGAGGAACCAGTCTGGTTCTTCTACTTCATCACTTACATTCTTTACCCGATTTCTCTTTGGAAAGGTCAGGTACTGCACAGATTGTGCGTAGAGTGGCGCATCCCGATACTCTATATCGCAGGAGTCAATGTGATACACATCATGTTCGGCTCTATCGTTATCACAAACAATATGTACTATTGTGATATGTTCCTGATTACACTTATTTTAATTTTATATGCTTATGTCGCAATTAGTAAATTACAGCATCATCGAAGCTGGACTTCGTGCTCTCGCAGATAAGGCACATGAATCAGCAGTAGCCCAAGCAGAGGGCAAGCCTATCCCTTGCGGTCTATCAGAGAATGATATGGAACTTGTGGCACTCCTTACTGCCATGATGAATGATACGCAAGCCAACAAGGGCTGGTGCGCTCACGAAATGGGAAAGTCTATCTCTTCCTTTGAAAAGTATGTTCACGATGGCAAGATACCCGAAGGCATCCATGACCAGTTCGGGCATGAAAAGAAGTGGAATAAGTCGCTTATCCGATACTTTGCCAACAAGAAGGCTTTCTTCCGCAAGCTATCACGAAAGTACGGCATAAACCTCTAGAAACAGCAACACCTTATTATATATAGGAGAGACCCAATCGCCCCTCCTGTATATTTATGACCTTTTCCGTAACCATAAATCTTTGCTTATCACACACTTATACAATCTTTTACGAGTTTATCAATCTCTATCCATATTATTCGTATCTTTGTGCTCGTAACGTTACGTAGTATTAATCAATTAATGTTTAACAAAAGATTCAGGATAATATGGAAAGTAAAACGTATGTATTCGGAAATGAAGGCTCTACATCTAACAATGGGATGCTCGGTCTTCTTGCACCTCTGCTCCAGAAGCAGGGTGTTGACCCAAATGTCCTCCTTGCCATGAAGGGAAACAATGGTTTCGGTGGCGAAGGTGGATGGTTCATGTGGGTAATCTTCCTTTTCTTCCTCATGGGCTGGGGAGGTAACGGCTGGGGAGGTTTCGGCAATAATGGTCGTGGTGGTCTCGCAAACGAGATTAACAATGACTATGGTCGTGGTCTCCTGATGGATGCCATCGGTGGCAACCGAAATGCACTCAGCAATTTGGCTACTCAGTTGAACTGCACCGAAGGTCAGATTCAGAGTGCTATTTCTGCCTTGACCTCTCAGGTACAGAGTGTAGGTAATCAGGTTGGTATGAGCGGTATGCAGACTATCAATGCCTTGCAGCAGGGTAATATGCAGATTGCTCAGCAGATTGCAAACTGCTGCTGCCAGACCAACAACAACATCACTACTCAGGGTTATGAGAGCAAGTTGGCTATCTGCCAGCAGACTCATGCCATTAACGACAATGCCAATGCCAACTCATTGATGTTGCGTGACACCAACCAGTCTAACCATCTTGCCTTGATGGGTAAACTCGACCAGATGCAGACTCAGGCAATGCAGGACAAACTTGATGCACTTCGTGAGAAGAATAGTGCTCTTGTAGCACAGATTTCCAACGAGCATCAGACTCAGGCTTTGCAGGCATACCAAGCACAGATTATCACTCCAGTGAATGCTGCCCTTGCAGCCTTGCAAGCAGAGGTAGCTGGCATCAAGTGTAAGTTGCCTAATACCGTATCTGTACCATATCCTCAGTTGAAGACCTACAATCCAGAGGTGTTCCAAGCAGCAGCTATGGGAGCATACGCTGGTGATGTTGCAGCAGCCAACGCAGCATCAACCGTAGGTTGCGGTTGTTAAAGGAAAGGAGGTAACTATGTTCCCTTTAAACTATCCTTTCAGCCCATTATTCCCAATGGTCAGGAGACGGAATCCTATCAAGAGAGTTGATATTGGCGGTATCTATGAATTGAAGACCAATGCACTTCAAGTAACCAACGAGAGTGTAGACTTCGGTATCAATCCTAGCTGCTACAAGGCTTTACCTTGTGAGAGTATCGTACTGCTAAAGATTCATCAGGGAGTGCCTACTACTGGCGCAGCCCTTCCAGTCAAGATTGTAGTGCCACACAATGGTGCAACAACCATCAGCACTACTAGCGGAACTACAAGTGGAACAACAACGGCTGGCACAACTAAGTCTTCCGTGGTAGACCATACTGGTTCTGCTGTAACTGGAGCGGGTCTTTCAAGCACTACGGAAGCTCTAGCCTATATCAACAAGAAGAGCGGAACAATCCGACTGCTTGGGTTTCAGCAACCAACTGGCGGCTAACAGAGTATTAACAATGGGGCAGATAGCAATGTCTGCCCCTATAAAAGAGAAAGAAAATGTTTCAAGGTTTAAGACAAAATTCCCTTTTTTACATATTAGACAAGGGAGGAGAAAAGCCGACTCTCAGAATCGGTCAGGTTATATCGGTAAGTGACCCTCAGCAGAAGTTCCCGACAACTTACATCCCGAATCAAGTGCCGAACTTCGACACAACGGTTGATGTAAAGGTGAAGGTTGGAGAACAGCAACTCAACTTCGAGAAACTGCCATCCACCGCTCAGATAGCCAACTCAGGAACTAATGGTGTAGTTGTCAGCGATAGCCGTGATGCCATGTGCGCAGAGGTTGATTCCATGCTCAGGCAAGCCAAGGGTATCTTGGAGAGTGTTGACTACAATAAGGCAGTAGTGGAATCATGTGATGAAATAATAGCCAAACTCAATCCTCAGATTGCCAAGGATAAGCAGCAAGAGCAGGACATCAGTAACCTGAAATCTGACATGAACGGAGTGAAGGGTACGCTATCCGAAATCAAATCTCTTCTGTCTGATGCCTTGAAGCTCAGTAAGAACTAATAAAGGTAAGAAGATTATGGTAATGATTGAGATTACAGAAGATAAGTTCGATGATTTGTATGACAACATCGAATCCATGCTTGGTTTTGGCAGCAAGGCTATGTCTTGTCTGAAAAAGATGAAGCAGGAGCGTATGGGTGAGCGTATGCCTGATTATCGTGACGATTGGAGAAGAGAGCGTGAGGAACGTGAAGAGCGTGAGAATAGACGCAGATTCAACAACGTCAATGATGATTGGAACTACCCGAACCGCTATGGTGAAAGAGGTGGTGGCGGCTACAATGGTGGCGGTCGCTAGTGTTTAACTTGGGAGTTTTGGCACCGACATTTATGTCGTGACCAGACTCCCTTTAATATTCAGCAATATGGGAAAATGCAGAATGCCATTGGATATGTATGACCTCAAACCTGAGGGAATGGTTTCTTATCTCAGATACAATGGCTATCATTTCAGTAAGAAGATGTGCGAGTGGGCGGTGAGCCTGATGTACAAGTATGACCCTTCCTCCAAGCGTGATGTAAGTGTCTCGTTTTGGGATAAGGAGAAGGTGGATGCCCTTCTGCTTGGTCAGGGAGTAGAGGTGAAGAATAAGATAGGCTACGACCATGTATATGTGGCGAATATGGCTAGGGCAGACTTCTACAAGTCCTCCATCAAGGATGAGGAGCAGCTAGCCCAGTTTATCAAGGATATGGTGGATGATGCCGACCAGAAGGATGGCTTTATCTTCAACAGATTTTATGCCGACTGCTGCCACAATGGTGTGCCTATCCCTTGGGAAGATGTGTTATGATAAGAAGAGTAATACAACTCCCGAAGTACGATTGGAGCATAGTATGTTTCATAGGTTATCAGCCACCTGATGCCGATGAGATATGCCATGCTCTTTCAGATATTGGCTGCAACGGAAATCCTTTATCGGAAGCCTACGAGCATCTGTCTTTATCGAGTGTAGATAGGGGACTTACCTATTCCAACCTATCAGAAAGAAGGAGTGTACTTGCTATCGGTAAATGTGAATCTGATGGCAGCATTATCAATACAATAGGTCATGAGCTTCTTCATGTGGTAGCGCATATCTGTGAGCAGGATGGAATAGATATGATGAGCGAGGAACCATGCTATATGATGGGTAGTTTGTGCGAGAAGTTCTTTAAGGTATATGATTAATGTTGTTGTTTCTACTTGCAGCATAAGAAAAGGGTGAATCTTTCGACTCACCCTTCTTCTTTATTTACAAACTCAGCGACTTAGAGTTCATCTTATTGTTATACCAAAACCTAAAGAATCTAATGTTTCATTTGTAAACTTAGTATCCGTTATAGATTTAAAAATAACACAGACATAAAGCTGGTCTTCTGTTTTTGATAAATAATCTTTTACATTAACACTTACTTCATTTCCAGCAGACTGCCAACCCGAATCATAAACTTTTTTTGACGAAGTAACTAAATTCAGTCCAACATTATATCTGTTGTTTGTTATCGCTACTGATACTTCTGTTATGTTACCTAAAATAGGTATATAAGAATAATCAGTATCAAAACTTAGTGGAACATTTGTGTCAGTTTTTTTGATTACCAACAATGCTCGTCCGTTATCAGCTGGGGCTATATTAAGACCTATTCCTTGATTGCTATTACCATAATTTTTTAATAAAAAAGCTTTATTGTAAAACAATTCTGTAGTTATAGAATCTATAATTTTAACTTTATCGAATGCTATATTAGAAAAGTCTGCATCATTAATAACTAAAAATTTTCCCATAATTAATCAAATTTAATTTTTAAATATTTAGAAGTTCCATTATAAAAAACGAAAAGAGAATCATTATATATACATAAATCTTCGAGTTCATTTGGTATCATGTTTATCGGAATGGTGTGAGTCATTTTATGTGAGTTTAAATCAAATATTTTAATATCGCCACCATTACCACTTGAAAAAGCGAACCATAACTTACCATCATAAACACAACCATCTTGCATTTCTATGAACTTATCTAAATGTATCGTGAACGAATCAACAACATCATTCTCTGTAAGAGTTACTTCACTTCCTTCACTTAAACTTGGCTTACGGATTTTTGCAATGAATACATTTTTACCCGTAGCCTTATCAATATTAAAGAAAAGATAATATCCATCTTCTGTAGGATGAACATTATACCATCTTCCTTCTGGACCAACATTCGTAACATTGATAGTCTGTAACAATTCACTTGTTCCATTCAAATGAATATTTTCAACATACCAAATAGGTAGTGTAGAATTTCCATACACCATATACGGAAAATCATCACCATCGTGTTTTACAAAATCAAAACCACCTGCACCAGCATGATTTTTGGTAAAACCTTGTGTTTTAAGTGCAAATTTTTGCAATAGCGTTACACTATCATCTTCGTTTAATTTGCAAATCGTACACCAACCACCATCATATAATCTAACAATGTAATTATTAAATATACCAGCAGCTTGGGCTGAACCGTTGTATGAAGAAGGCATACCATCTAATATCTTGAAAAAAAGACGATTTTTCTTAATAGAAAGTTTTGCTCCCTCATAAGAAGTTTCAGTCATTCCATTATTTAAGTTTTCAAAATTTCTACTATCAAAGTTCTTAGTTTTGATGTGTCCACCTTTAAATTGGACAAGAACATTACCTTCTGTGTCACCAATATTAAGGTCAGCAGAAGAATTATCTGATTTGGAACCTAAGTCGCTGAGTTTGTCTTCTACAGAAAACCAGTTTGCTGGGTCTGCTGACCATGCATTTGCCTTTAAAGTATAGCGGTAGATGGTATCACCTGATTTGTAGGTGATGGTGAGACCTACCTTCTGAAATGTGGTAGGAACAGAGTTGATGGCATCTTGGAGAGTAGCGTGGGTTACGGTTCCACCTTTTGAGCAGTCGTATGTTAGGATGCCTAGCTTGCCTACTTCGGCTGAGAGAAAGTCGGTTTCGCCACCAGTAATAGCATCATTGACTAGGGTCTTGTTGCTCGCATCGGCTACACCGCTGTTTCCCTGCATACCAACTTCACCTTTGTCACCCTTATCACCCTTATCACCTTTGTCTCCTTTATCACCTTTGCTACCATTGTAGAACTTAACTTGCTCAGACGTACCATCATGACGGGTTAGAGTGATAACATTTTCGCCACCATCCTCTGCACTTTGCTTGGTTTGTTTTAAGGAATCAAAGGAATTGTCGGTGCGAGTCTTCATTTCTTTATTGATGTCTGACTGCATCTTTCCTCTTTCCTTGTCGAAGATGTTGTCGGAATTAGCCAACTTACCATCTTTTCGACCTGAAACGATTGTTCCGTTATATCTTTGTTCTGACATATTTATATTATTTTATGTTATATAATCGTTATTGTGGAATCGCCTGAAATCAATTCATCGGAATGATAATAGTATAGTTCTCCAATCTTACTCTGCTGCATTTCCAATGGCAAACCACCTTGAAGGAATGTGAGAGGAACAGATGATACTACCCAGATGATGTCCTCATTTTCGGTTGTACTGATGGTTATTGTCTGTCCAGAGAGAACACCTGAGAATTGTTGTAAGTATTCGACATTAACCTTGTTAGGGTCTGTGGTAGATAAAGCACCATAGTAAGAGAAAATGACATCTTCTTTTGTGTTCAGTTCTATCCAGTACTTCGCATTGTACATACCTCCCATTTCGCCCTCTACGATGCCGAGAGGAATATGAGACTTTCCATTTCGCTCCACGATACGGAAAAGGCGGTGCTCGATGCTACAGATGTCGTTTCCGTTGTACTTGCCACGAATGGTAATGCCATATAGTCCTTCCTCTAGAAATGGTGGAAACTTGACACAAATATCACTCGGTTCTACTTCACTATTATTTGTTCCGCTCTGAACAAAAGGCATTTTTGCTACACACTCTCCAAAGGCATCAGTAAGATGTACTTCTAGATTACTGATGGCAGCCACGTCAATATCTTCCAACATCTGCTTATTCTTGCTGATGTAGGCTTTCTGTAGCTTGATGAAAAGGTCGAAGCTGTTACCTTTAACAATCTTATAAATATCCATATACGTATACATTATTAATAATAGGCAAAGATAGGCAGAATTTTCTCCACCTATCTTTTATCCGTTTATTTAGGGCAGAAAAATTTTAGATTAAGCCCTTCCATCTGAGAAATTTGCGCTTGCGGCTGCGCTTTCCCTTCTCACTCTTGCAGTTGGTATGATAGACACAATCCTTGAAGAGGTCTCTGACCTTCATGTCGTTGTCTACCAGTTTGGTCTTCTTAAATGCCTCGAAGAGTGAGCGGTTCATAATCATGAGGTTTCCCTTCTGTGTAGGAAGGACGTAGAAGATTTCACCATTGTTCTTCTTAGATGCGTAGTCAGCCTTAGCCGTAGCTTGGCGGTACATGATTTCGCACTTGATGCGCTTGAAAATCTTTGTTACTTTCATAATCGTAATTATTAATTGTTTGAAACTATATGATGGTTGCTGCCGAAACAGAAACCTTTCTTCTCATTACTCTTGCCTGAATCTGTATCATCTTAGGCATTTCCATTTCGTTGAAACAGATGTGGAGTCCGATGGCTCTGGTCATGAGCAAATCATCGTGCTTTCCGTCTGCTGCCTCGTATACGGTTCCGTTCTTCTCGTATGTGAGATATTCATCTAAGCATCTATCGTCTCGCTCTACATAGAGTTGTTCACGGATAACCTGAACCAATACTGAGATAACCATCGGCTTGGTTGCCACGTTGGTATGGAATCCGTACTTTACTGGAACCTTATTCTTGATGTCTGATTCGCTCTGCTTGCGAGCGTAGAGATTGTCGTATACGTCCTTGATTTGATTCAGGATGAACTCAGACTGGTCACCACCTTCCAAGATGTGCTCTTTGTCTTTCGTCTCCAAAGTGTTGGATTCAATCACCAACAGAGCATCGTTGTAGTATTTGGCTATCTGAGCCGCCTTCCATGCCAGCAAGTCCATATCAATATGCCCATACCATTGGGCTACTACATACGGCTTGCCACCTTCCATCATCCAATAGCGGTCGAAGACACAGATAACAGACCAGTCGGCATTCTTGCTACGTCCACCAATATCCACAACAACCAGATAGCGGTTTATCACCTTACAATCGTCAAATGTCTCAGGTTTGCTCCATATCCACAACTGCCCCTGCTTGTCTTCACAGAATCGTACATTCTGCATACATTTCTTTCCCTTATATCCGTCACCATAAACATCACCGATGAATTTAGGTGCTCGGCATCCCTTGCGGAACTTGTCAACCTTGTCTTCGGCAAACACCTTGGCTCCTGAATGTTTGAATGCTTCAATATCATCGGTAGGGTAGCCAGCAGCCATATCGGCATGGTCGGTGAACTTTTTGCGCTCGGCAATATACCAGTTGATGGCTTCGAGTGGAGCACCCAGCATCCACAACTTCCAAAGGTAGGTACATGGCTCCTCTCGGTCGGACATCGTGTTGGTATTATTGCGATTCTCATATAGCCATTTGGCAAACTCTACCTTCTGTTTCTTGCTTTCAAATTCAAGATGATACATATCGTATATCTCGAACCAAGGAACGAAGAACGGCTCAAACTGAGATTGTCCCTTTTTGGCGGCAAGCCATTCCTTGTGGAAGAAGTTGCCAGTACCATTGGCGGTGGATTCATAGGCAATCATCGTGTATGGTCGGTACAAAATACCATTTGTTGCGTTCTGCACCACCTCCTCAGGAGATTTACCATCCGTCTTTTTCCACAAACCAACCTCGGAAAGGTGAACTAAGTTGTAGTCTTCACCATTGGCTGACAATGGTCGTTCCATGGAACCCACCTTAATCTTGCAGAATCGCTGAGGAACCTTCTTTACGTTGCCTGATGTTCCCACTCCAACAAACTTCGGTTCGTTCTCAGAGAACGCTTCTCCCATTTCGTAGAGGAACTTGGTTGGGAAGTTTTTCAGAGCTTCCTCGAACATTCCTCGGATAGTCTCTGCTGTGTCCTTCACCTGAGCTACGATGAGCGAGTTGAGACCCTTCTGCCACATGAGTTGCAGCCAGAGGAAGTACATCTGAATAACCGTAGAACCTCCCCATTGTCTGGCTTTTAGCAGGATGAGACGGATAGGGCGATTCTTCTTTCTTCGCTCCTCCAGCCACCTGAGCAGTCTGCGCTGCGGTCTTCTGAGCACAAAACGGAAGGGGAGACCTCCACCTTTCGGTTTGATATAGATGAATGTCGCAAAGAAGAAGAAGGGGTCGTGTTTCATCCTGATGCGAGTAAACTGCTCCACCAGTTGCTCAATTTCTTCCTCTAGGTTGTACGGCTCGTCTATATCCTTGTGCAGTTCCTCGATTACCGCCTTGCAGCTACCAAACTCGATGAGCATCTTGACGAGCGGAATCTTCTTCATGGAAACTGGAAGCTGCTGTCTCTGAATCGGAAAATCAGGAAGGAAGAGCAGGAATCGCTTATCTCCACAACCTTCACCCTTGATGGGATTGAAGGGTGTGTTGATTTCCTTGATGCGTTTCTCGTTCTCCTTCAGGATGCCCAATACATGTTTGTCTACAGCATCAGTCAGTTTGGCGGTTACTTGTCTTGGCATAGCGGTGCGTTTAGATAACCCCACAACAGACCAAGTACATAGCAATAGATGTGGACTCCAACTGCCATGCAAGGGAAGAAGATTCCAACACAGATATATAGGAGAATGGTGAGATTGTACCTTACCTTATTCTCCACGTATGGGGCGATAAAGCCCATGTAAGCATAGATAAAGCCGCTTAGACCGATGATAGGTATGGATGAGGTGAAGGGATAGCTGATGGCTATGAGATAGAATGCCACCAAGTGACCGATGCCACAAGGGATGGCTCGGTAGCATTGATGGAAAACATAAAGGTTGATGGCTGCATGAAAGATGTTCTGATGAAAGAAAGGGTAGCTTAGTCGGTTCTGCATAGAACAATCGTCAAAGAGACCCATGCCATCATATCCAAGAAAAGTGATACACATTATTATAATGTACCCAGCATAAAGCGCAATCTTCTCTTTCGTCTCTCGTAGCATCTTTGCTTCTCCTCCTTTCTCACCCTGCTAAGAATTACGTGTATGCTTTGAGGAGTCAAATAGAAACTGGGTGCTTTTTCAGCACATACACGTTTGATAATATCCATATTACTCAGATATGGCTCATTACTCTTATGAATCTGGAATCGTCTGAAAATCTCCTGATACATTTCCTTTCTGGTAGGTATCATATTATCAAGAGGTTTTCCTTTCAGCAAGTCTAATATGACTATATAAGCACGGTCTTCTGAAACCCAAAATCTTCTGCTCGGAGATTGGGCTAGCTTTTCCTCAATCTCTGAGAGTCTGATATTGTCTCTTACATTAATAATTTCTTTGTAAGCCCTCAATAAATCAGCATCACGTTCCTCTATAAAATAGCATCGTGAATCCTTATATTTCATATCTGACACTGCAAATATACAAAAAAGTATTGAATTAGTCGCATCCGATTAGACTAAATTAACGGATAAAAGATGAAAATCGGAAAAAAGCATTAATTTTGGGCATTGATTTATAAATATACACATATATATATGGACGAAAATACAAATATTGAGCAGAATGCTGGTGCTGCAAAACAGCAAGACACCAAGACCAAGAGAGACTTGGCTTTGGAGCGTTTGAAGACCCGCCATCCTGAAACTGAGTATGCGGATGATGAAGCTATGTATGGAGCCATCAACGATGATTATGATGCTGACCAGAAGGCTTTGCAGGGGTATAAGGATAACGAGAAGGCGATGGGCGATTGGCTGGGTAGCGACCCTGAGGCGGCTACCTTCCTGCAAGCGATGAAGGCTGGCAAGAGTCCTTACGCTGAGTTGATTCGTACCCATGGCGAGGATGCCATTGATTACTATTCAGACCCTGACAATGCGGATGAGATTGCATCGGCTCAGTCGGAGTTCTTGCAGAATGTTGCCAACGGCAAGAAATTGCAGGAGGAGTATGACAAGAACATGCCTTCCAGCTATGAGGTGTTCGACAAGTTGGAAGAGAAGTATGGCGAGGAAGCTGTGAACGATGCCATCGACCAGTGTTTTCAGACTATGCGCAATGTGGTGACTGGCAAGTTTACAGAGGAAATGATTACTGCTTTCATCAAGGCAAAGAACCATGATACTGATGTGGCTGATGCAGCCCATGAGGGAGAGGTTCGTGGCAAGAACAGCAAGCACGTAAAGAACCTTGAACTGAGAAAGAAGGGCGATGGTACTGCCGACCTTGATTCTGCCAATGCAGAGACCAAGCAGACGGATAACCAGCCTGACCTTGGTGCTGTGGGCAGGGTATCACGAAGGGGTAACGTCTGGGAGCGTGGCAACGAGAGGAGAACACACATTCGATAATTCGACAAGGTGAAAAGATAATATATAATGTTTAATTAATATTCAGAATAACAATGAAGAAAAGTACATTTAATCGGCTGTTTTCCATCTTTATTATGGTAATGGCAGTTATTTTTGGAGTGAATGGTCAGGTTATCATGGCTGAGGCGGCAAATCTGCCTGATGGCGGTAGTACCGAGAGTGGTTCTGCTGCTGAGGCTGGTGGTGCTCCTGCTGCTGGTGAGGCTGGCAATGGCGGTGCTGCTCGACAGAGTGAAGGTATCAAGAGCGAGACTCAGGGACGTGAGCATTTTAACGAGAATGGCACGGAGTATTACCTGAACGACATTGATGAGAAGATTACCAAGATTCGCCCGATGGCTACTCCAGTTGACCAGATTTCACGCTATGCGACAACCAAGTCTGCCAACTCGTTTGTAGTTGAGTATTGGAGTATCGGCACACGCCCTATCAAGACTACCGTGAAGGAAACAACGGAGGAGAGTACTGGAACATCTATGGTATTGAAGGTAGAAGACCCTACCATGTTTACGCTGGATGATACCATCCGAGTTGTAGGTGTGAAGGCGATTACCAACTATAAGGGTGTTGCATATTCTACCATTACTGATGCTCCTACTCCTGATTTGGAACTCTGCGTTTGCGGTAAGGACACAGAAGGTTATCCGATTGTGTATGCTGTAAATGGTAAGTTGGTCAATAAGCAGGCTATCGGTATTCCAGCCTTGCAGAAGGGGCAGAAACTTATCCGTATGGCAAAGAGTTGTGGCGAAATGGACGTTCAGACGGGTCGTTTCAACAACCTTCCTTCTAATGAGGTTCAGTATTGTCAGAACTTCATGATTCAGGTCGAGCAGACCACCTTCGACAAGATTGCTGCTAAGCGAGTGGATTGGGACTTCTCTGACATTGAGGAGGATAGCATCTATGATATGCGTCTTGCGATGGAGGGTACTTATCTCTTCGGTGATATGGCTTGCATCAAGCACGAAATCAAGGATGGTTCTGCCCAGTGGTTTACCAAGGGTATCTGGTGGATGGCTGGTAAGGATATTGAGGTAGGTCATGTTGCTACTGCTGACGATATTAAGAAGGGCTATAACAAGAATGAGCGAGTGATTACCGACTTGGAGTTGGTTGACATTTCTAAGGACTTGTTTGTTGGTACTGGTATCGGCAACAAACGCAAGGTAATAATCGCTGGTTCTGACTTCGTGAGCGCATTCAGTAAGATTGATTCCGACAAGTTCCGTTTGAAGGACACCGTTGATATTTGGAAGTTGAAGTTCAAGAGCTGGGAGACCGACTTCGGTGAGGTGCTGATGATTCACTCAGAGTTGTTCGACCTCTTCGGTATGAGTGACTGCGGCTTTGCCCTTGACCCTGAGTTCTTGGTTAAGCGAGTACACTTGTCTTGGACACGAAACGTGCTCGACTTGAAGGCGGCTGGCATCCGTAACACCGATGCAGTAGTTATTCAGGAGGTAGCTTGTCTGTACTTGAAGTACCCTAAGGCACATGCTCGTATGCGCCTTGCTGCGGTTCCTGCTACAGATGACACTTCTGATACAGAGGAAACCAAGGCTACTGTCTAACAGCAAGCAGAATTGCAAATTATTCATTAAATAGTGAGGGGTGTGGGCACTAGCCCCATCCCTTTTTTAGTAACACATATATATAATAAGGTATAATCATGTTTAATAAATATCAAGCAGGTACTGATTTGGCATTCAGCGTTATGGTAGGTAATGAGCGGATGCGCATTAACTTTGAGGGTAAGAGCACGGGCAGTAGTGTCTATATGACAAGAGACCCTAAGGTACAGAAGGCTATCGAGTCTCATTATTGGTTCAACGACAAGTTCTTCTTGGTGGAGAGTATTGACGAGAAGAAGGAAGCTGCGGAAGCCAAGAAGAAGGCTGCTGCCAAGGCAAAGAAGAAGGTGGCTGACGAGAAGAAGACCCACGTAGTGACAGACGTTGAGGATGCCAAGGACTATCTGGCTGAGACCTTCGGTGTGAGCCGTTCTAAGATGAAGACCAAGGAAGACATCTTGGCTATTGCCAAGGAAAAGGGTGTTGAACTAGAAGGTTTGGAGTAATGGTAGAATATGCTGTATCTGATTTAGTGAAAGAGGTGAAGGTGCTCTTGGATAGAAACCAAGAGTCTGCTGGCTTGCTGGCTCCTGACGATTCTGATACACTCTCGCAAGCAGAACTTATTGAGAGTAAAATCGTAGATGCAGCAAGAATCATTCTTTCGGATGCTCCTGAGGATATGGTGGAAGGTACTTCGTGTACGAATGCTGTAACGTGGACGGATAGCAACGGCTATTACGTGGGTAAGATGGTTTTGCCTACTGATATGCTGAGAATCCTTTCTGTGAAGGCAGAAGGCTGGAACCGTCCTGCCGAAATCATATCAGAGAGTGATGATGCCTACAAGTATCAGAACTGCAAATATGGTGTGAGGGGAAATCCTGAACGACCAGTTGCGGCTATCGTCCATACGGCTAACGGCAAGAGTATCGAACTGTATACCAGCAAAAAGCAGGATGCTACATTGGCATTCATCTACGTTCAGGTTCCATCTATCACTACCGAACAGAAAATCAGTCTGCCTTCCATCCTGAAAGATGCCATCTTATACATGGCTGGCTATCTTACTTGTATCAGCCTTGGCGATACCGATACTGCAAGCGGTTTCCTTGGAGTGGCTAGAAAGTTGGCACATATTGTTGAACCTACAACATCATAAATTATGGCAAAGAAGAAAGAAGAAACCAAACTGCTATCGTTGAGCAGGGTGCTTGACAAGGAAGAACTGGATAGCGTGAAGGCATCCAAGAACCGATTTGACAAGCCTTATGAGCGTGCCTTCTCTATCTTGCTAGAGGCTCAGCGATATTACAATAACATGGATAACTTCCGAAAGCGAAGACAGAGAAACAAGCGATATTGCTATGGAGACCAGTGGGGAGATACCATTGAGTTCAAAAGCAAGTGTGGCTTTAAAAAGCGTATCAAGGAGGAAGACTATATCCGTGAGCAGGGTAGCGAACCATTGAAGAACAACCTTATCCGTAGGTTGGTGAAGAATGTGCTGGGTGTATATCGTTCCCAGAGCAAGGAACCTACCTGCAATGCCCGAGATAAGGATGAGAAACGATATGGTGAAACCATGAGCGTGGTACTGCAATGTAACCGACAACTGAACCGAGAGACGGAACTGGATGCCCGAACCATGGAAGAGTTCCTGATAAGCGGTGCTGCTATCTATAAGAAAAAGTATGGATGGCGAAGAGGTAGATTGGATTGCTGGACGGACTACGTGAACCCGAACAATTTCTTCATAGACAACAATATGAAGGATTTTCGTGGTTGGGACGTGAGTTGTTTGGGCGAGGTGCATGACATTACCATCGGCAACGTGCTGAGAGAGTTTGCCAAGTCTCCTGCTGAGGCTCGTAAGTTGAAGGAGATATACCGGTTGGCAGCTAACCGTGATTTCGTGATTGCAGACTGCACCCAGCGATTCGGTGAGTTCGACCCTAAGACTATTGACTTTATGAATCCTGCCAACCCTTCGCTTTGCCGAGTGATTGAGGTTTGGCGCAAGGAGAGTAAACCGAGATACCGATGCCACGACTACAACAATGGCGATGATTTCAAGATTGATATTGAGGATAAGGCTGATATTGTAGATGCTGAGAACAAAGACAGAATCAGTCGAGGTATGGCTGCTGGTATGCTGGAAGAGGATATTCCTCTGATTGATGCCGAGTGGTTTATGGATGATTACTGGCATTTCTACTACCTTTCTCCTTTCGGTGATATACTGAGAGAAGGCGAGACTCCTTATGCTCATGGTGAGCATCCTTATTGTTTCAAGTTCTATCCTTTCATTGATGGCGAGATTCACAGCTTCGTGGAAGATGTGATTGACCAGCAGAGATACGTGAACCGACTTATTACGATGTATGACTTCATCATGAGGGCGAGTGCCAAGGGTGTGCTGCTCTGTCCTGAGGATTGTCTTCCTGATAATATGAGTTGGGATGATTTCTGCGATGAGTGGAGTAGGTTCAATGGTGTGGTGAGATACAAGCCAAACAAGAGCGGTCAGGTTCCTCAGCAAGTGGCGAACAACTCTACGAACATCGGTATCGGTGATTTGCTCAGCTATCAGTTGAAGTTCTTCGAGGATATATCGGGAGTGAATGGAGCCTTGCAAGGTAAACCAGGAGTATCAGGTACGAGCGGTTCGCTCTATGCCCAGCAGACACAGAATGCTACCATGTCGCTGCTTGATATTTTGGAGACTTTCAGTCAGTTTATCATTGATGGTGCATACAAGACCGTGAAGAATATGCAGCAGTACTATGACGTGGCTCGCAACTTCAATATCGTGGGTAGGGCAGGACAGATTGTACACTACGACCCTAAGAAGATTAGAGACGTTGAGTTTGACATCAACATCACGGAAAGTACGGCTACTCCAGTATACAGACAGATGGCAAATGAGTTCCTTATGACTTTGTGGCAGAATCAGGCTATCACGCTGGAGCAGTTGCTGCAAGTAGGAGATTTCCCATTTGGAGAGGAGTTGCTGCAATCGGTTGCATCCAACCAGCAAGCCATTCAGAATGGTGAGACTCCACAAGGATTCTCTCCTCAGCTACAAGCACAAGTGGCTCAGGCATCACAGAGCAATCCGAAGGCTCAAGCGATGTTGCAGCAGATGATGAGCGGTCAGGGGGTGAGTCCTGACGGACAGAACCCACCGCTTGCTGCTTAGTTTATAATTTATAGTTAATAGTTTATAGTTATGATTGCAGACAAACCAAGTGACAAGGAATGGTATGGCAATGGGAAACCTGATGCTAGCCAAGGTGGCAACCCGAATGGTGGTGTTGCTTCAGAGACCCAAGGTAGGGAAGACAAGCCCGAACTTTACGAAAATGACGTTATCGGAAAGGTGGCGAAACGCAAGAAAAACGACATCTGGACGAGGGGTGGAGAGAAGAGAACCAAATTTAAGGACGAATAAAGGAAGAAGGTGTTTTTTGTCGTAACTGCATTTGTCTGACATTCAGATAGATACAGAAATATCTGCGAGTTTATGGTGCTGCGTTTAAGATTTGCCTATCTTTGCAGCATCATAAACTTTTAAATTATATAGGTATGAATTTCGTAGAGTTTGTAGAAAAGTATCAGCAGGAAATGGCTCCTGAACAGATGTTGGCTATAGCTAAGGCAGTCGGCAAGTATCTCTCATGCAAGTTGAGCGATGTGGAGGAACATCATCTTTGTGCGATGGTGTATGGTGTGTTGAGTGAAGAACATTTCGATAAGCATTTTGCCGATGATGCTATCAGCAAGATGTGGTATGAGGATGCGGACGGAACCAAGCATACGGCTCCTTTCTTCTCGGATGATGAGATAAAGGATGCCTTTGACAAGCATAAGGATGATATATCTGATTATACCATCCATGATTTGGCTGTGACTATGAACCTGATGAGAAGTGACCATCATGTGATGCTGGAGCGATATAGCAAAGATGCTGATGAGTTGAAGGAAATGGTGGTTTTGATGGCTATCGAGTATCTGCAAGACCCTGACAGCTTGCATCCTACCAGCAAAATATGGCACACAATAAACGGATAAAGTAACTAATTGGGAATCATTTCTTATCTTTGCATATTATTAATAATATATAAATATAAGATATGACTCCAAATGTACGTGAAGGATTGCAATATGGTGCAGCTATAGGAATGCTAGTGAGTGGTGTTGTACTCACCTTCCTATCATTCTTTCTCAACAATTATGTGGTGTCTGATGGTGTGCTGTGGTATGTCAGTCAGACATTGGTTTACTCTGGAGCAATATTCGGGGTAAACGTTTATTTCAAGACAAAACTAGGCAACTTTGAGAGCAAGGTGAAGGATGAACTCGCAAGTATGCTGAAACAAGTGAAGGAGGGCAAGTAATATGGAGGTAACAAGAGAACAGATTTTAGCGATTATGCCGAATGCCAAGGATAAGGTGGATGCGTTTCTGCCTTACATCAATGGCTATGCTGAGGTGTTCCATATTGATACTCCTAAGCGTATGGCTCACTTCTTGGCTCAGATTGCACATGAGAGTGGCGAACTGAGATACACCAAAGAACTCGGCAATAGAAACTACTTCCACAAGTATGATGTTGGCAAGTTAAAGAACATGCTCGGCAACCTTAAAGATGGTGATGGCTACAAGTATCGGGGTAGGGGCTTGATTCAGATTACTGGCAGAGCCAACTATCAGGCTTATCAGAACAGCAAGTATTGTACTGGAGACATCATGGAGAATCCTCAGTTGCTGGAACTTCCGCTAGGAGCAACAAAGAGTGCTATGTGGTGGTGGTGGAAACATGACCTGAACAAGCTGGCTGATAGTGATAGTTTCTTGGCTATTACCAAGACAATCAATGGTGGAACCAACGGCTTGGAATCAAGACGAAAGTTCCTTACAAGAGCAAAGAAGGTCTTTAATGTTTAGCCTATGAAAGTAAAATGGTACGATACTGATTTTTGGCAAGTAGCACTCTACGTGATTGGTATCTTGCTGGTGGCATTTCTTCTGTCGGGATGCAAGACAAAATACGTCCCGATGGAAAAAGTTATATGTCGGGACGTAGTAAAACACGATACGCTGCATACTTCTGACAGCGTTTTCGTGCGTGATTCAATCTTCCTCAGACAGATGGGAGATACTTGCTTTCTTGACCGATGGCATGAGAAGACCGTCTTCAAGAATGTGTACAAAGTAAGGGTGGATTCTTTCCTGAAAAGAGATTCCATCCCAGTTCCCTATCCAGTAGAGAAGGAGTTATCCAAGTGGGAGCAGTTTCAGTTGAAATACGCTATCAGGTCATTTGGGGCACTCTGTGTCTTGTTAGTCATTTTAGGTTATAAACTCTATAAAAAGATAAAGAATGGCAAATTTCACATTGACAATCACGAAAAGTGACATCTATGAGGAGGTGGCAAAGACTACTGCCTACATAGGAGGAAAGAACTTGGATAAAAACGGAAAAAGTCTGTATGACCAAGTGTTTGTGACGGAAGCTGATAGAGAAATGCTGGAAGGCTTTTGGGAAGATTCCATTAATGATGTTTCCGTAGCCTTGGAGAGTATTCTTGGATGGCAGAAGTGTGAATCAGGCAGCAACGAGGTCTTTGGTCTGAGAGTAAGCAGCCTTTTTAATGAGAGTTTATTTAAGACCTTGGAATCAACGGTTTTTAGTTATGTAGTCAACAAAATAGTAGCAGAATGGTGCTCAGTAGTCTACAAGGATAAGGTAGAAGATTATCTCTCCAAGGCAAACGTTTTGCTGCTAAAGATTGATGCAATCATTTATACACGTAAAAGACCAACAAGATAGGAGGATAGGATATGAGGTATTGTAATAAAGGGTATAAGGTGATGATAGAGTTGGAAAAGAAAGAGTTGGTATATGACATCAAGAATACTGCTTTTTCTTTTGCTGACTCTTATTCCAAGCAGAAAGGTATAGATGCCAAACAATTAAAGAATGTGTTTGACGTATCAGAGGAAGGGAACAGAGATAAGTTAGCAAGGATTCTAGACTCTGCTGTAGAGGATTGTAGAGAAATGCTTTTCCGATTTACTAAGGTTGAAATGTTCTGTGGTGGCTTTGATTCCAACGAATGGGAAGAGTGTATTGGTTCTCCTACCAATGAGGAGGATGCCTATTACTTGGCGATGAGGATGCCGCAAGGTTTCTCGAAAACAAGTGTACATACCATGACCGTCTACTTGCATGACTACATCGTGAACCAATGCCTTTACGAATGGTTAATGATTGTGTTTCCTGATGGTGCTGATAGATTCTGGGCACTCGCTGAGGATAAGAAACAGAAGATTAAGGATGCTAGCAACCGCTCGGCTGTTAGAGCAAGAATCGCTTTGCATCCATTTTAGGTTAGTCGTTTAAGACTAAATAAAGCAAGGGTAGCTATCCTTCACGGACTGCTACCCTTTATTGTATTAAATGACAAACGAAATATTTATCTAAGTTTATGTTCCACTAGACGTGGACTCCTGCTTGGTAGTTACCGAACCAGTAACAGCAGCATTAATATTGATACTCTCAGGTAAGGTCTTGATATTTACGTCTGTAGCAGCCAGTTTCAAACCATTTTTCTGTTGGTCGGCATACTGATTCTTATCCTGAGCGATAAAGTTGTTGATAGCTGTAGCTATATTGTAGAGCAGTTTATCGGTGTCGCTGCTGAGAGAATCAGAATCAACTGATGCGTACTTGTTGTTCTCAACGGTTGCCGATGTTGTCTCCTTCTCACGATACAGAACAGCCTGATTGATGAACTCCTGAGCAAACAAGAATGACTTGCTTACAAGTTGCTTAATCTTGGTGTTGTCTATATTGAGCGGATTCTCATACTTCTGTAGCATAGCCTGCAAGCAACTTGCGGCTACTTCTTCTCTAGGCTGTAGGGTAGCGATGGAGAAGATTTCCTCTTCTTTGCCGCTTTCCTCTGTTCCACCTGTCTCTGATGCGGTAGCTATTCCGTATTTAGGGAATGGGCGAGCATTTGATGTTCCATCAGATGATGTTTCTCTGACGAGTTTCGTGCCAGTTGTCTTTGTGATGGTGGAGTCTACAATATAGGCAACACCTACTTTAGTTTTATTCAGATTATAGAGATTTCCGTCTGAGTCGAAATAGAACAACTGGTATAAGTTGTTGTTGAATATCACATATCCCATGTACATATTTGTACCTAAAGGATAAATATTGATACATGTGGATAGAACTATCTTGTCATCTATTTTCGTTCCCAAGGATGCACCTTGCTCAACCTTGTATTTATCGAAGTCGGTTAATGTATATTCTGCCATAATTATCTGAGTTTATTTTGTAATCTTGGTTGGAAATCTGTAGATAATGCGCTGATAGATTCATTTTGGGCAAGGTTGCCCATAAGCGCAAGCCTGAAATATTTGTATGGAGAACCTACAAGGTTTCTGAGATACATATTTGCAGAAGAACCAACGTAATACCAATTAATCAAATCATTACTTCCGAATAGAACCATTCCACATTTTCCTGCCTGAACGCTGCCTAAATATCCTCTTGTAATGCAATCGAACATGGTCTTATAGGCATCCTGACCAAGCGTTAAAGGACGGCTGCAAAGGAAGAATGGAACATTCTCTGTTGTCTCCTTTACATACACATCGAGTATGTTTCCTGCTTTGTCTGTAGCGTATGACTCAGGATATATGTTTACTCGCTTATTGAAGACATTGTGCATGGTTCCCCACATATTGCTCTTCAACGAATAAACGTAAGCGTAAGTATAGTTCGGGTTGAAGACTATGATGCGGCTATCGTAATAGTCATAAATCATGCCAGATTCTTCGAGATACTTACGGAAACGGACATACTTCACATCTGACTCAGGGATATTACTTAGAGCAAGGAGTTTATTCGGATAGGTCTTATCCTTTGTTGAATGTGAATAAATGGATAGAAAATCGAAAGGATAATCATCCAGTACATCGGTAATGCTCTCAGATTCTCGCCCTCGCTGCATCATGATGCCTCGCTCGGTAGGGTACAGAACGGCATCATCTATCTGCAAAATGCCCTTAGGGTTGGAGCAAATATCTCTGTTGGCTGGCTGTCGGGCAATATAGGTTCCTTCGCTGCCAAGCATTAATACCCAAACACCTTCATCGGTAAAAGCGTAAAGAGGTGCATCACCAAACTGACCTTCGCTGATTGGTCGTGTATTGGCTGCCATTGCGCTAACGATGGATGAGCCAACCTGAACACTATTCTTGGCAGGGAAGACAAGTGGGTTCTCAGCTTCACTTACTTTTATTACGTTTGGGTGCTGTGTGACATATTTCTGGCTCACGACATTACTTAAAGCTGCATCGTATTCTTCCTTGGTTATCTCTGTGAAATCACCAGTATCTATCGGTGTATTGTCCCAATAATATGAAGATGAAATTACCGTTCCACTTTGATTTCCGAAACTACCACCTTCAAAACCTTCTGCTCTTGTTGTTCCACTAGATGAATCCTTTTTTAGGAGTTTGTGACGGTATATTTGCATGAAAGCAGGAAGACCAGCATCATCGTGATAGAGGTACATGTAATCAGACAACTCTGATTTTTCCTCCTCTGTAGGTGCATCAACCCTTCCTCCAAATCCTTCATTTTCCAAAGAATTGGAAGATTGTCTATCAACTGCGGTAGGAGTAGTACGATTCTTACTAATGTTGATATAGTAAGACATTCCAAATGTTTCGGAAGGTTTCAGATTTACTCTCTTTGAGTAATATTTGTTATACTTCGGTAAGTGGAAATAAATAGTCATTGCCGTGGCAAGCGTACTAGGATATGCCAAGATAGGGCTGATAGGATATTGTAGTTTGCCCTTATGGTATATATCTCGCTTGATGCTATTTTCGCTGATGCTTACCTTGAAGACTGCATCACAAATATAATCGGTGGTAGCGGTACTGCTTGCTGTAACATCTACATATTCATTTAAGCATAGTTGTGTATTTGAAACTTTTCTCTTGGAGAAAATACCTTTATCGAAAGCATTATATATGGTCTTCTTTACGTTTCCTATATGCAATCGGTTGTTGTATGTTATAGCACACTTTCCTCCAAAAGAGTCTCGCTTGAAGTCTGCCAAAGAAATACTTTCTTCTGTCTCTAAAACTCGTTTGAGTTGTATATCTGTGCCTAGCTTTTCCTTGTTGATACTGGTACTTAGATAGAAGGATTTGTTCTCAAACGACTGGTAAACATCTTCCTCCGATAAATATTGGAAGGCATCACAATTAACTCCTGATGCCATTCTGTTGTTCCAAAGAAAGCACTTGTATCGTGAGATACCCCTAGTTCTTTTCTCTGTATCAATAAAAGATTCAGGCTGGGACAGATAAACATCTACACCAAGAACGAGGTCTTCCAAACCTTCGGGTATATCCATGCTAACGTTGATGGTGTGGGTGTGAAGGCTTGTGCTTGTTCCTACAGATTTCTTTTCCTGATACCAGATGAACTTATTGAATGATGTTTCAGGTGCAAGAATGAATGGATTAGATATATTGATGTGTGAGGTTCCATCATATAACTTGATAGCCAATACTCCAAAAACCGTATATTTGAAGTATTCCTTGCCTTTTTCGTTTAGTCGTTTGTTGATAAGTGCATCGAATGCGTTGAATATGATAGATGCTCCTTTGAGAGAAGTATCTACGTTATTATTAAAGTGTCTGTTCGTCTCAAAAGCATTATCCCAATCATCGCCAAGGTTGATTGATACATCACATTTCTCAGACTTAACATTGGTGATTGTTGCGCTATAACTAAGTGAAGAAAGGTCAAAATGGGTGTAATCGTTGCCTTTCCAATAAGCGTACATTGTCTTCTCTTCACCAATGAAACATAAGATATTTCCAACTGATGAGACTGCATTGACGTGGAATCCGTTCAAGTCGATAGGGTTCTTAGTTCCGTCTCCACCTTTCTCCATCCAGTACCAAGTATCGTCTGATTTGCGGATGATGTAGTGAGAGTGAATCGTTTCATCGTGTGTTACCTTATGCACCAGTTCGATGGTATCTCCTGTATCAAGCGTGATGTTCTGTTCTGCTACTACTGGCTGGTGGATAGGGTGGAGTGCCCCATCCTCGTTGATGAGGTTGAGGCAGGTTGCCAACTCCCCATCCTGACAATCGTAGTCGGATGGAGAGTGGGTAAGCCCTTTGAGTATTACTTCTTGTCTTGTTGCCATGTGCTCGAATTTAAGTTTGGTCGCATGATTTCGTAATAAGGTTCGCCTTTGGCTGACTTGCGTGGGATGCAAGTAAGGCGAACCATTCTGTTGAGAGGAAGGTTGTACTCATCAAGGATGGCGGTGATGGAAGGGAAGTCACTTCGGAATCCTATCTTCTTATACTTCTGATTGAATTGAAGCTGAGCGAAGGCGGTGTTGGCTTTGCGAAGTTCTTCCCAGTCCTCACGCATGCAGAATCCGTATGTACCTCTGTCAGATAGTCTGAACACGAAGATGGAATTGTCTGTTCGCTCCTTCTGCATGATGTGGTCGTAGATGCCCTTGGAGAGCGTGACCGAGTTGGCTCTTCCGTCCAGTACCACAAAATCGTTGCGGTGCCTGAAACCATTGATTTTATCTATTAAATACTTGAATTTCATGTTGCAAATATAATATGAAAAGTGATAAAATTGATATTATCCGTTAACTTTGTCTTTCCGCTTGGGTCTTCCCTTGCGGTTGCCATACTTGGTGATGATGGCAGATGCTCGCTCAGAGCGGTAACAGCCACATGATTTGGTTCGTCCGTCACGAAGAGCAGAACCTAGAACCGTACAACCCCTGCCACAATCACATTTGCATATCCAGAACGCACCATGCTGGTGGTTCTCTTTATCAGATTTTCGGCAGACGAGTAATCTGCCGAAACGCTGTCCAGTAATGTCTATCAACTTTCCCATACTACTTCTCTGCCAGTTTCTTTGCCTCTTCAACTGATACGGGCTTTCCGCTAAGAGGAATGCGGAAGTCGAACTTTGAACGGAAACCATAATAGCCTACGAAATCGAAGCTCTGTTTCATACGCTCGTCTGTCGTGATGTACTTCTTGTAAGCCTTCACCTCCTTCTCTGAGCGGTAGATGGTAGAGTTGACGAAGTAGGAACTGGTTCCCTTGTTAGCGATTACTGCAATAAAGAACTGCTTACCAAGGATTTTTTCCTTGATACGCTGGATAATTGAGATTTTCTTTGTATTCATATATAAAATTTGATTAATTATTAAGAAGAATGCAGATAGGCTGCACTCTTAAAACTATTCGATTCCACAAGATACGATACCATCTTCTTTGTTGATTTCTCGGAAGTGTTCGCATCGCTGGCAAGCAAGACTGCCAACATATAGTATTTCGTTGGTGTACTTGCCGTATATGCCGAATGGGCAGGGAGTGGTGTACTCGAAGTGCCCACCGACAAATTCATTGACGTTAAATTTTGGATATTTCATATACTAATTTTATACGTTCACCGATTAGAAAGTGAATATTCGTAGTTTTCTCTATAAATAGGAAAAACATTTGTTTGTGTCTTTCCACATGATTTTGGTTCAGGACAGAATCCTCTATAGATACATTGTGGGACACAAGCAGAAACAAGACGTGGTTCGATTTTCCTCAACTCTTCAATCACTTGCATCCATGTCTTTCTTGTCTCGTAGGATGCCTTGTTGCAGAGTCTCAACTTCGAGATATTGATAATCTCCTGAGCGTTGAGGGATAGCTGCAAGTTGACCAAATCATCCTGACGCATATCGTGGCGAGATACCTTGGAACCAGTAATATCTGGTCGTGATGTGGAAACGAATGGTTGAGCATGAACATGGCGAACAAAATGGTTGCTCACCCAATATGGTATGCCATACATCTTAATATCGAACTCCAATTCTCTGAGCGGTGAATGCTCGCTGAGAATCATCTGTTTCTTGAACTCATCGCTAGGCTCATGCCCAAGCGGTTCCTTGCCTTGTGTGAACCGAGCAGCATCCACAACACGCTGCCAGTCCGTAACTCTTTTAATTTCTATTTTCATACGCTATAAATTCTTTAACTTGCCAATTATTCTAGCAAAGCGTGGTATATTTTTTGAGTATTCACTTAAACGATACTCTTTCGTCAGTAAGTTGTATATCCATTGCAGAACATCTGCATCCGAGTGAAACTCATTTATATCTTGTTCGTTTAATATTATTCGTTTTTCCATAAGCTATTTCTCCTTTCCGCTATCCACATCATTATCTCCAAGAATATCTTTGATTTTCTTTTCGATGAACTCATCAGAAGCTAGTTCCTTAAGAAGTTCATCTATATCAGGTAACTTTGTATCAACTCCGTCTTCTTGATTTTTGGAGGCAACATATTCCTTTAGTGCTTTTACCCAAGAACTATTTGCCATATCTGCCAATGAATCCTTTTGGCTTTCATAGGCTTTCTTCAACTCTCCGTTATCACGGAAATATCTGAGCACTTCCGTCAAAGAGAGAATAAAGTTCTTTTCAGCAATCGGGTTACTCTTTGCCTCTTCCAGTTTTAGCATCAGGAAGAGTAATGATGCATGTAATTTTGTTTTGTCCATAACTACTTATATTGTTAAATTAATTGCCTTTTTGATACGATGGTCGAACTTGTTGCGGTATTTACACTTGATTCTATCATCACAGAACATAAAGCAACCATATCCGTTATAAGCTTCATTAAACTTCGCTTTCCAGTAAGGTGAAGGATGCTTACTTGGATAATCAGCATAAATGTCTGCTTTCATTATCTTCTTAGCTAATCTAATCTTCATACACCAACTAACTTGCCAATCAAACGATGTTCGTGCTTATCGAAAGCAATTCCATACTTGAACATTTCTTCAAAAAGCATAAGACGTTCCTCGTTGGTAGCCAACCGAGTAGATTTCTTTTTATCCTCGGTCATTCCAAAATGAGAACCTACCATTAAATTCTTATATTCCTTGTGAAGATAAAGATAGCAGAAGAGAATGTGACACCATGGTTCCCAACGCTTACATAACACAATCCAATTATTATTTATCACAACTATATTGCCTTCAGCAACAATATCTTCAAACATATTATTTTCCATACGCTAATACTTCTTTTTCAAATTCACTTTTTGGAACACGATAACAAACTTCTGCACCATAGGAACGTTCTATACCTTTTAAGGGCATTTCTTTTTCTAAAATATCATGTACCTTCGTGCCTTTTCTAACACTAATAGATATATAATCATAGCTATTATTTATCATCAATAGCGAATTATTTGTCATGTACACCTTGCCCTTCTTGGAAAGATTACTATGATTGATTGCAGGCTGGTAGTACAATCCGCTAGCCTTATGCTTGATTCTGTAAGGTTTAGTCATAACTATTCTTCATTACATAAAGTTTCTACTACCTTTGTTCTTATGGTTTTTGTTGCAGGGTCATATTCGTCATGACGAGCCTTTACCTCTCCCTTTTTGTTGGTAAAATAAACAACTTTGCCACCATCATAGAAACGATATACGGTTATACCATCCACAACAAAAAGCTTCTCTACTTTAATTTCATTAATAGAATCTGATGTTGGAACATTAATTCCTTTGTTCTCGTTGCAAGAAACGAGCAGGAATATAACCGATACAAATAATAATATAATCTTCTTCATACGCTACTTCTTTTTATCCAGCCATTGCATAACATTATAATAGGAAACATCTTTATACGACCTTAATGTTACATCAAAATTGCCATCTTTAAAATAATCAGATAAATCACCTCTCCAATAACCATTTATGAGTTCCTCTCGTATGGTACTTGCAGTTTCATTAATACAACGCTTAATGAGTTTCTGCTGCTCCACATTCTTGTTGTAATGAAGAAGCGAACATGATGCTTGTTTGAGCCATCTCCACCATTTTGAAGAAATCTCCTTTACTTCTATCCTTTCAGGAAGTTCCTCTCTTTTTGTGTGCATATCAATGAGTTTGTTGTACTCATCTAAACTAATTGTTATTTGTCTTTCCATACGCTACTTCTTTTTCCAATATTTACCAATTAAATAACCGATAACTCCACCAATAAAAGCTATATATAGAACAGCTAGGGTAAGTATAACATAAAATCCAAACATAACTATTATTCTTTAAGTTCTACCGGCTCATCGCTCCAAGACAATTCTCTTCCGATGAGCTTCTTAACGCTTCCATGCGGAAGAACCATTTTATCACCCCACCATTCTCCATGTTTCTCACATCTTTTTGGTTTATTCCAAAAAGCTTTTTCTATACCATCATAATCAACGGCAAGCCATATACTATAATTTTTAGGTAGTGCCATAACTATTCCTCCAATTTTGGACTCCAGTATTTTTGCCCGCAGTACTCTTCCCCACATAGCTCTCTACTGTACCGATACTCACAATTAGAACAACTTCGCTCGCTTGGATTCCACAGCATGAAATAAATTGCATTACGAAAACCTTGGTCATATATCTCTTGTTCAAATGCGCCAAAATCATCCTGATAATCTCCTTCTTCTTTTGCTTGTTGAATTATTTCATTTATTTTTTCATTAATTTCCATAACTATTCCTCCGTTTTCATATAAGGACAAACAACTACCTTTCGATAGTACTTACATTTATCCTTGTAATCACAAAAATCGCAAAAACAATACGCCATACTATTCTACTTTTATACCAAATGGAACTCCGTCTGCAAAAACAAATCTATCGAAAATCTCTTCGAAAGATATAACAACAGTTGGCGAATCGTACGAAACACCAGTGGTAGTCACCTTTGTGATACTATCTCTTATATTATTAAACCTATCATACGTATATCCAAACGGCTGATGCTTCAGCATTTCAGTCCAACACTCTTCTGCGTTGGCAAAAGGGCGGTAGATTGGTTCTGGCTTAATTCGGAACTTGAAATTTTTAATCATTCCAATAGGAAAATCTGTAACTTCTCTCCATGCTTTACTTACATCAGTAATACTAGAAGATTCGATAATCCTTCCTTCGCCAAACGCCTTAATAAATGGCGATAACTCTGCTGCTTCTTTACGATTCATAATCAATCCTCCAATTTTATATTATGTTCATCTGCGAAATAATCTTCTGCCTCTTCGCAAAACTGACCTTCGCAAAGTGATTCTGGGTATGCTCTGCTAGTATAAAACTCACGGTAGCATAACTCACAGATGTCATTTCCATAATTATTTCTTAACTCTTCTCTAGTCATTATTCGCCCTCCTCTAAATCGCATTCAATATAAACCTCATGTGAACTATTTAATGTAATACCTTGTAAATGTGGGCAGCCCAAGCAACTATAGCAATCATTCTTTGGTGCTTGTGTACTTGGCGTAAGTTCAAAAATATCTACATACATAATTATCTTCTTTTTACCCTCTCCCTATTGCAGGAGAGGGTGGTTGATTACTTAGATGGCTCAGTATATGATACTGGCTCCCAAACATCATAAGCCGTCAGTAAAGCAGGAGCGATAACTGATGGAGCGAAGATGATTGAAACTACAACATCTGGAGCATTCAACTCGTAGTTAACACCTTCTACTTTGTTTTCCTTACTAGCCCAGCCATAAGGCTTTGCTGTAATCGTAGAGCCATCTTTCTTTTTAAAAGTCTTCTCGCTAGAGCAAGAAGCGAACAAACTTGCAACGACTAAGGCTGCCAAAATAATCTTTTTCATATTACTATTTATTTATATCCTATAAGGATGGTTAGTTACTAAAGTTCATCAAACTCTTTCTGAAATCTCTGTTTTGTTTCATTCAGAAGCTGCTTGAATTTAGTTTCAAATTTCATATCACGCAGTGATAGTACCCGAATAGCATCAGCAATTACACCACTGCTTGATTTTGGAGACATATTTAAGAGTTCATCTACTTTAGGAATTAAACTCTTGGCTAAGATATTTGCTCTTTCTAATTTTTCTGTATTCATATCTATCTATTTATATCCTTTATAGGATGATTAATCAATCTTCTTGATACTATCAATTTCCATATTCCATAGTACAAACTCTCTATTGGAGCGAGTGCCATCTTTCTTAGCAGGGTTGATTCTTACTTCAATCTCACCATTATAGCCACTGTAACCTTGTTTAGGGACGATGCTTGTAATCCAACAAACATCACATCTGGAGCAGCTAACTTTGTCACCAACCTTATATGGAAGGCTTTCTATGTAATCATTTACACGAGAACGAATCTCATCGTTAGCAGCATTGATAATGCCTAATAGGTTGTTAACTCTTACATTTAATTCTTCTTTCGTCATATCTTTAAATTTATGCCTCAAAGGCGGTTATGATTTAACTATATAAAGTTGTTCATAAATAGTAGATTTCACAACAATAGGTTCAGAACCTAAGTCGTTATCATCTATCTTGATGGCGATTTCCATATCACCTTCTTCATCGTAAACATCTTGAAGCTGTTGAATAAATTCACTTATAAGCATTTTATTATATTTTTATGCCCGAAGGCGTTAATCACCATATTTATATAATTCTTCTTCACCACTTGAATCATACCCACAACAAGGACATACCCACCCGTCAATTATAACGGACTTTTTACACTTAGGGCATAAGCCTCTTACTCTATTAAAGGACTCTAAAGCATATTGGCAAGCTTTCAAATACTCTAATTCGTCTTTGTCAGTTTGATTATCAATAAGTGCCTTATATTCATCCTTATCTAAAACTACAACTTCTAATGCCATAACTACACCTCCATTAATTGTTTTATAGCCATCAAAACAAAACACAAGCCTATTGCAAAAACAAGTAGCCATTCATGAGCAAACCATACATATCTGCAAATTCTTATGCCTACATACATAAATGCTATGCCTATAGCTATGAATATGATTGATAATGCTGCTAACATACCTACACCTCCATTTCTGAGTTAAGTCCTAGACCGAAGAGAAGGTGCTGGAGTTCGTGAATATACTTTATTGTAAAAAGCATGGTATTTTCATTTATGTAAGTGTATATACCATCTTCTGTAAATTCAAGTACTACATAATTTGCATTTTTTATCTTTAAAGCATACTTACCATTTATATACTTCCACCCATTCTTCTCTAGAATCTCAGGGGTGAGAGGAATCGGACGAATAGCATTATTACTAATAGAGTATGTTGTACTACTATCGTTTAACATGACTACCTTAACAAAGCCACCACTCAATGAAGATATTACTTTAAATATTTTATCTTTAGCAAATTGAAGTGCTGACTTCTTTACCATTACCAAATCTCCTGGAATGTATTCTAACTTATCCATACGCTTTACTTAACTTCTTTAAAAATTACATCCTTACCATCAGAACGCATATCCTTAAAACATTGATAAGGGCATCCTTCTTTGTCAGCAAAAAAACAACCTTCACATGAATCACCTTGCTCGACAACTTCAAGAGTAGTGGTTACTCTTTCTCCAACTTTAAACTCTTTCATACTAATTTCCTCCTAATTCAATATAAACTTTTTCCAACACTTCTAACGGATAGTCATTCAGATTGAGATTATGTATTCTATGAATGATAATTCGTTTACGGTATTCTAGTTTTATTTCCTTTATCTGCTCTTCATCTTTAGGAATTTCAATTCTACGAGATAAGATATAAGATTCTCCAGATTCAAATCCGTTAGACTTTCGGTATCTAATATTGTTTACAACGACCAAAGTTTTTGTTATTCTTTCAACAATAGCAATTCTTCTGTTGTCGTATTTGTCGTAAACAACAACCTCATCACCAGCAACCAAATCTTTAAGTTCTTTCATTGCTTCCTCCTTTCTTTTTAGGAACATACTCATCCAACTTTTCGTCAAACTCATAGCAGTCTGGGCAGTAGTGCTTATCACCTATTTCTGCCCATTCGCTTTCCATTGCTTGCTCTTTTGCAGTTCCTTCGTCCAACCAAGCCACAATGCCATTAAACTCATCAATAAATGGTTTCCCGCATCTGTCACAAACGACAGAGTACATAGTAACTGGTTTAATCATGATTGCCTCCTTCCTTACTATTTTTATCCAATACCTCTTTAATCTTGAAATATTGAGCCTTTACAAATTTTTCCATCTCTAACTTAGTTATTCTACCAATAACTGAAATAGACCCATCTCTTACAGATACTGAGAAATAATCAGTATTGATAAAACTAATGTTAACATCTATGCTTTCATCATTCATACCTAGTCCTCCATATCTTTATTCTTTGCCTAAAAGTTCTTCATTGCCTATGTAAGGAATGCACTCCATGAAGGCTGCACCGCCAACCATTATATGAGCACCTTCTTTATTCTTGTAGGCATACTGGAAGAGATTATATGCTTTCATGTCGTAGCAAGCTGTGCTTTTGCAGAGGACATAATCTAATGGCTTGAACTCAGGATAAGTCTTCTCAATTTCCAAGGTCTCCATGTTCAACTTGCCACCCAATATTTTCTCTATAGTGTTGATATAGGTCTGAGCAATATCACTTTTTTCAGTATCGAAATCTTGCGTCTTTACAAGACTACATGTATGAGTATAATTATATCCATGTTTAGTTGTCTCATAGTATAACTTACCTATAAAAGTTGTATATGTATCATCGTTAAACTTATCAAAGATAATATGTGAGTTATTGTCTTTATTGACTAACACATCACCCTTCTTCCAAAATTTGCGCCAGTCTCGCATTTCCTTTGATGGGAATAGCATTATTTCTGATTCTTTATAAGCTGTATATCTACCATTATAGAAAAAATCACTTAATGTGAAACGATGATGCAGTACACATATATTATTTCTTACACCTATATATGAAAAATATACATCACCATACAAAGGCGAATACAACTTTGTATTTACTGGCTTATCCTTAAGGATTTTCGCTATATTAATCTTTTCTTCCATATCACTTCACTCTTTTAAATTGAACATTCTTTTTGTCTTTTCGCTCGGTTGCGGCACAACAAATATCTTTGCAGATATTTTCATAAATATTGCTGCTTATCTCGTCAAAGAAGCAACCATTACATTCTTCTGTCTCGCTTTCAACCACCTTCAAGACGATTTCTGAGCCTATAGGTAAATCTTCCATAACTAATTTCTCATTATGTGACACTTAACAACCTTGTTGACCGCAAGAGGCTGCGATTTATTAAAATTCTCGATGATATTGCGTTCCATCTGCTCAGGGAAGATGGGTTTGGTGGGCTTTGGAATGTAGATGGTAGCTTGGATTTTGCTACCATCACTCAAAGTCATTAAGCGCCTTCTTGAAATCTGTTCTATTCCCAACATAATTTTGTCCTCCTAATATTTGCATCCGTGAAGATACGGACGTGATTCGTTATACTTCATTTTTAACTTGATGTACTCCATCAGGTCGATATTGTGATTGTGGGCGATTGCGAAAGTCCGCATAAGAATGTTCTGTAGATTTTTTGATACGAACCAATAGGATGATTCATTATCAACAAACGAACTAAACTTTCCATTTAACCGATATAAATCGGCTGCGATATTGCTCCTATGAATCTTGTTTTGAATCGTGTATTGAATCCTGCCAATTTCATATTCATCAGAAAGAACAGAATTGCTATTTATTTTAATAGGGCTTTTGCTGTTCATCCATCCTAAGAGGGATAAGATACGGATGGCAATATCTGCGAACTCGGATTCAACCGTTCCTTCAAGAGAGTTCTTGTAGGCGGTAGGAATATCTCTGCCCATCTGACTCTCGCTCTCATAGTCTTCAATACTTCCGTGGCGATTGTGTCGGTCTGCCTGAACAGCTTCTGCCATTTCCGTGATAATGAGCATCAATTCGGTTTCTATTTCTGTCCTCTCAGTATAGAAACCATGCTTGTCGGCATTCTTAAAAGCATCTTTTGCTAAGGATGCCAGTTCTTTCTGCGTTATAATTTTCATATTGTTCTTGATTTATTATTTTTTGATAGTGAATGCAATATCGTTGAGGGTGCGGCACCATTTTATCTTGCCTTCTTCACACAACTCGTTGATGGCTTGATATGGCTGGTGGCATCCTCGGTTGATGATTTCGGCTGTGAGGACGTGGGGCGGCACGATGTGGGCAGTTTCACGCTCTGCCTGAATCTCAGCGATGATGGCTAGGATTTTTTCTTTCTCTGTCTTCATTTGGCGAAGGTAAAAATGAGACGTGGGTGACTTCGGACTGGAACATTAATTGTTCACACATTCCGTTTAGGTCTTGTTGATACCACAAGCCATCGTGCATTGTCCCGATGATTGGTTTGCCTTTGTACCATAGTACCATGGTCTTGTCTGTAAACATGTCTTTGTGCGCTTTGCTTATACGCTTGCCTACCTTGATATATCCAAAAATTATTTTAGTAATTGCAAAAATTTCCATAAGCTAGAAGAGTGATAGCTGACCAGTCTTGTCGTGGTAGTGATTCCCTGAAGGGAAAATCAGTTCCTCGAATATGGCGGTCAGGCAGTTGGTTACTATTGAATTTCCTGCGAGGGCATATAGTTTGCTCTTGCAGATGATGAGTTGACCAGATTTCTCCTTGCTCAGGAGTTTGTCTATGTCAGCTTCGTGAACTCCCATCAGTCGGAAACAATCTCTTGGAGTGTACTTTCTGATTTGGATGGAGTATTTCTTTCCGTTGGGAGCGGTATGAATGATTTCTTTGTTCATGATGGTTACGAATGTCATGTTTGCTGTATCAATGGTTGTCTTGATGGTAGGGGAGATTCCTTGCAGTACTGCTTGGTTGTAGATGTCAAGAACCTGACCACCTACATCAGATTTCACCTTCCCCGATAGGAGCAGGGATTTCATTCTATTTCCTCCGGTTATCATATCTCTTTTACTATTAAGAATAGTGGGATGCAGTTACCTCCGTGACCCATAGCAGAATTGAGAGTAGGAGAGATTCCCTTGGTGGAGTAGACTCTGGTCTGCTGCTCTATTCTGCCTTTGATTTGGAGGTTTGCTAGCTTTATAATTTTGTCGCACATTCTTTTATTTTTAAGATAAATGTATTGTGTTCAAAGGAAGCTGTTGTGATGGTTGGTGATATTTTTGTTTTAATTAACCCACCTTTGAAACTTCCGTGTTTGTTTCTGAATATTATCATACTCTTTTTATGATAAGAACTCCACCTTTCGGATAATGAGCGGTGTCTATGAGGTTCATGATACTTATCATAGAGAAACTGGCTGTGACTGCTACAGAGCATCCATCAGCAGTTTTCGGTATTGCTATCTTCGGGGTAGAGTTTTTCGATTGATTCATTGATGTCTGCTTTTGTGAGATACTTTTCGAGAAGTGGCTGGGATAGGAAATATTCGGGAGATACACCATCTTCCAATATGTCCTCAACCGTTGTCTCTAGCTTGATAGGAGAAGGGAAGTGATACTCTGGGTTCGGCTCATCCTCTGTTCTGAGTATGGAGATAACGAAAATGCGCTCACGATTCTGAGGGATTCCGTAATCTTTGGCATTCAGTACCTTGTAGAAGGAGGTATAACCGAAGGAGTCAAGGTCTTTGACGTACTGGAAGAAGTACTTCCTCATTGACTTTGAGAGAAGACCTTTTACGTTCTCTAGCATCACATACTTTGGTTTCTTGACTGCCAGCATTCTTTTCTCCTGAAAGATAAGGGATGAGCGTGTGCCGCTGCCTTCCTCTGCTCCTTGGCGAAGTCCTGCATTGGAGAAATCTTGGCATGGTGAAGACCATGATATGAAGTCGAAGTCGGGAACCTCATTCCAGTCTATCCTTGTCACGTCTCCATAGTTAGGTATATCTCTTCCGTGTAGGAGTCCGTAGGCTTGGATGGCTGATGGTTCTATCTCTGAGTAGCCCACTACCTTGAAGTCGAACTCAGGATGCTTATCTTTGAGGTACTTGAAGGCTAGGCTCTGACTGCCATAGCCAGCGAATGCCTCAAAGACTCTGAGAGGATGCTGTTTGTTGTACTTACTGATTGCTATCATTTTGGTAAACAGATTTGTGGTTTATGGATTCCATTGGATGCCCAAGCGTTCCAAGGTTCCATTTGCTTGGTATATCTCCAACTGCTTTCGGCATAGGCTATGAGGATTCTTTTGCAGAAGCTCTATCATACCTATGATGCGTGTCTTGAAAACGTTGTCCTTATCCGCATTTGTTACGTTCTGTTCAGCCTTCGTCTTTGCGATGAGTTGGCTGATTTCGGAAGGATTCTCGTTAACGGATGCTGGCGGTGGTGTTGCTCCGATGATTTCATCTTCCCATCCTCGCTGGTTAAGGAAGGTTTGGAAGTTCTTTCTGTACTGCTTGTCGGGCTGTGAGATTACATAGAGAGGAATATACTCTATAGCTGCCTTGCGGTCTTTCAGGCTCATGGAGTTCCACTTCTTTTCGAGTTTGGCTTTGCAGCCTACTTTCTTGTCGTACAAGTTCCATGCTCGCTCAAAGGTATATTCGTCTTTGACTTCCTTTGGTGGAGCAGTTACCTTATAGCCTTTGGATTCAAGAATAGCAATAATCTTTTGTGTAATATATTCATCTGCTTTTTCCTGATATTCTACTAAGAATTGTTCTATAATAGATGGTTCCTCTCTAAAAAAACTATTATCAAATTTAACATAATTCATAGTTCACCATTTAAATAATTGTCGATTGCTTGGATAAATTCATCTATAGAGCGGACAATGATGTACTTGCCACCATGTCGTTCTACTTCATGCTGGAATACCTTCTGTTCGGGTTCCTGCCTACCTTTCGGTGTTTTATTTTCGATGCAGAGGAAACCGTACTGGGAGGTGCGCTTCAGGAGCAGCATATCAGATACTCCTGCCTTCATACCTTCTTCTTTGAGCCATGCAGCTTGTCGGGAGGTTCGCTTGCCACCATTTGGAACGGCAAATAAGACACCTTCAAGGTCAGGATATACCCCACGGATATACCTGACCTCTGCGGCTTGCAAGTTGTGCTCATCGTATGATGAACGCTTGCGTATCTTCTTGCCTTCCTGTTCTAGCTTTGCTTTGATTTCAGCGTAACTTGCCATTACCAATCAGTTGAGAAAAGGTCGTTAAGAGATTCTTCACCCATCAAGCGGATGGCTTCATTAGCAAGTTCTTCATTCTTGAAGTAAACACTTCCTTTGTTCAATGTCTTAGTGTACAATGCGACAAAAGTATCACCATCTTTGCAGATATTCCAGTTTTCATGGTCTCCATAGAAATCTGGCTTCCAATCACCATTGAGAAACTTAGCGATGTTCATCAGCTTGTTGTAGGCATCCAAACGTTTTACCTGTTCAAGAGTGGTGCATTTAACTGATTTTTTGTATGCAATCATGTCCGAGAAGAGTTTTTTGCAAATATCATCATAAGTGATAGGCTCGCCTTCCTTATCATCAGGAGTTTTTGCGTCTCCTTCAATCTTCTGACAAACCATCAACTTTCCTTCCTCATTGAAGAAGAACTGGAGATTATCAGGGATTGGGTACTCTACTGCCGAACCATCAGCAGGAATGCGCAACTTAGATAAAGTTGCCTTTCCGTTATTGATGTTGGTAACGTCCTGATTACTGATGCCTTCTGCATGAATAGCAGGAGTCTCTTCCTCGGCATTCTCAGCCATCTTCTTGGCAATCATGTCTACACCTTTGCCAACGATTGCTCCGAAAAGCATCTGTGCAAATGGTGGTAACTCTGGGGTGTTGTTGCGCTGACGATTACGTCTGTTGTTGCGCTTGTCGTTTCTACGTGTCATATCAACTATAATTTTGTAAAATGTTATTAAACTCGTCTTCTGTAACACCATCTGCATAGAGTATCGTGAGGATGGTGTCTAAGACTCTACTATATACTTCATTGAAGGCTGGCTCATCCATCTTGGCGAAGGAGATAGACTTGGCTCTCTCCAAGAACTTCTGTCCGTTGAGGTCGTAAAGCGGTTCGCTGAATCCTGATGTTATCAGCAGTTGCTCACGGAATGTGTCTATAGAACGTAGGTTTGTGCGCTGCTGCTCTGTGAGACAATCCCATGCTGCTCTGATAAGGGAGAAGAACTTGCGGTGAAACTTAATGTTCCTTGGTCGAACTATGTTCGCCTTGACGATGGAACCAACCTTTATCTTTTTCATTTCCTCGTAATCATCATCCGTGTAGGGGCGAAGACCAGTGGAGGTTCTTACTAGATGGATTTCCATACCTTATATATTATTGGTTTGGGGCTGGGAAGGGAAGACCCTGCTGTTGACCACCTGCATATTGAGCGTTCTGCTGAATAGGTTGACCGCTTGCGTTAACCTGAGGGGGAAACTGCTGTTGCTGGCTCAGAGGTATAGGCTGTTGCTGTGGTTGGTAATATCCACCAACTGGCTGAGGTGCTGAGCCAACCTGACTCTGGACAACCTGACCTTGCTGCTGACCATTTGGTCGTTCCACCTTCCAGCAGTCCAACTGATTGAACCAACGTCCTTCCTTAGACTGGCGTGCCTTCAATCCGATGTGGGCGGTGATGATTTCTCCTAACTGAATGTTGAACTGCTGCAACTTGTCTGAGCCATATACCGAGATAACGGCTCTTGAAGGGTACTGCTCGTTCAACTCTTCGATAGTGTACTCACAAGAACTCCATCGAGTTCCGTTTTGGGAAGTTCCCATCTGAACTTGCCCTGCTGCAATAATTTTACCAGTAAATTTAACGTTCATATCTATACTTAATTAAGTTTGATTCTTATTGATGGCTTGGTGGTCGTTTCCTTTAGATAGTACTCGTAGTGGTCAGGCTCCGTGTCCTTGAACAGCTTCGTGTCGAAGGTCTTCTTGGTGGTAGCTGCCACATAAGAGTAGGAGGCGAACTGAGTCTTGACGGATTTCTGCTTGTTGTCTTCCATCATCTTCATTATCTTTTCCTTCAACTCATCCTGCTTAATCTTCAGGGCATCCACACGAGCGGTTATTAATCTGAACTCCTGCTCTAGTGCCGAAAACTGCTCAGGAATTTCCACCTTATACTGATACTCTGCATCATCTGCAAGATAAGCAGCGATTAAATCGTCAATCTGATAATCAGCTACCCTTGGGAGTGGCTGGAACTTGCTCTGTCCGTTCTTGAACCACATGCAGACTATCTCCTTCACCTTCAAGTCAGGATTCTGCTCTTCGAACCATTTTGCGTAGATGGATAACTGGAGCGATACGTTGTCGTAGTGAAGGGTGGCGGTGGTCTTGTAGTCTACCAGATAGATGTTGCCTTCGCTGTCGGCAAAGATTCCATCAATGGCAGATGCGAAGTTCTCACCATCTGTAACAAGATACTCGGATGCTACATAGTGTAAATCGTATGCGACTAACATACTATGGAAGGCTTGAAGCTCTTCCGTAGGATTCGGGTACTGCTTGATGTCGGCATCGAAGATAGAGCAGAAGGTTTCAAACGTGTTGTGGATAAGACCTCCTCGCTCTGCTGCCTTCTTCAATACAAACTCTGGAATATTCTTATAGGTGTCGGGGAAGGCTTTCTTGATGAGCGTTCCCGTTACTCCTTTCAGTTCCTTCTTGCCGATAAAGTACTGATGAGATTCCTCAATGAATGTGACTCTTGGCACATTCAAAGTGATTTTCTTTGTTTCTGCTGTCATATTATTGTATACCTAATTGTTTCTTCTTGGCTGATACTGCTTGCATGAACTGAGTGTTAGAGCAGAGCGGCTGGTAATGCTGAATTACCCACAACAGATTGTCTTTGCTAACACATCTGCTCAGGTAAGCCAATCCTTCGTTCAGGTCGTTTGGGTTGTACTGAGGGAATGCTGTCTGCTGGGCGGCTGGCTGCTGAGTCTGTGTCTGTTGCTGCGCTTCCTGATGCTGCCCATCATTGGCGGTATCAGAATCAGCATTATCATCAATGGCAAAGAGACCATTGAGAGCATACTTTCGGGCATAGGAGGATGATGCTCCAGTAATCTGACTGCCATCCATACCCTTTTTGGTTTCTTCTTCTCTAGCCCAGCCAGTAGTTGTTTCAAACTCGCCCTTCTCGTTCTTGATAGTGGCGGTTGCCTTAACATAAATGCGGTTGCCTACCATCACAATATCATCTGTAATGGTTAGCGTGCATTTCTGCTTGTTGAGTAAAGGCTTGACAGCTTCTAAGATGTCCTCAGCCTTGCGATACTTGTAGCCACCGAATTTGTTGAACTGACTCTTCGGGGCTTTCAGTTCTGACTGAATTGCGATAAGTTCTTTCATATCTTATATGTAAGTTGTTATTGATATTTCCATTCATAGCGGCTGCATTTGTAGCCACCATCTGGGTTCTTATTCGGGTTGTCACATATTGTCAAGAATATACAATCGTGACAACTATTTGCTTTATATCTCATATTGTATGGTTTAAATGTTCAAATTAAAAACCCCACGATTCTCACGAATGGTGGGGCGAGAGTTTTTTATTTTTGTTTAACCTGAGCGGTCGCTACCGCATCGAAATGTAATCTGTATGAAATTTACTAATATGTCAATATTTGCAATTTCCTTTAGAAAAGGAGGGGCAGTAAAATGAATATGATTAAAACTGCCACCTCCGTGGAGCGACATCTATACAATCTTGGCGGATGGTGAATCGCTCCTTGGTTCCCTTCTGCATTTATGGAGGCTTAGGACTCCCAGCACTAGTAATCGCACATATTGTGATATATCTGATTTCTATAAAATAACCAATTATAACTATTGAACCGAATAGAAAGAAAGCGTGCTGGCTGCATTAGAACCGATTTGTAGTTGTGCGCTCCTACCTTTAGATGCTACCTTATTATATAAGGGTCACGGCATCTGGTCTGCATCTTCACAAGTGAACTCCAAGTTTTTCCAAATTCCACCTATCAGGTGTATGTACTCGCTTGCCACTTCCACGTCTAAGCACCATCTGTGGTTAATGATGCTCCTTTTGGGTACGTGTACCTCTCTAGGAAGGTTTATCCTATCCGATATAAAGCCTTGGAATCGGGCTATATGGGGCGCAAGGTGGGACTCGAACCCACGACCTCGAAGGGGGAAGAACCTTCATACTCTACCAACTGAGTTACTTGCGCTGGGTAAAAACTTAAAACATGTAAAATTATAACGACAAAGTTATAGTGGAGACTGGGAGTAGCAAACTCCAAAAAACCTCTGCTGTTTTCAATGACTGAAATATTATAAGACTTAACACACTAATAACTTAATACTTAACTATTCTTGTGAGGTTCAATCTCCATATATCTTACTTGCCTACTTCCTTGAAGTAGGAGTGAATTTCCTTAACGGCAACAGCGAAAGCGATTACGCTGGCTACCAACATTACATCTGCTATCATAAGTTTATCTGTTTAATGGGTAAAACAATAGGCTGCTGCCTCTGATTTCAACTCTGCCATGCTCTTTCTGCGATTCTGAGTCATCCACTCTTCCAACTCGCTCTTTTTAAAGTAGAGTCGGTTGACGTTTGGTTTATAGCAAGGAATGATGCGGTTCCTGACGTTCTCTCTCACTCCTCTAACCGTCATACCAAGAATGATTGCAGCTTCATTAATGTTGAGCACATTCTTTGCAGCTATGAGCGAATACTGCTCTATGCGGTCTAGCTGCTCCTTAATTTCTTTGTCTATCATATCAGTTGAATTTGATGGTTTGTTGACTGGCACTAGCTGCCTTGGCTGGCTCTGTTCTACCAGTGCCCTTATCGCTGGGAGTGTTCTCCTGCTCTATCAAGGGGAGAATGCCCTTCGCTTTGAGTGATTCATATAGGAAGATTCTTCCTTTCGTTGTCCACTCGGTGTTGTACTTCACATCGTGCCGACCATCACTCCTTAATATGTCTACTGCTCTGCTGTGAACATATCCACCTTCTAAGAACTGGGCAAACAATATCCATTGACCTCTTACCTTGTGTTGGATTCTCATAGACTCCAACTCCTTATTTAACCTCATGGCACTCATTCCGTAGTCCTGAGCAATCTGAGTAACGGTCATGGTGGCATTACTCTGCAAGATTTTGTCGTAGTAGCTAACCTTTGGCAGCATTTCGGTAATCTTGTTGCCGAGTTCCATGTTCGTCTTGCTGATAGTGACGATTTGTTCCTGCTGCTTCTTATTTTCCAAAGCTAGCTGCTGTTTCTCCTCCTCAGCCTTGACCAGAGATTTGAGAGCTTCGAGATAGTTCTGAGGGACGGATGGATTGGATTGCTCAATCTGTCTCTTCATAGCGTTGAAGGCTTCGATGTATTTCAGTTTGAACTCCATCGCTTTCTTGCCATTGAATCCCATCGCCAGCAGAGTGAAACCATCTTGGTTCATAATGAACATAGGATAACTCTGTTTGTTCTGCTCATTGACGTATGTCGTTTCTTCAAACATCGGGGTCTCGTCGTTTTTAACGATACCCCCTTGAAGTATCTTCCTTATCGCTTTGAGAACATTATCATGAGGTTTCTCAAAGACCTCAGCAACCAGTTTGCTATTTGTTAGAGGTTGGTTGCTTTCACCTCTGTAAACGATTTCATTCATAGGATTCCTCCATTTTTAAAATCGGGCGGTAGTGTATGAAACAGAAAGTGACAAATTTTCATTTTATACATTATTATATCTACCATTGCCCGATTGTAGTTTTTATTTTGTACCTTTGCAGGTGACAAATTTTTATTTTAACTTAATTCAATTTCGTATGAAACAGAAAATCGTACATTTACATTCTAAAGTAAACGAGAATGGTACTCTCGTAGACTTCAATCTTGATGAAGAAATCGAGAAGTTGGAAAGCGACAACTATGTTGTTAAGCAAATCACTTCATCTTCTTCATGTCAGTATTATCCAAACAAGCCAACAGAAACATTTGTTCATGTTTTCTTACTTGTGGAAAATAACCTCGAAGCTCTTTAGTTTCTCGATGTCAACAGAGTCGTATCTTTGGTAAAAACCACATAAGTGAACTCTGTAACTCCATTCTATTATTGGCGAGTTATATACCCAGTTGAAGCATTCTTCAAAGTTGGTACATGATTCGCCAAGAATATAGAACATCTTTATCCTCAGCCACGTTCTGAATAATCTCTTAATCATATTCACCTCCTTCCTAGTAGAACACTACCTTGTCTGCCTTAACACCTCCGAACTCATTCAGGGCATCATTCCTGATGTCTTCGGCTTGCTTGCTCTGACTTCTAAAACCTAGAGCGTTGTAGATGGTTTCCCTTCGGCAACCATATCGCTCAGCAAGTTTTTTTCGTCCTTCAAGCGAAACTTTGATAATTTTTATCTTTTTTACTTGCATATCTTAATTTTTTATTGTACTTTTGCTTCTAATAATTAAGCAACTTGTTGTTTACGAGTGCAAAGGTAAGCAAATCCGCCTAACTAACCAAATATTTTGGGAAAAAGTTATCCCGATTTGCATAGTTTAAGTATAGTATAAAAATGTAAAATGTATGGAAATAACTGTGTATCAAAGAATTAAAGCGTATATTGATGATAATCGTATATCATTGAACGCCTTGGCAAAAACGCTTAATATGAATCAATCTACGGTTCTTAGACAAGTTAAAGGTGAGCAGACGTTGTCTTCCACGTTGGTAGAGAACTTCCTAAAAGCCTACCCAGATGTGTCTGCTGAATGGTTGATGCGTGGTGTTGAGCCAATAGAAGTAGGCGAAACTGCCGAATATGTTGCAGAAAAGACTAGTGTAGATTATGCTGCTGATGCTATTCATCCTAAAGAATCAGATTCTGATGATTCTGTCTGGAAGGCAAAGTACGAGGAACTGGAGAAACGCTATGACCAGCTACTATCTATCTTAGGCGGTGGCATGCGACAAGCAAATGTCGGATAATTAAAATGTGGTAGGTATGAAAAGATTATTTTTATCTGCATTTATGTTTCTTTGTACATATATATTATATGCACAGAGTTCTATTTGCGGTGTTCCTTTCGGGCAGTCTTATAATGTAGCAAAAACACACTTGTTTAATAAGTATGGAGAACCTGAAATAGATGATAAAAATGAAATATGGTATTTCGAAAGGGATTATGCTGATATTCCTTTTGAGTTTATATCTTTTAAATTTCAATCTGATGGTTACTTGACTTATTTTAATGAGTGTGTAATGGGAAGACGTTTCGAAGATTTATCTTTGGCAAAGAATTTTAGATATAAAATTATAAAAAAGTTAAAGAGTAAATACGAGAACACAATTGTGTATAAGGATGATAATGGGTTTATTGCTGCTTATGGTGGCGAATCACCTATAAATTCAGATGAATATGGATTTAGTGTTTTCGTTGTTCATAGCGGTAAAACATATACCGTTTTCTTAGATTATGGTCCATATAATTATGTAAATGAAGAATTATGAAACATATAGTATTACTTTTAGCCATCATCCTTATGGCATCATGCAGCAGTTCTTCCAAGAAGTCTGCTGATGTAGAACCTGAGAAGAAGGTGTCTGCCGTAAAGTCGGCTGACTCTGGTGGTAATGTATTTATCTGTACTGGCGGTTCGTCCAAGCGTTACCATTGCGACCGAGACTGCAAAGGTCTCTCTCGCTGCTCAGGAGAAATAGAAGAGGTAAGTGAAGAGGAAGCTGAGGATATGGGCAGAACTCCTTGCAAGATATGTTATTAATTTAAATGTGTGAGATATGAAGAGAATTTTATGTTTTATAATGTTTGTCTTGCTGCTGGTATCATGTAGCAAGGATTCTAGTGAGGAAGTTGGGATGACTTCAAACTACATTGAGATTGCTGGAGTTAGACATGAGATTGATAAATTTGCGATTGAAAACGAAACAGATTTTCGTATAGGCTCCAAGAAGGATGGAACTTATATTTCTTTCGGTTATACTTGGTATAAAGTTCCGATTGACGAAAAGATATATTTCGTTGAGACAGACGAGTATTTGGAGTATTTTGAGTTAGTTGATAACTACAGAAAATGCAACTTAACAGATGGCTCTTCTGATAGTTTTTACTTAATCAAGAAGAATGGTGATAAGTATATCGTTGATATATATATAGGTTCGTCTAAATATAAGACGGTTGTACATTATGAAGGAAAAATGATATAAAGAAAAGGCATCGAGAAAATGTGTTACTAATATAATTATGAGATATGAAAAAGATTTTGTTTTTGCTGGCGATTCTTGTTGCGTTGGTATCTTGCAGCAAGGATTCTTATGACGAATTGTCTGCTAACTATATAGAGGTAAATGGAAACCGCCTGCAAGTTAACTATTTAAATATATATGGTGGGTATTTCGCAATAGGCTCGTATGAGAATAATCACATCAATGCCATAGGTGTACATTATAAAGATTCATTTAGCGATATTGACTATAATAAAAAAGTGTATTTCTCGGATGCGATTGATTGTATTGAATTTGTAGATGTGATAAAAGAAAACATGTCTTATCAGTATCAAAATCTAAAAGAGTTTTCAAGTGATAGCTATTATTGTATTGAGAAAGAGGACAATGGCATGTATCGTGTTGATGTAAATATCAAAACCTCTCAACATTCATTAAAGATTAAATATCTTGGTAAAAGAGATAACTAGGAAAAATAATTTTCATAACTAGAAAAAAATATTTTCCCAACTAGAAAAATAAAATTATGCCAAAAGAAATTATTTACGTGTTTGTAGCATTCATAGCGATAGCTGCAATTTATTTTATGTATAGCTCTTTGAGAGTTAACAGAAAAGAAGGTGAAACTTCAAGTGTTAAGGATGATAGCAAGAAGGTAGCCAAGATGGTGTTTAGATATGTTTCCATTGCGATTGCCTTTGTTGCCTGTATGGTTGTGTTGGTTGTCATTGAATCCCAGTTTGTAGAGCCTAATAAAGGCTTTATCTGTGGTGACTTTGCTGTATCTGCTATGGTTGCTGCCTTTGTTGGTAGCTTTCTGAAAAAGAAACTTGGTTTGTAGTCTTTGTAAAGTTTGCAGCAAACATTGCAAACCTTGCAGAGACTAAGAGTTGGTACGGAGAGTGTACGGAGTTGGTACGGAGCGGGTCTAGTTCTTGTCGAAGTACTTATCAATGAGATTCATCGCTTTATCCTTCTTCTTATCTATAATCTTTGCGTAAATCTCGGTGGTGGAAATTCGGGAATGTCCCAGCAGCTTGCTCGTTGTGTAGATGTCTGCACCAAGAGTCAGCATCATGGTAGCGAAAGTATGCCTAGCTGTATGGAAGGAAATCTGCTTGGTTATACCTACGATTCTGCCCACTTTCTGATTTGGTTGTTGAGGTTCGGTCTGCATACCAGTCCTTGGAAAACAAGGCTACCAGTCCGCTCAGACAGCCAGCTAACGGCTTCCCTTGATAGTGAATAGGTGATGATGCGCTGGGTCTTCTGCATCTTCTTGACAATCTTAAATAAGAATTAAGTTCCCGTTTGGGAATAATATATTTGGGTAACTTTGGTTGCTTTTGTTAAAAGCATCTTCTTCATGGTTGGTGAAGGAGGTGCTTTTTTATTTTTATTAGTTACTTTTTCCCAAGATTCCCACGATTTTTCCCAACGTTGGGAAAAAATGAGGGATTTTTGGGGGGAAAGAGGTATGATATTCCCTTTTTCTTTACATTTTAACCCTCTTTTTCTTCTTCTTTTAATTTTTTCCCAAGAAATGCCCGATTTTTCCCAAAAACGTGGGTTTTTCGGGGGAGTTGTGGGAAAGGGATTGTTTTGCCTTTGTTTTCGCAGTACTTTTGCATCGTCGAAGAAACAAGACAACGCTGAAATGGTTTGGTGCTCTTGAAACCTCTTCGTACAATTATATAATATGTATACTCAGATTATGAGAGTGGTGCAGCAGGGCGAGACCTTCGCTGTGCAGAGTCAGAAAAGTGAGAACGGACAGATGATGAAATGCAACATCGTTCTCCAGGAGATGGGCGGCAAGTATGAGAACCAGTATGCTGCGGCAATGTTGGGCAATATGGCGCAATGTAAGTATGCTCCGGGCGAGCTGGTGGCTGTTACGCTCCGCTTTACTACCCATGAGCACAATGGTCAGGTTTATCAGGATATTCTGGTTACGGACATTGAAAAGGTAAAAGGGTAAAAAGGCTTTTTAAAGGTAAAAAGGTAAAAGGGTAAAAAGGTAAAAAGAACCTTAACCCTTTGCTACCACGTTACCATAAATGGTAAAAAGTTAAACTGAGTTGAAACAGAGGAGGATTTTCCATGGTAAAGCGCGCAACAATCCGGATGTTTCTTCTCCTAAAATTCAATTCAGATTATGGTTAAGAAAGTAAACAAGGTTCAGAACAATGCTCAGAATAATGTTCAGAACCAGCAGGTGAATAATAATGACTGCCAGCATGTGCAGTTGGGTGGAATGGCTTACTATGATGCTAAGCAGTATTTCCTCTTCAGTCCCCAGGAATCGGGGGTGAATAAGGTTCCTCGATTCCGTTCGATGGGCGTGGCTCAGCAAATGCCTGACGGAACGTTTGATTTCGTAGTGCAGCACCGCCTCAGAACTCAGTCGGAACTGATTAAGAAACTGGCGCATGGTCGTGTGAGCAAGACCAAGGACGGTGCTGTTCAGCTTACCTTGAAGGTGTTCTGCCATGAGGGAATCAACATTGCCCGAACGCTGGCTGTTGAGGCTGAAGAAGGGGCTGAGGCGGTAGTGGATTACCAACTGAAACATTAGGATTTTGTATTCAACTTAAAACGATAAGTAGAAACAGATAGATGAGTTGTTATTTAATTAAGGTGGAGAATGGGCACAAGGTTGCCCGCT
>ERZ1027238.29-NODE-29-length-46596-cov-8.326723_pt1 | contig 46596 bp, 37 predicted proteins | sample MGYA00519477_ERZ1027238 | MGnify/ENA primary metagenome ERZ1027238 (study PRJEB26926, sample SAMN06164638) | human gut metagenome | biome: ENVO:00009003; feature: ENVO:2100002; material: ENVO:00002003 | host: Homo sapiens | place: USA | collected 2012 ...
GCGTCAGATGTGTATAAGAGACAGTCTACATCCTGGCTTCCTGCATGTTCGGTCTGGCAGGCTGCCTGCTGGCTGCAAAGTCCGGCGGCGCATCCGTCAACACCGCACAGGGCTATGAGCTGGACGCCATCGCAGCCTGCACCATCGGCGGTGTTTCCACCACCGGCGGCGTCGGCACCGTGCCCGGCGTTCTGGTCGGCGTTCTGGTCTTTGAGCTGATGAAGGTCGCTCTGCAGTTCATGAACGTCAACTCCTCCTACACCTACATCGTTCAGGGCCTTGTCATTATCGTGGCTGTCGCCATTGATATCCGCAAGTATCTGGCTAAGAAGTAATCTCCTCATCATCCCCCTTTGCACCCGCAGTCTTTGCACTGCGGGTGCTTTTTTTGTCCACATTTTTGTGGTATCATAAGGAAAACATCTTATGCTTACAGGAGGGACTTTCCATGGCACAGCTCACCCCGGATACCCAGACCGAGCTTGAACGCCGCGAGGCCGCACTGGCCGCCCGCGAGGCAGAACTTGCCCGCCAGCAGGCTGAATTGCAGGCGCAGAAGGCCGATTTTGAGCAGGGCAAAAAGCGCCTGCTGGACAACGGCAACAAGGATTTTGTAAACCCCAAGGAAAAGCTTTACGATAAATTTCCGCTCACGGTGCACCAGATGGACATCATCATCGGCGTGCTGTTCGCCCTGATTGCTCTTTTTCTTGTGCTGGGCGTGACCCACACCAGCTTTTTCGGCCTGTTCGGCGGCTGAGCCGCAGGTGTATCCTCTGTGAAAAACATCCCGTAAAGGAGAATAAAAATGGCACACTATCCCGGTTATACCGTCCTGCGCACCGAGGACTGCCCCGAGCAGCACGGTACTTTGACCCTGCTCACCCATGACGTCAGCGGCGCAGCCGTGCTGCTGGTGGAGAACGAGGACGTCAATAAGGCCTTTGGCATCGGCTTCGGCACCTTCCCCTCCGATGACACCGGCGTGTTCCACATTCTGGAGCACTCCGTGCTGGCGGGCAGCGAAAAATACCCGGTCAGTTCCCCCTTTGTGCAGCTGCTCAAAAGCAGCATGGCTTCCTTCCTCAACGCAATGACCTTCCCGGACAAAACGGTCTACCCCTTTGCCACCCCCAACGAGACCGATTTCTGCAACCTGATGGATGTCTACCTGAACGCGGTGTTCTGCCCGCTGGCTATGGTGGACTCTGCCGTGTTCGAGCAGGAGGGCTGGCACCGGGACGCGGACGGCACGGTCAGCGGTGTGGTCTACAATGAAATGCAGGGTGCACTGGCTTCCCCGGATGCTCAGCTGCAAAACGCCCTGCAACGGGCGATGTTCCCGGATACCGCCTACGGCTTTGTGTCCGGCGGCGACCCGGTGTCCATCCCCGCCCTGACCTATGAGAAATACCAGCGGGTGTACCGCCGCCATTACAGCGCCGACAACTGCTGCATCACCCTGTACGGCAAGATGGACATGGCCGATAAGCTGGCGCGGCTGGATAAGGACTACCTGTCCAAGATGCCCAAGGCCGCTGCCCGTCCCCGCCTGACCATGCAGGACGAGCAGCCCGGCGCATTCGTGGAGCTGCCCTACTACACCGACCAACCCAAGCCGGACGAGGTGCAGTGCGCACTGGCATGGTACACCGGCGCATTTGCCGACCGTGAGCGGCAGCTGGGTGTGGAGATTTTGCTGGGTGCACTGCTGAGCACCAACAGCTCCCCCCTCAAGGCCGCGCTGCTGGCCGAGCAGCTGGGCGCAGATATCGACATCGGCTTTGACGACAGCACCCTGCAGCCCACCTTGGAGCTGCTGCTGCGCGGCGCTACGGTGGATTCTGCCCGCAAATTTGCCCCCGCTGTACGCAAGGCTGTGGACGAGCTGCTAAAGACCGGCATCCCCCACGACCTGCTGCTGGCCGCTTTGAACGAGGCCGAGTTTGCCTCGCTGGAGCGCCCGGGCAGCCTGCCGGACGGCGTGCTGGACGCCATCAACGCCGCCACCGGCTGGCTGCACACCGGCGATGCCGCCCTGCTGCTGCACACGGACAAGCTCTTTGCCGCCCTGCGCAGCAAACTGGAGGAGGGCTGGTTCGACACCCTGCTGCGGGAGCTGTTTGCCCCCGCCCCGGTGCAGGTGCTGCAAATTCCCACTGCACCCAAGACCGAGGAAGCCGCCGTCCCGGCACGCACCGATGGCAAGCTGGTGCTGGAGCACCCCCTCACCGCCGCCGACCTTGGCGCGGGCGATGCCACCCCGCAGGGCAGCGCCGAGCAGCTGGCCGGTGCCACCCTGCTGCGCCACCCCTCTGCCGGCAGCCTGTACCTGAATTTCTACTATGACCTTGGCACTGTCACCCCGGAGGAGCTGCAATACCTGAACCTGCTCACCGATGTGCTGGACGAGCTGGACACCCCCACCCATACCGCCCAGCAGCTGAATACCCTGCGCAGCACATGGCTGGGCGACAGCCGCGCCCAGCTGGATCTCTGGACCGGGCGGCAGGAGGGCGCTCCCTGCCACGCAAAACTCACCCTCTGCCTGAGCCTGCTGGAACGCAGCCTGGAAAAGGCGGTGGAGATCGGCGGCGAGTGGCTGTACGATACCGTCCTTACCGGCGCTGCCGCCGAAGCCGCCTATGCCCGGGTGGTCAGCCAGCTGAAATTGCGCATGGAGCAGCTGTTTATCCAGCAGGGCAATGAGTTTGCCTCCACCCGCGCCCGCGCCCATTATTATGTAGAAGGCGCTGCGGACGAAGCCTGCACCGGCGTGAGCTACTACCACTTCCTGTGCAATCTGCTGGAAAAGGCCGACTGGTCCGCACTGGGCGCAAAGCTGGATGCTGTGCGCTGCCGGGTGCTGCAAAACGCCGCCCTGACCGTCAGCCTGCACGGCACCGAGGACGCACTGGAAAAGCTGCGCACCCTGCTGCCGGAAAGCCGCTTTGCCGCCGCCCGGCGCACCCCGGCGCAGCCCTACACCCAGCCCCTGACACCCCCGGTGAACGAAGCCTTTATCATTGACGGCGGCGTGAACTACGATGTGCTGGCTTGGCCCATGCCCCGGGACAGCCGCCGCCGGGTGCTGGCACGGGTGATGAGCTACGAATACCTGTGGCACACCATCCGGGAGGTGGGCGGTGCCTACGGCACAGGAATGCTCTGCGCCGACGGCATCGAGTTTTTGTACACCTACCGGGACCCCCACCTGCGGGAAAGCTACGAGATCTTTGCAAATGCCCCTGCCGCCCTTGCCGCCCGGGACTACACCGCCCGGGATCTGGATGAATTCATCGTGGGCACCGCCGCCAAGCTGGACACACCCCGCAAGGCACGCGCCGCTGCCCGAGAGCTGGACCGCCGGTACTTCTGCGGCATCACGGACGAGATGCTCGCCGCCGACCGCAAGGCACTGTGCAGCGTGGCCGCCGCCCTGCTCAAAGCACAGGCCGCCGCCCTGTCTGACGTGCTGTCCGGCGGCGTGCGGGTGGCCTTTGGCAGCAAAGACGCCGTGGAAGCCGCAAAGGATCTGTTCGACCGGGTAGAGACACTGTAAGCGCCGGTCATTTGTAAAAAATATTTTATTTGTAGTTCCGAAACACCCGCAGGGTGTTTCGGAACTACTTTTTTCCCACACACACTTTTTCTGCACAAGGTGCCTGCATTCCGTCCAAATTACTAAAATATGTCAGATTTTTTGGTAGATAAGTCATACTTATTTAAGAAAATTTGAACAAATTGCGAAATTTGTGTGTTTCTGGTGTGGACAAAAACGTTTTCAGCTGATAGAATGGGAGCTGTTCTTTCTCCGCCGTCCGCAACCGGCGGAGTGTTTTATTGGAAGCAGGAGGTTTCTCATGTTAGAAAAATTCTTTCACCTGAAAGAAAACCACACCGATGTAAAGACCGAGATCATGGCCGGTATCACCACCTTCATGACCATGGCTTACATCCTTGCCGTCAACCCCAACATCCTGTCCGCAGCGGGCATGGATTCCAAGGCTGTGCTGATCGCCACCGCGCTGGCATCCTTTATTGCCACCGCACTGATGGCTGTGCTGGCCAACTACCCCTTTGCCCTGGCTCCCGGCATGGGCCTGAACGCCTACTTTGCCTACACGGTCGTGCTGACCATGGGTTACAGCTGGCAGCTGGCTCTGATGGCCGTCTTTGTTGAGGGCGTCATCTTCATTGCACTGTCCCTGACCAATGTGCGCGAGGGCATCTTCAACGCCATTCCCATGACCCTGAAGAGCGCCGTCAGCGTGGGCATCGGCCTGTTCGTGGCCTTTGTCGGCCTGCAGAACGCCAAGCTGATCGTCAACAGCGATTCCACGCTGGTCACCTACCAGCACTTCAAGGGCGCAACCTTCCACAGCGTGGGCGTGGGCGCTATTCTGGCTCTGCTGGGCGTGGTCATCACCGCCATCCTGCTGGTCAAAAAGGTCAAGGGCGGCATCCTGTACGGCATCCTGATCACCTGGCTGCTGGGTATCGTGTGCGAGCTGACCGGTATCTACGTCCCCGATGTGGATGCCGGCATGTACTCCGTCATCCCCACCGCCTTTGTCAGCTTCGACTTCTCCGCACTGGGCGAGACCTTTGGTCAGGTGTTCAAAACCGACTTCTCCGGTGTCGGCCTGTTGAACTTCTTCGCCGTGATGTTCTCCTTCCTCTTCGTGGACCTGTTCGACACGCTGGGCACCCTGATCGGCGTGGCCTCCAAGGCTGATATGCTGGACAAGGACGGTCGTCTGCCCAACATCAAGGGCGCACTGATGGCAGACTCCATCGGCACCTGCGTGGGCGCTGTGCTGGGTACTTCCACCACCACCACCTTCGTGGAGAGCGCCTCCGGCGTTACCGAGGGCGGCCGCACCGGTCTGACCGCTATGACCACCGGCGTGCTGTTCCTGCTGGCTACCATCTTCAGCCCGCTGTTCCTCACCATCCCCAGCTTTGCTACCGCTCCGGCTCTGATCATCGTGGGCTTCTACATGATGGGCTCTGCCATCAAGATCGACTTCAATGATCCCAGCGAGGGCATCCCCGCCTTCCTGACCATTCTGGCTATGCCCACCGCTTACAGCATCTCCGAGGGTATTGCCATCGGCATCATCTCCTGGACCATCATCAATGTAATCACCGGCAAGGCCAAGGAGAAGAAGATCAGCCCGCTGATGTATGTGCTCACCGTGCTGTTCATCCTCAAGTACGTGTGCCTTTAATTCCCTGAGCGTCTGAAAAGCCAAGCACCCCCTGCGGTCTGCCCGTACAGGCCGCAGGGGGTGCTTTTTATGCTTTTGCTTTGTAATTACTCCGGGGCCTTCATGCTTTCCACCATGCTGATGCGCCGGACGTGCCGCCGCATGACAAAGCAGACCGCCACGGTAAACACCATGGTCAGCGCCACCGCCAGCAGGTAGCTGCGGGGGGCAATGGTGCGGATGAACATGAGCTGATCCATCTCCACGGTCAACACAATGAACTTGTGTAGCGGCACCCCCAGTGCCAGACCCACGCCGGAACCAATAAGCGCCAGCAGCTCGATCTCGCGGAAGATGTAGCGGTACACTTCCTGATCGTAGAAGCCCAGCACCTTGATGGTCGCCAGCTCCTTTTTGCGCTCCCCAAGGTTGACGCTGATGAGGTTATACAACACCACAGCCGCCAGTGCCGCCGCACAGATGATGATCAGCACCACCACGTAGCCCAGACTGACGATGAGGTTATCGAACAGTTCGGTGGTGTCCTCGGTAAAGCTGATGCCGCTGACATAGTTGCAGTCCAGCAGGTCGGTGCGCAGGGCGTTGTACCCGGCAGCATCGGTGCAGGTGGTCTGGCCATAGACCGTGTTCCACGGGATCTCCTCCGTGCCCAGCAGGCTTTCCAGCTGTGCGCGTGGGAGGTACAGCCGGGTGAACATATAGTTTTCGGTAATGCCGGTCAGGGTCAGCTCCACCCGGGTGCCCTCGGCATTTTCCACCCAGAAGGTATCGCCGGTGTGCAGGCCCAGATTCTCGGCGGTCTTTTCGGTCAGGATGGCGCTGCCGCTGTCAAAGCTGATGGCCTTGTGTCCCTTGCGGGTGCGGAAGGTAACATACCGGGTCAGGTCGCTGTCCTTGGCGGCAGCCACGATGCTCACGCTGGCGCTCTCGCCTTCGGCATTGTAGATGGTGGTGGATTTGGTATACACCGCGCCCCAGTTCTGCACGGCGCTGTTGCTGTCCAGCTCCTGCGCCAGCCCCTGCTCCATGGTCAGGGCTTTGGGGTCGCTGAGGGTGATGGACATATCGTTGTGGGTCAGCTCCGTAGACTGCTTTGTGACGATGGGCAGCAGGGAATCCTGTATGCCGAAGCCGATAAGCAGCAGCGCGGTACAGCCCGCCACGCCCAGCACGGTCATGAAGAACCGCTTTTTATACCGGAACAGGTTGCGGGCGGTGGTCTTTTGGGAGAAGGACATCCGGGACCACAGCGGGGTGATGCGCTCCATCAGGATGCGCTTGCCCGCCACGGGAGCCCGGGGCAGCAGCAAAGCTGCGGTCTTTTCGGCCAGACTGGAACGGCAGGCGTACCATGTGGCAAAGCCGATGACGGCGGCGCTGATGCCCACACTGGCGGCTGCCATGCCCGGGTAGAAGTGCAGGGTGAAGGTGGGCAGGCTGAACACCAGCTGATAGGCGTTCCAGATAATGATGGGGAATACCACAAAGCCCACCACCATGCCGACGATGCTGCCCAGAATGGTGGCCAGCATCGCGTAGAACAAATACTTGCCCGCGATGCTGAAGTTGGAATAGCCCAGCGCCTTTAAGGTGCCCATTTGCAGGCGGTTCTCGTCCACCATGCGGGTCATGGTGGTGGTAGCCACCAGCGCCGCCACAAGGAAGAAGAACACCGGGAACACCCGGGCAATGGCGTCCATGCGGTCGGCGTACTGGGCAAAGGTGACGCAGCTCATGGTGGAGGTGCGGTCCAGCACATACCACTCGCCCTTTTTGATCTGGCTCACCTGCTCCTCGGCATCGTTCAGCTGGGCAAGGCCGTCCGCCAGCTTCTGCTCTGCCTCGGCTTTCCGGCTCTCGTACTCGGTGCGGGATTCTTCCAGCTGGGTCTGCCCGGCATTATATTCTGTCCAGCCCTCTTCCAGCTGCTTTTGTGCGGCATCGAACTGGGTGTAGGCGCTGGCGGTGCCGGTGGTCAGCTGCAATTGCCCCTGCAAAAGCTGCAATTTCATCTTGCGCAGCGCAGCCTTGGCCTCGGTCACCAGCTGGTCGTTGGAGAGGTTCGGCGCAGAGATAAGCCCCTGCTTGTACATCTGCCGCTTGCCCGCGTCCAGCTGCTGCTGATAGCCCTGCAGCTGGTTATAGATGTTGTCGTAAGCGGCCTGCGCCTTGGCCAGTGCATCCCGCAGCTCAATGTAGTCTTCGTCCTCCGGCTCGGCTTCGTCCAGCGCCTTTTCGGCGTTGCGCAGGGCGGTTTCCGCGTAGGTCAGCAGGGGGTCTGCCACCTTTTTCAGGTTGACCAGCAGCTCGATTTGCTGTAACTGTTCCTCAAATTCCAGCACCTGCTCCTCGCTGCTCACCAGCTTGTCGGCACCGCTCTGCATGGTGTCCGGCAGGGCAGCCTTCTGGGCGGCAAGCTCCTTTTCCCCGGCTTCCAGCTGCGCCTTGGCGGCATCCAGCTGTGCCTGTGCGTCCGCAAGCTTTGCCTCGGCCTCGGCAAACTGACGCTCCGCTTCGGCCTTCTGGCTGTCGTACTCGGCGCGCGCTTCGGTCAGCTTGTCGTTGGCGGTGTCCATCAGCTCTTCCCGCCGGGCGGTGCACTGCACGCTCTGAATGGCCTTGAGCTTTTCGGCTACGGCATCCACTGCGGCCTGATATTCATCGGAATAATTATCATACAATCCGGCGTTTTCTGCCTTGATATAGCACACCGTATAATAATCTGCGGTCAAAGTGCCCTCCGGCACAAACAGGATGCAGTCCAGCTGGCCATCGCCCACAGTGCTGCTCTCGGAATCGGAGGAAAAATGCAGCGGGTCCTGCACCGTGCCCACCACCGTGAACACCTGCCCGCTGACCCCTTCGGTCTCTTCCGGCAGGGTCAACTGGGTGCCCAGCTCCACCGGGCTGCCGTGGCCCATCACGTGCACCACGCACTCCCCGGCAGCTTCCGGCATCCGGCCGGACAGCAGCACCGGGCGGTTCATGTTCTCCGGCGTATCGGCCTGCGGGTCGGCAGGCAGCTGATACAGCCGCGCCACCGTGGTCTGGTCGTCCCCTGTCCAGTGGCCTTCCACGTCCTGATACTTCACCGCCTGCACGGCGTCTACCCCGTCCACAGCGGCAATCGCGCTGATATCGCTCTGACTGAGGCCAAGGGTGGACAGCACCCGCAGGTCGAACACATTCTGCTGCACATAGTACTTCTGGGCAGCGGTGCGCATATCGGGGGCAATGCACATCAGGCCGGTGAGCATCATCACCCCCAGCGCCACGATGCCAAACAGGGACACCACCCGGCTGATGCTGCTTTTCATCTCGCGCAGGATATTTTTGCGGTAACTTTTCTGCACAGTACTCACCACTCGATCTGTTCCACCGGCACCGGGTGCTCGTTGACCTGATTGGACACGATGCGGCCGCTGCGCACCTGAATGATGCGGTCAGCCATACCGGTCAGTGCCGTGTTGTGGGTAATAACAATGACGGTGCGTCCGGTCTTGCGGCAGGTATCCTGCAAAAGGCCCAGCACCTGTTTGCCGGTGCGGTAGTCCAGCGCACCGGTGGGCTCGTCGCAGAGCAGCAGCTTGGGGTTTTTGGCCAGTGCGCGGGCAATGGACACCCGCTGCTGCTCGCCGCCGGAAAGCTGCGCCGGGAAGTTGTTCAGCCGCTCGCCCAGCCCCACGCTGCGCAAGGTCTCGGCGGGGTCCAGCGGGTCGCGGCAGATCTCGCTGGCAAGCTCCACGTTTTCCAGCGCGGTCAGGTTCTGCACCAAATTGTAAAACTGGAACACAAAGCCCACGTCATACCGGCGGTAGGTGGTCAGCTCCCGGGCAGAAAAGCGGCTCACGTTGCGGCCGTCCAGCCAGACGTTGCCCTCGTCGCAGTTGTCCATGCCGCCCAGAATGTTCAGCAGGGTGGTCTTGCCCGCACCGGAGGGCCCCACGATGATGCAGAACTCGCCCTTGTCCACATAGAAATTCAGGTGGTCTGCGGCAGCGATCTTCACACTGCCGGTCTGGTAATATTTACAGACATCTTCAAACTCCACAAAATGCTCCATGGCGTTTTTCCTTTCTGTCAGAATGCAAAGTATTTCAACTTAAATATAGCATAAACCCACCGGGATTTGCAAAGCCCCCGGCACGAATTTTCAAAAACTTAACACAAGCCGCCGCAAAACATAAAAAGGGACACCGGAGCGTCCGCAGACGTTCCGGTGTCCCGAGATATAAAGCTTCTGTACCGCCGCGCGGCGGGCATTGTCAGCTTATTTTGCAGCGTACCAGTCTGCGCTGGGCTGATGCTTACCGGCGGTCACGGCATTGCCCTGATAGTACAGGGTGCCGTCCGCACCGCGACTGTAACGGGAGAAGAACTCATTCCAGATGGCAACGCTCTCCTCCTGCAGGTAAACGTGAGGGGTATCCTTGACTACGGTGTACTGCACCAGCGGAGCGTTGCCACCCATAAAGCTCTTGGTCACAAAAGCGCCATCGTAGGAGGTGCTTTCTGCAACAGCTGCCTCGTTGGTGGCGTTGTGGGCGTTCCAGCCCTGCAGCGCCTTCACCGTCCCGTTATCCTCCACCAGCTCTGCCACACCTGCCGAGTCGTACTCGCCCAAGAAAGCCCATGTCGGCAGCAGAACAGCGGGGTCAAGCTCCGGCAGTGGGGCAAACATATAGCCGACGGGTGCAATGGCGGCAAAGCGGCTTGCGTAGCGGCAGGCGGTAGCCCAAGTCATCAGGCTGCCGTTGGAGTGACCGGTAGCATACACGCGGGTGGTGTCGATGCTGTAATCCCGCTCCATGCGATCCAGCAGACTGTTGATGAACTCCAAATCCACGCTGGGGTCGGTATCCTTACCAGCCAGTGCGGCAAAGGGACCTGCCAGCCACATGGCGGTGGGAATGTTGCCCATCAGGTCTGCGGGACGTACCAGGCCCTGCGCAAACACCACGATAAAGCCGTTCTGCTCTGCCACATCGTACCAGCGGGACTCTTCGGCAATGGCGTACATGGAGGCGGTGTAGCCGTGCATCACCAGCACCAGCGGCACCTTTTTGCTGCCGGTATAGGTGGACGGCACATAGACCATCCAGCGGCGCAGCTCGCCGTTGACCCACTCCTCATGGATATCAAAGCCCCGACGGGTAAAGTCCTCTGCCTTTGCTACACGACCCGGCAGCTGCAGTGCCATAAAGCGCTTGAACTGACCGGAGAACTTTTCCCAGATGGCTGCCGGGCACTGTGCCTTTTCGGTGACCCACACCTCGGCGGCAGAGCCTGTACGGCTGCTGACATACACGCCGTTTTCCTTTGCCACAGCCTGATTGGCGTTCAGGTAGAACTTCAGCGCTGCCTTATTGGTAGTATCCGCCTTGGAACGGACGAACCAAACGGGAGTATCCACCGTCTTTGCGGCGATTGCCTCCTCCTGCACGCCGCGGGTGGAGTCGCCGGGGAAGGGCAGCACATACTCACCGCCTACTGCCTCCAGAGAAGCTGCCGGGACCTCAACGGCATCCACGGCGCAGATGGAGCTGAAATCGCTTGCCCAGCGAGCGCCGAACAGCAGAGCGGCTGCGCCGCCCTCCTTGTAGCCCACCAGTGCAGTGTGGGACTTGTCCATGGAGAATGCGCCGGATAGCTTAACCCCCTTCTTGCGCATGAGCTGATACAATGCATCCAGCGCTGCTGCGTCATCACGACCGGCAGAGCTCAGGGAAAGGTTCCAGCTGCCGCCGTTTTCAGGACCAAAAAATGCAACGGCGATCTTATTTTTGCACGCCACCGTGCGCCACATACGACCTGTGACCGAGCCGGAGAACGCTCTTGCGGTGGTGTTGTCCGGGGTCAGCACGATAACTGCCGGCGCCCAGGGATCCATGCCGTCGGGCAGGTAATAGGTAGCAGTACCAACATTCTGACCGTCCACCATTACCTGCGCATTATGAAACAGACCCACATTCACGTTCAGGTACGGGTTTTCCGGGTCATAAGCAAAGGTCTTGCCATCGCCCAGACCCATGGCTGCGGTCTTGCGATCTACGGTAGTGTGCAGATCTCCGTTGGTCTGGTCCAGCTCTGTCGCAGCCAGAGCCGAGGGTGCCATAGCGGCTACGGTAGCGCTCAGCGCGGTAGCTGCGGAAAGCTTCATAAAATCGCGGCGTTTCATAGTGTTTTCTCCTTTTTTCAAGTGCCTGCGCACTTTGTTATGCCCGGCTTTGAAGGCCGGACTCTCTTGCTTTTTCTCCGATTTTTTCTCACGGCAGGTGCCTTCCTGCTTCAACATTGTACAAAGAATACCATTTATATCACAATTTGTAAATAGTATTTAGTGTTTTTTGTTTCAATTAATATATTAGTATATCATTTTTTGTAAAAAGTGCTGATCAGCGAAAGTCCCCTATACCACTGCTGTTTCTAATGATACACTTCCTTTTCTCTATGAAAATTCAAAAAGCCCCTGCACGCAGGGTGCAGGGGCTTTGGAACAGCTTCTTACTTGCGGTTTGCCAGCAGGTTCTCGATCTTCTTCAGGGGGTCGATGATGCTGGAAACGGACATATCGTGGTTCAGTGCCACCACAAAGTAGGCAGCGTACTTGGAAACATCCACGTCCACATACCAGTCGCGGGTCAGCAGCTCGGGCATACGGTAGGTCAGGTTGGTGCCCACAACGTAGGTCAGGGTGCCGTTTGCCACAGCCTTGTCGAACTTCTCCAGACCGCTGGTGAACAGGGGGAAGGTGGCGTTGGCAATGATGTTGGCAGCGCCGCGCTCCTTCAGGTTGCTGGCGACCTCCAGCATGCTCTCGCCGGAAGCAATGATATCGTCTGCGATAAAGACGGTCTTGCCCTCCACGCTCTCGCCCAGATACTCATGGGCAACGATGGGGTTGCGGCCGTTCACCACGCGGGTGTAGTCGCGGCGCTTGTAGAACATACCCAGGTTGCAGCCCAGCACGCTGGAGAAGTACATATTGCGGTTCATAGCGCCCTCGTCCGGGCTGACCACGGTGAACTTCTCCTTGTCGAAGGACAGGGTGGGGTCCTTCTTCAGCAGGCTCTTGAGCACCTGATAGGTGGGCATGGCGTTATCAAAGCTCATCAGGGGCACTGCGTTCTGCACGCGGGGGTCGTGTGCGTCAAAGGTGATGATGTTGCGCACGCCCATGGTCTGCAGCTCCTGCAGAGCCACAGCGCAGTCCAGGCTCTCGCGCACCACGCGGCGGTGCTGACGGCCGCCGTACAGGCTGGGCATGATGACGGAAACGCGGTGTGCCTTACCGGCCACAGCCTGGATCAGACGCTTCAGATTTGCAAAGTGGTCGTCCGGGGACATGTGGTTCTCGTAGTTGAACAGCTTGTAGGTGACGCTGTAATTGCCCGGGTCCACCACGATAAAGATATCGTCGCCGCGGACAGACTCCTTGACCAGACCCTTGGCGTCGCCGCTCTGGAAGCGGGGGCAGTCGCAGGAAATAATGAAGGTGTCTTTTTCAATTCCGGCAGCCTTTGCCCAACGGACAAGGTGCTTGTCGATCAGGCCGGTCAGCTCCTCGGCACCGGGGCAGGCGATCAGCCGCATATCCGCCACACTGGGCTGCTCAAAGAAGGACTTAGGGGAAATTTCAATAGACATAGTCACATAACTCCTTATTGCTGTTTACCATCCGTACCATGCACACAAGTGCGCATATCTGGTTTTATTTTATCACATTTTGTCGATTGTTCCATATCAATTTGTTTCATGTGTGGATTTTCTGCGCCTTGCACAGCTGTTTTTCCTTTTCCTTCAAGAGAATGTGAGTTTCTTACAAAAACGCGACCAAATCTTTACCGTTTCGCAAAGTTTATCTGATTTTTGAGGAAAAGTAATACTTTTGCCATACCATTTTCTTTTCCCTGTGACGCAAAAGAGCCGCTGCACGGTCGGGTGCAGCGGTCTCTCTTCACTTACCTTCTATCAGGGTAAAACGCTTTTTACAGGGCAGCCACGGCAGCCTTCAGGGCATCCACGCGGTCGGTGTTCTCCCACTTCACGCCCAGATCCTCGCGGCCCATGTGGCCATAAGCGGCCAGCTGACGGTAGATGGGCTTGCGCAGGTCGAGGTCACGGATGATGGCAGCGGGGGTCAGGTCAAACACCTTCTCCACAGCCTGCTCGATCTTCTCGTCTGCCACAGTGCCGGTGCCGAAGGTATCCACCATGATGGACACAGGCTTTGCCACGCCGATGGCGTAGGCCACCTGTACCTCGCACTGCTTTGCCAGACCCGCAGCCACGATGTTCTTGGCCACCCAGCGGGTAGCGTAGGCTGCACTGCGGTCCACCTTGCTGGGATCCTTGCCGGAGAAGGCGCCGCCGCCGTGGCGTGCATAGCCGCCGTAGGTATCCACGATGATCTTACGGCCGGTCAGGCCGGTATCGCCCTGCGGGCCGCCCACAACAAAGCGGCCAGTGGGGTTGATGTAGTACTTGGTGTTCTCGTCCAGCAGCTCAGCGGGGATGGTGGCCTTGATGACCTTTTCCATCACGTCTGCCCGCAGCTGCTCCATGCTCACGCTCTCGCTGTGCTGGCTGGAGATGACCACGGCGTCCACGCGCACGGGCTTGTTGTTCTCGTCGTACTCCACGGTCACCTGACTCTTGCCGTCCGGGCGCAGGTAATCCATCTCGCCGCTCTTGCGCACTTCGGTCAGGCGCTTTGCCAGCTTGTGGGCAAGGCTGATGGGCATGGGCATCAGCTCGGGGGTCTCGTCACAGGCATAACCGAACATCATGCCCTGATCGCCTGCACCGCCCACCTGATCGTTGGTGCCCAGTGCAATATCGGGGCTCTGGCCGTCAATGTTGGAGATGACGGCGCAGGTGTCGGCGTCAAAGCCGAACTTTGCGCGGGTGTAGCCGATATCTGCCACCACCTCGCGGACGACCTTCTGGAAGTCCACATAGCAGTTGGTGGTGATCTCGCCCATAATGTGCACAAGGCCGGTGGATGCGCAGGTCTCGCAGGCCACGCGGGCATTGGGGTCGTGGGTCAGGATCTCGTCCAGGATCGCATCCGAGATCTGGTCGCAGATTTTGTCGGGATGTCCCTCGGTGACGGACTCCGAAGTAAACAGGTGTCTAGCCATTTTTTGCCTCCTAAATGTTGCAGTTGCGTGTATTTACCATTCCATCAAGTTTGTTCTGAAAAATAAAAGCGCCCAGAGCCGAAAGCTCTGAGCGTTGCACTCTTATCTTCCGGTTTCCCGCAGGATTTGGCACCTTACGCTCTCGCGCAGGTTGTCGGGCTTCACAGGGCCTGTCCCCTCAGCCGCTCTTGATAAGTCGGTATTCAATTGGTACGCTCCATATTCTATCATTGCAGCGTCAGATTGTCAAGATAAGTCGCACTTATTTTAGACATTCCTTTTAAATTGATGGAGCATTTCCCTGCTCCGGTGCGGCATGGCCATCCCGGGCGGCGTGGAAAGCGCGCTTTTCCGCGTACATCCGCTGATCCAGCTCCACCAGAAACTTCTCCACGCTGCCGCCCTCGTACTTTGCCACACCGGTGGAGAAGGACAGCTGAAAGCTGCCCGCCGGAACGGTGGCGTTATAGTGCTGCACCCGCTGCTCGATGGCGGTGCAGATCTCGTCCAGCAGCTCCTCCGAGCCGTGACGGATCAGCACCATGAACTCATCGCCGCTCATGCGGATGGCTACCGAGTTTGCCACCAACGCCCCGGACAGGATGTGCCCGATCTCCTGAATGGCCCGGTCGCCCTCGGCGTGACCGTAGGTGTCGTTGATCTCCTTGAAGCAGTTCACGTCCATCATAATGCCGTAAACGTCCTTCTCCTGCGTGGCGTGGATGCGGTCCAGACAGTAGTTCATGTACTTGCGCCCAAACAGGCCGGACAGCTCATCGGTATAGCCGCGCAGGCTGCGGGTCTGGCTGTCCACTAACACAAAGGCGATGGCCACCGACAGCCAGCCAAAGGCCATGCCGTAGAATGCGCCCTGCAGCAGCGTGCCCACCGCACAGGTGACCACAAAGTAGTACACCGGGAAGAACTCCACCGTAATGCCATCGCGCTTGGCCTTATGCACCTGCCACACGCTCTCGGCATAATAGCCGAACAGCAGCAGATACAGCAAAATGTTCAGTGGGCCCCGATGGTAAACGTTGTCCGCCGAAATGGAAAAGATCCACCCCGTGCCAAAAAGGTTTGCCACCAGCAGCACCAAAAGCGCCAGCAGCGGCGCACCCAGCAGCAGATGCCTTCTGCGCAGGCGTCCAATGCTGCGGTAGACCCGGAAGTCCACATACAAACACCACGCATAGCCCACGCACACGGTAGCGCCGGTGCAGACGGTGTTGGTCAGGTACAGCCAGAACCGGCTTGCCGCGCCGGGCACGCCGTCCAGCAGAAAGCTGATCGTCTCTGTGGCCTGTGCCAGCAGCGTCACCACCAGAATCCGGCAAAACAGCTCTGTTCCCACGCTGTTTTTACTCTCGCCGCGCACCCGCAATAAAAGCAGAAAGCTTACCAGCACCGCCCCTGTGCCATTGGCCACAAGGATCTCGGGTATATTCATTGCATTTCCTCCTCTGCCCGCCTTACCCCATAAAGCGAGCAGCCCCTATTTTATACAGTACCTGTCTGTATTATACACCCTGCCGCGCCCTGCTTGCAAGGCTTGGGCGCAAAAAGGGCCGCTGCACAGCAATTTGTGCAGCAGCCCTTGAGAGATCATCCTTTGCAGTTCAGCCAAGCCCAGAGCTTTGCCGAAATACATTTTTTGCAGAAAACTTAATAGCCCTTTGCCTGCTCGCCGTTCAGGATCTTGACAGCGCGGGAGGTGCCCAGACGGTCAGCGCCCAGTGCAAGGAAGGTTTCCATATCCTCCACGGTGGAAATGCCGCCGGCAGCCTTGACCTTGCAGCGGCCACGCACGCCCTTGACCATCAGTTCCACGTCGTGGAAGTTTGCACCTGCGGTGGAAAAGCCGGTGCTGGTCTTGATGTAGTCGGCACCGGCCTCACAGACGATGTCGCACATCTTTTCCTTTTCTTCCTCGGTCAGCAGGCAGGTCTCAATGATGACCTTCAGAATCTTATCGCCCACAGCCTGCTTCACGGCACGGATGTCCTCGCGGACAGCATCGTACTCCTTGTTCTTCAGGCGGCCAATGTTGATGACCATATCCACCTCGGCTGCGCCGTTTTCGATGGCAGTCTTGGCTTCAAAGGCCTTGCTGGCAGTATCCATGGCACCCAGAGGGAAGCCCACCACGCAGCACACGGGGATGCGGCCCGCCATATACTCCACAGCCTGCTTGACGTAGCAAGTGTTGATGCAGACGGATGCGGTGTGGTTTGCAATGGCTTCGTCACACAGCTGCTGGATCTGGGGCCAAGTGGCCTCCGGCTTCAGCAGGGTATGATCGACATGGGACAGGATCTCTTCGCGGTTCATGCTCGTTCCTCCGTTATTTTACTTGCTGGCACGGCGCACCTTTGCCATGCCCACAGCGCTGAGTGCGATTGCAGTCACTGATGCCGTTGCACCAATGATGCCCAGCACCAGACCAGAGACCAGGAATGCAAACCCTTTCAGACCACGTTTCATAATACCGTACCTCCTGAAAATTATTGTTTCTTTTTAAAGATAATGAGCTTGCTGAACACATAGTTCAGCACGATCACCAGTACATTGGAAAAGACCTTCACGGCAAGGCCCCACAGTGCCTGAGCATCGTAGGCGCTGGTGACGAAGATGGCTGTGGGGCCGTCCGCCCCGCCGATGACGGCAATGGCGGCGGAGCCATCTGCCACGGCGGCATGGCTCCCGGCAAAGCTGTTTGCCATGTAGAGGGTAGTATCCGGACCCAGCCAGCCCGCCACGGCGCCCAGCAGACCCTGCATGGCGGTGTCCACCAGCGCCGCACCCTGCGCAGCCAGCAGGTTGCCGCCCACGATCATGATAGCGGCATCCAGCACCATGGTGCCCAGACGGCAGGTGACAAAGGTGCCAAACTCTTTCGTCATGGCTTTGCCGGTGGTCTTGCTGCGGAACACGAACGCCCGGTTGGTGCAGTAGGCAAACAGGATGCACAAAGCATTATCCAGCACATTGCCCCAGCTGTTGGCGGCGGTATAGCCGAACAGCTGGCTGAACAGCGCATACAGCACAATATTCAGCAGGGTGGTCAGCACGCCAAAGATCAGGTAACTGAGCACTTCCCAGTGCTTTTTAAAGAATTTTATCATGGCTTTGTTAACAAAAACAGCCCCGCCGCCGTTTTCCCGGCAACGGGGCTGCAGATCGCATTGTGTCAGAAGCTATGCTTTTGCACGAAGGGCTGATTACTCAGCGTCGTTGTTCAGCAGAGCCTTCATGGACAGGCTGATGCGCTTCTTGTCGAAGTCAACATCCAGCAGCTTCACATCGACCATATCGCCGACCTTCAGTGCGTCAGAGACCTTCTCAACGCGGTCATTGCTGATCTCGCTGATGTGGACCAGACCGTCAACACCCGGCAGGATGCGGACGAATGCACCAAACTTGGTCAGAGAAACGACCGGAGCATGGAAGGTGCTGCCGATGGGGTAGTTGTTCTTCAGCTGCTCCCAGGGGTTGTCCTCGGACTTCTTGTAGCCCAGAGAAACCTTGTGGTTCTCGGTGTCGATATCCTTGACATACACTTCGATGGTGTCACCAACGGAGACGACCTCGGAGGGGTGCTTGATGCGGTTCCAGCTCAGCTCGCTGATGTGGCACAGGCCGTCAACACCACCGATGTCAACGAATGCACCATAAGAGGTCAGGCTCTTGACAACGCCGGTGTAGGTCTTGCCCACCTCAACGTTTGCCCAGAACTCCTCGCGCTTTGCCTTGTTCTGCTCAGCGGTCACCTTGTTGATGCTGCCCACGATCTTGCGGCCGGAGCACTCGGTGACGACCAGCTGAACGTGCTGGCCGACCAGAGCAGTGTAGTCCTCGTCGCGGCGCATAGTGGCCTGAGAACGGGGAACGAACACCTTGACGCCCTTGACGTTGACGACAACGCCGCCCTTATTGAACTCGGTAACATCGCCCTCGACGACTTCACCGGATTCTGCTGCCTTGGCGATCTCTTCCATGCCCTTGCGAGATGCGAGCTTCTTGCGGGAGAGCTGGATGACGCCATCCTGATCCATAACCTTCTCGACGATGAGGTCCAGCTCATCGCCAACCTTCACCAGGTCTTCGACCTTGGCGGAGGAATCATCGGTCAGCTCGCTCAGCTTGACAAAGCCGGTCTGCTTCGCACCGATATCCACCTGGATCTCGTTGGCAGAGATGCTGGTCACGATTCCTTTCACAATACTGCCTGCATGAACTCGCTTTTCTTCGGATGCGTTCAGCATCTCCTCAAAGCTCATGTTGTCATTGATTTCTGCGCTCATACTGTTAAGTACCTCCTCAATAATAGACGATGGCGTTGAAGCCCCGGCTGTCACGCCCGCCACTTTAACATCTGCAAACCATTCCGGCCGAAGTTCGCTCGCTGTTTCGACCGTTACGGCACGCGTGTGTTTTGCGGCGACCTGTACCAGCTTTTGGGTATTGGAAGAATGATGACCGCCAATGACAACAACAATGTCGCATTTTTGGCTGAGGTCTTCCGCTTCCTGTTGCCTCGCCCACGTCGCATTACATATTGTATCAAAAATTCGGGCGTTTGTATAGGCTTTTTTGAGAAACTCCGAACTTTCTTTCCATTTTGTAACCTGAAATGTGGTCTGTGCAACTGCAAAAAGGGGTTTTTGGGGGTCAGAAGGGCCGTTCCACGCCTCTAACTCGGCTAAATCGGCAAAAACGAACACCTCACCCCGGGTGTGTCCCACAATGCCCTGCACCTCCGGGTGGGTCTTATCGCCCGCCACCAGCAGCACCGCACCCTCTTTTTCGGCCTCGGCGGCAATGCGCTGGATCTTCTGCACAAAGGGGCAGGTGGCGTCATGGTACGGGATGCCGCGAGCTTCCAGTTCGTCGTAAACGCTGCGGGGCACGCCGTGGCTGCGGATGACCACCTCGCACCCGGCGGGCACATCCTGCACGGTGTCCACTACCTGTGCACCCTTGCGCCGCATATCCTCCACCGCCTGCGGGTTGTGGATCAGCGGGCCCAGTGTTGCTACCTTATGCCCCTCGGCCAGCAGGCCGTAGGTCAGTTCCACGGCACGGTTCACGCCAAAGCAGAACCCCGCCGTTTTCGCCAAACGGATCTCCATCTCTTACGCCCCCATCTTTTCCCATGCTTCCAGCAGTGCCTGCTTGTTGGCACGGAGCTTTTTGGTGTCCCGGCGGCCCTCCATGGCAAACTGCGCTGCGGGCATCGGCTCGCCGTAGATCACCCGCACTTTGCAGAACAGGTGCATTCTTCCGTCCGGGGTGTCGTACAGGATGCGGCAGGGCACAACATCCACCCCTGCCTCGGCGGCAATGACGAAAAGACCGCTCTTGGGGGGCAGAAGCTTGCCCTCCTTTTCGCGGGTGCCCTCCGGGAAGATGAGCAGGGTCTTGCCCTGCTTGCAGGCCTCCACCGTCTGAGAGATGACCGCCATCTCGTCCTTGGTGCCGCGGACGCACACGCCGCCGCAGCAGCGGAAGAACCACGTCAGGAAGGCGTTGATCTCGAACAGTTCCTTTTTGGCAAACACCACCATCCGCCTGCCCCACCGGGTGACAACGATGAACACCGGGTCGATGGCAGACACATGGGTGGGCGCAAGAATGTAGCCCTTTGTCTGCACCTTTTTCAGGTTTTCACGCCCCTCCACCCGGATGCGGAAACCGATGTGCCACACAAGCCATGCAAGGGGCACCAGAATATAATATAGTACCATTTTCTATTCCTGTCCTGTTTGTTGTATCAGCCGATCTTTTTGGCAATGATCTGCTTCATGGCGTCAAGGCTCTGCTCAAAATCCAGTTCCGAGGTATCCAGCAGCACGGCGTCCTCTGCCTGCTTCAGCGGAGCAGCGGCGCGGTGGGTGTCCTGATAGTCCCGCTGCTTCACGTCTGCCAGCACTTCCTCGTAGGGGGTGTCGATGCCCTTGGCCTGATACTCCTTCCAGCGGCGGGTGGCGCGTGCCTCCGGGCTGGCGGTCAGGAAGATCTTCACCGTAGCGTCCGGCAGCACCACCGTGCCGATATCCCGGCCGTCCATCAGCACATCCTGCTTTTTTGCCATGCTGCGCTGCAAGTCCAGCAGAAATACCCGCACCGCGGGGTTTGCGCCCACGGCAGAGGCTGCCATGCCCGCGGCTTCGGTGCGGATGGCGGTGCTCACATCCTCGTCCTTTAAATAGATGTGCTGCTCGCCCGCAATGGATGCCAGCCGCAGCTCGATCTGGGGCAGCAGAGCATCCACCGCCGCGTTGTCCTTGGGGTCCTTGCCCGCGCGCAGGGCGTACAGGCCGATGGCGCGGTACATTGCACCAGTGTCCACATAGATATAGCCCAGCTCTGCCGCCAGACGGCGTGCCAGAGTGGATTTGCCTGCACCCGCAGGCCCATCAATTGCAACAGATACCATGATATGTTCTCCTTATTTATATATAGTACACAGGAAATTGACTGCGCTGTTTTTACAGGTTATTCGCAAAGCTTTGTGCGGTGCAGAAAGCGATCTGCAGATTGTAGCCGCCGGTGTAGGCGTCCACGTCCAGCACCTCGCCCGCAAAGTACAGTCCCAGCGCCTTTTTGCTCTGCATGGTCTTGGGGTCTACCTCCCGCACCGATACGCCGCCGCTGGTGATGACTGCGTGGGCAAGGTCGCCCCGGGCGTCAATGGACACCTGCCAGTGCTTGACCAGCCGCACCAGCTCCCGCTTCTGCTCCCGGGTGATCTGGTTTGCCTTGGTGGCGGGGTCGATGCCCCAGCGCGCCACCATCACCGGCTGCATACTGGAGGGCAGCAGCTTGACCAGCGCACCCTGCGCCGCATGGTTTGCCAGCAGGGCAAAGTCCCGGGTGATGCGGTCGTACAGCTGCTCCTCGCTCAGGGCGGGCTTCAGGTCGATCTCCGCGATGTACCTGTGCTTTTTCATATCCCCCAGATGGCTGGACGCGCTCAGGGTCAGCGGCCCGCTGATGCCAAAGTGGGTAAACAGCATCTCACCCTGCTCGTCAAAGATGGCCTTGCCGTCCTCCAGCAGGGTCAGGGTGACGTTTTTCAGCGCCAGACCCATCATCTTTTTGCAGTCCGGGTCGCGGCTGACAAGGCTGACCAGACTGGGTACCGGCTCCACAAGGGTGTGCCCCGCCTGCTGCGCCAGCTTGTAGCCATCACCGGTAGAACCGGTGGTGGGGTAGCTCACGCCACCGGTGGCCACCAGCACGGCGTCCGCCCGGTATTCCCGACCAGAAGTGCCCCGCACACCCACGCAGCGCAGCGCCGGGCCAGCCTTTTTCTTTTTGGGGTGGCGCGGGTTTTCCGGTACCGCCGGGGCGGGCTCTGCCTCCGGCACGATGTCCTCCAGCAGCAGCTTTTTTGCGCCGTCATAGACGATGTCGGCGTCCTGCGCATAGCGCAGCAGCGCCTGCCGGATCTCCTCAGCCTTGTCGGATACCGGGAACACCCGGCGGCCGCGCTCCACCTTCAGCTCCACGCCAAGGCCTTCGAACAGTTCCATGGTCTTTGCCGGGGGGAACGCTCCCAGTGAGGAGTACAAAAAGCGCGGATTCGTGCGCACATGGCGCAAAAACTCCTCTGCCGGACAGTCGTTGGTCACGTTGCAGCGCCCCTTGCCGGTGACAAGGATCTTCTGCCCGGGCTTCTCGGTATGCTCCAGCACCGTCACCTGATGTCCCTGCCGCACGGCGGCACCCGCCGCCATCAGTCCGGCTGCCCCGGCTCCCACGATCAAAACCCTTGCCATCTGTCATCCTCCCAAAATCGCCTGTTAATTCTATTGTATCATACCAGAAACCCTGCGCAAAAGCAATGCAGCGCCGCAGGAAATGAATGGATTTTCGGTTCCACACCCTCTTGACAAAGCCGCCGGGCTGCTGTATTCTTTTTACAGACCGTTAGTTTGTAAAAAGGAGCATCCGCCATGCCGCGCAACAAATACCCGGAACAGACCATTGAAAAGATCCTGGACGCCGCCGCCCTGCTCTTCCTCCAGAAGGGCTACCAGAATACCACCCTGCAGGACATCATTGATGCCACAAAGCTTTCCAAAGGGGCGGTGTACCATCACTTCCGCTCCAAGGAGGAGATCGCGCAGCGCGTCGGTGACCGTTTGGGCGACCAGATGTGGGAGCCGCTGCGCCATATCCGGGACGACCCGGCCCTGACCGGGCTGCAGAAGCTGCAGGCGGTGTTTGCAGTTTCCTTTGCCGGGCAGCGGCAGCAGCAGATCGCGCAGACTTTGCCGCACCTGTGCAGCAACCCGCAGTTCCTTGCCATGGAGCTGACCAACATTGAAGCGCATCTGGCCCCGGAGTGCATTGCACCCATGATCCGGCAGGGCATGGCGGACGGCTCCATCCACACCACCGATGCCAATGCGCTGGCCGAAGCGCTGTTCGTGCTGGCAGACATCTGGCTTTCTCCCCAGACGCGCCCCACCACACCGACCGAGCAGCGGGCACGGAACGTCGTGTTTCAGCAGATGACCCACGCGCTTGGGCTGGACCTTTTGACGGATGCACAGGCCGAACAGCTGGTGCAGCTGTGCACACCGGTCAAAGACTGAATTTCCCGGGCGGAACGCTCCGCCTTTTTTTGTATGTAAATACAGACCAACAGTCTGTAAATAAAAAAGCAGGAGGTTCCCATGAACACTTTTATCCTTATCGTCCTCGGACAGATCGTCTCCCTGTTCGGCAATGCCGCCCTGCGGTTTGCGCTGCCGCTGTATCTGCTGCGGCAGACTGGTTCTGCCGCGCTGTACGGCGGCATCACCGCTCTGGCCATGCTGCCCGCCCTTGCTGGAATGCTGACCGGCGGCGCGCTGGCAGACCGCTGCCGTAAAGCCCGCCTGATGGCGCTGCTGGATCTGGTGACCGCCGGTATTGCGGCTGCAGCCGCTGCCGGACTGCCGCATCTGCCCCTGCTTCCGCTGGTCCTGACAGTGCTGGGCAGTCTGTACGCCATTCAAGGGCTTTACCAGCCCGTGGTACGCGCCTGCCTGCCTCCGCTGCTGAACGGCACCCAGCTTCTGCGCGGCAACGCAGTCATCCAACTGGTGGATACCGTGGACGAGCTTCTCGGTCCCTTGCTGGGTGCTGTTCTGTTGGAGCACCTCGGCATCCGGGGTCTGCTGGCGCTCAGCGGCGTGTGCGCCGCGCTGGGTCTTGCCCTCCGGGTGCCCACGCTCCAGTTCGGCAGCATTCTGGTGCTGGGGGCCGTGTTTATGGCCGTGGCAGCGCTGTTCAATGTATGGTTCTTTGCGCAGCTGCAAGTGCTGGTGCCGCAGGCACAGCTGGGCAAAACTACCGCCTGTTGCACCGTGCTGGCCTGCCTGACCCAGCCCATCGGGCAGGCAGCCTACGGCATTGCCTTCCAGCACTGGGCCACACACCCCGCAGATGTACTGCTGGCAGCCGGGGTGCTTTCGGCGCTGGTTCTCTGGCTGCTGCAAACGCGCCGTACCGTCTGACACAGCAAAAAGGAGCCGCTGTTGCAGCCCCTTTTGTGGTTTGCTTATTCCGGCAGCTTTGCCGGGTCAAGATAGCTTTCGCCCTGCTTTACCTCCACATGGATGTGGCTCTCCTCGGCGCACTCGCAGCCGACAGTGCCCACCGCGCCCAGCTTCTGCCCGGCGGTCACGGTATCCCCGGCTTTTACAGCAGGGTCAGCCACACCGCACAGCCGCCAAAGGCGGCCAGCGGCATCTTCCAGCACCACCACGGTGCCCCAGTTGCCCTCTGCCCCGGCAGACACCACCTTGCCCGCCACGGGTGCTGCCACCGCTGCCCCCTGCGTGCAGGCATAGTCCACGCCGTTGTGGGTGCGCCAGTCCCCAAGGGTTTTGTTATACACCAGTTCATCGCCGCTGAAGGCGTTGAGCACGCGCCCCGGCATAGAGGGCGCGGCGGCAGGCTGCGCCGAACTGCTGGCAGGCGAGGATGCGCCTTGCAGTGCCGAGGGTTCGCGCAGCGAACCAGAGCCAGACTGCGCACCAGAGGATGCCCCAGAGGGCGTCTGCTGCGGCACATCGGTCTTGCTGTTTGCAACGTCGGTCACGGGCTGCTGCCATGTGGTATCCTCCTGTGCGTCCCAGTCCGGTTCTGTTTCCGGGGTGATCTGTTGGGTGGTGCCGGGGGCGTTTAGTCCATCCAGACTTTTTTGCAGTTCTGCCCGCAGGGCACGCACCGCCCACACCCCTGCCGCAGCCGCAGCCAGCAGGCTTGCGGTCAGCAGCAGAGCAAAGCCCTTGCCGTGCAGAAATTTTTTGATCTGCTCCATGCTTGTTACTCCCATCTGTTCGTTTTGTGTACGGGAACTTTTCTGGGCTTAGTGTGGGACAGCGGCGGGCAGTTTATGCAAGGGGGCAAAAAAGACACGCAAAAAGGCTGAGCAACCGCTTTTTTGCAGCTGCTCAGCCCTGCTGTATCCCGTTTTTGGTTACTTGCGCGCGATCATTTCGGTATAGGCCAGCACCAGCGGGCCTACGCCCTTGGCATCGTTGCAGACCACCGGCTCGCTGAAGTAGTAGGCCAGAGAACCGTCACGGTGATCCTTGCCGCCCAGACCCGCCACAAGGCAGATGCCGTCCAGCTGCAAGCTGCCGTCCGGGTTCTTGGACAGATACCGGTCGCAGGTGCCGTAGAAAGCCTTCTCCGCCCATGCAGCCATGCGTTTGGGCAGATAGCCCAGACGCACGCCCTTGAGCACGGCATAGGCAAACAGGGCGGTGCCACTGGTCTCCAGATAGTTGCCCTCGGCCTCCGGGTGGTCGATGACCTGCCAGAACATCCCGGTCTGCTCGTCCTGGAACTTGTGCATGTCCTCCACAGCCTGCTTGAGCATGGCCATGATGCCGCGATACTCGTTGTACAGCTGCTCGTCCATGCGTTCCAGCACATCCACCATTGCCACAAGGAACCAGCCCATGGCGCGCAGCCAGAAGTTGGGGCTGCAGCCGGTCTCAGGGTCTGCCCAGTACATCTGGCGGCTCTCATCGTAGCCGTGGTAGTACAGGCCAGTCTTTTCGTCCCGCATGTGCTTTTGGATGTTCATGAACTGCTTGTAGCTGTCGATGCAGCCCTGCATCTTGTTAAAGCGGGTCTCGTACTCCATGTAGAAGGGCTGCGCCATATAGGTGCCGTCCAGCCACACCTGCCACGGGTAGATATCCTTGTGCCAGAAGTTGCCCTCCTTGGTGCGGGGCTGGGTGAGCAGCTGGCTTCGGATGGTGTCGATGGCCTTGCGGTACTTCTCGTCCCCGTAGATATCATACAGAATGAACAGGTTCTTACCCTGATTCACGTTGTCCAGATTGTACTCCTTGGGGTCGTAGGTCTTGATGGAGCCGTCCGGCTGCACAAAGTAGTCGATAAACTCCTTGGAAAACTCCAGATACTTCTCGTTGCCGGTGGTCTTGTACAGGCTCAGGCAGGCGGTGATCATGCAGCCGTCGATGTAGTTCCACTTGTTGGGCTTGCCGCTGCGCACCTTCTCGATGTTCCACATCGGTGCCTCGGCGCTGGAATTGGCGATCAGGTAGTCCACATAGTCACCCAACATGGACAGGATCTCTTCATGGGTCATGGGTCAGTCCTCCTCAAAATGTCCTACGTTGGCAAAGTGCAGCCGCTCGCCCTCGTAGCCCTCGATCTTCACGTTGTGCAGGTCGATCTCCTTGACGTTCTCGGCATAGATGGCCAGCTTTTTCACCAGCGGACGGTTGTCGGCCATGGCAGCCTGTCCCTCCTTGGCGTTGGGGTCGAAGGTGATGCTCACATCCCGCATGGTCACCCGCTCGATAGGCTGCTCCGGCAGGCCGTCGAAGTAGCAGCCTGCAAACTGGGCATCGGTGGCCACGATATTCTCCATGGTCAGGCTGCCCAGCTTGGGGGTGTACTCGTCCACCGGCATCGGCTCGCGGCACTGTACATAGGGGCCGTGGCCGTCCGGGTCGCAGAAGTAGAACATATTGATGACAAAGGGTGCCTTGACGCCCCGCATCTCCACGTTGCGGAACACCAGCCCGTCAATGACGGCAGTGTTGCCGCGGCCCCGGCGGGTCTTGACGCGCAGACCGCGGTCGGTGTGGTCCATCAGGCACTGGGTCACTACCATGTCCTTCACGCCGCCGCTCATCTCGCTGCCGATGACGATGCCGCCGTGGCCCTTGTCCAGCAGGCAGTTGCGGATGACGGTGTGCTCACAGCTGCGCTTCAGCTTCATGCCCAGAAAGACCTTGCTGGCCTTCATGGCGATGCAGTCGTCGCCCACATGGATGTTCATGCCGATGATGCGGATATACTCGCAGCTCTCGGGGTCGATGCCGTCCGTGTTGGGGGCGTTGTAGGGGTTGTTGATGTTGAAGTTGAGCAGGTCGAGGTGCTTGACAAAGATGGGGTGGATGGTCCACGAATAGCTGTTCTGCACCGTGATGCCGTGCAGGCAGACGTTCTCGCTGTCCACCGCAGCCACGGCCCGGGGACGCCATGCGATGCGCTTGACCTTGGGGTTCACCCACCAGTCGCCGTTTTCGGCATCGCAGTCCAGCGTGCCCTCGCCGGTCACCACCACGTCATGCACCTGCGTAATGTTCAACAGACCCGCAAAGCTGTCCAGCGGATTGCCCTCCCAGCCGGTCAGGTAGTACTCGTCCACTTCGTTCTCGCTGGGCAGCACGCCGGGCAGGATGGGGTAATGGGTGCGGTCGTTGTCGCCCAGCAGCACCGCGCCCTTTTCCAGATACAGGGTGGTGTTGCTCTTCATGAACAGGCTGGCGGTGCGGTAACGGCCGGCGGGCACATACACCGTGCCGCCCTTGGGACAGGTGGACAGCGCCGCCTGCAGCCGCACGGTGTTGTCGGTCTCGCCGTCAGCCACCAGACCATAGCGGGCAGCATCCACAAAGAAGGTCTCGGCCTCGGTGGTGAAATCCAACTTCAGGGTCTCGCCCTCGGCCTGCACCTCCACCGTATAGGTGGTGCCGGGCAGCAGGGAGAACAGGGAGAACACGTTGGTGTTGCAGGCTTCGTATACCGTCTTGCCGTTCAGAGCAACGGTAAAGGGGTGTGCCGGACGGTAGCACAGTTCGTTTTCCAGCTCGAAAACGGCGCTGCGGGTCATGGAACGGATCAGGGTCAGATTCATGCGAAATAACCTCCTGTGAGTTTGTCTTGCCCCCACGGGGCAGACGTGGTATCATGAGGAAAAGCGCTCTCCCGGCTACCGGGAGGGCTGTTTCCGGAAAGGATGCGCAAGATGAAAGCGGAACGGGAAAAGATCCATGCAAAGGTAAAAGCGGACACCGTGCGGCTGAACGGCAGCAAGCTGGAGCTGACGGCAGACGAGGAGACGTGCACCTTTCTGCTGGTAAGCGAGGGCAGCTGCACCCTGCAAATGGGGGAAAACAGCCTGCTGGTAAACCCCGGCAGCGCGCTGCTGCTGGGCGCGGGGGACGCAGTGCTCTCTGCCGCCGGTGCAGCCGTACCGGAACTGGTGGGCTGTCGGTTCCCGCTCAGCGCCCTGCACGAGCTGCGCAGTGCCACCCAGCGGGATTTTGCCCGGCTGTTCGTACCCGGGGAGGTAACGGTGCTGTACGGCCCGGTGCCGTGGGTTCGCCGCCTGCGCACCTTGCTGGAGATGATGCGCGCTGCCATGCCGGAGCAGGACTACCCCGGCGGGCTGTACCTGCTGCTGATCCTGCACTATGTAGAGCAGGAGTGCCTTGCCGAGAGCAGCGCCGCAGCGCGCCCCCGCAACGAGACCATTGAGCAGGTGTGTGCCTACCTTGCCGCCAACTACCGGCAAAAGTTCTCCCTTACCGAGGTGGCGGCGCGGTTCTACCTTTCCCCTTACTACCTCAGCCGCCTGTTCCGGCGGGTGACCGGGCAGTCCATCGTGGACTACCTGAACAACCGCCGCATCGAGGCCGCGCAGAAGCTGCTGGAGACCACCGAGCTTTCCATCAGCGCGATTGCCGAGCAGACCGGTTTTGCCAGCGCCGCCCACTTCCGCCGCGTGTTCCGCGAGGTGATGGATATCAGTCCTTTGCAGTACCGCAAGAAGCAGACGAAATGATGTATCAATCAAAACACCCCCTGTGCCATCCGTTGGGAGCAGCACAGGGGGTGTTGGTCTTGGTCAGATGTTCTTATGGCGCATTAGCCCTTGACGGCACCTGCGGAGATACCTTCAACGAACTGATCCTGTGCACAGAAGAATACGATCAGCTGCGGCAGGATGGAGATGAGGGACAGAGCAAGGATCTTGTTCCATGCAAAGCCGGTATCACCGTCCATGGACAGCTTGACGAACAGGGACATGGGGTACTTGCCGGGGGTGCTGACGTAAAGCAGCGGGCCCATAAAGTCGTTGCAGCTCCACATGAACTGGAACAGTGCGCAGGACACCAGAGCGGGTCCCAGCATGGGCACGATGACCTTGTACAGAGTCTGGAAAGAGGAGCAGCCGTCAATGGCGGCAGCCTCGTCCAGATCACGCGGGACGTTGCGCATGAACTGCACCAGCTGATACACGAAGTAGGTCTCGGTAGCAAATGCACAGTGCACCCAGATGGCCAGATAGAAGGGGCTGTCCACCCAGCCGAACTTGTTGTACAGCAGGTACTGGGGTACGTTCAGCACGACCTGCGGCAGGAACAGGGTAGCCAGCATGATGTTGAACAGCAGCTTGCGGCCGGGGAAGTCGAAACGGCCAAAGCCGTAAGCGGCAATACAGGCAGACACCACAGTGCAGATCACCTTGGGGATGACGTAGCTGTAAGTGTTGAGCATAGCCTGCAGGATGTTGATGGAGCCGCCGAAGTTGTTCAGGGCGTTGCGGTAGCCATCCAGCGTAGGCTTTTTGATCCACAGGCTGATGCCTGCAAAGATCTCGCTGTTATCCTTGAAGGTAGCGCTGATCATCCACAGCAGAGGATAGATCATGATGACACCAACCAGGATCAGCACGAAGTACTTAAAGAAGGTTGCGATCTTATTCGATGCTTTCATTCCCATATTGGTCACCTTACCTTTCATCCGAGTAGTAGACCCACTTCTTCTGGCTGGTGAACGCAATGATCGTCAGGATGCAGACGATGATGAACATGATCCATGCCAGAGCAGAAGCCATGCCCATGTCATAGGACTTGAATGCGTAGTTGTAAACCAGCAGGGAGATCAGGGTAGTGGAACCACGGGGACCACCGTTGGTGATGATGTAGGGGCCGTTGAACTCCTGGAAAGCCTGGCAGATCTGAGTGACCAGGTTGTAGAAGATGATGGGGGTGATCATCGGAACGGTGATGGAGAAGAACTGACGCCACTTGCCGGCGCCGTCGATGGTAGCAGCCTCGTACAGGTCTGCGGGCACGCCCTTCAGTGCAGCAAGGAACAGCACCATGGCGGAACCGAACTGCCATATACGCAAAAAGCAGATGATCCACAGCGCGTAGTTGGGGTCAGACAGCCACTCGGGGCCCTGCACCGCACCAAAGGTGACAGCGCGGACCACGGTGTTCAGCAGACCGTCCACGCTGAACACAGCCTTCCACAGCACGGCGATAGCCACAGAGCCGCCCAGAATGGAGGGAATGTAGTACACAGTGCGGAACAGGTTGACGCAGGCGATTTTGAAGTTCAGGATGTAGGCGATGAACAGCGCGAAGATCAGCTTCAGGGGCACGGTGATAAAGGCGTACTTGAAGGTGATGATCAGCGCCTTGGTGATCTTTTTGGTGTGGAATGCGGTAATGTAGTTGGCCAGACCAACAAAGCTGGTACCGTCCTTAAAGAAGTTCATATCGGTAAAGCTGTAGTACAGCGACTGACCGAAGGGGAACGCCTTAAAGACGAGAAAGCCGATGATCCAGGGAATCAGATAAAACAGGCCCTGATACTTATCGACCCATTTCTGGAACGGAGTTCGTGCGCCGGCGGGCGCATTACTTTTTTTCATCCGAAGTCCTCCTTTTACAGGATTTGAAGCAGACAGTGCAGCAGGTCACAGACCGGCAACAATTCATTCAAGGTTTGATAACCATTCTCCGAAAAAACAAGGGCATCTGTCGTACGGGCGGCAGATGCCCCTATTTCATTCAGAGTATAGGTGCCGGTTCAGGCTGCTGTCAGTGCAATAAGATTAGCCGATGGTGTAGCCGACAGACTCCATGCCGTCCAGCAGGGTCTCAACAGCCTCTTCGGGGGTCTGATCGCCGTAGTCGATGTTGTCGAACACTTCCTGATAGATGCCGGTGCCGGAAGCCTTCAGGTCGTTGTTCTCGAACAGGGGATCCAGCTTGTTGGTGGTGAAGGCCATGACCTTGGCGTTAGCCTCTGCAACCAGGCTCTTGACAGCGCCGGCGTCCTGCGCGAACTTCAGGCCAGCCTTGGAAGCGGGGATGCCGCACTCAGAACCCATGATGGAAGCGCCCTTTTCCTCGTTCAGCAGGAAGTTGATCAGGGTAGCAGCCTCGGCAACGTTCTTGCAGGTCTTGGTGATAGCCAGACCCATGGACACCTTGGAGAAGCCGCCGTTGTTATCGCCGAACTTGATCTCCTCGCCGACGGTGAAGCCGTCCTTGTTGCTGTCGTCCAGAGCGGAAGAGTACTTGCTTGCAGCGGAATCCCACTCGAAGATGCCTGCGATCTTACCGGTAATCCACTCGTTGGACTGGTGGGTAGCGGTATCGGAGTTTGCAGAGTAGTAGGTCTTCAGGTTCATCATGACGTGGTTGTCCACCAGGCTCTTGATGAAGGCCAGACCCTCAGCGATCTCCTCCTCGGTGTAGTTCAGGGTGGAGGTAACGGGATCTGCCCAGTCCTTGCCGTACTTGGACTCGAGGTAGAACACCATCAGGATCATACGGTCGTATGCGCCCAGGTGCATGGGGTAGTAATCGTCGCCCAGCTTCTCCTGGAAAGCCTTACCGGCAGCCATCAGATCGTCCAGAGACTTGGGAACCTCGGTGATGCCAGCCTTATTAAAGGTGGTCATGTTCCAGTAGAAGATACGGCCGGTCATGGAGACGGGCACGCACTGCTGGCTGTTGGCCACATAGCAAGCGTCCATAGCAGCGGAATCCCACTGGGTCAGGTCGATGAACTTGGAGGTGGTGTTCAGATCCACGAACTTGCTGCCGTCGGCAGAGTAGTTGTACAGCCAGTTCCAGTTCACCTGGCAGACATCCTGAGCGTTGCCTGCGATGAAGGCAGCAGCCATCTTCTCTTCCCAGCCGGACCATGCGGCGAAGGTGGGCTCCACGGTAATGTTGGAGTGCTCAGCCTGGAAAGCCTCCAGAGCGCTCTGGTAAGCAGCGTGACGGCTGTCGCCGCCCCACCAGCTGATGCTCAGGCTGACAGGGCCGTCAGACAGGGCCAGGCTCTCGTCTGCGGAAGCAGCGGGGGCCTGAGAAGCAGCGGAAGAAGCGGTGGAAGAAGCAGCGGGCTTGCTGCCGCAGGCAGCCAGCAGACCTGCAGCACCGACAGCGCCGGTAGCCATCAGGAAGTTACGACGAGAAATTGCCTTGCTCATTTTTGTTCTCCTCCTAATAGAAAACATCTTCATGCAGGGGGTCTGCACATGCCCCCTTGTATACAATTATGATAACAAAAGCCACCAAAAAAAGAAAGATGTAAATTACAGTGATACGGGATAAAAACGTACAAATATTGCCCTTGTTTTCGCGTGCAATTCGACGTCCTTGCCGAAATGAATAAACTTGCGCTGAAAAACTGTGCAACTTGTATACTTCAATGACTTGCATAAAAATCTGGGATGCAACAAGGGCAGAACAGCAAAAATCTCAATAATTCCTGTTACATTTACCGTTCTGCCTGTAATTTTTTATGCTCTGCCGCCCCCGCTGCTCTCTTCTTCTCCCACTCCCTCTCCCCTCCGTCGAGTAACTGCCCAGTCCGAACTGATATATCAATAGCGCAAAAAACGTGCGAATTCCGTCCGGTTGATATATCAGTTTCTCTCACAAAATGCAACAAATTGATATATCAGTCTGTATACAGCCTGTTGGAGACTATGGTGGGGGTACCCCTTCCATCTGCTCACTGCGTTCGCAGCCACCTTCCCCAAGGGGACGGCTTTTTGGCGGTGGCGGTACAGTTTCCGACTGAAGCGGAAAGCTGCTTGCCCGGAAGTCAACCCTCTCCGTCATCGCTGCGCGATGCCACCTCCCCCGAAAGGGGGAGGTTTTGCTCTACCTACCGGCAGAAGCCGTGCCTGAGAGGGTTTAATCCACGCAAAAAAGCCGCTGCACCCGGCGCGGTACAGCGGCTTGTATAAAATATAAAAGTATCTCAGTTTTTCCTTGCAGCGTAAAACGCCCGCCGTGCCTTGAAGTAGCACTGGGGGCACATGCTGACATACTGCACATCGTTTTCAAGGTCGATGGCTACCTGCTCGCCCTCAAAGACGAACCGTCCGTTCACCTTGCGGCAGTTGCAGATGGCCTTGCGCCCGCAGGTGCAGATGGTCTTCATCTCCTCGATGGTGTGCGCCAGCTCCAGCAGACGGGTAGAGCCCGGGAAGCCCTTGAGGGAAAAATCTGCCCGCAGACCGTAGCAGATCACCGGGATGTTCAGATCTACCGTGATCATGAACAGCTGCTCGGCCTGCTCCGGGGTAAAGAACTGGCTCTCGTCGCATAGCACACAGGCCAGCGGCCCGGAGGCAGCGTTTGCCGCCTTCACGGCTTCGAACACGTCCAGCTCCGGCGGGATCAGCAGGTCTGCCTTGCGGCGCACGCCCAGACGGCTCACCAGCTCCCCGCCGCCCTTGGTATCCACCTGCGGCTTTAAAATGAGCACCTTCATGCCCTGCTCTTCGTAGTTGTGTGCCACCTGCATCAGCGCCGTGCTCTTGCCGCTGTTCATGGCACCGTAGCGGAAATACAATTTTGCCATGCCGTCACTCCTGATTGCGCAGACGGTAGCCCAAGCTCATCAGGCTGTCGCCCAGATGGACGTTTTCCACCACCACATTGGGGTACGACACCGACAGGTCATAGTGGGAGAAGTTCCAGAAGCCCTCGATGCCCAGATCCACCAGCCGTCCGCTGACCTGCTGTGCACCATCACGGGGTACACAGAGCACCGCCACCTTGGGCTTGTTTTCCTCGCAAAAGGCCTCCAGCTCGTCAATGTGCCGGATGCGGATACCGCTGATCTCCTTGCCCACCTCGTTCTCGGCCACGTCAAAGGCCGCGATCAGCTTGTAGCCGTTGGTATCGGTGGTGATAAAGCGGCTCACCGCCTTGCCCAGGCGGCCGCAGCCGATCAGAATGGTGGGCAGACGGTCGCCGTTGCCGAACAGCAGACTTTCCAGAATGGAAAGCAGGTTCTCCACCGAGTAGCCGATGCCCTGCCGTCCGTTCACGTCACCGATGCAGTTGAAGTCCTGCCGCACCTGCGAGGCAGTGGTGCCCATCTGGGAAGCCAGCTCCCGGGAGGAGATGCTGGTAATGCCATCGTCCTGCAAGGAGCGCAGATACCGGTAATATTTTGGGAGACGCTTGATCACAGGGATTGATGCTTTCTGGGGGGTGTTCATAGCAAAATTCTCCTTTCTGCCCAACGCGCTGCAGCTTCTGCCGCCATGCAAGGGGCTTCTTTGCGCGCAGAGAGATGTTCCATTTTATCCTGTTATATTATTTAAAGTATACAGCATGAAAGGCGAATGTCAAATACCTATTTGTAAAAAAGCAAAAAATTCACAAAGTTTTTTGTTTCTTTTCTCCTGTATACTTCCCCGGCTGCCGGGGGATACTGACCCCACAAAGACCCCGCTACGGAAGGAGAACGCGCATGGATACGGCAAAAGACACCCCCGCAGAGCAGCACCGGATGGAAAAAGAGGATATCGAGGATCTGGGCACGGTCACCCTGAGCCGGGGCGGTCATGTCATCCACTGCCTGACCGTCATCGGCCAGATCGAAGGGCACACCGAAGCGCCGCAAGGGCAAAAGACCACTAAGTACGAGCACGTCATCCCCCAGCTGGTGGCGGTGCAGGAGGACCCCCGCATCGAGGGGCTGCTGGTGCTGCTGAACACGGTGGGCGGCGATGTGGAGACCGGCCTTGCGCTGGCAGAGCTGATTGCCAGCATCTCCAAGCCCAGCGCCACACTGGTGCTGGGCGGCGGGCACTCCATTGGCATCCCGCTGGCGGTCAGCGCGCGGCACAGCTTTATTGTCCCCACCGCCACCATGACGGTGCATCCGGTGCGGCACTCCGGGCTGATCTTAGGCGTCCCGCAGACCATGCACTGCTTTGAGCAGATGCAGCAGCGCATCACCGGCTTTGTAGCCGCCCACAGCGGTATGCCGGAAAAGCGCTACACCCAGCTGATGCTCCACACCGGGGAACTGGTCATGGACATGGGCACGGTGCTGGACGGACGCCGTGCCGTAAAGGAAAAGCTCATCGACGAGCTGGGCGGTCTTTCGGATGCGCTGGCGTGGCTGTATAAGGAAATCGAACGGGGGTAAGGCCTTGCGTCTCCCCCGCCGGACGATTTGAACTGCGCTCCGCGTTCGCTTTGCGCAGAAGCAGCGGAATTATTTTTTTATTTGCAGTTCCGAAACGCCTGCGGGCGTTTCGGAACTGCCTTTTCACGAGAGGGGCTGGGCTCGTTCCATTTTCCTCCAACAAAAACAACATTATGGTTTGCCATTTTTGCCCTTGCGTGGTACAATAGTAGAATCAATTATTGTGTCTATGGGAAGTTGGGGAACAGAGTAGAATGGCAACAAAAAAACGAAAATCAACGAAACGGCGTACTGCTGCCCGCCGTAAAAAGGCAGAGCAGCGGCTCCCGGCAGGGCTTGGCACCCTGTTCGGCGGCCTGCTGCTGATCGTGCTGGCCTTTGTGCGGGGCGATTCCGTATGGCGGGTGCTCCATGATGTGCTGTTCGGGCTGTTCGGCTGCGGCAGCTTTGTGCTGGGTGCAGCCGTGTGCTGTCTGGCCGTTTTGTACACCCGGGGCGAGGAGCTGCTGTCCCGCATCCTCAAGCTGGTGCTGGGGCTTATCTTTGTCTGCGGCACGGTCATCGTGTTTTCCGATATCCAGCCGCAGGGGCTGTCGGCGCTGCAAATGCTTTCCGCCTGCTACGCCAACGGCGTCAATGCATGGCTCTCCGGCGGCGCAATGGGCTTTGTGTTGGGCGGCGTGCTGCTTTTGCTGTGCGGACGTCCGGCAGCAAATCTCATCATGGTCGTGCTCTTGCTGTGCGGCAGCCTGTACATTTTTGATATCACCCCCGCCGAGGTCTGGGTCTGGCTGTGTGCCGTCACCGGCGGTATCCACGCCCGCGGCGCTGCCTTTGCAGAGCAGCGCTCTGCCCGCCGCGCCGAGCGCGCCGCCATCCGGCAGGCAGAGCGGGAGATCGACGAGGAATACGACGAAATCGAGGACGAGCCGCTGGACGAGGAGGACGAGCCTGCCGGGCTGCATCTAGGGGTGCCGGACTGGATGTCCGGTGTGCTGCGCTGGGGACACAAGGTAACGCAGGAGATGGAGGCAGACGCTGCGGACACCGAAGCTGCGCCCGCCGCCCCTGCCCAGCCGGAGCCTGCCGCGCCGCCCATCACCCCGGTGCGGGTCAGCGTTGCCCATCCCCGCGCCGCCTTTGATGTAGACCTTGGCCCCGACCACACCGCCCTCTCCGAGGGCGGCAGCGAGCCCATTGAGCCGCTGATCGTCGGGCCGGGCGGCACCTTCGGGCAGGACCCGCTGCGCCCTGCATCCAAGCCCACGCCGCCGCCCATCGTGGCAGACCCGGTAGTCGCCTCTGCGGCAGATTTCTTTGCCAAAGATGCCCCCCAGCCGGAAGAGCCTGCCCCCGCTTTTGATACGCCCATCGTCCAGCCGGCAGCGCCGGTGGTGCAGCCGCAGATGCCCACGCAGCCGGAGGCTGCGCCTATCCAGCCCGCCGTGCCCCGGGTGAGCGCCGAGAACGCCGTGGCGTTCCGCTCTGCGCCGGACGAGGACGGCTGGATCAGCATCACCGCCGAGCCGGTGGAGGAAAAAGACATCAACTCGCTGGTGGCAGCGGCCATGGAAAAGCCCGCTGTCTCCGAGCAGGCAGCCGCCACCGCACCCGCCGAGGAGACCGAGCCGGTGGACCGCTACGAATACCAGTACCCGCCCATCGAGCTGTTTGAAAAAACGCAGGAGGAGAGCGACCCCGGCGCACAGGAGGAGCTGAAGGCCAACGCCCAAAAGCTGGTGGACACGCTGGAAAGCTTCGGCGTGCGCACCCGGGTGCTGGATATCTCCCGCGGGCCCTCTGTTACCCGATACGAACTGCAGCCCATGGCGGGTGTGAAGATCAGCCGCATCACCTCGCTGGCAGACGATATCGCCCTGAACCTTGCGGTGGCGGACGTGCGTATGGAAGCCCCCATCCCCGGCAAGCCCGCCGTGGGCATCGAGGTGCCCAACCACAAAAAGACCGCCGTTTCCATCCGCAGCATCTTTGAGAGCCAGAGCTTTCTGCGCATGACCTCGCCGCTGGGCATCGCCCTTGGCAAGGACATTGCCGGTGTAGCGCAGGTGACCGACCTGTGCAAGATGCCCCACCTGCTCATCGCGGGCAGCACCGGCAGCGGTAAATCCGTGTGCGTGAACAGCATCATCATGAGCCTGCTGTTCCGCTCCAGCCCGGAGGACGTGAAGCTGCTGCTCATCGACCCCAAGGTGGTGGAGCTGGCCGAGTATAACGGCATCCCCCACCTGCTGATGCCCGTTGTCACCGAGCCCCGCAAGGCCGCCGGTGCACTGGGCAGCGCGGTGCAGGAGATGGAGCGCCGCTACCGCCTGTTTGCGGAGAACAATGTGCGCGATATCAAGTCCTTCAACAAGCTGGCTGCCGAGCAGCCGGAGCTGGAAAAGATGCCCTACATCGCCATTATCATCGACGAGTTGGCCGATTTGATGATGGTGGTGGGCAAGGACGTAGAGGATTCCATCTGCCGCATCGCCCAGAAAGCCCGTGCCGCCGGTATGCACCTGATCGTTGCCACCCAGCGCCCCAGCGTGGACGTGATCACCGGCCTGATCAAGGCCAACATCCCCAGCCGCATCGCCTTTGCGGTGTCCAGTCAGGTGGACAGCCGCACCATTCTGGACGGTGCCGGCGCAGAAAAGCTGCTGGGTCAGGGCGATATGCTCTTTATGCCCGTGGGCGCACCCAAGCCCACCCGTATCCAGGGCACTTTTGTGCGGGATGAGGAGATCAGCCGTGTGCTGGACTTTATCAAATCCAGCGCCACCGTACAGTACGACGAAGCCATGATCGAGGCCATGGAAAAGCACGCCATTCAGGACGGCAAAAAGGGCGGCGGCGGTGCCGACGCCGAGGAGGACGCAGGCTCCGACCCCATGTTCAAGCAGGCCGTGGACGTGGTCATCGACGCCGGTCAGGCCTCCACCAGCCTGTTGCAGCGCCGCTGCAAGCTGGGCTACGCCCGCGCCGCCCGCATCATGGACGAGATGGAGCAAAAGAGCATCATTGGCCCCTACGAGGGCGCAAAGCCCCGCGCCGTGCTCATCAGCCGCCAGCAGTGGCTGGAAATGCAGATGAACCAACCGGAGGAATAATAAAGGAGCATTATGGAACATTCTACTCCCCAGATCTACACCGAATTTCTTCCCATCAGCCGGGCGGACATGGAAGCCCGGGGCTGGGAACAGCTGGATTTTGTGGTGGTGGGCGGTGACGCCTATGTGGACCACCCCAGCTTTGGCACCGCCATCATCAGCCGCCTGCTGGAGGCCGAGGGCTACAAGGTGGGCGTGCTGGCGCAGCCCCGCTACACCGACTGCGAGGACTTCAAGCGGTTCGGCAAGCCCAAGTACGGCTTTTTCATCGGCGGCGGCAATGTGGACAGCATGGTCAGCCACTATTCCGTGGCAAAAATTCCCCGCGCCGAGGACGAATACTCCCCCGGCGGCAAGGCCGGTGCCCGCCCGGACCGCAGCGCCACTGTGTATACCAAGCTTGCAAAGCAGGCTTACCCCGACCTGCCGGTGATCTTAGGCGGTCTGGAGGCCAGCCTGCGCCGGTTTGCCCACTACGATTACTGGCTGGACACCGTGCTGCCCAGCATCGCCGAGGACTCCGGCGCGGATCTCATCAGCTTCGGCATGGGCGAGCACCAGACCGTGGAGATCGCCCGCCGTCTGGCCGCCGGGGAGCCGGTGGAGACCATCACGGACGTGAACGGCACCTGCTACCTGACCGATTTCGACCACCTGCCCCAGCGGTATGTGGAGTGCGCCGGTTTTAAAAAGGTGGCCAGCGATAAGACCGCCTACGCCAAGGCCTGCCGCATCCAGATGGACAATCAGGACGTGGTCAGCGGCCAGATCATCGTGCAGAAGCAGAGCGAAAAGTATCTGGTGCAGAACATCCCCGCAAAGCCGTTGGTGCGCGGAGAGCTGGACAAGGTGTACGCCCTGCCCTACACCCGCCGGTACCACCCCATCTACGAGAGCATGGGCGGCGTGCCCGCCATCCGCGAGGTGCAGTTCTCCATCATCCAGAACCGCGGCTGCTTCGGCGGCTGCAACTTCTGCGCCATCCAGCTGCATCAGGGGCGGCGGGTCACCAGCCGCAGCGCCGACAGCATCGTGGAGGAAGCCGAGCGCATGACCCACGAGCCGGACTTCAAGGGCTATATCCACGATGTGGGCGGCCCCACCGCAAACTTCCGCTTCCCCTCCTGCCGCGAGCAGATGCTGCGCGGGATGTGCACCGGCGGCAAGCACTGCCTTGCCCCCACCACCTGCTCCCACATGATCGTGGATCACAGCGACTACCTTAAAATTCTGCGCCGGGTGCGGGAACTGCCGGGCGTGAAAAAGGTGTTCATCCGCAGCGGCATCCGGTTCGACTACCTGATGGCTGACCCGGACGATACCTTCTTCAAGGAGCTGGTGGAATATCATGTGTCCGGCCAGCTGAAGGTCGCCCCGGAGCACTGCGCCCCCAACACCCTTGCTTACATGGGCAAGCCCCCCATCGAGACCTTTAACAAGTTCAAGGATAAGTTCTACGAGCTGAGCAAGAAGGCGGGCAAAAAGCAGTATCTGGTGCCCTACCTCATGTCCAGCCACCCGGGCAGCACTCTGAAGGACGCGGTCTATCTGGCCGAGTACCTTTATAAGAACCACATGCGCCCGGAGCAGGTGCAGGACTTCTACCCCACCCCCGGCACCGTGAGCACCTGTATGTTCTACACCGGGCTTGACCCCTACACCCTCAAGCCGGTGTTTGTGGAAAAGACCCCCGAGGGCAAGGCGTTGCAGCGCGCACTGCTGCAATACTACGAACCGCGCAACGCCGAAAAGGTGGTCAAGGCTTTGCAGCTGACCCACCGGGAGGATCTGATCCCCCTGCTTGTGCCCGCCGGCGGCCGCCGCGCCGTACAGCGCACCGCCCGCCGGGCAGAGAGCGCCGAGGTGACCATCCACAACGACGGCACTTATACCGTACACCCCAGCCAGAAGGGACGCAGCACCGGCAAAAATGCCCGCGCCGCCGCCCCGGCAGGCCGTCAGCCCAGCCCGGGCGCACGCTTTGCGCCCAACTCTGCGCCCGGCCACAAACCCAAAAACAATCAACAGAAAGAGAACGCAACGTGGAAAACTGGAAAGAAGAAAAAGTAACCCTGTTCCCCCGCCGCCTGTTCCTGCGGCTGGCTGCGCTGGCGTTGGCCGCTGTGCTGGCGCTGGGGCTTACCGCCTGTGACAGCCTGCCCGGCAGCGGCGGACACATCGTCAAGCCCTCCACCGGGTCAAACCAGCCCTTTGAGATGCACTTCATTGACGTAGGGCAGGCGTTGAGCGTATTGGTAGAGTGTGACGGACAGTTCATGCTCTACGACGGCGGCAACGTAGACGACGGCAGTCTGGTGGTATCCTACCTGCAAAAGCAGGGGGTGGAGCAGCTGCAATATGTGTTCTGCTCTCACGCCCACGAGGATCATGTGGGCGGGCTTGCCGCCGTAATGGCAAAGTTCCCGGCGGGACACGCTTACAGCCCGGTGACCGAGAGCAGCACCAAATGCTTCAATGATTTTGTCAAATACACCCAGCAGCAGGGCTTACAGCTGGAAGTGCCCTCCGTGGGCACGGTCTGGCCGCTGGGCAGCGCCACTGTTACCCTGCTAGGCCCGGTGACCGGGTACAGCGAGACCAACAACACCTCGCTGGTGCTGCGTATCGACTACGGCAGCACCAGCTTCCTGCTGACCGGTGACATGGAAAATACCGCCGAGACCGACCTTGTGAACAGCGGTGCCAACCTGAAGGCCGATGTTTTACAGGTAGGGCACCACGGCTCCAGCACCAGCACCGGATACCTGTTTCTGAACGCTGTTCTGCCGGAAATGGGCGTCATCTCCTGCGGCACGGGCAACAAGTACGGCCACCCCCACGAGGAGACGTTAAGCATTCTGCGGGACGCAAAGGTGGACGTCTACCGCACCGACCTGCAGGGCACCATCACCATCGGCAGCGACGGCCAGAACTTCACCGTGGGCACCGAGCGCTTTGTGCCGGACAGCCAGCTGAACCCCACCGACCCGTCGTCCTCCAGCACGGCGCAGCAGGCTTACATCGGCAACGTGAACAGCAAAAAGTTCCACCTGCCCACCTGCGCCAATCTGCCTGCGGAAAAGAACCAGATCCTCTTTTCCAGCTATGACGAAGCCATTGCCGCAGGCTATACCCCCTGCGCAAGCTGCATCAAATAAAAATATTTTTATAAAAAGAAAGACACCGGCGGCCTGCAAGGCTGTCCGGTGTCTTTCTTTCATAATCGTTACTGTGCAGCGGGGAACTCCTTCTCCCGCTCTTCTTTCAGGATGGCAGTGGCGCGCTGCATGGTGGCAGCGGCGCGGCGCAACTCTTCGTCTCCAAGCTCCGTGCGCATCCGGCGGTAGCAGCGCTGCAAAAGCGCCTGCTCCTCCGCCATCAGCTCCACCGCCTTGCTGGAAAGTTCCACATAGGTGCGCCCGGCCTCGCGGTCGGTTTTCCACGTCACAAAGCCGCTGTCCTGCAGCTTCTCGATGCCCTTGGAAAGCTCGGTCACCCGCAGCCCCATGGCGGCGGCAAGGTCGGCAAGATAGAGTTTTTCGCCGGGGTGTGCCTCCTGCTCTACCTTGATATAATACAGGATGAGATAATCTGCCCGCTGGATGGTGCTGAACACCTTATCCACGTTAAGCTCGTGGAGGAAGAACCATTCCCCCTGATGCTGCTGCATTTCTTCCATGCTGATGCCCTCCCTTTATGCCCGCTGGCTGCGCGGGATATAATCGTGGGTGCCGCCAAGGCTCTTGTAGGCCGGGCGGATGATCTTGTTGGCGCTGAGCAGCTCCTCGATGCGGTGGGCGCTCCAGCCCATGACGCGCGCCACGGCAAACAGCGGGGTGTACAGCTCCATGGGGATGCCCAGCATCTCGTACACAAAGCCGCTGTAAAAGTCCACGTTGGGGCTGACGCCCTTGAAGATCTTGCGCTCCTGCGCGATCAGCTGGGGTGCCATGCGCTCGATACGGGTATAGAGGGAAAGATCCTTGTCCCGGCCCTTTTCGTGGGCAAGCTGCTCCACATAGCCCTTGAACACCACCTCGCGCGGGTCGCTGAGGGAGTAGACGGCGTGACCCATACCATAGATCAGACCCTTGCGGTCAAAGGCCTCGCCGTGGAGCAGCTTTTTCAGGTAGGCTTCCAGCTCCTCGTCGTCCTCGATGTCGTGGAGGTTCTCCCGGATGTTCTGCATCATGTGCATGACCATCAGGTTTGCACCGCCGTGGCGCGGGCCCTTGAGGGAGCACAGCGCCGCCGCCATGGCCGAGTAGGTGTCGGTGCCGGAGGAGGTGACCACGCGGGTGGTAAAGGTGGAGTTGTTGCCGCCGCCGTGCTCGGCGTGCAGCAGCAGCGCCACGTCCAGTACGCGGGCTTCCAGCGGGGTGTACTGCATATCTGGGCGCAGCATCCGCAAAAAATTCTCTGCGGTGGAAAGGCTGGGGTCCGGGCGGTGGATATACATACTGGCGTCTTTTTCGTAGTGATTATAGGCGTGGTAGCTGTATACCGCCAGCATGGGGAAGATGCCCGCCAGCTGGATGCTCTGGCGCAGCACGTTGGCGGTATCTAAATCTGCCGCCTTGGGGTCGTAGGACGCCAGCGTCAGCACGCTGCGCGCCATGCTGTTCATGATATCGTGGCTGGGTGCCTTCATAATAACATCGCGGGTAAAGTTGGTGGGCATGGTGCGGCACTCGCCCAGCACCGCACAGAACTGTTCCAGCTGCTCCGGGGTGGGCAGCTGACCAAACAGCAGCAGATAGCCCGCCTCCTCAAAGGCAAAGCGGCTGCCGCGGCTGCCGTTGATGAGGTCTTTTACGTCATAGCCGCGGTACAGCAGCTGACCGTCCGCTGGGTGCTTGACCCCGTCCACATACTGGAACGCCCGGATGTCCGAGATGTTGGTCAGACCTGCCAGCACGCCCTTGCCGGTCTCATCGCGCAAACCGGCCTTGACCCCGAACTCCCGATAGAGGTCCTTGGGGATGCGGTCGTGCTCTGCGCAAAGGGGCTGCTGCTGGTCGAAGTAACTTAATACATTCTGCAAATGATCCATGTGTCTGGCTGCTCCTTTCCTGTTCGTCCATATCAGTTTCTCATTTTTTAATAGCTTTTATATTACAGAACGGATATTTCGCTGTCAACCAACATTTTGTAAAAAAATATGAAACAATTCAGCCATAGGGGTCGTACAAATCGTACTCCTCCGTCTCCTGATGCTTCTCCTCCAGCACCCGGATGGCCTGCTCCAAGGCGCTCTGGGAGCAGCCGCTCTCGCTTACCAGCGCATGGACGGCGGCGGCAAGGTCGCCGTCAAACAGGGTATCCAGCCGCTGCCGCATACAGTACACATCGTAAGCCCGCCGGGTGACCAGCGGCACATACACGTTGCAGTTGCCCTGTTTTGCCGACCTGACCCAGCCTTTTTCCTCCAACCGGTAGAGAAAGTTCAGCACCGTGGCTGCTGCCCAGCCGGTGGCCTTGAGCTTCTGGCTGATGTCCCGCCGCGCCGCCGCGCCCGGGCACGCCCACACGGCAAGCATCACCTGTTCTTCCGCCGCCGAAAGCGGCCGCAGGGTATCCGGTAAACCGTACATCTGTTGTACCTCCGTAAATATTTAGTGGGCTCGCCCTCTCAGTCAAAGCCTATCGGCTTTGCCAGCTCCCCCAAAGGGGGAGCCAAGGTTTAAAGCCCGTTGCTAAAGCGTTAGGTGTAATGCGAAAGTTCCCGCCACTGCTCTTGCCTCTCCCTTTGGGAGAGGTGGCACGGCGTAAGCCGTGACGGAGAGGGCGCACGCCGTTGCCCCCAGTGCTAAAGGATCAAATGCAATAAGAAACCTTCCCGCCATGCCAGAGCCTCCCTCCCCGAGGGAGCTGGCAAAACCATCAGGTTTTGACCGAGGAAGTTTTCTTTTACATTTGTCTTAGTATTTCCAGTATACCGCATTTCTGCCAAAGGTGCAAGGGCGGAAAATCCGCATGGAATCAAGGGATCATGCACTTCTTTTACAATTGTCTTATATTTTGTCCCTACACGGCGTACATTTGTATGCTTTGTGCCCTCAGGCGGGGTGCAGGGGCCATATCTTTGTGCAAAGATGCTCTTGTTTTCAGCATGGGAAAACCGGTATACTACGGCTACGGAAAGTAACAGACGCACCGCAAAAACGGCGGTGCTGCGTAATAGGTATATCACAGGAAAAGGAGAGGTTCATTATGGCACGAGTATATAACTTCAGCGCAGGCCCCAGCATGCTGCCCGAAAAGGTGCTGCGGCAGGCACAGGCCGAGCTGCTGGAATACGGCGACAGCGGTCAGAGCGTCATGGAGATGAGCCACCGCAGCAAGTGGTTCGATGCCATCATCAAGGACACCGAGGCTTCCCTGCGCCGGGTGATGAACATTCCCGATAACTACAAGGTGGGCTTCTTTCAGGGCGGTGCTACCCAGCAGTTCGCCATGGTACCGCTGAACTTTATGACCACCGGCAAGGCAGACTACATCGTGTCCGGCAACTTCTCGGGTCTGGCTGCCAAGGAGGCCGCCAAGTTCGGCGAGGCCAAGATCGTGGCGTCCAGCAAGGATAAAAACTTCACTTATATCCCGGATGTAAACGTCATCGACTACGACAAGGACGCCAGCTACATCCACATCTGCCAGAACAACACCATCTTCGGCACCCAGTATGTGGAGTTGCCGCAGGTGGAGGGCGTGCCGCTGGTGGCAGATATGAGCTCCATGATCCTTTCCAAGCCCGTGGACGTCAGCAAGTACGACTGCATCTACTTTGGCGTGCAGAAGAACGTAGCCCCCGCCGGTATGGCCATTGCCATCATCCGGGATGACCTGCTGGGTCACGCCGCAGATAACGTGCCCACCATGATGAACTACACCACCCTGCTGGCGAAGGACAGCATGTACAACACTCCGCCGTGCTGGTGCATCTACATGACCGGTCTGGTGCTCAAGTATCTGGAAAACGACATCGGCGGTCTGGCCAATATGCAGAAGATCAACGAAGCCAAGGCCAAGGTTCTGTACGACTATCTGGACGGGCAGGAGTTCTTCACGAACCCTGTGGAGCACCGCTACCGCAGCACCATGAACGTCACCTTCACCAGCCCCAACCCGGACATGGACAAAAAGTTCTGCGCCGAAGCCGCCGAGGCGGGCTTCGTGAACCTGAAAGGGCACCGTCTGGTAGGCGGTATGCGCGCTTCCATCTACAACGCCATGCCTGCCGAGGGCGTGGACAAGCTGGTGGACTTCATGGAGAAGTTCCGCAAAGAGAATGCATAAAGAGGGGTTTCAGATATGTACACCATCAAAACGCTCAACGCCATCAGCCCGGTGGGGCTGGCAAAGCTGCCCAAGAACCAGTTCGATGTCACGGTGGATGCCGACGCCCCGGACGGCATTCTGGTGCGCAGCGCCGACCTTTTGAACACTACCTTCAACGACAATCTGCTTGCTATCGCCCGCGCCGGTGCGGGTGTGAACAACATCCCTCTGGAGCGCTGCAGCGAGCAGGGCATCGTGGTGTTCAACACCCCGGGTGCCAACGCCAATGCCGTGGCGGAGCTGGTCATCGGGATGCTCATTGCAGGCAGCCGCAATGTGGCCGCCGCCGCCCAGTGGTGTCAGGGTCTGGCCGGTGACCCGGCCATGTCCAAGAGCGTGGAAAAGGGCAAAAAGCAGTTCGTGGGCAACGAGATCAAGGGCAAGACCCTTGGCGTCATCGGTCTGGGTGCCATCGGCTCCCGGGTGGCAAACTGCGCCATCGAGCTGGGCATGGAGGTCTACGGCTACGACCCCTACATCTCCATTGAAGCAGCATGGAACCTGAGCAGTCAGGTGCACCACTGCGTAAACCTGAACGATATGCTGCCCCTGTGCGACTACATCACCATCCATGTGCCCTACCTGCCCACCACCAAGGACACCATCAACGCCCAGACCCTTGCCCTGTGCAAGGACGGCGTCAAGATTTTGAACTACGCCCGCGGCGAACTGGTAAACACCGCCGCCCTGCTGGAAGCCATGGACAACGGCAAGGTGTCCGGCTACATGACCGACTTCCCCTCTGAGGCCATTCTGGGCCGTCCCGGCATCGTGTGCACCCCGCACCTTGGCGCTTCCACCCCGGAAGCCGAGGACAACTGCGCCGTCATGGCGGCACAAGAGCTGAGCGATTACCTGCGCAACGGCAACATTACCCACTCGGTCAACCTGCCGGAGGTGCACCAGCCCCGCGCCGGCGGCAAGCGCATCTGCATCATCCACAAAAACGAGCCGGGCATGATCAGTCAGATCACCGCCCTGACCACCGAGGCCGGCCTGAACATCGAAAACATGGTGAACAAGAGCAAAAAGAACATGGCCTACACCATGCTGGATGCCACCGGTGCCGTGGATGCCCGCCTGAGCGAGAAGCTGAGCAGCATCCCTGCCGTCATCCGGGTGCGCATCCTGTAACAGCAAAAATACACGAAACACAAAAAGGTGAAGTGGCCAGAGCAGAGTTCCCATAAAACAGTATTTGCAAAAGTTCCCTAAATGGGGAAGATT
>ERZ1027238.30-NODE-30-length-44568-cov-7.267809_pt1 | contig 44568 bp, 36 predicted proteins | sample MGYA00519477_ERZ1027238 | MGnify/ENA primary metagenome ERZ1027238 (study PRJEB26926, sample SAMN06164638) | human gut metagenome | biome: ENVO:00009003; feature: ENVO:2100002; material: ENVO:00002003 | host: Homo sapiens | place: USA | collected 2012 ...
AGATCGCTCAGTGTCTCGTGGGCTCGGAGATGTGTATAAGAGACAGGGTTTGCACAACATAAAAACTTTACTTTCAGAAAATTTTATACAATCCAACATATTTTGAAGGAGGCTCTTCTCATGGACGATCTTGACCGCAAAATCCTCACCCTTCTGGCAAAAAACGCACGGATGCCCGTCAAAGAAATTGCGGAGCAGGTATCCCTGACCAGCCCGGCAGTCTCCAGCCGTATCCATAAACTGGAAACGGACGGCATCATCAGCGGCTACACTGTCACGCTGAACCGTCCGGCAGACCGGATGTATGTGGATGCGCTCATCAGCCTTTCGGTTGCCCCCTCCAAGCAAGATGCTTTTCTGGAACTGCTGCAGAACAGCCGCGAGGTGCTGCAGTGCTACCACGTTACCGGTGCGTACACCTTTCTGGTCAAGGTCAGCTGCGGCAGCATGGCACAGCTGGAGCATCTGATCTTACAGTTCCAGAAGCTGGGCACCACCAGCACCCAGATCATCCTGTCCACCCCGGTGAACCATGGCGATCTGGACGCCTTGATGCTGTAAGCAGGCGCTGTTCATAAAACTGTTACTTTTTCCCTGCAATTTTGCGGTGCGGTGGTTCGTATCCAGAATAGCAGCCCAAAACCGGCACACACTACCTGTAACGTGTGCGCCCGGCTGCGCCTTCCACACACAGCACTATGAAAGGAAATGCAATACTATGAAAAAATTCATCGCCGCCCTGCTGGCAGGGCTGACCCTGTTTACTTTGGTGGGCTGCTCCGGCGGCAGCAAGGCCGACAGCTCCACCCCCAAGGACTACGCCCAGATCATCCACGACGCCCGCAGCGACGAGGACAACGAGTACGATATGATCTTCACCAAGGGCGAGGACGGCAAGTTTACCGCCATTGACGGTTACAGCGCCGAGTACGAGCCCGACCAGCTGAACGAAGAGATCCGGGACATCCTGATGCCCCTGCTGAATCTGGAGGACGGCCAGTACACCGCCTTTGCCGCCAGCATTTCCAGCATGATGGTGCGCAGCTACGCCGTTGCCATCGTGAAGCCTGCCGAGGGCAAGACCGATGAGGTAAAGGCAGCACTGGAGGCCTATGTTGCCAGCGAGCAGCAGTCCATGGAGCACTATCTGGAGGACCAATACCTTGTTGCCAAGGCCGCTACCGTCACCGTAGCCCCCACCGGCGAAGTGGTTCTGGTCTGCGCCGAGGATCATGACACCATTCTGTCCAACATCAAAGCCGCTCTCGCAAAATAATTTTCCCGCATAAACCCCGGCCTTTGCAGTATGTTTCATCTGCAACGGCCGGGGTTTGGTTTTTATGCTTATTCCAGATCCAGCTTATTTTTCATCAGCCAGCTGGTAAGGACAAAATAGACTGCGCCGATCAGAATCGTTACAAGAAGGACGAGCCAGAGATTGCCGCTGGCGGAATAAGCCATCGGCATCGCTGCCACAGAGCCAACGATTACCCGGATCCCGCCGCCTGCATCCAGTTTGCCCTGAATCAGCTGCAACAGGAAGAAGGCCAGAATGCTGGCAATCGTGGAATGGTTCCTGAACTGATGCCCGATCATGCAGGCGGCGTAGATACAGAGGATGAGGACTGCAACGCCCGCCAGACCAAGGACGATGATCCACGCCAGCTCGCTCCAGAATTCACCGCCGATGCTCTGGATCGCCTTCCAGCTGAATTTCAGGACATCGCCCCAGCCCGTCGTGATCGTCTCCCCATTGATGACCGTTTTGGGATCCTCGAAGGCGCCCAGGCCGACCAGCATCAGAAGGACGGACAGGATCCCGACCACTCCGCTGCAGATCACCCAGACCATGCTGGAAATGAGTTTGGACGCAACCAGCTGCTCTGGATGGACCGGAAGGGTGTGCATGAGATAGCCCTCCCGCCCCAACAGATTTTTGGTGAACCGCTGGATGATCGTCACAATACAGACCACTCCGATGGCAACCCCGATGGCAAAGTAGGCAAACATCAGGTATGCCCAGATCTGGCTGCTGCCATTGTCCCAGACTTCGTCCCGCATCGAGATCCCCACTGCCAGCGCAACCAGCAGCCAGACCAGATACAGGCCGCCATAGGTCCGTCCGGTCGCCCGGAATTCATACTTCAACAGATTTTTCAGCATTTGAATACCTCCCGGAAATATGCGTCCACGCTCATTCCCTCATTCTCACGGATCTCATCCACACTGCGGTGAGCAAAGACCGTTCCCTCTTTCAGGAAGATGGCCTCATCCAGCACCGGCTCGATATCCTCGATCAGGTGGGTCGAGATGAGGACGGTCGCGTCCTTGCTGTAATTGGACAGGATGGTGTGCAGGATATAATCCCGTGCCGCCGGGTCCACGCCGCCGATGGGTTCATCCAGCAGATAGAGCCGGGCATTCCGGCTCATGGCAAGGATGAGCTGCACCTTTTCCCGGTTGCCCTTGGAAAGGGTCTTGAGGACGTCTTTGGGGGAAAGTTCCAGATTTGCCAGCATCTCATTCGCCCGGGCCGGATCGAAGTCCTTATAGAAGTCCCCAAACATCTTCACCAGCTGCTCTACCCGCATCCAGCCGGGAAGCCAGTCGGCATCGGGCAGGTAGGATACGATCGCCTTGCTCTCCACGCCGGGCTTCATCCCGGCGATCCGGATGCTGCCGCTGTCAGGCTGCAGCAGACCGTTTGCCAGTTTGATCAGGGTGGTCTTGCCGCTGCCGTTCGGCCCCAGCAGGCCAACGATCTTCCCAAAGCCGATGTGCAGATCCACACCGTCCAGCGCGGTTTTTGCGCCGTAGTGTTTTGTCAGCCCTTCACAGGTCAGAAGTTCACTCATGATTCGGTTCTCCTTTCGTCTGACGGGCCAGCAATTCGGCGACCTGCGCCGGGCTGTACCCGATGCCCCGCATCTTTTCCAGAAATTCTTCCGCGAACTTTTCCGCGGTCGCGGCACGCAATTGTTCGATCAACATGGTATCCTCCGTCACATAGCGGCCCGCCGTCCGTTCGGTCCGGACAAGCCCCTCCGTTTCCAGCTGTGCCAGCGCACGCTGCATGGTATTCGGGTTCACCCCTGCGGCTGCGGCCATATCCCGCACCGAGTCAAGATGTCCTCTGGGCGGGTATGTCCCCGCAAGGATCTTCGCCTTCAACCGCTCTACCAGCTGCGCATAGATCGGACGGCTGGAATCAAATTGTTCACTCATCGTAGCCCTCCCTGCATTTTGTGTTTCTGTGTTAAGCGCCTAATACAATAATACTCATTTTTCAGATTGTGTCAAGGGGTTCATACAATTTTTTTAGCCAATTCTGTCACAGCTCCCCGGGCATTGCCTTGCAAACGAGGGCAGGCGTTATCCGAGAGGTTTGCATTTTTGCGATAATATGATATACTCTCTCTGTAATTGACGAAAACAGGAGTAACTTTTATGATAAAAGCGACCATCATTATCCCAAACATCAACGGCAAGGGCTGGCTGAAGGATTCCATCGAGTCCATCTACGCCCAGACTGAGCAGGATTTTGACCTGATCGTGGTGGACAACGGCTCCACCGATGAAAGTCTGGAACAAGCCCGCAGCTACTGCACCCGCCCCAACTTTACCCTGATCGAAAACGGGCGCAACACCGGCTTTTCCTACGCAGTGAATCAGGGCATTGCCCGGGCGCAAAGCAAGTATGTGGTGCTGTTCAACAACGACGCCTTTGCCGAGCCGCAGTGGCTGGCCGAGCTTTTGCGTACCGCCGATGCGGACCCCAAGATCTTTGCGGTGCAGAGTTTGATGATCCGACACTTTGAGCGGGAACTGGCCGATGACGCCGGGGACTATGTGACATGGATGGGCTTTGCCTGCAAGACCGGCGATGGCCGCCGCGTCAGCCGCTACACCAAGCAAAAGCGCATCTTCTCGGCCTGCGGCGGCGCAGCGCTGTACCGCAAAAGCATTCTGGACGAGATCGGCGGTTTTGACGAGCACTTTTTTGCCTACTTTGAGGACGTAGACCTGAGCTGGCGCGCCAACAATGCCGGTTACAAAAACGTGCTCTGCCCCGCCGCCAAGTGCTACCACATCTGCGGTGCCAGCACCGGTGCTGTGCGCTACAATGCCTTTAAAAGCCAGCAGAGCGGCCGCAACAGCATTCTGCTGCCGCTCAAAAACGAGCCGCTGCTAATGCTGGTGCTCAACTTTATCCCGCTGGCGCTGGGCTATCTGCTCAAGTGCTACAAGTTCCACAAGCAGGGCTTTGGCGAGGCTTGGGATAAGGGCATGCACGAGGCCTTTGCTCTGCTCAAAGCGGGCAAGCTGGGCAAGCGCCCCTTCCGCCTGAAAGACCTGCCCAACTACATCCTGATGGAACTGTGGATGATCTGGAACATGGTGCCATACCTGTGGTATCGGCTGGTGGTGGTCAGGTTTGATTTAAAATAAAACGTACAAAAAACACCCGACTGTGAAAGCAAACGCACAGTCGGGTGTTTTCATTTACATTTTACGCTGCGGTACTGGCGGCATCCTCAGCGGCGGGGGCTTCTGCCACGGCGCTGTCAGCGCCCGTTTCTGCCTGCGCTTCCGGCTGCACAGCCGAGGCAGCAGCCGAATCTGCCGCAGCAGAGTCTCCGGCAGTGGCCAGAATGGCGTCCTGCACATCGCTTTCCGCCATGGGCTCCGACTGCGCGGCCGCAGAGCTTGCGGCGCTTTCGGGTTTCGTCTCGCTCTCGGTCAGGCCGGTCAGATACCAGCTGCCGCTCTGGCGCTCGAACAGGTAGTCCATATATTTGGTGGGGGTGTCCGAGGAGGGATTGATGATGCTGTCATCCGCGCTGGCGGTGGGGATATAGCCCACGGTAACATGCAGCTTGCCGCTGCGCTTGAACAGCTTGACCACAGTGGCGCGGTAGTAGCCCACCGTGCCGGTGATGGGGATCTTGTAGCACTGGGTGGTCTCGTCAAACTCGACGGTCATATCCTCCATGTCAAAGCTGCGGTGGGTCAGCTTGAAGCCGGGGCCCAGCAGCTTTGCCAGATAGGCATCCACTTCCACCGAGGGCAGCAGCAGCTGCTCGGTCTCGGGGTCGGTATTGTAATTCTCAAAGCCGCCCTGCGTCTCCTGAATGCTGTACACACAGCCCCACACGGCTGCTTCCCGCAGGGTCAGGTCGTCGATGTTCTCAATGCCGTCAAAGGGCATGGGGTCGAACAATACCAGCCCCTCCAGCTTGTCCTCGTATTCCTGCTTTTGTGCGGTATCGTCAAACAGGTTTGCCACAAGGCCCACACCGGCCCGCAGCACCGTGATAAACCCGATGAGCACCAGCACCGTGATCAGCAGACCCAAGGTCTGCCGCCAGCGGCGGCGCTTGATCCGGGCGTGTTCTTCCGGGGTGATCGTATTTTTCATTGATCTGAGTCTCCCAAAGTTTTTTGTCTACCCAACAGTATACCACATCCGGCCGCAGAGTGCAAAACCTGTACCGGTGGTTTTTTTGTGAAAGCAAGTTTTTTATTCCCAGTCCTTCCATATTTCGGGCTGGTAGCCCACAGTGGCCTTGCGGCCGTTGCGCACGATGGGGGTCTTGAACAGCTGCTGATTTTCAAACAGCTTATCCTCTTTCTGCCAGTCCACCAGTGCATCCAGCAGCGCAAGGGTCTGCTTGTCCTTTGCTGCCGGATTTACCAGCGCTTCCCAGCCGCCCAAGGCGCGCGCCACGTTATCAAACTCGCCCCGGCTCATGCCCTTTTCCTTCAGGTCGATCATCTGGAATTTTATGCCGCGCTCCTTGAAATAGCGCTGCGCCTTTTTGGTATCAAAGCACTTGCTCGTGCCAAAGATCTGGATATTCATCTTATCTCCTCCTGCCGGTTCCCGGCGGTCTTATTGTACCACACCGCAAACCGCTTGCATAGGCATAATTTGCGGCAAAACGGGCAATGCTCTTTCCGCAAGGAGGTGTTTGCATGAACGCATTCGTAGACCCTGAGTTGTGCATCGGCTGTACCCAGTGCGCCGGGCTGTGCCCCGCAGTGTTCCGCATGGAGGGAGTTCTGGCTGTGGCAGAGCCCGGCCCCATCCCGCCGGAGGAGGTGCCGCAGGCCGTCACCGCAGCCCAGAGCTGCCCGGTAAGCGCCATCCGCATCGAGGAATAAGCCCGGCATCGGTAAGGCTGCTGCACAGAGCTTGTGCGGCAGCTTTTTTGCGGCAGGACGATTTGAAATGCCCTCCGCGCTGCTCCGGGCATAAGCAGCGGAAGAACATTATAAATGATGCGATTGTCACGGCTTACGAGCCGTGACAATCACATTTTTACGAGAGATGGCATCACGAAAAACAACCACTTCTCTTTTTTACGCAAAAAGTTCCCGCGCGGTGCAGTTTTGTGCTATACTATAAGGTGTGAAATTACGCAATGGAGGAACTGCATTATGCGTTTACTGGTCATTGACGGCAACAGCATTGCCAACCGCGCTTTTTATGGCATCAAGCTGCTGACCACCAAGGACGGACGTTATACCAACGCCATCTATGGCTTTTTGAACATTCTGCTCTCCCTGCTCAAGGAGTGCCAGCCGGATGAGGTGGCTGTGGCTTTTGATCTGAAAGCCCCCACCTTCCGGCATAAAATGTACGATGGCTACAAGGCCACCCGCCACGCCATGCCCGAGGAGCTGGCACAGCAGATGCCGGTGCTCAAGCAGCTGCTGGCAGACCTTGGCTACCGCACCGTTACCGCCGAGGGCTGGGAGGCGGACGATATTCTGGGTACACTGGCTGCTGCCTGCGCTGCCCGCAAGGACGACTGCTTCCTTGCCACCGGAGACCGGGACAGCCTGCAGCTGGTGAGCGAGAGCACCACCGTACTGCTGGCTGCCACCGTAATGGGGCGCAGCAAGACCGTGGTGATGGACGAGGACGCCATTCAGGAAAAATACGGCCTTGCGCCTAAGCAGCTTATCGAGGTGAAGAGCCTGATGGGCGACACCTCGGATAACATCCCCGGCGTGAAGGGCATCGGCGAAAAGACCGCGCTTTCTCTGGTGCAGGCCTTCGGCTCGCTGGAGGGCGTGTACCAGAACATTGACGACAAGCGCATCAAACCCAAGCAGCGGGAGCACTTGTTGGAAGATAAGCCCATGGCCGAGTTGAGCCACACGCTGGGCACCATCCGCACCGATGCCCCCATCGACACCGCCGAGGGTTCCTACACCGTGGGCGAGGGCAACAAACCCGCCGCCGTGCGGCTTTTGCAGGAGCTGGAGATTCACTCCCTGATCCCCCGGTTCGGGCTGGACGGCGTAGCGCCGGAAGCCGCTGCTGAGGAAGAGGCTGTGGAGCTGCCGGAAGCAGAGCTCACTCCCCTGCCCCTGACCCCCGCCGGGCATTATCTGGTGGCTGCCCGCCCCGCCGTTACCGGCAAGCAGGGCACCTGCAACGTGGTATTGCAGCCGGAAAGCTGGTACGCCGTGCAGGACGCCACCGTCTACCCGCTGGAGGACGCCGACCTAGTGCGGCTGCTGGACAATACGGATGTGACGCTGGATGTGTTCAATTCCGCGCCCCTCTACGCCAAAGCCATGGCCGCCAGCGGCTGGGGCAGCAGCATCGTCTGGGACGGCAAGCTGGCTGCCTATCTGCTGGACGCCTCCGCCTCCAAGTATCAGATCAGCGAGCTGATCCCCGCCTACAAGGCCGCTGCCGCCTTTACCTGCAACGATTACCCGGACGCCGGGCGGCTGGCCGACCTGTTTGCCCGGATGAAGGCCGAGATCACCGCCTGCGGCGAGGATGCGCTGTATAATGAGATCGAGTTCCCGCTGGCACAGGTGCTGGCCGACATGACCCGCACCGGCGTGCTGGTGGACAAGGACGGCATTGAGCAGTTCGGCGTAAAGCTGCGGGAGGAACTGGAGCAGGTGCTGACCCGCATCCATATGGAGACCGGCAGCGCTACCTTCAACCCCAACAGCCCCAAGCAGCTGGGCGAAATGCTGTTCGACACCATGGGTCTGCCCCACGGCAAAAAGACCCAGCGCGGCTGGTCTACCGATGCCGAAACGCTGGAAAGCCTGCGTGAGTACCCGCTGGTGGAGGATGTTTTACAGTACCGTGCCTACCAGAAGCTGAACTCCACCTATGTGGAGGGTCTGCTCAAGGTCATCGGCGAGGACGGGCGCATCCACTCCACCTTCAACCAGACCGAAGCCCGCACCGGACGGCTCTCCTCCGATAATCCCAACCTGCAGAATATCCCCATCCGCACCGAGCTGGGCAGTCAGCTGCGCGCCTACTTTGTTGCAAAGCCGGGCTGTGTGCTGGTGGACGCGGATTACAGCCAGATCGAGCTGCGCATTCTGGCGCACATCACCGGGGACGAGCACATGCAGCAGGCCTTTTTGAACGGCGAGGACATCCACCGCAGCACCGCCGCCAAGATCTACGGCATTCCGCAGAGCGAGGTGACGCCCCGGCTGCGCTCCTCTGCCAAGGCCATCAACTTTGGCATCATGTACGGCAAGGGCGCGTACAGCCTTTCCAAGGATATCGGCGTGACCGTGAAGGAGGCAGACGCCTTCCTCAAGAATTATCTGGCGGCCTTCCCCAGCGTGAGCGGCTATATGGACAAGACCATTGCGGATGCCAAGGCAAACGGCTATGTGTCCACCCTGTTCGGCCGCCGCCGCACCCTGCCGGAGCTGGCCAGCACCAACTTCAACGTGCGCGCCAGCGGCGAGCGCATGGCCCGCAACACCCCCATTCAGGGCACCGCTGCGGACGTGATCAAGCTGGCCATGGTGCGGGTGTGGAAGCGCCTGCGGGACGAAAAAATGGCCAGCCGCCTGATTCTGACCGTCCACGACGAACTGATCGTAGAGGCCCCGGAGGCGGAGGCCGAGCAGGCTGCCCGCATCCTGCGGGAGGAAATGGAAGGCTGCGTGCAGTACGCGGTGCCCCTGAGCACCGATGTGCACGCAGGCAAAAACTGGCTGGAGGCCCACTAAAACATGATTATTTTGGGAATTGAATCCACCTGCGACGAGACCGCCGCAGCGCTTGTGGAGGACGGGCGGCATCTGCTGAGCAACGTCATCTCCACCAGCGTCAAAGAACAGGCCCTGTACGGCGGCGTGGTGCCGGAGATCGCCAGCCGCCGCCACTGCGAGTTCATCAGCGCCACCGTCAAAAAGGCTCTGCTGGACGCAGGCAAGACCATCGACGATGTGGACGCCGTGGCTGTCACCTTTGCGCCGGGGCTCATCGGTGCGGTGCTGGTGGGCGTGAACTTTGCCAAGGGTCTGGCCTACTCGGCGGGCAAGCCGCTGGTGCCGGTGCACCATCTGCGGGGACACATCGCCGCGCTCTACCTGACCCACCCGGAACTCAAGCCGCCCTTTTTGTGTCTGGTGGCCTCCGGCGGGCACAGCCACATCGTGGAGGTGCAGGACTATACCCACTATCACATTCTGGGGCACACCGTAGACGATGCTGCGGGCGAAGCCTTTGACAAGGTGGCCCGCACACTGGGTCTGCCTTACCCCGGCGGCCCCAGCGTAGCCGCTGCCGCTAAGACCGGCGACCCCAAGGCCTACCGCCTGCCGGTGCCCCATGTGGAGGGCAAGTACAACGTGAGCTTTTCCGGCTTAAAGACCGCTGTGCTCAACGAGGTGAACAAGGCGCAGATGAAGGGCGAGGAAGTGAACGTACCCGACCTTGCTGCCAGCTTTCAGGAGCGCATCGCGGGCATTCTGGCCGAAAAGCTGCTGCTGGCTGCTGCCGATACCGGGGCAAAGCAGGTGTGCCTTGCCGGCGGCGTAGCCGCCAACGGCCGTCTGCGCCAGCTGGTGAACGACGGTGCCCAGAAGCTGGGTGCCAAGGTCTACCTGCCGGAACTGAAGTTCTGCGGCGACAATGGCGCGATGATCGCCGCGCAGGGCTACTACCAGTACATTGCCGGGCATACCGCCGGGCTGGAACTGAACGGCCTGCCCACCCTGCCCATCGACTATGAATAAACACAACACCGGAGGTGTTCCCATGACCGAGCGCAACCCTATCCTGCAAAGCCTGTTCGACCGCAAGTCGGTGCGGGTGTATGAAGAAAAGCCCATCCCTGCCGAGATGAAGCAGGCCATTTTGGAAGCTGCCGCACAGGCGCCCTCTGCGGGCTGTCAGCAGCTGTATACCATTTTAGACATCACCGACCCGGCACTGAAAGAAGCGCTGGCCGAAAGCTGTGACCACCAGCCCTTTATTGCCAAAGCACCGCTGGTGCTGGTGTTCTGCGCCGACTGCAAAAAGTGGTACGACGCTTACTTAGAGGCCGGCTGCACGCCCCGCACTCCGGGTGTGGGCGATTTGATGCTGGCAGTCACCGATGCTGCCATTGCCGCCCAGAACGCCGTGGTCGCCGCCGAAAGCTTTGGCATCGGCTCGTGCTATATCGGGGACATCATGGAAAACTGCGACACCCAGCGCAGTCTGCTGCACCTGCCGGACTATGTGTTCCCGGCGGTGATGCTGGTGTTCGGCTGGCCCACCCAGCAACAGAAGGACCGCGTAAAGCCCCAGCGCTGCGCCATGGAGCACATCGTGCACGAAAACGGCTACCGCACCATGGACGGCGCAGAGCTGCGGGACACCTTCGGCTACAAGGCCGGAAACGCCCCCTTTGACCAGTGGTGCACCGCCTTTTGCAACCGCAAGTATAACTCCGATTTCTCCAAAGAGATGACCCGCTCGGTGGAGGAATATCTCGGCCAGTTCCGGTGATCTAAAACGTTTCTGAGCCACAAATTATAGCAACAAAAAGCGGCAGCTGCACGGTATTTTGTGCAGCTGCCGCTTTTCTCGTTTATCTTTGGTTTTCCGCAAACAGTGCGCCCAGTTCCGGCAGGATATCATGCGGCAGCATTCCGTACTCGCCGCGCTTTGCGGCGGCGCGGTCGGCGGCGGCACCGTGCAGATATACCGCACAGGCAGCAGCTTGGTAGGCGGGCAGACCGCAGGCCAGCAGCGCCGCCAGCATCCCAGTCAGCACATCCCCGCTGCCGCCCCGGGCAAGCCCCGGGTTGCCGGTGGGGTTCACGCACACCCGCCCGTCCGGGCTTGCTACCACGGTGCGTGCGCCCTTCAGCACCACCACGGCGTCCCACGCCTTGGCATAGCGCAGGGCGATGCCCGCCCGGTCGGCGGCAAGCTCTGCTGCCGAAAGCCCGGTCAGGCGCGCCATCTCGCCGGGGTGCGGGGTAACTACCAGTTCTCCCGCCGGGTGCGGAAAGGGCTTGCCCTCTGCCAGCAGCTGGGCGGCGGCGTTCAGGCCGTCTGCGTCCAACACCGCAGCCCCCGCAAAGCCAGGCAGAAGCTGCTGCACCAGCGTGCGGGTCTCGGTGGCCCGGGCGGCACTTTGCGCCGTGCCGCCAAGGCCGGGGCCCAGCAGCAGCACGGTAGCCTTCTGCCGCCGGAGCAGCGGCACATTTTCCGGCGCAATACCGCCCTGTGCGCCCTCTTTACAGGGGCACAGGCAGCACTCCGGCAGGCGGGTGACAGCAGCGCTGACCACCGGCTCTACGCTTGCAAGGGTGACGATGCCCGCCCCGGTGCGCAGTGCACCCTCGGCTGCCAGCAGCGCAGCGCCCCGGTAAAAGGCGCTGCCCGCCACTGCCAGCACACTGCCAAAGGTGCCCTTATGGCTGTCCCGGGCACGGCGCGGGATGCTTTGCCAGACAAATTCTTCGGTAATTTCCACAGCCATGGGTGCACCTCCAATGGAATGATTTGAATGCCCTCCGTTTATCGGGTTGCGGCACCCAGCATCCGCATCGTGCCTTGGACGGCACTTGCGTCTTGCTGGCCGCTGCCCCAACAACTCCTCCCTGTTTCCGCCACTGGCGGCGGTCGTCGTCGTTGCTGGGCATTTCTAGCAGAATAAAAATTTTAAGATTGTCGGTTTGGAAAATCTGCGGATTTTCCAAACCGACTTTTTCACAAGAGAGGATTTTTTCGGGATAGCATTACGCCTGCCCCTGCACAAGGGCGCGAATCTGTTTTTCCACGTTCTGCACTTCTTCGTGGAACATCCGGGCGGACACGCGCAGTGCGCCGTGTCCAAGGATGATGACCTGCTCCATGCCGTCCGAAGTCGCCACGCGGACACGGCGGCTCTTGCCGATCTCATGGGTGACCCGCTCGATGAACATATCGGCGGTCTCGGCCTCCTTGGTATAGACCACATGGATGTTGTGGTACTGCTCGATGGCACCGGGGCTGCCGGGCACGCGGTAGGCATCGAACACCAGAATGAGCACGCATTTCTGGTAGCCCTGATAGTTGCACAGAATGTCCATCAGCTTGCGGCGGGCGGCGTCCAAGCTTTCCTTTGCCAGCGCGTTCAGCTCGTCCCACGCAAAGATGATGTTGTAGCCGTCCACCAGCAGATACTCCGGGGCAATTTCCCACTGTTCTGCGGCAAAATCCGGGCGTTCGGTCTTTTGCACCGGACGGAACGCCGCCAGCGGGTCCCGCTTGATGGGACCGTAGGTGCGCTCAAAAATTTTGAGCAGTTCGGCGTCCTCCTCCAGCGTAGCGCGGTAGGCCATGGCGCGGCGCTGGGGCACAGCCTGCGTCTCCGGGCGGGCGGGCTTTGCCTTGCCCCAGCCGCTTTCAACGTGCATGTGGCTGCGCACCTCGCTCCACGGCACCACAAAGCCCGCACCATGGGCGCAGAACACGGAGTCTGCGGGGTTGTCCAGATCATGCTCCGGCTGGTAGCCGGTTTCTGCAATGACCTCCTGTGCATTGTGACAGGGGCGGTAACCGTCCAGTGTCAGGCTCAAATGTCCCCTGCCCCGAGTGTAGCTGACCACCTCCATGGGGTAGCTGCGCATGGTGGATACCGGCGCAAAGCCGGTCAGGGTGGCGGTCTCCGCGCCGCTTTCCGGCGGGTCAAAGCTGCCCTCCATGCGCTGGATATCGCTCATGGCGCGGCCGATGTTCTCCACCGGCACTTCCAGCCGGAAGGCGTACCACGGCTCTAGCAGCTGGCTTTTGGCCAGCATCAGTCCCTGCCGCACGGCGCGGTAGGTAGCCTGCCGGAAATCACCGCCCTCAGTGTGCTTGAGGTGCGCTTTGCCGGCAAGCAGGGTGATCTTTACATCGGTCAGCGGTGCGCCGGTCAAAACGCCAAGGTGCTGCTTTTCTTCCAGATGGGTCAGCACCAGACGCTGCCAGTTTTTATCCAGCACCTCTTCCCGGCAGTCGGCGGCAAACTGCATCCCGCTGCCCCGGGGCAGCGGTTCCAGCAGCAGATGCACCTCGGCATAGTGGCGCAGCGGCTCGTAATGTCCCACACCTTCCATGGGCTCGGTGATGGTCTCCTTATACAAAATGCCGCCCGGGCCAAAGGATACTTCCAGCCCGAACCGCTCCGCCAACAGGCTGCGCAGCACTTCCAGCTGTACCTCACCCATCAGCTGCACATGGATCTCGCCCAGTGTCTCGTTCCACACCACATGGAGCTGCGGTTCTTCCTCTTCCAGCCGGTGCAGCTTTGCCAGTGCAGCGTGTACGTCTGCGCCCTCCGGCAGCAGCACCTGATAGCTGAGCACCGGCTCCAGCACCGGCACATCGCTGTCCCGCTCTGCCCCAAGCCCGGTGCCGGGCTTTGCATGGGTCAGGCCAGTCACGGCGCACACCTGTCCCGGGCCGATGGCCTCGGTCAGGGTATATTTTGCGCCGGAGTACAGTCGCAGCTGGTTCGCTTTTTCCGCCCACGGCTCGCCGTCCGCTTCGCCGGAGAGCAGGGCCTTTACCTTCAGTTCCCCGCCGGTGACCCGCAGCCATGTCAGGCGGGTGCCCTGCTCGTCCTGCGATACCTTGAATACCCTTGCGCCAAAGGCGTGCAGCGCCGGGGCGGGGCGGGTGTAGCGGTCCAGTCCGTCCAGAAGTGCATCCACTCCGTCCAGCCGCAGCGCCGCCCCGAACCAGCACGGAAAGACGTGCCGCCGGGCAACTGCGGGGATAATGTCTGCATCGGTCAGGGTACCTGCATCCAGCATTTTTTCCATCAGCTGCTCATCGCACAGCGCCAGTGCTTCGTTGCGGGCGGCAGGCTCTGCGCCAAAATCCACAAAACCCTCGCCAAGGCGGTGGTTCAGCTGGGTAAGCAGCTGCTCCCGGGTCATGCCGGGCAGGTCCATCTTGTTCACGAATACAAAGGTAGGCACATGGTAGCGCCGCAGCAACCGCCACAGCGTTTCGGTATGGCTTTGCACGCCGTCCGTTCCGCTGACCACCAGCACGGCGTAATCCAGCACCTGCAAGGTGCGCTCAGTCTCGGTGGAAAAATCCACATGGCCGGGGGTGTCCAGCAGGGTGATGGCGGTATTGCCCGCCGTAAGCAGCGCCTGCTTGGAAAAGATGGTGATGCCGCGCGCTTTTTCCAAGCTGTCGGTGTCCAGAAAGGCATCTCCGTGGTCCACCCGCCCCAGCTTGCGGATGGCACCTGCGCGGTAGAGCATGGCCTCGGAGAGGGTGGTCTTGCCGGAGTCCACATGGGCCAGAATGCCCAGTACGATCTGTTTTTGCGTTGTTTCCATGCACTGCTCCTATAAGCCGTTTTCCTAAGTACTGCGCACCATTTCCAAAAACAGCTTTTAAAAATAATTTCCTGTTTATTGTAACACGCTTTGCGGGGAAAAGAAAGTTTTCCGGTACAAATCCCGCAGGCAAAAAACAGCACCGGACAGAAAATGGTCTGCCCGGTGCAATTTTCTTAAAAAAGGTCCAGCATATTGTCCAGATAGATTTCCTCCCGCACTTGCAATTGGTATTCCGGCTTTGTCATGTAGTAGAGCAGAAATTCCAGTACCAGTGCGCTGCCAAGCCCCCTGCCCTCTATCTTAAACTGGGAAAAGCCTGCGGGCAGGTACCGCTGCCGGATGTCCTCCACCCCAATAAATCCGGGACTGCGCATCGCCTTGGAAAAGCGGTAGCCCTCGGCGGCATCCGGGGCAGCGCAGCGGTGGTCCGGGCAGTTCTCGCCCAGATTCTGACGGCTGACTGTCTCATAGCAGCGCTTGCGCTCGGTGCAGCCGAACCAGCAGCACTCGTTGCACAAAAACTCTACCTTCGCCTTTTGCTCCGGCGGCAGGGTGCGCAGCTGCTCCAGTGCCGGATTCAGCCGGAAATCCGGCACCACATACCGGAACTGCGGCTTTTCCAGTTCCTGCCGCAGCTCCGCAAACTCGGTGAGCACCTTGGTGGTGGAGGACACCAGATACAGCTCCGGCCAGCGCTGCCGCAGATAGTCCGCTAGCAAATCAGAATGGACGATCACGCCGTTTGGCACACTGCCGCCTTTTGCAAACTGTTCACACAGGGCGTTGCACTGCGGGTCGGCAAGGTGCTCAGCCCGCAGCAGGGAGTTACTGAAGGTCAGCCGCCCGGAGATGCCGTATTCCCGCAGCAGCGCCAGCACCTCACGCGGAGCTGCCCCGCCGCAGGAGATGCGTCCCCCGCCCCAGATACAGCCCGCCGGAGCGCCGTAGATGGAGCCGATGGTGCACCAATCGTAAAAATATTCCCGGTGCTCCCGGTACAGCGGCAAAAAGCGGCGGTACAGCTCGTAAAACTCGAACAGGCCGGGCAGATGATAACAGGCAGCTGCGGGCTTTTCCATAGAGGTTCCTTTCCTTCAAATGGGCACTCCTGCGGTTTTCAGATGCCGCTTTCCATTGCGACCCTTCTCGTGAAGATGCGTTTGGAGCGGCCCACAGGCCGCGACAAACGCGAAATATAAATAAGCTTTCCGCTGAAGATGGCCATAGCAGCGCGGAGGCCATTTCAAATCGTCTACTTGCCAAAAAGGCTGCTGCACAAAACTGTACAGCAGCCTTTTGCGTTGTATTTTGCCGCTATTACACGGTAGCGCCAACCTGAGGGGCGCCGCCTGCGAGCTGCTCTGCCGTAAGCGGCTGGGCTTCGGCCGGGGCGTTCAGGCGCTCCTTGGCCACCGCCAGCATCAGCTTGATGCGGTTTTCCTGATTGACCCGGGTGGCGCTGGGGTCGTAGTCGATGGGGGTGATGTTGGCACTGGGGTACAGCGCACGGATCTTGTTCACCATGCCCTTGCCCACGATATGGTTGGGCAGGCAGCCAAAGGGCTGCGCACACACGATGTTACCGTAGCCGCCCTGCACCAGCTCGATCATCTCGGCGGTCAGCAGCCAGCCTTCGCCCATTTTTGCGCCCAGCGAGATAACACCCTTGGGCTTTTCCACCAGCTCCTTGAAGGGGCCCGGCGCATAGAACCCGGCGTCCGTCTCTGCCTTGAGCATGACACGCTCCACGCTGTCCAACCAGTTGAGGAACTGGTCGGTGCCTACCTTTACAGCCAGCTTGCCGCCGTACAGCACATGATCCTCGCCCATGTTGAAGGCGCAATACTGCACAAAGCCCATCAGACCGGGGAAGTTCACCTCGCAGTCCTGACTTTCCAGAAACTTCTGCAGTTCGTTGTTGCCCAGCGGGCTGTACTTGACGTAGATCTCGCCCACAACACCCACCTTGACCTTGGGCACCCGGGTGACCGGGATAGTGGCAAATTCCTTTGCGATGAGCGGGAAAGTGTGCTTCATTTCCCGGGAAGTAAAGCCTTTACCGGCCAGCAAGGCACGGCCCAGACGGGCGATCCAGCGGTCCACCATGCGGTCAGCAGCACCCTTTTCGTTCTCGTAGGGGGCTACCTGATTGCGCAGCGCACACAGCATATCGCCGTAGAAGATGCAGGCGATGCACTTGCGCGCCAGCGGGAGGGTCATCTGGAAGCCGCTGTCCTTTTCCAGACCGGAAAAGTTCAGGCTTGCCACCGGGATCTGCGGATATCCAGCCTTGACCAGCGCCTTGCGCAGCAAATGGATGTAGTTGGAGGCGCGGCAGCCGCCGCCGGTCTGGGTAATCAGCAGCGCGGTATGTTCCAGATCATACTTGCCGCTGTTCAGCGCATCCAGAAACTGGCCGATGACCAGCAGCGCCGGGTAGCAGGTATCGTTGTGGACATACTTCAGCCCCAGCTGTGCTACGGCACTGCCGCAGTTGCCCAGCAGCTCACACTTGTAGCCCTCGCAGCGCAGTGCGTACTCCATAAGCCGGAACTGGGTAACGGCCATGTTGGGGATGAGGATGGTGTGGGTCTTTTTCATCTCCGGGGTAAATTTGGGATAATGATATTCCATAGGTTCCTCCTATGTTGCTCTAAACAAGATAGTCCCCGCAAAAGCTTCCCCCGCCGGGGGAAGCCCTTCAGCCTATCTCAGGGTTTCTTTTATTCTGACTTTTCTGCGGCGGCCTCGTCCCGCTCGTCCAGTGCGGCAAACAGGCTGCGCAGACGGATGTTCACGGCACCGAGGTTCGTGATCTCGTCGATCTTCAGCTGGGTATACAGCTTATTGCCCCGCTGCAAAATCTCGCGGGTCTCGTCGGTGGTAATGGCATCCACGCCGCAGCCGAAGGACACCAGCTGCACCAGATCCATATCCTTCTGGGTGGTGCAGTACTTGGCGGCAGCGTACAGGCGGCTGTGGTAGGTCCACTGGTTCAGCACACTGGTGGGGAACTTCTGCACCCGGTTGGAGATGCTGTCCTCGGTGACCACCGCAGCCCCGTGACGGGTGATCAGATGGTCGATGCCGTGGTTGACCTCCGGGTCTACATGATAGGGGCGGCCTGCCAGCACGATGATGCGCTTGCCCTGACGGCGCGCCTCGTCGATGATCTCACTACCCTTTACCCGGATCTTTGCCATGTGCGCTTCGTACTCCGCGTAGGCGGCATCGGCTGCTGCCTGCACCTCCCGCTCGGAGATGCCGCCAAAGTACTTGGGCAGCACCTCCTTTGCCATCTTGTGCACAAAGTCCTTGGGACGGTGGATGCCCACATAATCATAGATGAACTTTTTGCCTTCCAGCTCCGGGCAGTTGCCTGCCAGAACCTCCGGGTAGTAGGCCACCACCGGGCAGTTATAATGGTTGTCGCCCAAGCCCTCGTCCACATTGTAGGTCAGGCAGGGGTAGAAGATGGCGTCCAGCTGCATCTGGCTCAGCGCCTTGATGTGGCCGTGGCTCAGCTTTGCCGGGAAGCAGGCGGTATCGCTGGGGATGGTAGCCTGTCCGGCCAGATACAGCCCGCGGGTGGACACCGGGCTGGTGTGCACCGCAAAGCCAAGGCTCGTCCAGAAGGCGTACCAGAAGGGCAGCAGCTCGTAGAAGCCCAGACACATCGGGATACCGATAGAACCGCGCTTGCCGGGCACAGGCTTGTAGCTGGCCAGCAGCTGCTGCTTGTAGGCGTACAGGTTCAGGCTGTTGTCCTCGCTTTTGCCGGTAACGGGCTTATCGCAGCGGTTGCCAGAGATGAACTTGCGGCCATCGGCAAAGGTGTTGACGGTCAGCTGGCAATGGTTGCCGCAGCCGCCGCACTTGACGCTGACCACCTGTTGTGCAAATTTTTCCAGTTCCTGCTCGTCCATCATGGCAGAGGTGGTCTGGTTGTTTTTATGGCTCTGGCGCAGGCCGTACAAGGCAGCGCCGTAAGCGCCCATCAGACCGGCAATGTCCGGCCGGATGACCTCCACGCCCATCTCTTTTTCAAAGGCACGGAGCACGGCTTCATTATAAAAGGTACCGCCCTGTACCACGATCTTGCGGCCCAGCTCTTCCGGGCTGGAAGCGCGGATCACCTTGTACAGCGCGTTCTTGACCACGCTGATGGACAGGCCTGCGGAGATATTCTCGATGCTGGCACCGTCCTTTTGCGCCTGCTTGACCGAGCTGTTCATGAACACAGTGCAGCGGCTGCCCAAGTCCACCGGGCGGTCTGCGAACAGACCCAGCGCGGCAAACTCCTTGACGTCATAGCCCAGTGCCTGCGCAAAGGTCTGCAAAAAGCTGCCGCAGCCGGAGGAGCAGGCCTCGTTCAGGAAGATGTTGCTGATGGCGCCGTCCTCGATCTTGAAGCACTTCATGTCCTGCCCGCCGATGTCAATGATGAAGTCCACGTCCGGCATAAAGTACTTGGCAGCGGTAAAATGCGCCACCGTTTCCACCAGACCGTAATCACAGCGGAAAGCGTTCTTTACCAACTCCTCGCCGTAGCCGGTGGTGGTAACACTGGCCACCTGCAGCCCCGGGTGCTCCTTGTAGATCTTGAGCAGCTGCTCCCGAATCAGAGGCAGCGGGTTGCCAAGGTTGGGCTGATAGTTGGTGTACAAAATCTGGCTCTTTTCGTCCACCACCACCAGCTTGACGGTGGTAGAACCGGAGTCGATGCCGATATGCACCGGCCCGCAGTGGGCACTAAAAGCCACGCGGGGCACACTGTGGGACATGTGCCGTGCGTGGAAAGCCTCGTACTCCTCCTTGCTGGCGAACAGCGGCGGCTCGCTGGCATAGGTAGCAGTGGCGGCGTACTTGTCCAGCGCATCGGCCACCTCGGTGAGCACAAATTCCTTATCGGCATACAACGCAGCGCCCAGCGCCACATACAGCAGACTGTTTTCCGGGCAGGTACCGGTCACGTTCAGCGCTTCGTCAAAGCTCTTGCGCAGCACGGTGCTGAAAGTGAGCGGGCCGCCCAGATAAAGGATATTGCCCTTGATGGGGCGGCCCTGTGCCAGACCGGCTATGGTCTGGTTGACCACAGCCTTATAGATGCTGGCGGCGATATCCTCGGTGCGGGCACCCTGATTGATCAGCGGCTGCACGTCACTTTTTGCAAACACGCCGCAGCGGGAAGCGATGGTATAGGTGCGCTGCGCCTGCTCGGCAGCCTTGTTCATTTCCTCGGCGCTCATCTTCAGCAGGGTAGCCATCTGGTCGATGAAAGCACCGGTGCCGCCGGCACAGCTGCCGTTCATGCGCACCTCGGTGCCGTTGGTCAAAAACAGGATCTTGGCATCCTCGCCGCCCAGCTCAATGACACAATCAGTCTTTGGCATAAAGCGCTTGACCGCCACGCGGGTGGAGAACACCTCCTGCACAAAGGGCACACCGCAGCTGTCGGCTAAGCCCATACCGGCAGAGCCGGAGATGCTGAGCAGCGCCTTGCGGCCATGCAGATGCTCGGCATCAATGCGCCGCAGCAGCTCCTGCGCCTTTTCCAGAATATGACTATAATGTCGTTCGTATGTAGAATACAGCAGTTCATCATGCTCGCCCAGCACCACGCACTTGATGGTGGTGCTACCGATGTCAAGACCTACTCTCACCTTGTTTTTCCTCCTAAGGACAAATAACCGGAACATAACGCCCCGGCTGCTATGGCAAACAAGTCGTTTGCGGCAAAGACCCGCAACGGCGTTTTTTCTTTTTAGCTTCCCGCATTGCGCATCTACGTCATTTTCAAACAGTACGCGTTATAAAAAACACAGCAAATGCACTTTTGCATACATTATTATAATCCAATCGCGGGCGGCATTCAATCCATGTTGTCTATTTTACACGAAAAAAATAGTATTTTTTGCTCAAAAGGCTGAACTTTTTGTGAACATGTGTCGGTTTTCCCGCAAAAAAAGCCGCCGCACAGCGCTTTGTGCAGCGGCCTTATACCGGCGGAACGATTTCGAATGGCTCCGCATACGCTTTGGCTATTTTCAGCGGAAGTTCCTCTCTACGCCCCACGCGTAAAAATGTTTTTGGAGTGCTCCATTCTCCTTACTGATTCACGAAATTCAGCACCAGAACCAGCAGCAGCATGTGCACGGGGTAAAAGGCGTAGCAGGCATACTGGAAAGGCTTGCTGTGGTAGCCCTGCCGACCGCGGTACAGCCAGATGGGCACCAGTGCCAGCAGCGCCAGCCCCTGCTGGCAAAGCTCAAAGTCCATGCCGAAGAGCTGAATGGGGTACATAAGCCCGCCCAGCAGCTCCACGTTGACCCAGTACAGCGCTACCAGCTGCCCCAGCAGACACCACCACTTGCGCCCGTGCCCGTGAAAAAAGTAGAAGATGAACACAGTCAGCACCCCTGCACCGTAGTAGTCCACCATGCCCAGCGTGCCCAGCACCGCGCCCGCCACCACCACAAGGGCGGATACCAGCAGGTACAGTCCTGTTTTTTGCTTTTTGCGCACCGTTTCCATCAAATGGACGCCCAGAATGCCCAAAAGCAGCGTCCAGATGACGTTCTGGTGCACCGGGTAGAACCATGTGCCGCCGTACATCAAATCGAAGGGAATCTCCGAAAGCAGGGCAAACAGCAGCAGACGCAGGGTGTATTTTTTCAGGTCATGGGTGTGGAAGTAGCCCTCCACCGCCATAAACGCAAAGATGGGAAACGCCACCCGCCCGGCACAGGTCAGCCATTCCTGCGCGGGCAGCAAAGTGGCCCACAGGTGGTCCATCAGCATCAGCGCCATGGCAAGGATATGAAGAGCCGCTGCGCTCAGGTCAAAGCGGGTCGCGGCAGTGGGGCTGATTGGTTTCGTTGACATACTCGCACCTCGTCTTTTGTCGAAATTCAGTTCCTTTATCTGGAATACGAACGAGCCCCGCAAAGAATTGCAGCCCCGGTAGTTCTTTTCCCGCCGGGGCCGGCTTGCTGCTTTATTTTTTCTGCTGCGAACACCCTAGCAACAAAAAGGTAGCGCCAAGGCAGCGCCATACCACTGCCGTAGCGTGATCCCCTCCGGTAACAAAGTTCAGCGCCGCAGCAAGAAAAAACAGCAGCCCGATGAGATAAAACAGCTTACACCTTTTCATAGCTCATACCTCCGGTTTTGGTTTTCCACCGGCTATTTTGGATACGGCAAGCGCAGGGACGGCTGCCATTTTTTGTGTGCACAGGGGCGCAAAGCGCCCGCCCGGCACGCAGAAGGTGTGCGCCCGCAAAATCTGCGGGCAAAATTCATGAAGGGTGGCTTGCCTGCCTGCCCATGGAGACGTAAGCGCAAAAGCAGGAATGCGGGAAAAAGCAAGGGACGGTTTCGGCGAAAAAGCGTCTGGCGGTGGCGGAAAAGCCGAACGCAAGATTTTTTCATAATAGCTGGCTCGTAAGGTGAGCCGTACCAAAACTTCCTTGCGGAAATGTGCAGCGTTATAGTTCATCTGCACCTGAACCGGCAGCTGTGCACCCGGCGCTTGCCGCACCCAAAATAGCCGGTGGAACGTTTATTTAGTTTTGGACATTTTCCAGATAGGTCTCAAATGCCTCGGCAAAGCTGGCGTTCACATCAAAGGGGACAGTGTAGTCTACCTTGGAGGTCACAAGGCAGAGGTCCAGCCGGTTGGAGGTTTCGTCTGCCTGCCGGTTCAGTTTGCTCAGCGCCGCATGGATGACCTTGCGGTCGTAGTTGATGGTGGTCACCCGCTTTACATCGCAGCAGTAGGAGATCTGGTTGCCCTCGGCGTTGAAGCGGTAGCCGGTGCCTCCGCCGGAGAGCAGCTGCTCAGAACTGCGCAGGTCGTTCATCCGTTTGAAGGTGCGGGCAATGCTCTGCCGCGCGGCATTCAGGCTGACCTCGCTGTCCATATCCATGTCCAGCGCATCCTTTGCCTTGCGGATGGCGGCAAACAGGCGGCTCTTCTCCTCCAGCAGATAGAGCATGAACCGGGCAACGTCGGTGATCTGCTCTGCATATTCGGTCTGTGCCACGTCCATAACGGTCTCGTCCTCGGCCTCGGGCATCACCTTATGGCGCAGATAGGTGTTGGCCACCTTGGTCACGTTGGCATCGCAGTCCAGAATGCCCTGCGCCTCGTCCAGCAGAGCCTGGAGCTTGTTCTGGTAGCGGAATGCTTCCTTCAGGTTCATAGTCGTTCCCTCCATCTTGTTTTTTCTGCTTTCAGCTTACCACAGACTGCCCGCCCGCGCAAGCCTTCCGGTAAAACAGGCAAAACGCCCGCCCCGGCATGACCGGGGCGGGCGCTTTGCATTTGCTGTGACACTTATTGGGATAAGAGATTGGCATTACTCAGCCGGCCACGCGCTCGGTGCGGCCTGCCTCCAGCATATAGCGCAGGAAGCCGGTCACGTCGGCAGGGTCGGTCACGGTGAGGTCAAAGCCCTTCTTGGGGGCAGTGTCCATCATCTGCAGCATGGAGCGTGCGGTAGTGTCCTTTTTCAGGTCGCAGGTCTTACCGTTGTCCAGATGCAGCAGCACGCTGCCGTGGCTGGCAGAAAGCTGGCGCATGAAACGTTCCTTATCAAAATACTCGATACGAAGCATAGGAATACCTCCTTGATAAACTGGTTTATGTTACACTTGCCGTCCAGTCCTCTTTGGACAGGCGGCGGGAGAATAGCGGTTTTGCCCGGCAGGGAACGCTTGCACAGCTTGCGTCCCGGCTGCCTTGGTGCTATACTGAGCTTGGAAGCTCTGATAGGATAATACCACAAAACAATCGCTAATAATAGAATAAAACCGCATAGTATATGCAACAAAACCGGCATTGACAAAAAACATTCAAAGTATTGCGGAAAGGATTTGGTGAATATGGCATATCAGACAAGCTGTGCCTCTTATACCAGCGGCCGGGTGGGGCTGTCCAGCGCTACTGCCGTGGTGGCCGATGCCGCCGGGCGGGAGCAGGCCCAGCACGGCAGCCCGCTGTTCCCTATCGCCTGCTACGCCGAGGATCTTTCCTGTTTTTCGGTGGCGTGGCACTGGCACGAGGAATTTGAGTTCATTCTGGCGGCGTTGGGGCCCATCCATGTGGATGTGAACAAGACCCGGCTGACTTTGCAGACCGGGCAGGGGGTGTTCATCAACTCCGGGGCGCTGCACGCGGTAGAGCCTGCCGAGGGCAGGGCGCTGCTGCACTCCGGCGTGTTCCAGCCCAGACTTGTCGGCGGCATGGACACCGTATTCTGGCAAAAACTCATCCGGCCGCTTTTGCAGCCGGGCACGCCGCCCTTCTTTTTGCTGGACGAGGCCGTACCATGGCAGCGGCAGGTGCTGCTCTGCCTGCGGGAGGCGTGGAAGGGCGTGGCGGACGAGCCTTTCGACTACGAGAACCGGGTGCGTTACCACCTTACTGCCGCCCTGCGGCTGCTCATTACCCAATGCGTCAGCGGCAAAGTAAAGGTATCGGAGCAGGAGCAGATTGCCTCGGAGCGGATGAAGCAGATGCTGCGCTATGTAGAGGAGCACTACGCTGAGGAGCTGACCGTGGAAAAACTGGCCGACTGCGTTGCCCTGAGCGAAAGTGCCTGTCTGCGCAGTTTCCGGCAGTTTTTGGGTATCACGCCCATCCAGTACGTCAAGCAGTTCCGGGTGGAAAAAGCCGCCGAGCTGCTGCGCTCCACCCGGCTCAAGACCGGCGAGGTGGGGCTGGAATGCGGTTTTTCGGACGCCAGCTACTTTATCAAGACCTTCCGGGAGATCAAGCACTGTACCCCCCGGGAGTACCGTATCCGCTTCTGCTGAGCAAAAAGTAAAAAATGCCGGGCAGCTGCAAGCTACCCGGCTTTGCATTATAAAATCATCCTCTGCCAGCGCCCCGGCGGGATGACCGGCTCGGTGACAAAAGCTTCGGGGTTCGGAGCAAGAACATGGCGGGTGACCCGGAAAAGCCCCTCGGCGTCGCACAGGATACACTTTGCATCGCCAAATTTTGTATTCCGGGCTGCGCCGCAGTCCAGATATGCCTGTTCCAGCTTGACGAAATCCTCCGAGATGTGCGGCTGCTGTGCGTTGTAGTGGCGGCGCATATAGACGGTGTGCTGCGCCCCGGCTTCGTCCACCACGGTCATCTGCATGGGCTTGTCGGTCAGGCGGTTCGGCACGTTCAGTACCTCCTCCACGCTATGGATAAAGGTGTTGCGGGCGTGGGTGACCCCCAGCAGCAGCACTTTGCCGTGGGCTGCCCGCAGCCGGTCGTAGCAGCCGCCGGGAGTGCAGGGGGTGTTGGCGTCCAACTCCCCTTCCAGATACGCAGCCGCCCCCTTGCCGTAAGCCGCCATGCTGTGGGTGGGGTGCAGCGAGCGCACCACCCCGGGGCGCTGCCGGAACAGCTCCGGCAGAATGCCCACGCAGCACGGGCTGCGGCGTACATCGAACACTCGGTTTTCCTCGTTGATGAACCGCCATGTGTGGGTGGGCAGCAGCAGCAAGCCCTCCGCAAAAAACTCCATCCATGCGTCCAGAACCGTGTCTGCGCCGCCCTCCACTGGGCCGATGGACTTCATGGAGGAATGGATCAGGATGGTCTCGTTGCCTGTCAGCCCCATTGCTGCAAGGTCGTGCTTGAGGTCAGCCTTTGTATATGCCATGTCATTTCTCCTTTTCGGGCATTTTGTCTGTACCCAGTTTACCGCCTTTTGTGCGGCAAAGCAAGCACGCACGCAAAAAAGGCAAACACCCTGTTGTATTTGCCGGAGACGAGCCGGTATCTGCGGGGTGTGTGCCCTTGCAGCTTTTTTAGTAAAATCCTGTATACAGCATATCATCTCGCAGCGTTACCGCGAAACAAGCACAGCGCCTTGCAATTATAGCAATTTGACAGTTGTTTCCTGTTTTCTTTGTGCATTTGGTACAACAGTCACTTGATTGCAGCATTTTATCAGCACTTTTCCCGCATTGCAAAGTGGTATATCAGTTTTTCAGTTTCAGGAACAGTTCCGTGCGCGAGTGCGCATTCTTGTATACAAGTATTCAAATTAAGTTCCATTCCAGCATTGACATTCAGTTGCTGTAACGGTACAATGATACTAAGATTACATTTACCGGATAAATGGAGAACAACTATGGCTACATTACAGCACACTGATGAGCTCTATCATATTCTCGAGGACGAGATCTGCGCACTGAAGATCCTGCCCGGGGAAGCGCTGAGCGAAAACCAGCTGTGCAAGCGGTTCGGCGTTTCCCGCACTCCTATCCGCAGCGTTTTGCAGCGGCTGGAGCAGAACCGCTTTGTGCAGATCATTCCCTGCAAGGGCACCATTGTTACCGCCATCGACACCGGCGTGGTGGACCAGCTCATCTTCCAGCGTGTTGCAGTGGAGGGCATGGTGTTCCGGGACTTTGTGCAGAGCTGCTCGCCCATGGAGATCCTTGCGGTAGAACACCTTTATAATATGCTGCTGGAAGCCGCTGCAGGGCGCAGCGACCCGGAGAACTTTGATTTCAACCACTTCCTCAGCTGCGACCTTGCCATGCACGAGTACTGGTTCCACAAGACCAGCAAGGAGTACCTCTGGGAGCAGATGACCCGTCCGCAGGCAGACTACTCCCGCTTTATCCGTCTGGACATCGTGGGTGCACGCAACGTGTCCAGCGTCGTCAGCGAGCACGCCGAGATGCTGCGCATCCTGCGTGAGAAGGATCTGGACGCCATCGAGCCGCTGATGCGCACCCACCTGTACGGCGGTGTGAGCCGTATGGGCAGCAAGATCTACTCGGACGAATACCGCGGCTACTTCAAGCTGCCGGAGAACAAAAAATAAAGAAGGCCGCTGCACAGTTCCCTGTGCAGCGGCCTTCTTCTGGTTGCGCCAGCAGGAGTCGAACCTACGATGGGGGAGTCAAAGTCCCCTGCCTTACCGCTTGGCGATGGCGCATCATGCAAAACAGTATAGCATATTTTCCGCTGTTCCACAAGAGGTGCGCCGCATTTTTGCAGCTTTTTCTGTGCGCTGTCTGCCGCACTTGCGGCGGTTTGGGTCGGTTTTTGGGCTTTGCGGCCGGGACCCTGCGTTTTCCATATCCTTCCATGTTTTTACGAAAGGCAAGTTTTGCGGGATGCGTTTTTCAAAAAACACAGTCCGCAGGGGGCACAAGATTCATATTGCAAAGGTGAAATTTATTTTTTTCCTGATTTTTCTTATTATTTTCTCAAAAGACTGTATTTTTTGTTGCGATTCTGGTACACTGGATGTGATAAAAATAAGTTGAAGAAACTACGCCGATGTCCGGGCTGTCCCCGGGCGGGGCAGTGTCTCCATCTTTGTGAAGGAAAGCGAGGGGTCTCATGAAAAAATTCCTGAAAACGCTGGTGGTCGGGCTTTGCCTGTTCACGCTGCTGTGCTGCGCACTGCCGGCTGCATTTGCTGCCGACAAAACTTCAGGGAGCAAAAAGGAAGAGAACGTGTACGCCATTGGTATGGATGCCCAGGGCGGCATCTGCTCCACCGTGGTAACCTACACGAACCTGTCCGGCAAACTGGAGAGCACGCCCGAGCAGCCTACCATGACGGGCTACACCTTTGACGGCTGGTACACCGAGCCGGTGGGCGGCAGCAAGGTGACCACCTCCACCGTGTTCACCTCCGACGCCACCATCTACGCCCACTGGACTGCCAAGGTCGGTACTTCTACCGTGCCGCAGCCCACCACCCAGCCTGCCGTCCAGTGGCAGAAGTATGTAGGCCCTGCCCTTGTGGCCGGTGCCCTGCTTACCACCCTGCTGGTCGCCACCATGCTCTGAACACTGCTGTAAACACAATGACACTATTGAAGAAAGGGATCTTACCATGACTACTTCTACCATGAAAATGCCCGCCAGCTATTCCAGCATCGAAGCCGAGGAGATGACCTATCTGGACGGCGGCACCAGCAACGCTTATCAGGCCTTCCTGGACGTTGGCAAGGTGTTCAACTACATTGCCCGCATCTTCTCCGGTGCAAGCTCCATCATCAACAATGTTAACGTCATCTACCAGTCCTTTGTATCGCTGAACAGCCTGCTGGGCAGCTTCGGCAAGTAAAAGCATCACCCCAAAGTTCAGATCCGGGAGCCGCGCTTTTTTCGAAAAGTGCGGCTCCCGTTTTTCGTACACACTGTAATTCAGTACATTACTGCGCAGCACTTCACGTTCCAGAATTGTGAACAACTTTTTAAGTTTTTGGGGGGTCAGTGGCCGTTTTTGGGACATTTTTAATATATAAAGCAAAAAAATGCGATATTTTTTCAGCTTTATCTCTTGATTTTGTATCTGATTTGTTATATTACTGTTACAGTGGGTGTGCTAGAATAAGGTTGTTTATAAAATGCCCTTCAGACCGCGTAAAAAATCGTGGCGGCAAGCGTTTTTTCAGGTATTTTTGTTAAGTAATTTCGTAATCTTCGAAAACCTTTTCGTTCTTTATGATTTGGGAGTATGTACACAAATGGCAGATCGTGAACTGCGGCGGATGCACCGCGCTGAACTGATAGAGATCATCTATGCGCTGAAGCAGAGCGAGGACCAGCTCAAGGCGCAGAACGCCGCGCTTACCGCGCAGCTGCAGGACCGGCAGCTACGGCTGGAAAGCGCCGGTTCCATCGCGCAGGCCGCGCTGGAGCTGAACAACGTGTTCGCCGCCGCGCAGGCCGCCGCCGATGACTATCTGCACTCGGTGCAGGCCAGTCTTGCGGACACCAACGCCACCGCCGCCAATACCCTTTCGCAGGCGCGCAGCGAGGCCAAGCGCATTCTGGAGCAGGCACAGGCAGACGCCGACAGCCTGAAAGCGCAGGCGCAGCAGGAATGCGACGCCATGACTGCCGCCGCCGCGCAAAAACGCACCCAGACCGAGGCCGACTGCAAAGCCATGGTGGAGCAGGCCGAGCAGGAGGTGCAGCAGCGCTGGCAGGCATTTGACCGCAAGGCCAACGATCTGCTGGACCAATACCACAGCACCGACGGTCTGCCTTCGGAGGAAACATGAAAAAACGCGATATCCGGTTCGCTTCCATCCCTTCCACCGAGGAAGTGGCCGCAGAACGTGAGCGTCTTGCGTACCAGAGCCGCTACCAGCGGGTGCTGCGCAGTACGATCTATATTCTGGTGGTGGTGGCCGCAGCAGCCGTGCTGCTGGCTACGCTGTTTCTGCCGGTGCTTCAGGTCTCCGGCGACAGCATGAACCCTACGTTGAATGATAAAGACATTATCCTGCTGGTAAAATCCAACCACATTGAAAACGGCGAGTTGTGCGGGTTTTACTGGCAGAACAAGCTGCTGCTCAAGCGCATCATCGGGCAGCCCGGTGATGTGATCGATATGGACGTGAACGGCGTAGTCTCGGTAAACGGCGTGGCGCTGGACGAACCCTATGTGGACGCGCTGACCGTGGGCGAATGCGACATCCGGTTCCCCTATCAGGTGCCGGAAAACCGCTACTTCGTGCTGGGCGACCACCGTGCCACCTCCATCGACAGCCGCAGCAGCGTGATAGGCTGCGTTGAAAAAAGCCAGATCGTGGGCAGGGTTTTCCTGCGGATATGGCCCTTGTCCAGCTTCTCGTTGATCCATTGACCCCGGGAGGAGGTATTTCGTTATGAACGACATTCTTAAAACGTACATGGAGCGGTTCCGCGAGAACCGGCACACCCTGCGGCGCTACACCGCATTTGTGCTGGCACTTGCCATGATCACCACCCTGTTCGTCAACTGGCAGCTGCATGGCGTGGGCATCTCGATGACCGCGCAGTACCAGTGCGGCGAGGAGGAGCACGCCCACACTGCGGATTGCTACACCAAGGTGCTCATCTGCGGTTACGAGGAAGGCGAGCTTGAAAATGCGGACGAGGTGGCCGCCGCTGCTGCGACCAGCCAGCCCACCGTTGAGGCTGAGCCCGCGCCGCTGGCACTGGAGCCGCAGATCGAGTTTGTGCCCCACGAGCACACCGAGGACTGCTACACCGAGGTGCAGACCCTGACCTGCATGGAGGAAGAGCACGTCCACGGTGACGACTGCTTCGACCCCGAGGATGGCAGCCTGATCTGCGACAAATTTGAGCATACCCACGACGAAAGCTGCTATACCACCGAGTACGAGCTGACCTGTGGACTGGAAGAGGGCGAGCTTGTGGAGCAGGTGGTGGAGCCCACCCAGAGCGCCGAGCTGGCGGCTATGGCTGTGGCCGAGCCTGTGGCACTGGAGCCGACGGTGGACACTGTGGAGCCCATCTACCACCACCACACCGACGCCTGCTACGAGGAAGTGCTTACCTGCCCCCTGCCGGAGCATCACCACACAGTAGCCTGCCTGAGCGACACCTCCGCCGACGTTGAGACCCCCGAGGAGTGGCAGGCCGCCAACGCCGAGGCCGTGATGACCGGCAACTGGGACGAGGACCTGCTCAGCGTGGCAAAGACCCAGCTGGGCTACGAGCAGAGCGAGAAAAACTTCGAGATCGACCCCGCGGACGGCGTGACCCTGCGCTACTACTCCCGCTACGGCCAGTCTTACGGCAACCCCTACGGCGAGTGGGACGTAATGTTCCTCTCCTACTGCCTGAAGTACGCCGGTATCCCCCAGAGCGCCATCCCGCAGGAGGCCAGCGTGCTTTCCCTGCGCAGCTCCATGAGCGACATGGACTGGCTGCTGGACGGCGAGGACGGCAGCACCGCCAATGTGGGCGACATCGTTATTTATAATAAGTACGTCACCCGCACCGTGGCTGTGGACAGCAGCGCCGACGGTGCAGCGGACGATCTGGACGACCTGTTCAGCATGGACGCTGAGGGTGAGAACGGCGTAGAGCTTGAGGAATCCGGCGCCGCTTCGTTGGATGCAGCCCCCGCCGCTGAGGATGCCCCCGCTGCCGACAGCGTGATCACCCCTGATCTCCCCGACACCGCCAACCCGGAGCAGCCCGCCGCAAAGCCGGTGGACAGCACCGGCACCTCTGCATCCGGCGCGGACACCCTTATCCCCAGCGTGGTGTCCCCCGCTGCCGAGCCGCAGACCACTACCGTGACTGACGCTCAGCCCGTGGAGACCGTGGGCATCGTGAGCAGTGTGGACAGCGACGCCGGCACGCTGACCGTTATTTCCGGCGATGTGGACGGCAAGGTGGCTGAGGTAGCACTGTATGATGCTGATGTTGAAAACGTTATCTCTGTGGCGTATGCTCAGATGGCGCTGAGTGAAGGCGATACCTCTTCGGATATTGCTGAAATCGACCCGGTATTCTCCTGCTCTGTTACTACCGTATACGGCACTGTATCTGCTTCTGCAATGCGTCCCGCTCCTTCCTACGTTGCAAGGTACGCTGCACCCTCCATGTATGCCGTAGCTGCCGTGTCTGCTACTCCTGTTGATATGGGCAAGCATATCACGAATGTTATCGTTCAGATACCCGCCTCCACGAATGGCAGCGGCGTTGTAACCTCTTGGAAAGATGCAAACGGCGTTGTGCGTCCTGGCCAGACTGTTAAGGTGCAGTTGAATTACACTTTTGGTAAAGACAAGATCACCAAAGACAACCGCGTCGCAACCTACAAACTTCCCAACGGTATTACGCTGTTGGATAGTGTTTTGCACTCCGGCAATATCACTTGGCATGACAGTACCACTGGTCGGAAAGTTGTCGTTGGCACCTACGAGATTGATGGTGACACCGTCACGTTTACCTACAACGTAGACTTTGCCGACGGCAAAGCCTTTGACGGTGATTTTGAGTTTCAGGCTTCTGCTTCCTCTGATTCCTCCATGGAAGGGAAAGAAATTAATTTTGGCGGCACGACCGGTTCTGTTACCATCAAAAAAGAGGATCTGACCCACGATCTGTCTCTTTTCAAGAATGTGCAGAAGGACAAAAACGGAAAAGAACTGATCAAATACGATTCGGCAGCAAAGAAGCTTGATATCGCCTATGAAGTGGTTGCAAAAACCACAAACGGCACCGGTACTACTATAGATCTTACCGACTCCTTTGATACAGCAAGCGCCTCTCTTGGCAAATTTCAGGAAGATACAGTCACGCTGATAAAGGTTGCTGCGGATGGCACCGAAACGGACGTCACAGAGACCTATAAAGCCCAGCTCACTGTAAACAACTCCGAGCTAAAATATTCTGCTCTGCCCGAACTAAAAGCCGGTGAGCAATATGTTCTGCGGTATCACGCCACCATTCCTGTTAAGGATGATTACACCTATCAGTCCATCAATAACGTAAAGGCTAAATTCGATGGCAAATACAGTTACACGAGCAAGGAGGTTAAAAACACCAATCCGCGCCTTACCAAGAGCGGCAATTATGACGCCAACAGCCGCATCATCACTTGGACGATTCAAATCAACAACCCCTTTGGGGAGGATCTCCGCGGCAAAACCTTTACCGATCTTCTGCCTGACGGGCTGGAGGTCGTAGGTGAAGTTACAATTCAGCGCGAACACTGGAGCAATGACATTAAGCCTGTCTCTGCTGCGGATTTCATAGCGAAAGGGTATAGCTACACCTTCCCGGCAGATAAATCGGAAACCGCAACGTTCTACAAGATCTTCCTCCAGACGAAAATCCCTAACGGCACCGCAGTCGGTACCAAATTTGAAAATGAGGCCACGTTTGATGGCAGCAGCGCTTCCGGTGATGTTACGGTGACCGACCGCAACTCCTATCTCAGCAAGAGCCTGTCTAAGGCAGAGGACTTGGAAACCGGAAAGAAAAAGCTGACTTGGCAAACCTCGGTCTCCATCCCTACCGGTTGGAAGGAGATCACCCTTACGGATACGATCCGTGATGCCAAGGTAGATGGCACTGAGCAGGATGGCACACTATGCGATTTTGTCCGAGCTGAAGAATGAGATCAAGAATAATCTGTATCTGACCTTGTTCGGTTCCAGCAATACCGTCACAATGGCAAACGCGTCTACACATCATGTCACCTTTACCGTCACCTATTATGACAAGACCGGTGCTGTGGTTACAAACGATGACGCTCATGTGACCAAGTTTACCATCACCGCCAAGCTGGACAATGGCTATACGCTGGATGCCACCAGCATGAGGCTGAGCAACTACCATACCGTTGCCGACATCAGCGGCGCCGGCATAGAAGAGCCGTGGCTGTTTGTAAACACTGCTGCCTCTGGTGATAAGACCACCGATGCCAGCTACACCTATAAAAAGCCTAAAGAAGCAAAGCTTGAAAAGCTGGTCTATAATGAAAACAATTTTGATAACGCTGGCAGCAAGATCAGTGAGTTGGATTACAATAAGAACAACGGTAAGATCTACTACGAGCTCACCATCCCCACCTCGCTTACCAGTAAAGATCCGCTGACCACGAAAGATCTGGAGATCACCGATACCCTGCCTGATGGTGTTACCTTTGACATAAGCAGTGTCACGGTTGGTGTACGCGATTACAATAATGATGGCTCTGTAATCCATAGTAGCTGGTTAGGTCACACAATTTATAGTTCTATCGGCGGCACTCCGAACTATGAGATTTCGGCAACTAAAAACTTTAGTGCAACAAAAACTCATATTGGCGCAACCGACACCAACCGTACAGTCAAGTTTACGATCAGCAGCCGCTACAACGTTTCTGATAAGCCGCAAGTTTTCTATATCCGCTACTGGGTCAGCGTTGCGGAGGATGCCTCTTGGGACGACCTTCGTACACAAAACATATACCGTAACCACGCGGAATGGAACGACGATAAGGCAGATACGGAAACCACCGTCAAGCGCAGCTATGACAGGCTTTATAAGACCGGCACTGCTGTCGAAGAAGATCTCGATGCCAACGGCGAGCCAACTGCGACCAAAAAGATTAACTACAGCGTTGTTATCAACCCCACCGGCGCTAAGCTGCTGACCACCGGCAACACCCTGACCTTGGAGGATACGCTTAGCTTTAGCCCCCCTGCCAATACCTCCGCGGATCTGGATCTGAGTTCGATCCATCTGTATGGTGTGACCCTTGATCCTGAGGGCAACCCTGTTGCAGACCATACAAATGAGATCGGTCATGACCGGTTTACGGCAACCTACGACAGCCCCAACCACACCATGACCGTCACCGTCCCGGATGAACTGGCTTGTGTGCTGGAATACACCTATCAGATCTCTTATCCTTCCTCTACGGAGGTAACAGTTAAAAACCATGCAAACCTCTCCGGTCTGGTGGAGAAATGGGTCGATACTCATGTTGTGAATTATGATTCTTCGGCTACCGTCCGGTTCAGCAAGTTTGACCTGAACAAGGTGGATTCCAACGATTATCTGGTCACACTTCCCGGTGCAACCTTCCAGCTTGCAAAGTGGAATAGCACAACGAAGAAGTTTGAAGAGGTTCGTAAGCTGACAACAGACGCCGCCGGTCAGATCAATTTCGGTCTGCAGGATTCTTCTGCAACAGCGGAGAGCTTCACTGAGAGCAGCGCCCAGCTGCTTTGCAGTACGCTCTACCGTATTGTAGAGACGGATGCCCCCACCGGCTATGCGCTTAGCAAGAGCCCGATCTACCTGCTGTGGGGTGCATTTTCCAACACAAAGCAAGATGACGCGTTTAAAACTGCTACCGGTGAAACTTGTGTCAATGATTCGGAGTACAACCAGGGAATTGATAGTAGCAAAGTGATCTACCTTGCCCGTGGTGATATCAGTGCTGTATATGTGCCCAACACCGCTAACAGCATTACGGTTGCCAAGCATTGGCTGGATACGGACGGCAAGACAGAGCTTGCTCTGGACAAGGTCAACTCCACCTACACCGCAACCGTAGAGCTGTGGCGCAAGAGTTACCAATATGGCAGCCAAAAGTCTGATGATTTGGTTAAGACCGTCACCTTGGATAATTCCAACAACTGGAGCTATAGCTGGAACAATCTTCCTTTGACAGATTCCGCTGACAGCAGTATCACCTACAAGTACTACGTTAAGGAAACAGCTTGTTCCGGTACGTTTAAATACGACCTGAACAACACCGGCATCACCGGCGGCACCATCCTGCTTTACAATCAGGTGCCCGAGGATGCTAACTACGAACTTCCCTCTACCGGCGGGTCCGGTACACTCCCGTACACAGCCGTGGGCGGCACAATGATGCTGTCTGCGCTGGCATACAGCTTTATCCACCGCAAGCGCAGACGCGAAGGGAGGGCAGATGACTAAACTGCACTTCCCTGCTGGACGCCCGGAGCTTAAACCCCGCCCGCCCAGCGCAAAGTTTACGCGATAGTCCGAACAAAAACGACACCCCTACCCCCCCTGTGCAAAATGCAGGGGGCGGCAAGGGGCAGAAAAGAAAGGGGCTTTTTCCATGAAAAAAGCAATGAAGAAACTCATGGCTGCGCTGCTGGCAGTTGCTATGGTTTGCGCCATGGCGATCCCGGCGTTTGCAGATGGCAGCAGCTCTACCAGCACTGCTGCTGTTACCCGGTACACGATCACCGCACCTAAAAACGGTCACACCTACGAGATCTACCAGATCTTTACCGGTGATTATGATGCATCCCAACCGTCCATGCTCGCCAACATCAAGTGGGGCAAAAACGGCACTGGTACGGCTGGTGATGCTGTTGAGCAGACTGTTCTGGACGCACTTTCCAAGGTTGCTTCCTACACAAGCGACAATGATAAGCTTACCGTTATCGAAAAATATATTGATTTGAGCACCGCTCCTCTAGTGACTATTACAAATGGCGGTACTGCTAATGATGTTGTTGGCGGTTACTACCTGATCAAGGACCAGGATGGTACTGTGCCTTCCTCTGAGACTTATACTCCTTACATCGTTTCCGTTGTTTGCGATATTACCATCAAGCCGAAGAGCAATGAGGTTCCTAAATTTACCAAAAAGCTGAAGGACACCAACGATACTACCGGCGCTATTTCCGGCTGGCAGGATTCTGCCGACTATGATATCGGCGATGACATCCCCTTCCGCCTGCAGGGCACTGTTTCCAAGGACATTGATTCCTATAAGACGTATTACTACGCTTTCCACGATGTGGAAGAAGCCGGTCTAACCTTTGACCCCGACTCTGTGGAAGTTTTTGTTGGCGATGAAGTGACCGGTACGAAGATTACTACTGGTTATACTGTCGATACCAGCCCGGCCGATGGCTGCACCTTTGAGATCGTATTTGATGATTTGAAAAAAGTTTCCGGTGTTACTGCTAATTCTATCATTACCGTTACCTACGAGTCCACGCTGAACGGGAACGCTGTTCTGGGCGCACAGGGCAACGTCAACACGGCAAAGCTGGAGTACTCCAACAACCCGCGCGGTAACGGCACGGGCACAACTCCTTGGGATAACGTCATCGTCTTTACCTACAAGGTGGTCGTGAATAAGGTCGATCAGGACAATAATCCTCTGGTAGGTGCACAGTTCACTCTGACCAAAAAGATTAATGGTGGCACGGAAGTTATCAAGACTATGACCATCGACTCTAGCGAAACTCAGTTTACGCTGTCCGGTCTGGATGACGGCGAGTACACGCTGACCGAGACTGCAACCCCCGCCCACTACAACACCATCAGCCCCATCACCTTTACTGTCAACGCTGATCATACTATCACTTGGGAAACCGAGCGTCGTGAAGATATCCTGACCTCTTTGAGCGGCGACAAGAAGGTTGGCGAAATCACCTTTACTTCTAGCAAAACCGACGGAACTCTGACTACAAATGTCATCAATAATATCGGCACTACCCTGCCCGGCACCGGCGGCATCGGCACCACCATCTTCTATGTGATCGGCGGCGGCCTGATGGTTGCAGCAGCCATCCTGCTCATTACCAAAAAGCGCATGGAGAACCGCTAAGCTCTCCTTTTCCCCTGCACAGAGCGGGGCTGTAAAGCCCCCTGCTCTGGTCCTGAAACTATAACGTTAGGGAGTAGCCCATGAAAAAGAACAAAAGCACCATTATATTGATCCTCGTCTTTTTCGTGGGTCTATCCGTGATGTTATACCCCACCATCAGCGATTACGTCAACCAGCGCAACCAGTCCCGCGCGGTGGCAAGCTACGCGCAGGACGTGGACAACATGACCGATGCGGATTACAGCGCCTACTTTGACGCCGCCGATGCCTTTAACGCACAGGTGGCCGCCAACGAAAACGCCCTTTACCGCCCGGATCAGCTTACCGGCTACAACGAAACGCTGGATATTACCGGCACGGGCATTATGGGTTACATCACCATCTCCAAAATCGGCGTGGAGCTGCCCATCTACCACGGCACCGGCGACAGCGTGCTGCAGATCGCCGCAGGCCACTTAGAGGGCACCAGCCTGCCGGTGGGCGGCGCATCCACCCACGCGGTCATCTCGGCACACCGCGGCCTGCCCAGCGCAAAGCTGTTTACCAACCTTGACCAGCTGGAGGTGGGCGATACCTTTACCATCACCGTGCTGGACCGGGTGCTCACCTACGAGGTGGACAAAATTTCCATCGTACTGCCCACCGAGACCGACGAGCTGAAGATCGCCGAAGGCAAGGACTACGTTACCCTGATGACCTGCACCCCCTACGGCATCAACACCCACCGCCTGCTGGTGCGCGGCCGCCGCGTGGAGACCCCGGATCAGTACAAGCACCTCCGCGTTACCGCCGAAGCGCTTAAAATTGAACCCATTATTGTTGCGCCCATTATGGCGCTGCCCATGCTGCTGATCTTGCTGATCGGTATGCTGCTTTCTACACGCAAACCCAAGAAAACGAGAGGTGAAGAACATGAAAAGCATTGATCTGCGTCATCGTCTGGCGGCTGTGCTGCTGGCTGTGTGCCTTGTGGTATGCTGCGCCCTGCCGGCCTTTGCCACCAGTGCCAACATTGTGCTGGGGCGTCTGGGCTCGCTCCACGTCCGTCTGTACGACACCCACAACGATGTGCCCCTGCGCGGCGGCGAGCTGACCCTGTATCAGGTGGCTTCCGTCAAGCGCACCAACGGCAACCTGTACTTTGACTATACCGGCGATTTTGTGGGCTGCGGTGTGGTGCTGGGCGACCTTTCCGACAGCACGCTGGCTGACCAGCTGGTAAAATATCTGCCCGCAGTGCCCGCCATTGCCGCCCAGCAGGACGTGAACGAAGAGGGTTACGCCGACATTACCAAGCTGCCGCAGGGGCTGTACTTGGTCGTGCAGACCGAGGCATCCCACGGCTACGAGGCCATCAAGCCCTTCCTTGTGTCCATCCCCATGCCCGATGGCGACAACTGGATCTACGATGTGGACGCCACCCCCAAGGTAGGTGCCACCATCCCGGAAACGCCGGACATCCCCGACACCCCGGATGTGCCAGTCACACCGCCGGATACGCCCGACACACCGGACACCCCCGATCTTCCGGAGCAGCCGGATACGCCCGACACGCCGGTAAGCCCGGACAGCCCCGATAGCCCGGTAAGTCCCGGCAACCCGGACAACCCGGTCTCCCCTTCCAACCCGGATAAGCCTGTTCTGCCCCAGACCGGTCAGCTGAACTGGCCCGTGCCGGTGCTGGCTTGCAGCGGTGTGCTGCTGTTTGCCGCTGGCTGGGTGCTGAACCGTCAGGGCAAAAAGGAAAACTGACCCCGTCTCCTTTCTATTCGGCATAGTTTGGCGTTGGGTGCCGAATTTGCTCCCCCGCAAGGGGGAGCATTTTTTATGCCCTTTCCCCTGCCGGGTACAGCACGATTTTGAATGCGCTCCGCGTTGCTCTGCGCATAATCAGCGGAAAATATATTTTTAAATTTGCAATTCTGGAAAATCTGCGGATTTTCCAGAATTGCCTTTTCACGGGTGGGGTTTTGGCACGAACCCTCTCAGGCATCTCGCTTTGCTCGATACCAGCTCCCCCGAAGGGGGAGCTTTTTGGGTGCTGCCGCAAGGCTGTACCACAGCACAAAGCGGGCTTGCTCTCTCTGGCATCGTGGAAAAGTTTCCGACTAAACCGCAAAGTATCCGGCAGTGCTAGAGGCTCCCTCCCCGAGGGAGCTGTCAAACCCGCAGGGTTTGACTGAGGGAGTTAAGCCGGGTACAGTACCTTTTTCGGTGTAGCTGGCGAACGCAGTGAGCCTGAGAGGGTTCTCCACGCAAAAAAGCCGCTGTACAAATCGTACAGCGGCTTTTATTTTATGCAATCTGTATTAGGTTTTTACTGCTGCTGGGCGGCCTTTTTGGCTTCCAGTGCCAGAATGGCGTCGCGGCGGCTCAGGTTGATGCGGCCCTGCTGGTCGATGTCGGTCACCTTGACCACGATGGCATCGCCCACGGCAACCACGTCCTCTACCCGCTCCACGCGCTTGGTGTCCAGCTTGGAGATGTGCACAAGGCCTTCCTTGCCCGGGGCGATCTCCACAAAGGCACCAAAGTTCATCAGGCGGGTCACCTTGCCCTTGTAGATGGCACCGATCTCGGGATCCTCCACAATGGTCTTGATGGTAAAGATGGCGCGCTTTGCGTCCTCCTGATCCACGGCGGAGACGAACACATGGCCGTCCTCCTGCACGTCGATCTTGCAGTTGCAGGTAGCGCAGATGTCCTGAATGACCTTGCCGCCCTTACCGATCACGTCCTTGATCTTGTCGGTGGGGATCATCATGCTGAACATCTTGGGTGCCCAGCGGCTCAGCTCCTGACGCGGCTCGGCGATCACGGGCTTGATGATCTCGTCCAGAATATACAGCCGGCCCTTGCGGCACTTCTCGAAGGCCTCGGCAATGATGTCGTAGGTCAGGCCGTCGATCTTGATATCCATCTGGATGGCGGTGATGCCCTTGCGGGTGCCGCCAACCTTAAAGTCCATATCGCCGTGGAAGTCCTCCACGCCCTGAATGTCCAGCATGGTCATCCAGCGCTCGCCCTCGGTGATCAGGCCGCAGGAGATACCGGCAACCGGAGCCTTGATGGGCACGCCAGCGTCCATCAGTGCCAGCGTAGAGCCGCAGATGGAAGCCTGAGAGGTGGAGCCGTTGGAAGAGAGCACCTCGGACACGCAGCGGATAGTATAAGGGAACTCCTCCAGAGAGGGCAGCACCGGCACCAGAGCACGCTCAGCCAATGCGCCGTGGCCGATCTCGCGGCGGCCGGGGCTGCGCGGTGCGCGTGCCTCGCCCACAGAGTACGGCGGGAAGTTGTAGTGGTGGATATAGCGCTTGGTCTGCTCGTCGGTCAGGTCATCCATCAACTGGTTGTCCTTGGTGCCGCCCAGCGTGCAGGTGGTAAGCACCTGCGTCTGACCGCGGGTGAACAGACCGGAGCCGTGCACGCGGGGCAGAATGCCCACCTCAGCGGCCAGCGGGCGGATCTCGTTGATGCCGCGACCGTCCACGCGCTTGCCCTCATCCAGCAGCCAGCGGCGCACCACGAACTTCTGCATCTTGTAGCTTACCAGATCCAGATCGGCGGCGGACAGGTCGGGGTATTCCTCGGCGATCTTGTCCATGATGGGCAGCAGGGCTGCGTCACGCACGTTCTTGTCGTCGGTGTCCATAGCGGCCTTGAAATCGTCCAAGTACTTATTCTGGATGGCGTGGAACACGTCCATGTCCAGACCCACCACCTGGAAGTCGATCTTCGGCTTGCCGCGCTCGGCCACGATCTTGTTGATGAACTCAATGATCTTCTTGATCTCAACGTGTGCGGTCTTGATGGCGGTCAGCATGGTGTCCTCGTCCACCTCGTTGGCGCCGGCCTCGATCATCACGATCTTGTCCATGGTGGCGGCAACGGTCAGGGCAAGGTCGCTCACCTTGCGCTGCTCCTGCGTGGGGTTCAGCACGATCTCGCCGTCCACCAAGCCCACCTGCACGCCGCCGATGGGGCCGTTCCACGGGATATCGGACACGGCGGTCACCAGAGAAGCGCCGATCATACCGGCGATCTCGGGGCTGCAATCCGGGTCAAGGCTCATGACGGTCATGGTGATGCACACGTCGTTGCGCATCTCCTTGGGGAACAGCGGGCGCATGGGGCGGTCCACCACGCGGCTGGTCAGGATAGCGCGCTCGCCGGGGCGGCCCTCACGGCGCATAAAGCTGCCGGGAATACGGCCTGCGGCGTAGAGCTTTTCCTCGTACTCCACGTTCAGCGGGAAGAAATCCACGCCCTCGCGGGGCTTGGGGCTCATGACCACGTTGCACATCACGCAGGTCTCGCCGTAGCGGATCAGTGCGCTGGCATTGGACAGGCCGCACATCTTGCCCATTTCAACCTTGAACGGGCGGCCGGCCAACATGGTTTCGTAGACCTTGAAGTTGTCAAAGGTCTCTTTGCGGGAACCAAATTCGATTGCCATTGTTTCTGCCTCCTTGTTTTTCGGATCGTTCTATCCAAAAAGCTGTGGCGCGCGCATTATAGCAATAAATCCAGCGTCCCTGCCCGCAGGCACAGGCGTTCGATTTACTGCTGCAATACGCTGCCACCGCTATTTTGTGCGCATGGGATACATGGAGCTATCCATAAAGCAAAGGGCAGGTACCTTTGCGGTACCTGCCCTCCGTTAAAATTACTTACGCAGACCCAGAGTTGCGATCAGAGCACGGTAACGCTCGATGTCCTTCTTCTGGAGATAAGCCAGCAGATTGCGGCGACGGCCAACCATCTTCAGCAGACCGCGGCGGCTGTGGTGATCGTTAGGGTTCTTCTTCAGGTGCTCGTTCAGCTCGTTGATGTGAGCGGTCAGCAGAGCGACCTGAACCTCGGGGGAGCCAGTGTCCTTCTCGGTCAGAGCGACTTTGGCCATAACTTCCTGCTTATTCATAATACAGTACCTCTTTCAAGTAATTTATCTGCCTATGGCACAGCGGCGGGAAACGGTTCTCCCAAAAGCGGGCATACTCCCAGCCCCGTACCACGGTAACAGATACAGTATACCAGATTGCACAGCAGATTGCAAGAAGATTTTTGTCCGTAAGCCTTAATTTTTTACAATGCCGCCCCAGTACAGCTGCACCTCCGGCAGCTTCTTTTTGCGCAGCAGAAACACGGTGGGGATCAGGTACACCGCCACCGACAGCAGCCGCGAGGCATCGTAGCCGCTCACGCTCTCGGCCACGCTGGTGGTGCCGTACAGCCCGCCGATGAGCATAGAGGCAATGTCCATGGTGCTGTGCAGGAACACCGTCACCCACAGATTGCCGGTGCGGAAGTAGATGGCGGCCAGCATCACGCCCAGCGAAGCCGCAAACACGCACTGCATCAGCACGCCAAAGGGTTCCGAGCCGAGCAGGTTGCTCAGGTGCGCCGCACCAAACAGCACGCCGGACACAAGACAGGCTTTCCACACCCCCGCGCGGGCGGTGCCGTAGCGCTCCAGCAGAGTCTGGGCAATAATGCCCCGGAACACCAGCTCCTCGGCCACGCCCACAAGGATCATGTTCAGTATAAAGGTCAGAATGCGGGGCAGCGGCAGCAGCGGCGTGTCCGGGCGGTCAAAGGCCAGCGTCCCAACGGTCGTATACCCGATGAAGAACAGCGGGTACATGCCCACCAGCATTCCGTTCAGAAAGCCGCAGCCGCGCCGGTGCAACAGATCAAGTCTGCCGGTGCGGGCCAGCAGCAAAAGCGCCACCGCCAGCCCCACAGCCTCCTGCACAGAACCCAGCAGATAGCCATCCATGGTGTCAAAATCCGCGCCTGCCGCTGCCAGCCCGATGGTAGCCAGCAGGCTGAACAAGACCATGCTGCCAAGGAACAGCACCTCAGACAGGATACAATAAAGAATGGGGTGCGCAGTGCGCAGCCGTTTGAGCATAAGTACAGCCCTCCCTATCAATGATAGCCCTATTCTACCACGATTTCCCCAAAAGCGATAGGGCGAAAATCAAGTGTGCTGCCGGGAGATCGGGGATCTGTGAACGGCTTGCAGCATCTTTTTACAGAAAGTTCATGTAAAAACAGGCTAAAATAGCCTTGCAGATTTGACGTGTCTGCCGCTTTGGTGTATCATATACTTGTATTGTCATGCGCGATTCCGGGCGCATCACAGCCCGATTTTTAAGATTTATGAGGTGTGACCTATGTCCCTTGTTGAAAAACTTTTTGGCAGCTTCTCTGACCGGGAGCTGAAAAAGGTGAACCCCATCACCAAACAGGTGCTGGCGCTGGAGCCCAAGTATCAGGCCATGTCCGATGCCGACTTACAGGCGCAGACTGCCATGTTCAAGCAGCAGCTGGCCGAGGGCAAAACGCTGGACGACCTTCTGCCGGATGCCTTTGCCGTCTGCCGCGAGGCTGCATGGCGTGTGCTGGGCATGAAGCACTTCCCGGTGCAGGTGACCGGCGGTATTGCCCTGCACCGCGGCGATATTGCCGAGATGCAGACCGGTGAAGGCAAGACCCTTGTGGCTACCCTGCCCGCCTATCTGAACGCCCTGACCGGTGAAGGGGTGCACATCGTTACCGTCAACGACTATCTGGCAAAGCGCGACAGCGAGTGGATGGGCAAGCTCTACCGCTGGCTGGGGCTGACCGTTGGCCTGATCGTACAGGGCATGGACGGCGACGCCCGCCGGGCCGCCTACAATGCCGATATCACCTACGGCACCAACAACGAGTTCGGCTTCGACTACCTGCGCGACAACATGGTGACCTATAAGGACAACATGGTGCAGCGCGGCCACGCCTTTGCCATCGTCGATGAGGTGGACTCCATCCTGATCGACGAGGCCCGTACCCCGCTGATCATCAGCGGCAAGGGCGAGGATTCCAGCGTGATGTACAAGCGCGCGGACGACTTTGCCAAGACGCTGAAAAAGAGTGTTATCGTCGAGCTGGACGACAAGGTCGAGGCCGAGGAGCAGGTAGACGGCGATTACGTCGTGGACGAAAAGCGCAAGACCGCTACCCTGACCGAGTCCGGCGTCAAAAAGGCCGAGGCGTTCTTCCACGTCGAGAACCTGGCCGACGCCGACAATATGTCGCTGCGCCATTACATTGACGGTGCGATCAAGGCCCGCGGCGTTATGCACCGCGATACCGACTATATCGTCAAAGACGGTGAGGTCATCATCGTTGACGAGTTCACGGGCCGTCTGATGTATGGCCGCCGCTTCAACGACGGCCTGCATCAGGCCATCGAGGCCAAAGAAGGCGTGACCGTTGCCGCCGAGAGCAAGACGCTGGCCACCGTCACCTTCCAGAACTACTTCCGCATGTACAAAAAGCTGTCCGGCATGACCGGTACAGCCTCCACCGAGGCCGACGAGTTCAGCGAAATTTACGGCCTGAACATCGTCAGCATCCCCACCAACAAGCCCCGCGCCCGCAAGGACCTGCCCGACAGCGTCTACAAGACCGTCAACGGCAAGTACAACGCCGTCATTGAGCAGGTCGCTGAGTGCCACGCCAAGGGTCAGCCTGTCCTGGTCGGCACCGTCAGCGTCGAAAAAAGCGAGGCGCTGTCCAAGCTGCTGAAAAAGAAAGGCATCGAGCACAACGTCCTGAACGCGAAGCAGCATGAGCGAGAGGCCGAGATCGTTGCGCAGGCCGGCAAGCAGGGCGCGGTCACCATCGCCACCAACATGGCGGGCCGCGGTACCGATATTATGCTGGGCGGCAACGTGACCTACATGGCCAAGGCGGCCCTTAAAAAGGAGCTGTCCAAGGAGCTGACCGCCAACCTGGCAGAGCTGAAGGATGCCTACGAGCATGAGAAGGCCCGCGCCAAGGCCAGCGGCACCGAGCTGCCTACCCCGCCGGAGGCCGGTATTGATGCCAAACTCGAGATGCTGATGACCGAGTGCGACGGCCACGCCGAGACCGAGGACGCCGAAATTCTCCATGCCCGCAAGCGTTTTGAGGAACTGTGCGAGGAATTTGCCCCCGAGGTCAAGCGCGAGGCGGAGATTGTCCGCAATGCGGGAGGCCTGTTCATCATCGGCCTGTCTCTTATACACATCTCCGAGCCCACGAG
>ERZ1027238.34-NODE-34-length-43809-cov-8.848082_pt1 | contig 43809 bp, 36 predicted proteins | sample MGYA00519477_ERZ1027238 | MGnify/ENA primary metagenome ERZ1027238 (study PRJEB26926, sample SAMN06164638) | human gut metagenome | biome: ENVO:00009003; feature: ENVO:2100002; material: ENVO:00002003 | host: Homo sapiens | place: USA | collected 2012 ...
TGTGTATAAGAGACAGATATTATGTGTACTTTTGTCGTGTAATCAGTTGTAAAACTAACAAAAAGTAATTGAAGAGAGCTATTGAAAGCTTGTCAGAGCAAATGGTTTCTTCGGTTTCTTTTTTAAAAAAAGTAATATAATCTTGATTACAAAAGTTGACAACCTAAGTAAAGCCTATTTGTTTATGAAGAAAACACAAAAACTCATTGGCGTTGCTCTTTGCGCTTTTGCTTTTGGCAGTATAGCCAAAGCCCAAAAGCAAATGGTGGTAACACTTGCAGATAGCGAACAGCCGTGGAAGTGTGTGTTGAGCCAGTTAGGTTCAGCTACCTTCTTGAACAGCCAAATCAACTTCGGTGGCACCGAAGAGGGTACAACCTTAAAAACGTTTGACCTAAAAAACATTACATCAATCACTTTTGAAAGTGTCACTGACGGTATCAATTCCGTAACTGCTGATAAAGCGGGCAACTTTAAAGCAACAGTTGTTGGTCAAAGTTTGCACGTAACAGGAGTCGGTGAACCTTCAACGCTTACAATCTTTACGACTACAGGACAAATTGTTAAGCAACAACCTGCGTGGAGTGGGGCTGACATTAACATTTCGACACTAACTCCAGGAGTTTATGTAGTTAAGGTCGGTAACAAAGTGGCCAAGTTCTCAAAATAAAACACTATTACGTTAATTCGAAAGATGACTACATGTAAGATAGCATGTACGCTTATCGTTAAATTGCAATCTATTTTATGAAAAAATTATACGTTACCCTTCTTTCAGCACTTGTGGCTGGTGGCGCTTCAGCCCAAACATTGTCAAACGATCGTATGGTTGTGACCAATAGCATAGGTCAAACAACTTCATACGCTGTTGATCGCATTCAGTCAGTAACATTCCCTCAAGCTGCAGGTGAGGCTGCTGTCGACCTTTCTGTGAACAGTGTAGATCAAGATAAGGCGGTTTTTACCGCCACTCGTAACGCTTATGCTTTGTCTTTTAAGTTTGACATTCTTACCAAGACAAGAGCGGGCATGATGTCTGACGAACAGTTGATTTGGTATATTGATACGAATACGAAAACATCTTATACAGAGGACTTTACCTCAGGTGAGGTTAAATTGTCTGACTTTGGCGCGAAGGGGTCTACCGATTATGTTGCCGTTGCCGTTGGTTATGACTCTTATGGCACACCTTGTGCTGTAAGCCGTGCTGAGTTTACAACACTTCCTTCTGTGTTGGTAGGCGATCCTAAAGTAACGACAGAATTGTCTGATATTCAAGATCGTTCGTTCTCGCTTACTTCGTTGGCCAATGATGATGTAGCTGGTTATGCTACTTTATCAGGCGAAAAGGGTTCTATTCAGCAGCAGTATGTGCAATGGGCACCGATGATGGGTTATAGCAACTTCTCTGAAATGGTACAAGGTTGGGGTTACAAGCACGAAAAGCCTGAAACAGGTTGGGAGTCTGTAACTGATACATGGAAAAATATGCAACCAGGCACAGATTATCAAATCTTTGTTCAAGCTTGGGACACAAAGGGAAATTTCGCTCCCTGCGATACAATCAATCTTACTACTAAGGTAAAGGGTGGCCAAGGTGCTGCAACAGTTAGCATAACTTTGGGTGACTACAAGTTAGCAGATTGGGAAGGCCAGCAAAAGTATAGCCAGTTTATCACCTTTACTCCCAATGATCAGTCAAGCTGCTATCGTATGGGTGTGTACACTGCTAAAGTGTATGACAAGGACCCTGAAGGCTGCAAGAGCGATATAACAATGGATCCTCCTATGCCAATGAGTAACTGGTTCTTCTATGAACCGCTGACAACGGATTATCAAATCGATCCTAACACTGAGGCTGTAGCTTTGGCTGCTGCAAAGAATGCCAATAACGAATGGGGTGAGGTAGCGGTATTGCGCTTCACTACTCCTTCAGGTGAAAGTGGCACAGAGTCAGCTCCTGCAAAGGGAAAGATTGCTACTCGTAAGATGCACAACACAACAATTGCTATTCAGCCAGGCCGTCTGCCCAAATTTGCTAAATTTGGTGGTCAGGGCGTTCAGTTGATTCAGACGAAGTAATTGAAGTATAACATATAAAAAAAGGGATAAAGCGTAAATGCTTTGTCCCTTTTTTCGATTAATGCCTGTGTCTTATCATTTCACAATGTTTTCAACGGTAAGTCCGTTTTGCTTGAGAAATTCGGTGTAGTCAAAACGGTCAACAAATTCCTTTTGTGCACCATAGCAGCGAACGTGCATGTCGCTATCAGCATAAAAGCGAGCCACCTTTTCGCCCCAACCACCGTCTAACTGTCCGTCTTCAAGCGTGATGACTGTGTGGTGATTCTTCTTTAGGTTTTCAAGCAATTCGGTGTCAACGCCCGAAGCATAGCGCGGATTGATGACTGTAGCGTCAATGCCTTTTCCCATATAAGCTGCGGCGACTTGTTGCGCGAGCGAATAATAGCTCCCCAAACCGATGATAGCGATGTCCTTGCCCTCGTGCGTCATTTGATAGCGGTTCAATTGGCTATAGCTCGTTTCGGGAGTTGTGTCGTTAGTCACGTCGAGTGCCACATTCGGTACGCGAATGGTTACGGGGTGTTCCGTTTGATGCAATGACCAAAGCAACATAGCATCGTATTCAGCCTTACAAGTTGGAGCCAGATAGACCATATTCGGAATGTTGCTCATGAGCACGATGTCATAGAAACCAAGGTGTGTCACATCGTTCAGTCCTGTAAGCGTGCCACCAAAGACTATAATTGTGGCGGGGTTGTTGTTAATGCAAAGGTCTTGCGACAGTTGGTCGTAGGTGCGCTGTATAAATGAACTGTGTACACCGAACACAGGCTTGGCACCACGCTTTGCAATGGCGCTCGCCATGGCAACAGCCGTTTCTTCTGCTATGCCAACGTCAACAAATTGCTTGCCGGCTTTTTGTCGCATTTCAGGAGTCCACCCCCAAATGCCTGGCGTGCCAGCAGTTAGTGCTACCACTGATTTATCCTTTTGCATTTCGTTGAGTAAGAGGTTGGTCGTGTGACTGCCAAAGTCAGGACCGAACTGAAAGGCAGCTTTCGTTTCTCCCGTTTCTAATTCAAATGGGAAGCCCCAGTGGAAATGCTCTTTTTGTTCTTCTGCAAAGCGATAGCCTTTGCCTTTTAAGGTATTGATATGTACAACTACTGCGTGCTTTGTGTCCTTTACTTGTTTAAAAGCATCGATAAGTGCGTCGATGTCATTACCATTGTCAACGTAAACGTAGTCAAGTCCCATGGCACGGAAAAGGTTGCATGAAGCCTCTCCTTTGCTTTCGCGTAGTTGCTGAAGGTTGCGATAAAGGCCACCGTGATTTTCAGCAATCGACATTTGATTGTCGTTAACAACAATGATAAGGTTCGTATCAAGTTCAGCGGCCATGTCAAGTCCTTCAAGTGCTTCGCCACCGCTTAGAGAACCATCACCGATAACAGCTATAACGTTTTCTGTACCGTTCTGTAGGTCACGTCCCTTTGCCAATCCACAAGCCAAGCTAACCGAAGTAGAGGTGTGGCCAATCACAAAATGGTCATGTTCGCTCTCAGTCGGTTCGGTATATCCCGATACTTCGTCGTATTCGTTAGCGTTGATAAAAGCGTTCTTTCGCCCAGTAAGCATTTTATGAGTATAGCTTTGGTGACTTACGTCGAACACGATTTTATCTTCGGGTGAGTTGAATACGTAGTGTAGCGCGATAGTGGCTTCAACCATGCCCAAGTTAGGGCCGATGTGGCCTCCGTGTGCAGAAAGTTTCTGTAAGAGGTAGTGTCGAATCTCGGTGGCTAACACTTTTAACTGCTCACCGTTAAGCAACTTAACGTCAGCGGGAGTGTTGATATTTTCTAAATACATAATGTAAAGTTTAATGATTATGGTGCAAATTTATAAGCAAAATCTGTGAGGTCGTATACCATATTTACGGAAAAAATTACCAGAAAGCCAAAAACACCTTTTCGTTCATAACAAGGTATGAACTTTTTTGTGTAAGTTTGCACAACTTAATTATTGCAACGAAATGAACAAGCAACAACTTATTGACAACATTCGTGCTAAGCACTCTTTCCTTTGTGTTGGTTTAGACACCGACTTGAAGAAAATCCCAGAGCATTTGTTGAAGGAAGAAGACCCCATCTTCGCTTTTAATAAGGCTATCATTGATGCTACAGCTCCTTATTGTGTAGCCTATAAGCCCAATTTAGCATTTTATGAATGCTTCGGCCTAAAAGGCTGGACAGCCTTTGAAAAGACGGTGAAGTATATTAAGGAAAACTATCCCGAACAGTTTATTATAGCTGATGCAAAGCGCGGCGATATAGGTAATACCTCAGCCATGTATGCACGTTCATTCTTTGAAGAGATGAACATCGATTCGCTAACCGTAGCTCCTTACATGGGCGAGGATAGTGTTACTCCTTTCTTACAATACGAAGGGAAATGGGTAATACTATTGGCATTGACGAGCAACAAAGGTTCTCACGACTTCCAACTCTCTGAAGATAAAGAGGGCGAACGCTTATTTGAGAAGGTGCTGCGTCGTTCATGCCAATGGGCAAGTGATGAAAAGATGATGTACGTAGTAGGTGCAACTCAAGGGCGCTTGTTTGAAGACATTCGTAAGATTGTGCCCCATCATTTCTTGTTAGTACCAGGTGTAGGTGCTCAAGGTGGTTCACTTGAGGAGGTTTGTAAGTATGGAATGACGCGCGAGTGTGGATTACTTGTCAATTCTTCTCGTGGCATTATATATGCCGACCATACCGAAAACTTTGCAGCCGTTGCTGCTGAGAAAGCACACGAATTGCAACAGCAAATGCAGCGTGAACTTGAAAAGGTTGGTTTATAATTCAGCTTCTTAACCATACAAAAGAAACGATGCTTGCCGCTATTCATTTACAATGAAGCGTGGCAAGCATCGTTTCTTTATCTTCTAAACTGTGGTATATCAATGGGAATGTTTCCTTGGCTGGCGGAAAGTTGTGTAAGTTCAGCCAAACATGACCATTCAGCAGCGTCGTAGACATCAATGTCAAGTGGTAACCCGTTTTGTAAGCAATAGATAAGGCGTGCGTCCATGGCATAGTTCATCTCGTTAGGCACTCCTAATTGATGTCCCCTTTGCCATAGTTGTGAGGCGGGTGAGGTAGCAAACTTTTGCATGGCGCTTAATGCCTCATTGCCAGTTAAGAGTTTTTCTCCCTCTAATTGGAGGGTGGGTAAGGGATATTTCTGTGCAAACCCCTTTGTGCCGCATACCGTTTGTAATCTATTGTAGGGGCGATTGGTGCTAACGTCCAATTGCAGAAGAATGCTCACGCCACGTTCAGTGAGTATAAGCGTATTATTAATATGCCCCAGTTCGGAGTTGCATTCGTTGGGGATTGTTATAGACGAGGAAAGCGAAACGAGTCGCATCATTCTGTCTTGATTGTGAAAGTCGAGTAGTTGGGCTATGGGGCCAATAGCGTGGGTAGGGTAGGGATTGCCACCATGTTGAGCGCACGAATGGATCATCCAATTGTGTTTCGTGTCGCCATGTTGTGGAGCAAATTTGTATTCATTCAAGTTGTGAATGTAGGCACCTTCGCAATGCATTATTTGTCCGAAGAGACCGCGACGCTTTATCTCGAGCGTCTGTAGAGCGAAGAAGTCGTAACAACAGTTCTCAGCCATAAATAGGTGCCGCCTTGTCTTTTCAGCCGTTTCGACGAGTTGCCAACACTCGCGTAGCGTAGTGGCAGCAGGCACTTCTACTATTACGTGTTTGCCGCAGCGCATAGCCTCTGTTGCAATAGTGGTGTGCGAGCGCCATTCCGTGCAAATGTAGACGACATCAACGTCCTGCTTGCTGCAGGCTTCAGCCCAAGCCTTTTCTCCTATAAGTACTTTAGCTTGTGGACGTCCGCTTTGCGTGAGTTTCTGATTAGCTAAGAGAACTCGTTGTTCATCGATGTCGACGAGGTAACGTATTTCAGCCCCATGAATGAAAGCATATCTTTCAAGCGTTTTCATACCCCTTCCGCCTAACCCAATTAGAGCTATGCGTACAAGTGGTATAGGAGTACAAGCGAGATTTGCAACGGTTGGCATACGGAGAGCGTATAAAGGAGTTATAATAAAAAAGTGGACGCGTCATTTTCAGACACATCCACTTTACCACTTGGGTGTTACCTTTGCCCTTTGATAAGAACTATTCTATTAGAGCTTAAGAGTAAGGAGAATTACTTGCGGCTCTTACCGTAGCGGCTCATGAACTTGTCAACGCGACCAGCGGTGTCAACAAGCTTAGACTTGCCAGTGTAGAACGGGTGAGAGGTGCTTGAGATTTCAAGCTTTACTACGGGGTAAGTTTCGCCTTCAAATTCAACTGTGTCAGTTGTCTTGCAAGTTGAACGTGAAAGGAACATATCGCCGTTACTCATGTCTTTAAATACTACGGGACGATAATTCTCAGGGTGAATACCTTGTTTCATTTTGCTATAGCTTTTTTATGGTTTATCAAATTGTTATGGTAACAACTTAGTGTAATGGTCTGATAATCGGTTGCAAAAATACGCTTTTTTGTGTAATCTACAAAGGGGCGTGTTCAAAATTTTGCTACTTTTGCCTTCATGAAACGATATGTACTATTTATTTTTGTGTTGTCTCTCACCTTATGTGCGAGTGCGGGTCAGCGTATAGATGCTTATTTTGCGAAGATGCCACAAACGGTTTTGCCTTTGTTAGACAAGACGGCGCGGCTCGACCTACTCGACCTCTACAATAGCCACTTAACACCGAAAGTTGAAAACGTATATGGTGGTCAGTCTGCGTTGCTAACCAAGACGGACGATTATATTCAGATTAGATGTACAGATGCCAGTTCGTGGCAGATGAAACTTTTGCCCGTGGCACATGACACGTTAATCGTATGCATTAGCACTGTTCGAGGGCTTAATACCTATTCAAGGCTTACCTATTATAGGGGGAGCGATTGGCACCAGGTAAAGCGTGACTTGCCTCAACCAGCGTTCAACTTGTTTGTAAAGTCAGCAGGGGAGACTCTTCCCACGCGTTTGCAATCATCTTTAGACGTACTTCGTAATTGCCCGATCCAATTGACGCTGAGTGAACGCGAACCGATATTAACGTGTGCGCTAAGCCTTGCAGTGCTTCCCCTCGAAGCACAGAAGAATTTGACCCCTTTATTGCAATCGGTCAAGTATAAGTGGACTTCAGGTAAATGGGTGTTGTTACCAAATAGATAGAGGACGCAAAATTGGGCGTTTCTGTGTCCAGTGTGAAGCAGTATTTGATAAGCTGCAATTTAGAGGGTGTCAAAATAAGATCAAGCTACTATCATTATAGAAAGTATTTTTCGCGTCAAATCATGTTATGACGCCCTCTCTATTAATTGCGGTACTCTTTAGTTCCAATCAATAAATTGTCCGTCTGCTGTGATACCTCGTATACTAATATCAAGGGTTTCACTTTCACGCGAGTTAGTGAAGAATATAAGAGTTGCTTCCCCTTTCTCATTTGTCATGATTTGTGGAGCCCATAAGAGAGTACGACGGGTGTCGGCTTTTGTTGGTAAATCAAATTTTCGGTAGTTGGGGGAATAGAATCTTATGGGAGGTGTGAAGCCCTGGATATTTCTGTATTCACATCCTTTTTCGTTGCGTGTGCGAAATTCATCGGAGCGTTCGTAGAAGTAAATGTAGTCAGAAAGGTCTTTGTTATCAGCATCTTTGCCTCGGTTTCGTCTTTTGTACGTTCCAGAGAGATTATCCTCAAAGAGTTCACTTCTCACAATAGTAACGTAGTCAAAGTCCTTACAAAAGCAATTGCTCTCTTCGTTAAAGAAGGTAGGGTTAAGTTGATTATTTAATAAGAACTTATAAGTGTGTCCGTTAATGACGTACCCTCCGTCGTTCTTTTCTTGTCTTGATGAAAATTTGAATGCTGGAGAGGTTGCGCTCTCGGTTTCGTTGATAGTTTCAGCTTTCTCAAGTTGTAGCGTATTATTGTATATTTCGAGGCTTTTGTTGTAGGAAGCCTCCGCTTCGTTATCAAAAGAAGAATTACCTATTGATAATTGGTTAGAAGCACTAGTTATGTTCCGATTATTCTTTTGACTATAGGGCTTACACTTTAGTTCCATTAGATTTAGAAATTCGAATATGTTTAAGTCGTTAAGGCCAAAGTCGCGAAAGCGTTCGCACTCTTTTTGAATGTTGTAAAATGTGAGTGATGCACGTATTCCTTTGTTTACACCGCCGTCCCATGAGTATCGAGTGCCTGTTAGTCCTTTATATTTTCGTTTCGTGCTTACTGTTGCAGTTTTTAAGTTTTGCACTTTATAGGGAACGATTGTGTCTGTCCATTCAAAGTATTTAACATGATTGTTACTAACACTTGAAATATCTTTCATGCCTTGATAAGGGTGTATGGTCAGCATGTCGCACCAAAAGGGACGTAATTGAGGCGTAAGCCATCTGTCCAAATAGAGTCGGCACCATTTTTGTTGTTCCTTTTCAATCTTGTTAATTTTAAAGCGTGATAGATAATTTCCCTCAATGTTAGCGTTTACCATAAAAGCAAATTGTCCTGCATTATCGGTAGTCGTAGTTCCCTCAAAGCTTCCGCCAGTTACCTTTTCGTCTTCATAACCATAGGCTTTTAAATCAATCTTTGCTTTAGATAAGGGCCTACGTTTATTATAGGTATAAAGTGTTCCTTTAATCAGTAATTTATCTTCAATAGGTTGTAGAAGTTCAAAGCTATCTTTTTTACACATAGTATCAAAAGAGTTTGCACACCAACCTTGCACCATCATGAGTAAGTCAAGCATACGGTGGTGAGCTGCATCATTCTTTTGAAAGTATAGGTCGGGACGATGGATGTAACCTCGTAATTCTGATGCTAATAGCAAGTCTCCACCGATTCCACCATCAGCGTTATCGAGTAAAGTAGTTGCTTCATCACGTGCTGCAAATGAAAGATTGGCATTGCGTATGGGCTTGCCCTTATTATCTTGAGCACGAATTATAACTACAGCAGGACTGAAAGGCTTGTACGCTCTTTCGTTTTGTAATACTTCAAGTTGAACAAATCTTGCACTATCGGTAGCTTCAATTGGCTTCCATACCAAGCGAGTTGACAGACTATGACCTTGTTGGTTAAATAATTCTATTCGATTTACTCCTCCGCGCAATGCGCTATAAGGAATAGAATGGTAGTTAGAATCCTTTTTTACGCTAAGCGTGTCGAAGTAGCAAGCATTCTCACGATTGAAGATGGCAAGTCCCAATAGCTCATTTTGTATGGAATCAGCGGTAATAATGCTAATGTTAAGAACGCTGTCTGCTTGTTCAGCCTTTAAAGCGTAAGACGCAGTGTTTTGGGGCAACTCATACTTTTGTGATTTATTTGTTTGCACTTTAGCATATCCTTCAGAGAAGTCGGCTGGAAGTTCAAAAGAACCCATACCTTCATGTTCAGGTAGTGCTTGTGTGCATATTTCCCCATCAGCATAATAAATATAGATGCTATCACAAGTAGGAAGCCCTGTCCCGTCAGTAAGTTTGAAGGCAATGCGTTGTGATGTTCCCTTCACGCGGTTTCCTCCTTCGGGGTAGAAATCTAACAACCTTTTCTTGTTATTGCTCATTTCGTATGGGCGGGGCTTCCCAATTGTGGGGTATTTGCGTTGTGTTGGAGCTAAAAGCGAGAGTTGTGAAAGGCTCAGATCTAATCCTTTCTCTTTTACGTGTTGAGGATTAGCGTCAGTAAAGACGGGTAAAACACGTGAAAAGCAGGCATAGCTTCCCCAATTAACCATTTCGCGCGTATAGGCTAAAATCTCGTAATAGCCTCCATAGGCGTAGGTGGGTAAGGGAATAGCGCCATGTGCCGTTCCCATACTATCAATTTTAAGTGTTTGCTTGGTTATTTGTTGTCCGTCAGCATTTAATAGTTCAACGTATAGCACACCGCTCAGTGTGGTGGGTTTGAGTGAAGAAGCACGTACAACATAGGCTTTGTACCATATCGTGTCGCCAACTAAGTAACTTGAACTATTGAAGTGTACATACACTTTTTCGCGTGGATAGGTATAATCAAATCTTGCAGCACTTTTAAACTTTTCAAAGAGTTGTGTCGTTTGGTCAGATAAGGATTGGCCTATTGAAGATAAAGAAATCAATAAGCATGATAATGTAATCAATATATGTTTTAGCATATTCTTTTGAATTAAACGACGTGTTACTTATAATTCGATTTTGATTAAGTAGCTCTTCAAAAGTAGTTTCTTTTAGTTCCAATTAATCAACTCCCCCTCTTCTGTGATGCCGCGCACGCTGATATCAAGTGTTTCGTTTTCGCGAGCGTTGGTAAAGAGTATGATAGTTGCTTCGCCCTTGTCGTTTGTCTTAATCTGTGGTGACCACAAGAGCGTGCGGCGTGTATCGTTCTTTGATGGTAAATCAAACTTTCGATAGTTGGGCGAATAGTATTTAATGGCAGGCGTAAATCCTTGAATTTGACGTGACTCTTTGCCACGCCCTGTGCGCCTTCTATATTCATCGGAGCTTAGAAATAAATAAATTTTGTCTTTTTCGTTACTAAAACGCTTCTCTTCACCACTTACACCATCAATGCGCAAATTGCTTTTAACGATAGAAGCAGATTTGAAGTTTGAGCAGAGCTTATCATCCTCATCTCGAAAGAAAACCGATGGAGGAAGATTGTTAACGTAAACGGTGTAATTGTGTCCTTTAATCGTAAAACTCAGTAGTGTATTATCTTCGTTCTCACTTGGATTATCATTATTATTTATATCTTCGTTATTATTTATATCTTCGTTATTATTTTGAGTCGCTTCGTTGTGGCTTAAGCTTTGACTATTTGTAGAATTATTATGTGAATGACTATTTATGGCATTTTCTACCTTACTATTAATAAGTGTATAGTATTCTTCCGCATAAGTTGTCATATTTGAAGTTATTTGAGAAGAGTCCATGGTGTAGTCGCTTCCGTTATAACTTAGTTTCCAATTCATGATGTCGAAAAATTGGAAAATGTCCAAGTCATTAATACCGAAATCTCTCAGGCGTTCGCATTCACGTTGCACGTTATAGTAGGTTACACAATGTTTAATGCCATTGCGCTCTCCCCCTCCCCAAGTACTACGACCGCCTTGTAAACCTTTGTATTTTTTGACATGTGCCACGACTTCGGCAGGCTTAAGCGTCGAAAGGCGGAATGTTTTAATAGTATCTTTCCACTCAAACAGGTCAGCCTCCTTTGTATCGGCAGCAGTGTTTGTGTAATTGGGGCTGTTTGTGGCATATTCGTACGGCTGCAGGCTCAGTTGTGGGCCTCTGATAGGGCAGAGTGGGGGAGTGAACCAACGGTCAAGCGAAAGTTTGCTCCATTTGCGTTTATTCTTTTCGTCCCGAAGTTTGAAGGTAACTAAGAAGTCTCCTTTCAATTCCGTTTTCGCTTCAAAAGCGAATCGCCCTTTGTTGTCAGTCTTGGCTTGTGCCTCAATGCCAGTAGTACCCACCTTCCCATCGTTGTATGCATATCCCATAAGGTTGATATAAATATTGGGGTAAGGTTCGCTCTTGTTGTTGTACTTGTAAAGTGTACCTTTAATCAATAAACTATCTTCAATGGGCTGACGAAGCGCAAAATTTTCGCGTTGACACATCACATCAAAAGAGTTCGCTTGCCACCCTTGCACCAACATGAGGAGGTCGAGCATGAAGCGATGTGCGGCATCATTGCGCTCAAAATAACGATCAGGACGATGAATATAACCACGCAGTTCAGAAGCTAACAACATGCTGGCCTCAATACCCCCATCGGTGGTGGTGATAATGTTGCTCGCTTCGTCGCGTACAGCCACAGAAAGGTTGGCATTTTTTACGATACTTCCGTCACCACGTGTGGCTTTAAGTACTAATGCTACGGGACTAAAGGGAGCGTATGCGCGTTGGTTTTGTTTAACTTGTAGTGAAACTTTGTGTGCAGCTTCACGCTGATTGAGCGGATTCCAAACTAATCGTGTCGCAAGTCCCTGTCCCTCGATGTTGAAAAGTTCGAAGCGACTCACCCCCGCGCGAAGGGCTTTGTTGGGAATGAAAAGTTCAGTTCCTGTTTGCGGGGTGACAGTAAGCGTGTCAAAGAAGCAGGCATTTTCGCGATTAAAGAGTGCTATAGCTAAAAGTTTATGTTGCTCGCAAATGCTGTCTGCAGCAGTTACTTTAATGGTGATTCCTTCACTACTATGTTCAGTCACTCCTAAATAGTAATCAGCAGTGCAATTGGGCAAATCGATTTGACTCTTTTTGATGCCATTAATGCGTGCATAGCCTTTGTCAAAGTCGGCAGGTAGAAGGAACGTCCCCATCCCATCGTGTAAAGGTTGTGTGGTCGTACACAATCGTCCATCAGCATAAAAAATAGAGAGCGTGTCTTCAACAGGAAGCCCCGTACCATCAGTAAGTTTAAAAGCAATAAGTTGTTCTACGCCCTTAACGCGTTCTCCGCCTTCGGGATAGAAGTCGAGCATTCGTTTTTTGTTTGTAGTCATGCCATAAGGGCGTGGTTGTCCTATGGTAACCGTTTTACGAGGCTCTGGTTGTGGAATGGAGAGTTGTGAAAGGTCAAGGTCTAACCCATGTTGCTTTTTGTGTTGTGGATTCTCGTCAGTAAAGACAGGTAGCACACGTGAGAAGCAAGCATACTTTCCCCAATTCACCATTTCACGCGTATAGGCTCTCACTTCGTAGTAACCTGGGTAAACGGTATCACCTAAAGGGAAAGCACCCTGTGCCGTTCCCATACTATCAATTCTGAGAACTTGATTAACAACGTTTTGTCCGTCTGCATTAAGTAGTTCAACATAAAGCACTTTGCTGAGTGTAGTGGGTTTGAGCGATGATGCACGTACTACGTATGCTTTGTACCAAATGGTATCGCCCGTAAGGTAAGCTGTGTTATCAAAATGAACATACACTTTTTCACGAGGATATTTATAGTCAAATCGTGCCGCTGTTTTAAACTTTTCAAAGAGTTGTTCCGTTTGTTCATGCAGTGATTGTGCATGGGTGCTGGTGTTCAGCAAGGTGCAGAGCAAAAATAAGAGGATACGCAGAGATCTATATTTATACATCTTCATCATACACTTTGGTGCCTTATGGTAAATATACTCAATAGTGTGTAGAGAACTTGTCTCTATTATTATCTTTCAAGTGAACTTTCATACTCTAAGGGATCGCATTCAGCATCTTTCGTTTCGCAATACATTAGATTTCCACTTTGAAGACAGTTTACGCGATGAGCGTCTCGATATGTTTCTGTAATATACCATTTCATATCAACTTCAGCATAATCCATGCCTAATTCATTTACGTCTTGTGCATATTTTTTTGCTTTATTATATGCCTCTTTCATAGATTTAGATGTGAATGTAATCACGTGATATCCGTAAATAGAGTCATTTTTCCACCCTTTGATAGAATCCTCTTTGATTTGTTCAGGTGTTTTTTTAGAGTATACTTTTACATCATAGGCATACGAATCGCAAAATTTGTATTCAAATTCTAATTCCTCACGATAGCTCGGTAAGGGTTTAGTAGCACAAGCATTTGTAATGCGATTCATGTTATGTATTCCATAGTTGTTGTGTGCATAAGTAAAGTTCATCACAACAACAGCAATAATGGCAAATGTACCAATAATGTATCGGACTTTTATGTGCTTCATGGCTTAGGATTTTTTTAATTTATAAAGTCAAAGTAGAGAAGTATTCTTTTCATTGAAACACGAATTGTCGGTTAGGCCTAGCATCATTATCAAGCAAACTTGCTATTCGGCATTCGCCTTGCGCGACAATTCGTGTTTAAATCTGTGCGTAGCATAGATAGAAAAACAATTTTACATATCTACTATCTATGGTTGATTAGTTCCAATCAATAAATTGGCCTTCTTTTGTGATTCCACGAATACTGATATCAAGCGTTTCGGCTTCACGTGAATTAGTGAAAAAGATGAGCGTAGCTTCACCTTTTTCATTCGTTTTAACTTGTGGCATCCAAAGCAATGTACGGCGTATGTCATTGACGGAAGGAAGGTCGAATTTGCGATAATTGGGAGAATAGAATTTTATTTGAGGGGTAAAACCTTGAACATGTCTAAATTCAACACCTTTTTTGGTGCGTGTTCTATATTCGTCAGGGCGTTCATAAAAATAGATGTAGTCGACTAAATCGATATTATCAGCATCTTTTCCTCTGCTATTTCTTTTGTATTTCCCCGAAAGGTTATCTGCAAACTCTTCATATCTGACAATGGTTACAGCTTCAAAATCTTTACACATTATATTATTCTCTTCGTCAAAGAAATCATCGGTCTCCTCATTGTTTAATAATAATGCGTATGGATGATTATTGATCAAATATACTTTCTTTTTGTAACGAAGTGATATTTTTGGCTTTTCTCCGAAATTAAAAGAGGAGGGTATTTCAATATCCGTTTCGTTAAAATTAGCGGCGTTCCTTTCAAAATTGTTACTTGAATCAAATTTGTAATCTTCGCTGCTGTTGAAATAAATATCTCCTAACGAAAGCCTTTTCATGGAGTTCCCTATGCCATTGACATCTTTTATATTGTTATACTTACATTTAAGGTCAACAATTTTGAGAAAAGAGAATAAATTTAAATCGTTGATGCCGAAATCACGAAATCGCTCACATTCTCTTTTTATATTGTAATAAGTAAGAGATGCGTGTATGCCATTATCAACACCGCCATTCCATGTGTAGCGTGTGCCTGTAAAGCCCTTATATTTCCTTTTAGCATGAACAGTGGCAGCTTTTAGGTTAGATACTTTGTAGGGGAGAATGGTATCGGTCCATTGAAAGTACTTAACCTTCTGATTGTCAGGACGATTAATAGAACTCTGCTGCTCATTATTATTATAAGGGTGAATGGTCATCATATCTTCCATAAAGGGAAGTAGTGCTGGAGTAAGCCAACGGTCAAGGTGTAGTTTGCACCATGTGTTAGTCCCTTTGTGAGTGTTTTGGGCCTTAAATTGTACTAAATAATCACCATAAATATCTGTATCGGATGCAAATTTAAAGTTCCCATTTTGGTCGGTAATAGCTTCTCCAACAAAATTTTTACTGTTAACTTTTCCGTCTTGATAGCCATAGGCTTTAATAGAAACTTTAGTATTAGGTAGCGGCTTACGTTTGTTGTACGAATAAAGGGTTCCTTTTATGAATAGTTTGTCTTCAATGGGCTGCCATAGTTGAAAACTATCTTTTTGGCACATGATGTCAAAGGTATTAGCACTCCATCCCTGCACCATCATGAGTAAATCAAGCATACGATGATGTGCTGCATCATTTTTCTTAAAATATAAGTCGGGGCGGTGAATGTATCCTCGCAGTTCTGATGCCAAAAGCATATTTCCACTGATGCCTCCTTCTGCATTGTCAAGCAATGTTGTAGCTTCGTCGCGTGCTACAAATGAGAGATTGGCATTTGCTATGGCTTCTCCCTTATTATCTTTCGCGCGTACAACAACTACGGCAGGACTAAATGGTTCGTATTCACGTTGATTCTGAGATACTTCAAGGTGAACAAACCTTGTGCTATCTTGGGCGGTTATAGGCTTCCAAAATAAGCGAGTTGACAAACTGTGTCCTTGCCAGTCAAAAAGTTCAATTCTATTCACTCCACTTCGTAGTGCATCTTTCGCCACGAATCGTGAGCAATCATTGCCATTAAGAGATATGGTATCGAAAAAACAAGCATTTTCATGATTAAAAATAGCCAAACCAAACAAATCGTTTGTTTGTGCATTTGAATTGTTTGTTACAATTTAAATGTTTAGTCCATCTTCTTCCATATCAGCACGTAGCGCATATTGTGCAAACTCTTGTGGTAGCTTATATTTTTGTGAACTAATGGATTGTACTTGGGCATATCCTTCAGTAAAGTCAGCTGGAAGTTCAAATGTTCCCATTCCCTCATGCTCGGGCTGGACTTGTGTGCAGAGTCTACCATCAGCATAGTAGATGGATATACTATCGTTGGTGGCTAATCCCATGCCATCGGTAAGTTTAAAGGCAATGCGTTGTGCTGCTCCTGTTACACGATTTCCGCCTTCTGGATAAAAGTCTAACAACCTCTTTTTATTGCTAGTCATTTCATAGGGCCTAGGCTTACCTATAGTAGGATATTTACGTATTCCAGGGGATAGTAATGATAGTTGCGATAGGTTAAGATCTAATCCTTTCTTCTTTTTGTGTACTGGATTTACATCAGTAAAAACAGGCAGTACTCGTGAAAAACAAGCATAACGTCCCCAATTTAACATTTCGCGTGTATAGGCAAGGACCTCGTAATATCCTCCATAGGCATAGTTGGGAAGGGCAATAGCACCATGTGCTGTTCCCATGCTATCAATTTTGAGTGTTTGTTTGGTGATTAGCTGTCCATCAGCATTCAGCAATTCAACATATAATACCCTACTTAAGGTGGTTGGCTTGAGTGACGACGCGCGTACGACATAGGCTTTATACCATATCGTATCGTTTAGTAAATAGCTTGAACTATTAAAGTGTACATACACCTTTTCGCGAGGATAGTTATAGTCAAATCGTGCCGCTTTTTTGAATTTTTCAAACAATTGCTCTGCTTGCATTGACATCGTTTGCCCATAAGATGTGAGCGAAGTCAAGATGCATAATATAGTGAGGTATAAATACTTTCGCATATTTTTTTGATTTAGAAATTCAAATGAAATGTATGGGACAATGTGGGCTGAAAGTAGATGCTGAACTCATTTTTACCTCCTTAGCGATGGAATGAAAATCCAGTTAAGTAGAGTGTAAAAAAATCAGAAGTTATTTTTGAACATTACTAAACTTGGTTGATACAGCGGTAAAGATTCTTCGCTTGTGTTTTAAATGTTTCGTAATAGACCATTTTCTAATAAATAATAGGGTGTAATGTCTCCCAACGGTAGCTTCGCTGCATCTCTTTTTGCACATTCTTTAATTCATAGTACAAAGTAGAGATACTTTGTTGTTCGTTTAAGCAAGGTAAAACAATAGTTATGAGTTTTAGATTGCTATTTGAATGATGCATGTGGCAAAATTAGAAAAAACTTCTTAATAGAATATTTTTTGTGCTAAGTTTTTTGCGTTTTATTTGTTTCTTTTGTAAGGTTGACATGACGTTGTGAGGCTACTATGTGAAGATGTTGATAAATTGCAATTTATTTTCCTAATTGGGGGGCGGGTTTGTAACCCGCGGCAGCAGCAGGTTTTGAGCATCTACTTATAGTCGCTTAGCGCGAGAACATACATAACATACAATTTAGCATACTTATTTACATACATTACTCAATTTGTGCCAAGGCACAAATTGATACATACTGGCTACGCCCTTGTTAAATCCGAAACTTCAGTAAAGAAAGATTGGCTGTGGCTCGGCAATAAAAACAAAAGCACACTTTTGTTTTGTCTTGAACGCTCCTTGCACTATCTTTGCATAGCTTTTTTGTAAGCATGGAAAACGATTTTTTTTGAGAAACGAAATATTATCATGCGTATACTCTTTTTATCAGACATACATGGGTCACTGCCAGCACTCGATGCAGTGTTGCGCTATTATGATGCCCATCACTATGACCTCTTGGTCTTGTTAGGAGACATACTTAACTATGGACCACGCAATGGACTGTGTCAAGGACTCGACCCACAAGCCATTGCAGAACGATTGAACGAACGAGCGGCCAATATAGTGGCCGTTCGAGGCAACTGCGATTCGGAGGTAGACCAAATGTTGCTCAACTTCCCTATTCAAAGTACCTATATGCTATTGGTTGATGAAGGCAAACGCTTCTTCATTACCCACGGCCACGTGTATAATGAGAAGAATATGCCCACAGCTCCCGCTTGCGACGTGTTCATTTATGGTCACACCCACCTACAAACGTTGCGCGAGGCCAATGCTGAGGCTGGCATCCCCATTATCGTCAACACGGGGTCGCCCACATTCCCCAAGGGAGGCAATCCCCCAACCTTTGCCACCTATGCCGAAGGCAACCTCGCTATTCGCACCCTTGATGGAACTGCGCTGAGCAGTTTGAAATTGTAATATACCTCTTTCCTTTTCCCCATGAACAAGACATATACTTACGATGAGGCCTATCGCGCCTCACTTGAATACTTTGAGGGTGACGAATTAGCCGCCCGCGTGTGGGTGAACAAATATGCCATGAAGGATTCCTTTGGCAATATATATGAATGTTCACCACGCGACATGCACCACCGCATCGCGCGTGAGATAGCACGTATCGAACAGAAATATGCCAACCCTGTGAGCGAAGAAGAAGTGTTTCGTATGCTCGACCACTTCCGTTACCTTGTTCCAGCAGGTTCACCGATGACAGGCATCGGTAATGATTATCAGATAGCTTCCCTCTCCAACTGTTTTGTAATTGGCATAGACGGCAATGCCGACTCCTATGGTGCTATAATGAAGTTAGACGAGGAACAGGTGCAGCTTATGAAACGCCGTGGTGGCGTAGGACACGACCTCTCAGGTATACGCCCCAAGGGCTCACCCGTCAAAAATTCCGCTCTCACCTCAACTGGTATTGTGCCCTTTATGGAGCGTTACAGCAACTCTACTCGTGAGGTGGCACAAGACGGACGTCGTGGTGCCTTGATGTTGAGTATCTCCGTACGTCACCCCGAGGCAGAGGACTTCATAGATGCCAAGATGACCGAAGGTAAGATAACGGGAGCCAACGTCAGTGTGAAACTCGATGACGAGTTTATGCGCTGCGCCATCGAAGGACGCCCCTATCACCAGCAGTTCCCCATCGATGATAGCGCCCCCATTATATTAGAAAAAGACATTGACGCCACCGCTTTGTGGAAGAAAATTGTACACAATGCGTGGAAAAGTGCCGAGCCTGGTGTGCTCTTCTGGGACACAATTCTGCGTGAAAGTATCCCCGACTGCTATGCTGACCTTGGGTTCCGTACCGTTAGTACCAATCCTTGTGGCGAAATTCCCCTCTGTCCCTACGATAGTTGCCGTCTCTTGGCTATCAACCTTTACAGTTATGTAAAACACCCCTTCACACCGGAGGCTACGTTCGACTTCGAACTCTTCAAAGAACACGTCACGTTGGCACAGCGCTTTATGGACGATATCATCGACCTCGAACAAGAGAAGATTGACCATATCATTGCCAAGATAAAGTGCGATCCACAGAGCGATGAGGTAAAATATACAGAACTCCACCTTTGGGAGAAGATCAAGTATAAGACTGCGCAAGGTCGTCGTACCGGTGTAGGTATTACTGCTGAGGGGGATATGATAGCTGCTTTAGGACTGCGTTATGGCACAGAGGAGGCTACCGAAATGGCTGTAGAGGTGCAGCGCACCTTGGCGCTTACGGCCTATGCTTCAAGCGTGACAATGGCACGGGAACGTGGTGCGTTTAGCATATACGATGCTAAGCGTGAAGCGAATAATCCCTTCATACTGCGCATCAAAGAACAGGCACCCGAACTTTATGCCGACATGGTAAAGTATGGTCGTCGCAATATAGCTTGTTTGACGATTGCCCCCACAGGCACTACAAGCCTTATGACGCAGACTACCTCTGGCATCGAACCCGTATTCATGCCCGTCTATATGCGTCGCCGCAAGGTTAACCCCAATGATACCAACGTACACGTCGACTTTATGGACGAGACGGGTGACTGCTTCGAAGAATACGTTGTCTATCACCCCAAGTTCCTCACATGGATGAAGGCACAAGGACTCGATACCGAGAAACGTTATACGCAAGACGAGATAAACGAACTCGTGGCACGTTCTCCTTACCATAAAGCCACAGCCAATGACGTTGATTGGCTGATGAAGGTGCGTATGCAAGGAGCTATCCAGAAGTGGGTAGATCATAGCATTAGTGTAACGGTCAACTTGCCCAACTCTGTTGATGAAGACCTCGTCAACCGCCTCTACGTTGAGGCATGGAAGAGTGGCTGCAAGGGTTGCACGATTTATCGCGACGGATCGCGTGCAGGCGTATTGGTCAGCACGCAGAAGACTGATAAGAAGGAGAAAAAGGAGGAGAAAGAAGCTGCTTCTGTTGGTGTGTACAAAATGCCCGTTGTTACCGAGCGACGTCCTGAAGAGTTGGAGTGTGATGTGGTGCGCTTCCAGAATAATAAGGAGAAGTGGGTGGCTTTTGTCGGACTCTTAGATGGTTATCCTTACGAAATCTTTACGGGGCTGCAGGACGACGAAGAGGGCATTGTATTGCCAAAGTCCGTATCGAAGGGGCGCATCGTGAAGCGTCAGTTGCCCGACGGTACGAAGCGCTATGACTTCCAGTTCCAAAACAAACGTGGCTATAAGATGACCGTAGAGGGATTGAGTGAGAAGTTTAATAAGGAGTATTGGAACTATGCTAAGCTCATTTCGGGCGTGTTGCGCTATCGCATGCCGATTGAGAATGTGATAAAACTTGTCAATTCTTTGCAACTGGAAAGCGAAAACATCAATACGTGGAAGGTCGGCGTGAGTCGTGCCTTGAAAAAGTATGTTGTGGACGGTACAGAGGCGAAGGGGCAAAAATGTCCGAACTGTGGCCACGAGTCGTTGGTTTACCAAGAAGGTTGTCTTATCTGCAAACATTGTGGCGCTAGCCGTTGTGGATAGGAACATAAATGAGCATTAACGTATCATTAATGTTTTTGTTAATGATTTCGTTAATGTTCATTTTTTGTCCATTTCTAAATTGTAGTTTATGAAACAAATGTTAGAAATTTCAATGCCTGAGATGCGGTTTTACGCCTATCATGGTGTATTGCCGCAAGAACGAGAGATGGGGGGAGAGTATCGTCTCTCACTCTTATTATATATAGATACAAAAGATGCCCACCAAGCCCTCTATCATGATGACTTGGCAGGGACGGTTAATTATGCCGAAGTGTACGACCTCGTGAGGTGTGAGATGCAACGTCCTACACAACTACTGGAAGCCCTGGCTGCTCGCATCGCTCACTCGTTGCTTCGTCACTTTAGCTTATTGCGCCAGGTTGACGTAAAGGTGACAAAGTGTATGCCCCCTATAGCGGGCTTTGACGGACAAGGAGTAAGCATTGCTTATAGCCAGCGTCGTGAAATGGTAGTTTGGGACTTTGACGGCACCATAGCCGATACAGCAAAGGGTATTGTCGCTACGATGACGGCTACATTTGAACGTATGTCCTTTCCAATTCCAACGCCGTCTGCTATCTGTGCGACTATTGGGCTGCCCTTGCTCGATAGCATCGCTCAGTTGGCACACTTGTCATTGGACAGTGAAGAAGTGAAGCAAGCCACAGAACTTTATCGCGTGTTGTTTGAACAGAGGGGTACGGCCAATGTAACCCTATTTGAAGGCATAGCTGATGAGATGCTTCGCCAGCGTGAGGCAGGAATGTACGTAACTATTGCCACCAGTCGAGGGCATCAGTCGGTCGATGAACTTTGTCGTAAGTTAGGCATTCGTCATCTTATAGACTACATTGTGGCGTGTGAGGACGTTCATACGCATAAGCCCGATCCTACTCCTGTGCTTCATCTCTGCCAAGTAATGAATGTTCTTCCGTCAGATACTACTGTGATAGGTGACACTACTTACGACATCGAAATGGGTAGGCGTGCTCATGCAGGTTGTTGCATTGGTGTTAGTTGGGGAAACCATACACCCGAACAACTCCTTACTGCAGGGGCAGACAAAGTGGTGGATAACATGAATGAGCATTAACGAAATAGTTAGCGAAAAAGATGAATGGAAGTAATTAATGGATAATTGATGATAATTAATGTTCAGAACAAAGCGCGAAGCGCGTGACATGAATAGTTAACGTTTAAGTTCAATTTTTTTTGCTAATTATGTGTTGATGTCCATTTATGTTAGAACCGAAAATAAAAATTGCATTTTTCTTTTTAAAGCGCTAACCTTACACTATCTTTGCAAGAGCAATTAACAATAACATTATTATATAACAATCAATATGGCTACAACTCCAGAGTTCAAGTATGCTCCAATGTTCCAATTGGGCAAGGACACTACTGAATATCGCTTAATTGGCAAAGAAGGCGTCAGTACAGGCGAATTTGAAGGTAAAACAATCTTGAAGGTTTCGAAGGAAGCCCTCACCCAGTTGGCACAACAAGCCTTCCACGATGTAGAGTTTATGCTCCGTCGTGAGCACAACCTTCAGGTGGCTAAGATACTTTCTGACCCCGAAGCTTCAGAAAATGATAAGTATGTAGCATTGCAATTCCTTCGCAATGCTGAGACTGCCGTAAAGGGTATTCTTCCCTTCTGCCAAGATACGGGTACGGCTATTATCCATGGCGAAAAGGGGCAGCGTGTGTGGACCGACTTCGAAGACGAAGAGGCACTCAGCCTTGGCGTTTATAACACTTATACACAAGACAACCTTCGCTATTCACAAAATGCGCCGCTCAATATGTACGATGAGGTAAACACGCGTTGCAACCTCCCCGCACAGATTGACATTGAAGCCGTTGAAGGCGACGAATATCGCTTCGTAATGGTAGCAAAGGGGGGTGGCTCAGCTAACAAGACCTACTTCTACCCCATGACCAAAGCTACGATCCAAAACGAAGGAACATTACTCCCCTTCTTGGTAGAGAAGATGAAGAGCCTTGGTACTGCTGCTTGTCCTCCTTATCACATTGCCTTCGTAATTGGCGGAACAAGTGCTGAAAAGAACTTGCTTACGGTTAAGTTGGCATCTATCAAATATTACGACAATCTACCCACAACGGGCGACGAGACAGGTCGTGCCTTCCGCGACATTGACTTAGAAGAAAAACTCTTACATGAGGCTCATAAGATCGGTCTTGGCGCACAATTTGGTGGTAAGTACTTGGCACACGATATTCGCGTCATTCGACTGCCTCGTCACGGTGCAAGTTGCCCCATTGGTATGGGCGTAAGTTGCTCTGCCGATCGTAACATCAAGGCCAAGATTAACAAAGACGGCATTTGGTTGGAGAAGATGGATGAGAATCCTACAGAACTTATACCCGAAGAACTTCGCAATCCGGGCGAAGGCGGTAAGGGAATTGAAATCGACCTTGACAAGGGTATCGATGCTGTACGTGCAGAGTTGACCAAGTATCCAGTAAGTACACGTGTAAGTCTAAAGGGTACAATCATTGTAGCGCGCGACATTGCCCATGCCAAACTCAAGGCTCGCCTTGATGCCGGTGAAGACCTCCCACAATACTTTAAAGATCACCCCATCCTTTATGCTGGACCTGCTAAGACTCCAGAGGGCTATCCTTGTGGCTCAATGGGTCCGACTACGGCCAACCGTATGGACCCCTATGTAGACGAATTCCAATCACACGGTGGTTCGCTCGTAATGATTGCCAAGGGTAATCGTGGCGACATCGTAACCGAAGCTTGCAAAGCGCACGGAGGCTTCTATTTGGGCACAATCGGTGGCGTAGCTGCTGTACTTTCACAAAGCTCTATTAAGAGCATTGAGTGCGTAGAGTATCCCGAGTTGGGTATGGAAGCCATTTGGAAAATTACGGTAGAAGACTTCCCCGCCTTTATTCTCGTAGATGACAAGGGAAATGACTTCTTCAAGCAACTCAAGCCCTGCACTTGCTGCCATTAATAACACAAGCCTTAGTGGCAAAAGTTAAGACCATTACATAAATCCCCTTACCTCCAAGTCGTTATGTGACAGAGGTAAGGGGATTTTTGCATGGGGTGGGGGATAAACTGCAATCTAAACAACTTCACTCAATATGACAAGAGTGTCACAATTGTGGCAGTCTGTTTATATACCTATTATATGTAAGTCAATATTTAGAATATTTCTTTCCTACTTAAAAAGTTTGGCACGCGCCTTGCATATTATAGAGCGTAACGCGCTGAACAGGCCGTTGCACAATCTAACTAAATTGAATAATAATAAAAAAGAATATACAAAATGGGAAAGATTATTGGTATTGACTTAGGTACAACGAATAGTTGTGTATCAGTATTTGAAGGTAACGAACCTACCGTTATCGCTAATAGCGAAGGTAAGCGTACTACACCTTCAGTAGTAGCCTTTGTTGAAGGTGGCGAACGTAAGGTGGGCGATCCTGCTAAGCGTCAGGCCGTTACCAACCCCTTGCGCACCATCTACTCTATCAAGCGTTTTATGGGTGAGAACTACGACCAAGTGCAAAAGGAAATTGCACGTATGCCTTACAAGGTAGTTCGTGGTGAAAACAACACCGCTCGCGTTGAAGTAGACGGTCGTCAGTACACGCCGCAGGAAATCTCTGCTATGATCCTTCAGAAGATGAAGAAGACGGCTGAAGACTACCTCGGACAGGAAGTAACCGAAGCCGTAATCACCGTACCTGCTTACTTCTCTGACTCACAACGTCAGGCTACAAAGGAAGCTGGTCAGATCGCAGGCCTTGACGTAAAGCGTATCGTTAACGAACCTACTGCAGCTGCCTTGGCTTATGGTATTGACAAAGCCAATAAGGATATGAAGATTGCCGTATTCGACCTCGGTGGTGGTACGTTTGATATCTCTATCCTTGAGTTTGGTGGTGGCGTATTCGAAGTACTCTCAACCAATGGTGATACTCACCTCGGTGGTGATGACTTCGACCACGTAATCATCGAATGGTTGATCAACGAGTTTAAGAACGATGAGGGTGCTGACCTTTCAAAGGACCCCATGGCTATGCAACGCTTGAAGGAAGCTGCAGAAAAGGCTAAGATCGAACTTTCAAGTTCTACTACAACTGAGATTAACCTCCCCTACATCACTTCTGTAGACGGTATGCCTAAGCACTTGGTTAAGACTTTGACTCGTGCTAAGTTTGAGCAATTGGCTCACAGCTTAATCGAAGCTTGTAAGACTCCTTGTGAAGCTGCCTTGAAGGGTGCAGGTCTTTCTATCTCTGACATTGACGAAGTAATCCTCGTAGGTGGTTCTACACGTATTCCTGCTGTTCAGCAGTTAGTACAAGACTTCTTTGGCAAGGCTCCCTCTAAGGGCGTTAACCCCGATGAAGTAGTAGCAGTAGGTGCTGCTATTCAAGGTGCTATCTTGAACAAAGAGAGCGGTGTGGGCGACATCGTATTGCTCGACGTTACTCCTCTTTCACTCGGTATCGAGACACTTGGTGGCGTAATGACGAAATTGATTGATGCCAACTCTACCATTCCTTGCAAGAAGAGCCAAGTATTCTCAACCGCTGAAGACAACCAGCCTGAAGTAACTATCCACGTACTCCAAGGTGAACGTCAGTTCGCTCGCGACAATAAGAGCATTGGCCGTTTCAACCTTGCAGGTATTGCTCCTGCACGTCGTGGTGTGCCTCAGATTGAAGTTACCTTCGACATTGATGCCAACGGTATCCTCAAGGTTTCGGCTAAGGATAAGGCAACTGGTAAGGAACAGACCATTCGTATCGAAGCATCAAGCGGCCTTTCAGAGGACGAAATTAACCGCATGAAGGCTGAGGCTCAAGCTAACGCTGAGGCTGATAAGAAGGAACGCGAGCGCGTTGACAAGATCAATGAGGCCGATTCAATGATCTTCCAGACTGAAAATCAGTTGAAGGAATTAGGCGACAAGCTCTCTGCTGACAAGAAGGCTCCTATCGAAGCTGCCTTGAACAAGTTGAAGGAAGCTCACAAGTCACAAGACATCGCAGCCATTGATGCTGCCAAGGCTGAACTCAACAATGCATGGCAAGCCGCTAGTGCAGAGATGTACAGCCAGGCAGGTGCACAACCCGGTGCAGGCGCAGGCTTCCAAGGTGGTCAACCCGGTGCAGGCGCAGGTGCTCAACAAAGTTCTTCTGATAAGAACGACGACATCCAAGATGCTGACTTCGAGGAGGTGAAATAAGTATAGATAAACATCTATAATAATAAATAGCTAAATAGGGTGTAATTCAATGAGTTGCACCCTATTTTCGTTTTTAACACTTGCGGATGACTATGCTTATTTCTCGTTATTTTATTGTATATTTGTACCATATTTGTAACACAACAAAATAGTAGATAATGTGCAACAAAAGCACTCTTTCTACGTTATTATATAGAAAAGACAATAAAAATGGCAGCATCGAAATTTCAAATAGTACGCAAGTGTCAGGTGTGTGGCGAGGAGTTTATGGCTAAAACCATAGAGTCTTGGTACTGCTCGCCCAGATGTTCCAAGATAGCATGGAAACGTAGGCATGACGAGGAGGAAAGAAATAAACTTCTTGACAAAGTGGTAGAGACCATTCCAAAGGAACAAGACTACATCAAGGTAACGGAAGCATACGCCTTGTTTGGTATCAGTCGTTTCACTCTTTACAGGCTTATACGCAAAGGGCAGATTTCTCACATCAATCTCGGTACGAACCAAATACGGGTGAGCAAAGAGGAACTGATGAAACTCTATCCTCTTCGCCCCAAAGCAACGGACAAGCCGAAGCAAGTGAAGAAACTATACAGCCTCGAACCCAAGGACTGCTATACTATTGGGGAGATAAGCAAGAAATATAAGGTCAATGACAGTACGGTGTATGCGCATATACGCAAGTACTCTATCCCTACACGGCAGATAGGCAACTATGTGTATGTACCCAAGAAAGAAATCGACAATCTATATAAAGGAGCAAAACAATGAAGAAAGCATTAGCCCATACACGAGTGACGGTAAAACTCCGCAAGTCGGAATATCACGATGAATGGTATCTTTACATTGAGGCTTATCCTGTGTTCCAATCGGGAAAGGACAAGCCCCAAAGACTGCGTGAGTATCTGAACCGCACGATAACTACGCCTGTATTCGACAAGTCACGCAATGCCCGAACTGGTACCGATGGCAAAACCACCTACAAACCCAAGCGTGATTTGAACGGTATCATTCTGTGCAAATCACAACTTGACCAAGAGGCATGTATCTATGCCGACAAGGTAAGGAATATGCGACAAAAGGAATACGATAATGCGTCTCTCTATACTGCAGAGGAAAACGAACAGGCAGAACAGCTTGAACGCTCACGCTGCAACTTCATTGAATACTTTGCCAATGTAGCCGACACTCGCCATGCCAATAGTTCAGACTCTATTATCGTCAACTGGAGGCGTGTAGGCGAGTTGTTGAAGATATTTGCCAAAGGCGATACTATCTTGTTTGCAGACATTGACATGAAATTACTAGAATCGTTCCGTCGCTTTTTGATGACTGCTCCACAAGGAGGCAACAAGTCTGGCACTATTTCGCAGAACACCGCTTCTACCTACTTTGCCATTTTCAAGGCAGGACTAAAACAGGCTTTCATTGATGGCTACCTAACCATTGACATATCGGCAAAGGTAAAAGGCATACAAGAACAGGAAAGCCGTAGAGAGTATTTGACCGTAGAAGAACTGAACCGTTTGGCACAAACACCATGCGACCCTTTGTTGAAACGTGCAGCCTTATTCTCTGCTCTCACAGGTATTCGCCATTGCGACATTCAAAAGTTGAAGTGGTCGGAAGTGGAAATGTTTAACGGCAATTACCGCTTGAATTTCACGCAACAGAAAACAAAGGGTGTTGAGTATATGCCTATCTCAGAACAAGCCTTTCAACTTTGCGGAGAAAGACAAGACGGAGACTTACTTGTGTTTGCAGGGTTGCCATCTCCATCTTGGATAAATCGTCCTATCAAAAGATGGGTCGAAGCAGCAGGAATAAAGAAGCATATCTCCTTCCATTGCTTCAGGCACTCGTATGCTACGCTCCAACTGGCGGGCGGTACAGACATCTATACCGTCAGCAAGATGCTTGGTCATACCAATGTACGTACAACTCAAATCTATGCAAAGGTTGTTGATGCGAAGAAAGAGAATGCCACAAAGAGGATAACTTTGGACTTGCCTCTTACTGATACTAATCAAACAACCGAATAGGCATAATCTACATATTATTATATACAGCCATCCACACGCATTGTTGTGGGTGGCTTTCTTGTTTTATGGGGTCGTTTCAACCGAACCCATCCCCAAAGAATGATGGATTTTTTACAAGGGGTACGCTTGAAACGACACCCTTATAACCATTGGCTGATGTCGCCACAAGTATGTGATTATAAGTCATACCCTTTGTACTTTGTTTCTGCTATGGAGTGATTTGAAGTCACCCCATATATACCCGAAGACCAATAAGAACACAATACGACTATCTCTTATGATTGCCTTATGATATACCTATGACATACTGCATAACCGAAACAAAATGATAATGATAGTTATCATTATCTACATTGATTATCAATAACTTTTGTATATGACAACTATGTTTCTATAATGATTGTTTATGTGATGTTTGTCAGCATAAAATCAGCATTCAAAATCCATGTTATTTTGCACTCAAATCGAACAATAAAATCAACGAACGATATGACAGAAAAGAACATTACATTTGAGGATTTGCCCAAGGCAATGACATGGATGATGGATAAGTTGAATGAGCTTACATCAAAGGTTGACAGCATCAATAACCAAAGCGTACAACCGCAGACGGATCAGTGGATGAACTTGAAAGAGCTGTGTGAGTATCTTCCAAACCATCCTGCCGAGCAAACTGTTTATGGTTGGACGAGTTGCCACCAGATACCTTTTCACAAACGAGGTAAACGCATCATGTTTCTCAAATCAGAGATTGATACATGGCTGCATGATGGCAAGATAAAGTCGCAAAAGGAATTGGAGGCGGAAGCGACCCTGTTCCTCAAATCAAAACGTAACCACAGATTCTAATGGATGCACTTGAATTATGCAACAGTTTAAGAATGGAGTTTGAAGGTGTCTATGAGAACAAGATACCACTGGATGCACTTCCTGCAAAGTTACAGGATATGGTTCTCGCATTGGCTCGTCAAGAAAACTACTCAATAGAATATACCCTTGCCTCATTGTTGGTTGCCGCTTCAACGGCTATTGGCAATGCTGTGAATATTTGCATTCGTGGCGGTTGGATAAGCAATGCAGCCATGTATATGATATTGGTTGGGAGACCAGGCATGGGCAAGACTCCGCCTCTTGACTTTGCCTTTCGCCCAATCCGCAAGCACGATGCAAAGACTATCCGTAAGTTCAAGGAAGAAATGGAGCACTACAATGAGGCTCTGGAACGACAACGAGGTAAGAAGGAAGATAGTGTAACACTTCCACCCAAGCCGATATTGCGTAGAACCATTATATCCGACTTCACACCAGAAGCCTTGATTCGTGCGCATGATGACAACAAACGTGGAGTAGTATTGTATGTGGATGAAATTATGGGGATGTTCAATGCCGTAAACCAATACAGCAAAGGACAGTTGATAGAACAACTTCTGACAGCGTTCAGTGGTAAGGCATTGGATGTGTCACGTTGCAGTATGCCAGTTCCCATTCACATAGAAAATCCGTTTATAAACATTGTAGGCACCATGCAGACCATACGAATGCATGAACTGATAGAAAAAGGTTATAAAGCCAACGGTTTCTTAGACCGCTTCTTGTTTGTCTATCCTACTTCGCAGAAAATCGCAGATTGGGCGGATGACGAACCGTCAGGTTTCTCCTCTTTTGACAACTATGCTACAATGTGGAAGAGTGTTATAGACAAGATATTGGCTTTGCCTTATTCTCTCAATGAAGATGATGATGCAGTACAGAATGTATTGAAATTCTCAAAAGAAGCCAGCGATTACTTTACAGCATGGCGCAATGCGGCAATCGGAGTAGTCAACAAGATAAAGGATGACGCACTGGTAGATAGTCGCATTATGAAGACACCGATGTTGGCAGCACGACTTGCATTGGTTGTTCAAATCTTGCGATGGGCTTGTGGTGAGGTTCATAAGGACTATGTTGACATAGACTCCACCAAAGCAGCCATTCGGTTGAGTGATTATTTTGAGAACTGTTATACTGCCATTCAAAAGTTCATGGTGATGGATGGCATTGAGCCACAGAAGAAAGAATTTCTCAACAATGTGGGTAAGACATTCACAACTGCTGATGCCATTCAAGCAGGAAAGGAAGTCGGCTTGTCGGAAAGGTCGGTTATGTATGCCTTAGTCGGTCTTGCAAGCGACAATATAATCAAGAAAGTAAAACGAGGAGAATACGAGAAACTGCAATAGTGGTATTTGCTTTGCACCTTGCAGTTATTGCAGTTTGCAGTTCTTCTTTCATGTTCCACTGAAAGCAATTATTATGGCAGAGTATAGATTTGTACTGCAAAAATACAAACGTGGCAACAAGATTACTTGCCCCAACTGTGGCAAGAAGCGTTGTTTTGTCAGGTACATTGACACAGAAGGCAAGATACACTTTCCCGGCTATGTGGGTAGATGTGACCATGAACATTCATGCCAATATCATTACAAGCCGTCTGACTACTTCAAGGATAATCCCATGTCTGTTGAAAACATGGATCGGGGAAACCGTATAACAAAGGTAGTGCAACAAGAGCAACCGACCTCTTATATTGATAATGAGTTGATGGAACGGACTATATCCAATTATAGCATAAATCCTCTGTTCGTTTTCTTGACTGGTATCATTGGTAAAGAGAAAACTGATCGTATTTTCCGACTATACAAGGTTGGCACATCAAAGAAGTGGGGCGGTGCTACTGTATACTGGCAAATAGACTGGCACGGTCGAGTGAGGTCTGGTAAGATAATGCTCTACAATTCGTCTGATGGGCATAGGGTAAAAGAACCTCACAGTTTTGTCTGTTGGGTGCATAGTGAACTACATTTACAAAACTTCAACATGAAGCAATGTTTGTTTGGCGAACATCTTTTATCACAATATCCATCCAAACCAGTTGCAATAGTAGAGAGTGAAAAGTCTGCCTTAATAGCCTCTCACTTCATGCCCGATTTTATATGGTTGGCAACAGGTGGCATACATGGCTGTTTTAGGGAAGAAAGCATAAGGGTGTTGAAGAACCGCTCTGTTATGTTGTGTCCTGACTTGGGCGCATTTGAGGCATGGAAAGCCAAAATACCAATGCTTTCAGCCGTATGTAGCAAGGTCATTATAAGTGAACACTTGGAACTTGTGGCTACCGAAGAACAACGCAAAAAAGGATTGGATATTGCCGATTTCCTGCTCATGACAGAAACATCAGTAATGGCACTTCAGCGAATGATAAAACGCAATCCTTGCATTGGCACATTGATAGAACGATTACAATTGGAGTTGGTCGGTTTTTACAACGCTGAAAGCAAGCCTATGCAATAATGTGACTTGAAACGATAACGAATAAAGGGAAGGAAAAGATGAAGCTGTGTCAGAAAGTTTATTGGTAGCGTTGCAAGAAATGCCAATGTCGTACAAATCAGCGAGGCTTATTCATACGGCAGTGGCTTCTTGCAGCACTCGCAAGCTCGCACCGATGCCTTTTCTATTCCCTAATATCAACAATTATAAACACCATATTATGGCAACAACAAAGAATAATACAACCCTCAAACGCACGGAGCGTTTGGAGGTCAGAGTAACCTCTGACGAATACAACCGAGTGGCAGAACTTGCCAATACCTGTGGCTTGACTGTCAGTAATTATGTGCGCAAGTGTGTATTGGGACAACATCCCAAACAAAGACTGACCGACCGAGAGATTGAAGCCTTATGTAGTTTGGCTGATGCACGTGGCGACTTGATTAGAATTGTCAGTGCAGTCAAGAGTATACAGAGCGACAAGCGAGGTCTATATTTCCACAACACCAAGTTTGTTGAAGAATGGATGAAAGCAGCCGTTCCACTTATAACTCGTTGGGGCGACATCAAAGATTATCTGACATTATAAAAATTGAGAATGATATGATAGCAAAGGCAAGAGCAATATCACATGGTGCAAACTCCATGCGATATGTAGTGAACAAAGACCAGGCGGACATTATCAAGTTGCACCTGTTGCCTGACAATGTGGCTGCGGAGTCTTTATGGTCAAGAATGTTATTGCACCAAGCAAAGTTTTGGGGTGAGCATACAAAGGCAATCAAGAACAACATGATTAGAATTGAAGTGTCACCAACAGCCGAAGAAACCAAAGGCTGGACTAATGCGGATTGGGAAAAACTTGCAGACGATTTTATCCGTGAGTTTGACTCTATTGATTTGTCGAAAGGAACCAAACGAACTAAAGACATGCACACCAATCTCTGCCATAGTCAATATGTAGTGTCACTTCATCGTGACAGCAAGAGTGGTATTTTGCACCTCCACATCGATGCAAACCGCATAGACAATGACGGCAATATCAACAATGACCACAACATTCATATCAGAGCAATGGCTGCTGCAAATAATATCACCAAACGCAGAGGCTGGGTACAGGCATCCTACATTTCAATGCAAAACAAACAGGAGATAACGAATGCCTGTATGGACGCTCTCCGTTCTATGGATAGGTTCGATTGGAGTGATTATGTGGAACGACTAAAACAAAGTGATTATGATGTGATGTTGCAAAAGGACTCACAAGATGTTGTCCGTGGGTATTCCATAAAGAGGGGTAACTCCACTTACAAATCCTCGTCTCTTGGTAAAGGCAGAAACCTTATGCCATCGAAGATAGAAGCGACATGGAAAGACTTACATAAAGACATTCTTCAACAAGACAAAGCTGATAAAGAAAACCAAGTGAAGAATACGTCCGCAGAACTGCAAACTGCAAATAATGCAAGGTGCAGAAACTGCAACGAGTACCAACCTCAACCATTGGTACATCATTCTATCAACTGGAATTATCGTGATTACAAGATAGAGATTCCATCGAATGCAAACGATATTCTGATGCAAAATATGTCTTTGCCTAAGAACAATGTGTTCGCCACTATTAATGATTTACAGCAAACCGCCATTCTTCTTTTCGCTGGCTATCTTGATGCAGCTACACAAATGTCTGAATCCACAGGCGGTGGTGGCAGTACTCCCGATGGTTGGGGAAGAGACAAGGATGAAGATGATTTGGAGTGGGCAAGACGATGCGCAAGAATGGCAAACCACATGTGCCGTCCTGCTATCAAGAGAGGGAACAGACGATGAACAACAAATTCAAATTACGATATGAGAACTTCAAAAAACGACAATGTTGACATTTCCACTCTAATGCAGAGTGTTGACAATACAGAAACGCTGAACACAGAGACTGACAAAATAGCCAAACTCATAGAAGCAACAAATCAATTGAACAAATGCTTATTGTCTGTTGTAGAGCAACTAAAGAACATCACTTCGCAGCCTGTAGAACTAACAATCAAGCAAACTGATATAGACCAATTTCGCCTTGTGAAAAATGGCTACATTCAAGAAGAAACGGAGCTTTTGGAGAAACACGTAGCGGAACAGTTAGTCATGATAAAGGCTCATGAGCAGCGTATTTGCGAAGTTTGTAAACAAGGCGAAGGGGTATGGCTATCTGACTTTTGGTTGAAAATGTTGCTTATAGTTTGGTTTGCCACTATCGGCATCGCCTTCTTGTATGCTATCGGCAGAGGGTAAACCTTTGCCGATAAATGATAATTTAGAGGCGATGGCAAAGCAACTCTATGACTACTGGTTTGTGCAGTTTGACTTCCCAAATGAGGAGGGCAAGCCGTATAAATCAAGTGGTGGGGCTATGGTTTATAATGAACGCTTGAAAAGAGATGTTCCTGTTGGTTGGCAAATAGAAAATCTTATAGATTTTGCGGAAATAAAGAATGGAGCAACACCTTCAACAACCGATGACGCAAATTATGGTGGTGATATAGTTTGGATAACTCCAAAGGATTTGTCCGACCAACAATCAAAGTTTGTATACCAAGGCGAACGCAACATAACAAAGCAAGGTTTCGATTCTTGTAGTACGAGTATGCTTCCGACAAATTCTGTTCTTATGTCAAGCCGTGCTCCTATCGGCCTTGTTTCTATTGCAAAGCATGAAGTATGTACAAATCAAGGCTTCAAGAGTTTTATTCCGAAGAACATCGAGAACTCAATCTATTTGTACTACTACATAAAACACCACATTAAACAAATAGAACAATTAGGCACAGGTACGACATTCAAAGAAGTTTCAAGGGATGACCTTTGCAAATTTCCAATTCTTGTTGTTGGGGCAAATGAGGCTTATAAACAATGGATAGAATTGCAAGATGAAATAGCAAACAAACAGTTTGTACTTACAAAAGAAATTGCAGCTCTAACTAAGCAGCGCGACGAACTTCTGCCCCTCTTAATGAATGGTCAAGCATCGGTAAATTATCATTTATCCGCTTGTTGAGTTCAATCTTGCGGTCAATGTCAGCTAACACCTTTCCTATGGTATGTTGTTCATCTATTGATGGAAGCAATACTGGTATATTGCCAATCGTATCATTGGAAAGGGTGTAACGCTGCCCACTACCAGAAGCATTGTTTTCAAAATACTTCTGAATGTAGCGAGTGTGCATAAAGGCGTTCAGATATTTTCCGTCAACAACAGCAGAGTTTGGAATAATCAAGGCACAATGATAGCCAAGAACGACATTATCAAAGTCGTCGGCGATATAAGTGGCAACACCTATATCATCCCTTGTTTCACTATCCTTTGTAATGGCTACCATACCCTTGCCTATCGAGCATTTATCTATCTCGGTTTGTTTGGCAGATGCAACCATAAACGACTTAGCCTTTTCTTTGGTGATAGCCCAATTGTAATAGACATCAACAAAGTTGCACAGACGCACAGGAATTTCACCTTCTATCGTTTTCTTGTCAACACCGCTAATTTCAATTTTAGCAATGTCGGCAAGTTTGTATTTGTTCAAACTCATCATTATGCAATTATTATAGCAATTAAAGAAATTACAGCAGCTATTATACCAATTCCAAATGCAGCTCTTGCAAGGTTTCTTGAACCTTTTGCCTCAAGTAAACTTGCATATGCAAGATGAAATTGTTGGCTTTTGTAAGCGTTATATCCATCTTCAGTGAATGATAATTCTTGCTTTTGTTCATCAAATGAAATTAACCCCAACCATATCATTTCGTGAATCCATAATTCAATTCTCACACAGAAAGACTCATCATAAGCTGCTGTAGCCCTTTTGTCAAGCCAATCCATAACATTATGATAGCTTATGCTGTCTTTGCCCTCTAAAAATTTATATATAGCCAAGCAATCCAACACATTGGATATTATGTGGAACTTAACAAGATTGTCATTAAGGATTGTCTTTTCCTTTTTTGACAAATTAGTTATGGCTGGCAATTTGTCTAAGTTTTCTGTCATATGCTACAAGTGTAATTTATCTTTATTTCACTTATCATATTCCAAATCATCCATAGAATTTTCCAAATTCTCAATCTGTGGCAATGCAGATGCAACATCAGCAAATAGCTTTTCCGTTTCGTACTGTGCAATGCCCATTGGTTGAGTAATGCCGCGAAGCGAAAACTCCGCTTTCTTGTTGCTCTTAGTTCGGCAAAGGAGCAAACCAATGGTAGGCTTGTCTTCTGGGGATTTCACCAAGTCGTCAACAGCCGAAATATAGAAGTTAAGTTTGCTAACAAACTCAGGCTTGAACTCCACAGCTTTTAGCTCCACCACGACATAGCAATGCAGTTTGAGGTGGTACATCAACAAGTCAATATAGTAATCATCACCATCAACCGATATGTGGTATTGTCTGCCTATGTATGCAAAGCCACGCCCCATTTCAAGAAGAAAATCGGTAATCTTGCTTGTCAATGACTTTTCTATATCCAATTCGTTTTGCAATGCGACTGTTCCGATGAACGAGAAATTATAAGGGTCTTTGAATATGTAGCGAGCCAAGTCAGACTGAGGAGGTGGCAATGTCTGCTCAAAGTTGTTGATGGCATGACCTTTTGCATGGATATACCCATTGTCTATCTGAAGAAGCATCACATCACGACTCCACCCATTTTGGGAAGTTTCTGTTATATAGTAAGCACGCTCTGCTTCGTCTTTCACCTTGGGCAACAATGAAATATGGTGATACCAAGATATTTGTGCAAGCGGTACTTGCACAAATTCCTTGCCTTCATTCTCTAATTCTGCAAGTGTCGCTTGCAGAATTGGCAACTCTTTTAATTCTGCAAGTGGCACTTGCAGAATTGGAAAATCAGGATATGCAGATGCAAAGCGTTTCATATATCGCAGGTTACGTACAGAATAACCACGGTCATCTGGATAACGAGAGATTAAATCCTTTGACAGTTGCTCTATAACCTGTTTGCCCCAACCCTCCTGCTCTTGTTTTTGTAATATACTTTTACCAATGTTCCAATACAAGGTCAAAGTACCTACGTTCACATTAAGAGCCGTATGAAGTTTGGCAGTATCAATTAGTTGTTCAATATCTTTACGCCATTGGGTATAACCGTTTGGCAATAACGTGTTGTTTCCCTTGATTATTTCGTCCATAGTGCTACTACTTATCAATATTATTGAATGAAATGCTGCGCAACTGGGCGAGTATCTCCTTCTCTAAACGGTGGCTCTCCTCAAATTGTTGTGTCAGCGTGGCTTCGTATTCGTTCATCCGCTTGTTGAATTCCTCTTCCGTTATATCCACATAGTCAATCTTGATGTCGAAATACTGACCAGCAGAGAGGCTATAACCCTTCTCTTTGATTTCATCGTAGCAGACGGCAACTGAGAAATCATCCACTGCTTCCTTGTTCTGGAAGGTCGTAATAATCTTCTCTATTTCCTCGTCGCGCAGACGCACCTTTTTCAAGCCGTTGCTATCTTTGTATTCCTCGCCAAGTTTGCTTGCATCGATAAGCACCACCTTGTCGGCACTCTTGGATGCATCGAAGAACAGCACGGACACGTTAGTACCCGTATTGGCAAATACATTGCTTGGCATAGAGACGCAACCATACACTATTCGGTTGTCAACGATGTGTTTCAATATTTTGTTTTCTATGCCACTCTTTGCCGTAATGAATCCTGTTGGGATAACGATAGCCCCCTTACCAGAACCGTTCTTCAGTGAGTTGATAACATGCTGGATGAAACAGGTGTATATAGCCATGCTTTCCTTCTTCTTGGCTGGAACCTTAGGCACACCAGCCCAAAAGCGGGCAGGAAAAGCGGCAATCTTCTCACGAGTGTCACTGAAGTCCATTTTGAATGGAGGGTTGCTCACTACATAGTCAAACTGGCGGAGGCTCTGCCCGTCGTCGCTCTTGTGGTAGGGCGAAACAAGCGTGTCGCCTTGCACAGCATGGTCAAGCGATGACACCAAACCATTGAGCAGCAAGTTGAGTTTGAGCATCTTGTTGCTTCGCTGCGAGATGTCCTGGGCAAAGATGGTGCAGCAGTTTTCGCCCACTTGATGGGCAAGAGCCATAAGCAATGTACCAGTGCCAGCCGACGGGTCGTAGCATTCCACATTGTGAAGGTCGGCATTGTCGCCCACCAGCAGGCGTGCCATGATGGTGGCAATGGCATGAGGTGTGTAATACTCAGCATATTTGCCACCGCCAGCCGTGTTGTAGTCCTTTATAAGATACTCAAAGATGTTGGCAAAGAAGTCGTAGTGTTCAGCAAAAGCCTCTTCAAATGAGAAGTTGGCGAGTTTGTCTACCATAGCACGAGCGAAAGGCGCACGCTGTGCCACATCCGTGACGTACTGTGTAATTGGCTCAAAGAGCGGAATCTTTGTGTTCTGTGTGGTTTGTGTAGAGAATATGGCGAGGTTCTGCTCGGCAATGTCGCTCATTGTGTTGTCGAAGATGAAGTCGAAGTCGCCCTTGGCTTGCTGATTCCACAGGTTTGCTATCAGATGTTCAGGTTTTAGACGAGGCAGGTCGGGCGACAATGAAGCCCATAGCATCATGCGCTCCATGTCGGTAAGCTGGCTGTAAGCCACTTCCCATTTCTCCGCCTCACGTATTTTTGCAGCATATGGACTCTTTGATGTTTTGAGAGCATAGCCGAATTTGTCGTTGAGGAACTTATACAGAAAGACCTGTGTAATGATTTTGTATTCATTACCATCATTTCCCATGCCGTATGTTGTGCAAGTGGCTTTCAAGGCATCGATGAGAGCCACCGTCTTTTCTCTTATTGTCATATTCTTTGTTTAACTTCTTGGATATGTTGCGTTATATTGGTTGATGTACTGACGTGCAATGCGTGTCTGGATGAATGAGAAATCGTCCATCTGCGGCTCAATGGTTGGATAGTTGTATAGAGCCTGTGCTATTTCCGTCATGACCGTCATCTCGAAATACTCGTCTTTCTTCAATATGTCGTTTCGGTCGTACACCTTTTGATCAATCTCCGATTTTATGTCGGTAAGTATCGCCACGATGTTGTCGTCATAATAGCTGAATATGGCGGCTTTATGCTCTGCGAAACGCCGTTTGTTCTCCTCACGTATGCGCTTGTGGACGTTGGCAAACTTGGTGTCGCCATTATATTTTTTCAGCAAGCGGTTGTTGCTTTCCTGTAACTTGACAAGACGTTCGATGATTTCATCAAGTTCCTTGCTCTCTTGGTTGAACTTGGCTATGCTGTCAACCACAAAACCATGTTCCTTGAACCGCTGCATAAAGGCGTCTCGAAGGGTGATGTATTCAGGATCGTCGGGGTCGGTGTTCTCTGTGAACTTATGTATGGCAACTGACCATTTGTCTTGCAACTCACGCCCTCCGGCTATCAACTTCATCTCTTCTTCACCAATCTTCGAAAAGTTGAAGCGGATGTCCTGCATGGCCTCGTTGACGAGCTGTTTGGTCTCATCGGACACGGCAAAGGCTTCCTTTTGGTTGATGATGTCGATGTGGTGTTGCACCTCTTTGAGCATATCGGGCAACTTGGTTATCTCCAACTTGCTGAAAGCCTCCTTCAAATCGTCATCACCAAAGGTTCGCACAATGTTGGCACAGTCTTTGGCAGATATTAGTGTCTTTTTCAAGTCAAGCAGCACCTGCTTGTCCTCGATGGAAGAAATCTCAGACGAGAATTCCTCAACATTGTTTGTCGTGTAGTCGAACAGCGTTTGCCGCACATCGCGCATTTGCCGAATCAGTTCATCGGGATCCTCTATTACCTGTGAGAAGGTGTCGGTCGTGTGGTCGCCCTCCACCTCGTCAGGATTATTAAAACGATTCAATTCTTTCAAGTATGCCTCGTTAGTTTCCTCAAAGTTGTGCTTTATGTTGGCAAAGTCAATGACATAGCCATATCTGTTGTCCTTATACGGACGGTTCACACGAGTGAGGGCTTGCAGCAGGTTATGGTCTTTGAGCTTTCTACCGAAATACAGGCGTTTCAAGCGTGGCGCATCAAATCCTGTCAAGAGCATATTGAAGACAATGAGCAAGTCAATGGTCATGTTCTTCTTGAAGTCCTTGATGATTTGCTTGCGAGTCTCCTTGTCGTCGCTGTCGTGGAGAATCAAGCCTACTCTCAAAAGTTTCTTCTTGGTTCCATACATGGGTATGGCTTCAGCAGCCATCCATACTTGGTCGCCCATCTTGATTTGTATGGGTTGCGACTGTCCACCATCGGGCATGTGCTGAAAGGCTTCGTAAAGTTTGCGTGCCTGTTCGCTCGTCTCACAAATGACCATACCGCCCAATGTGTCATCGCCTTGAATCTTGCGGAACTGGCGGAGGTCGTCAGCTATATAGTGCGCCAATTCGCTGACATAGCTCTCATGCTCTATGATTTGCGAACGCTTGATGTCTTTCTTTTGCACAAGCGTTTCGAGTTTGTCATACACTTCCGACAAACGCTCCTTATATGAAGTCTCGATGTCCTCACGAATGATTTTGAGCGTGTATCCATCGGCAATGGAGCGGTCGTAATAATAAGTATGGAAATAACGTTGGAATACAACACTCGAAGCACAGTCGCTTTTCAACAGCGGTGTGCCAGTCAATGCTATCTTGATGGAATTAGGGTCGGCATCGAAAAGGTTTGCCAAGAAGCAACCACCGGGCTTATAGCCTCTGTGGGCTTCGTCCATAATGAATATGCGCTGCAAGTTGGTGGCATATGCAGGGAGACTGACTTTTTCCTTGTCTTCGGCAAAGCGTTGGATATTCACAACCGTAATCTCTGGTTGACCGCTTGCTCCCTCTTGCGCATGGTTGTTGCGGAATTGCGCCATCAGTTCAGCACGTGTGTTGGCTGTTGATACTACCAATCCTCGTGCCTCAAACTCTTGAGTGGCTTGTTCCAACAAGTCTATTCTGTCGACAATGAAATAGAACTTTGCCACCATGTTGCGCTTTGCATAATAGTCAGAAAGGACATAAGTGAGGTAATAGGACAACGCTGTCTTTCCACTTCCTTGCGTATGCCATACCACGCCAGACGTGGCACCATCTTTCAACTGCTCACGAATGGCCAAAGACGCAAACATCTGTTGATAGCGCATGATGTGTTTTTGGTCGGTGCTCTCAATCTTGCCGTCCACTTCCTTTTCCATTTTTACGTAGGCAATGCCATACTTGATGAGGAACAGCAGACGTTCCGGACTGCACATGGATGTGAGTATACGGTTTGTGGGTGTATTCACATCAAGGTTGGTCTGATATTCAGGCGTGTGGTGAATCACTTGACAGTTGAAATCAGACAGTATGCGCTTCTCCTCGTCTTGCTTGATGTTGTCGTATGGATATTCTTTTATAAATGGTGCGACTGGGAGGTTGGATGGATTCTCCTCACGAAAGCAGTTGAACGGAGCACTTTCTCTTGCAGCCGTACAATAGAAAGCACCCTGTATAGGTACAATGCCTCCCATTGTGTCATACTCCATATTGTTGGAGAATATCATTAGTTGAGTAATGTTAATGAACCGACGGAACTTTCTGTTCGGGAAACGTTCAAGGTTCATTCGCTTGCTCTCTGCCACCATTCCACCATGATTGTTTGGCTTCTTCACTTCAACGAAGCAAAGAGGCAAGCCATTGACAAACAGAGTAATGTCTGGACGGAATTCGTCCTGACCATTCTTGCAAGTAAACTCAGCCGTGAAATGAAACGAGTTGTTTTGTGGATTATCAAAATCTATAAGTCGTACAGGTGAAACCGTAGTAAGCCGTTTATAGAAGGACTTGCCAAGGTCATCATTCGTCAGTTCTTGCCTTATAGCACGTAATGTTTGCGCAAACTCTCCTTGTGCAGATGGATTCAATCGTTCAAACTGTTGTTTGAAAACATCAATAAGTATATTTGTGTCAAGGTCGTAAACACTACCAGCCATATCTTCACTGATTTTTCCGATATAGCCATACCCCAATCGTGTCAGATGCACCATAGCTGGCATCTGAACTCTTGTCGCTTCGTTGAACTTACTCATACCTACTTGCTAAACTTATTGGTAACCATTTTTATTTTAAGGCACATGTCCATAAGCCAGTCACACGCTTCATCCCATTTATCAGGATTGTTAATATCAAGATTCTTGCTTATAAGAAAACGGCTTGCTTTCTTTGCATTACGCCACTCGACGGTTGCGCCTAAGAAATCTTCTATTTCTTTCTTGTTGTCTAATAGAGAGTTATAGATATTCTTGTTATCTGGAATATAAAGCCCTGCATTGATGTCGTTCTTTTGGAAATGCACCTCCATACAAAGATGATATTCAGAACTCCCTATACTCAAGTCGTACCAATTTTGGGGATGCGCTTTCCGCTTTCTAAACGTATGCGCAAAATTAGAATTGTTTTCCCAACGGTCAACAAAATATTGCCAGAATTGCATTTGCCGAGATTGAGTGTTGGTAATTGACACATTCTTCATGGCTTTAGCCCAATCATTTGGGCGTTCTACTATATTGAATTTTGGTGCAGGTTCACTATTGCCTATTTTCCAAACTTCAATTTCTATCAAGAAGAATGCGGAACTGTCATCCGTATGTTGGTTAAGCCATTCTATCGCTTTTTTATGTTCATCGCGAGCTTTTCTGACTATCCATATAATTACCTCCGCATCTTTTCCTGATGCATACGTTATAATTTTTCCCAAGTGGTCATGATTAGTTTCTTCCAACTGGTTTTCAATAACAACTTTTCTTCCAGTTCCTTCTTCTGTTGCAAACAAGTCAACGCTAAAGTCACCAACATTGGATTCTTGTTCTTCCAAAACAAGTTCAATGCCGATAGCATCACTCAATGCAGCAAGATTTTCCTCTTTGGCAAGCCAAGGGGTGAAATCATTTGCTTCATGTTTCCAAATAGAACGCAAGTCTGTTATTTGTTCTAATTTACCTAATTTCATGACCATTTGTTGTTTAATCAAAATTTATAATCTCACTTACGTTGACATCCAACAATTCTGAAATGCGTTTCAGTGTTGCTAAATCGGGTTGACTAGTATTTGTACACCATTTAGAAACAGTTGTTTGGTTTACATTAAGCTGTTCTGCCAACCATTTGTTGGTTTTCTTTTTCTTGACCAACACCAACTTAAGTTGATTCAAATCTTCCATGTAGCTGTAATTATAATGAATTTAACGCAAAGATAATGATTTTGTGTGGTAAACGAGCTGAATCTGTGAAATATTTAAATTATTATAACAGACTGCACTTACCAGAAATAATCTTCTCATTGATTTCAATCTTATGCCTACCAGTTGTGGTACGTAGATTCTTTCTGATGGTTTCAAGCGTAGAGTTTGCAAACCATTCGTTGAATGTGTGCATCACAAACAATGCAGTAGCATCACCTCCAATATTATATTGAAAGGCAATGTTCCATGCAAAGTTCTTCAATGCAATTTGTGTTACGGTGACTCGTCTTTTTATTCGGATGTCAGTTTGTGTGAGAGGCTGCTTGTTGGTGACGAAATATCGAACGCACTCACAAAGCTGGAATATCTCCGTTTCCTCAAAATCCAAACTCTTGAATGTGTCTTTTGTATATTTCAGCACAGCTTGGAGTTTCGCTTCATCGGCTTTTTCTTTTCGCTGCACATATTGCTGTTGCTCGTATTGATATTCTTGGTGGAACAGTTCCATTCTTTGTTTTTGGATATTGCCATCTTCAATATTATGCTTGTCCTCAGTCGCCCGAACTTTCAAGGATACACATTCTTGTTCGGACTCCTCTCTTTTGATAGTAGGTAGACAAAGAATTGATAGGGTCTTTAAGCAAGCATAGATTGCCACCAATATGAAAACCGAAACTTCCATAGGCATGACCACAGACTCATGCAGACGGAAAGCCACCATAGATGCCATAAGCACCATAGAACTTTCTATTGTCAGCGTGAGCAATATGTTTCTGTTTCTTGCCATGTCTATCTGTTTCTCGTTTTTGTTTGCAAAGGTACACTGCTTTTTCGTAAAAAACGAAAGATAAAAATAGACACGAGATGCGAAGTTCTTTGTATATCAACGCTTTATGATAACAAAGGCATACCATCTGCAAACAAGCGAATACGCAATGCAAACATCTGATAAGAACCGCCCCTACCATTAAAAATATATAATAATTCTTAAACATTAGATTACGCAGCGTATATGGGTATGCCAAGTAGCAACACCTGCATTATTGGCTTTGTAACAAATCATATTTGTACCATGTAATATATAAAGTATTGATTTTCAATGGTATTTATCTTCGAGGAGGTGAGCTGATGACCCATGCCCAATTCAATGCTGAGCATGAACGTTGCCTCACC